>Ga0164305_10001175_pt1 | contig 10570 bp, 10 predicted proteins | sample Whisoiple_237_MG_FD_110215 | JGI IMG/M metagenome (GOLD analysis project Ga0164305, IMG submission 110215) | Soil microbial communities amended with pyrogenic organic matter from upstate New York, USA - Whitman soil sample_237_MG | ecosystem: Environmental > Terrestrial > Soil > Agricultural... | reverse complement strand
GGACCCGGCAGGTCGGCAAGCGGATGCGAGGCCGGGACCAGCAACACCCGGCGCCAGCGGTACAGCGGGACCGCCACGCCGCTGCTGGCGGGTTGCCCGCCGGCGCTGCTGATGAGGGCGAAATCGGCCTCGTCGAGCTTGTCCAGCACCTCGGCGTCACCGGAGGCGAACAGATCGACGCTGACCTGCGGATAGCGCCGCTTGAGGTCGGCGATCACCGGCGGCAGCACGTAGCGCGCCTGGGTATGGGTGGTGGCGAGCAGCAGGCGCCCGCGATGCTCGCCGCGCTCGTTGGCCGCATAGCTGCGGATGTTGGCGGCTTCGGCCAGGATCCGGCGCGCGTGTTCGATCACCTTGATCCCGGCCGGGGCCACGCCTTCCAGGCTGCGTCCCTTGCGCAGGAAGAGTTGGAAACCGAGCTCGTCCTCCAGTTGCTTTAGCTGCTTCGACAGACCGGGCTGGGTCGCGTGCACGCGCTCGGCGGCTTGGGTGATGTTGAACCCGGAATCGGCGATCGCGACGAGGTAGCGGAGCTGGGTCAGGGTCATGGTCGCGGCACCAATATATCGCTATATCAAGATGTAGAGATGCAGTATAGCTACCGTCGGAAGCATTTCCAGTGCTGCGTTATGCCTCTGGAGCATAAGCGAAAACCCCGCGGCCATTTCACCCAGCGGTCGGCGGGGCCTAGCGTGGGGCCATGTCCATCGCCCCGCCCCGCCCTGCCCTCGGGTATCCCGTGCCGGTCGCCGATCCGCCACCACTGGGCCTGGTCCACTTGGTCGGCGCCGGCCCGGGCGATCCCGGCCTGCTGACCCTTCATGCCGCGCGCGCGCTCGCCGAGGCCGACATCGTCCTGCACGACCGCTTGGTCAGCGACGATATCCTTGCGCTCGCCCGGCCCGGCGCCGAACTCGTCGAGGTCGGCAAGCACGTTGGCGGCGACCACCATGCCACCCAGGCGCGTATCCACGAGTTGCTGATCGCGCATGCACGCGCCGGCAAGCGCGTGGTCCGGCTGAAAGGTGGCGATTCATTCGTGTTCGGGCGGGGTGGTGAGGAACTCGAAGTGCTGCGCGCGCACGGCATCCCCTACGAGGTGGTGCCCGGCATCACGGCCGCAGTGGCTTGCGCGGCCTACGCCGGCATCCCGCTCACCCATCGCGGCCATGCGCAATCGCTGCGCCTGCTCACCGCGCATGCGCAGGACGGCGACGCCGACCACGACTGGGTCGCGCTGGCGCAACCGCATCAGACCTTGGCGTTCTACATGGGCGTTTCCGGACTGGCGCGCCTGCGCGACAACCTGGTCGCGCACGGCCGCGCGGCTTCGACGCCGTTCGCGCTGGTCGAAAACGGCTCACGACCCGAACAACGCGTCATCGCCGGCACCCTCGGCGAACTCCCGGAACTCGCGCAACGCCACGCCGTGCAGGCACCCGCCCTGCTGGTGGTCGGCGAAGTCGCCAGCTTCGCTACCCGCCTGCACTGGTTCGGCGGCGCCCCCTTAACGAACGCGGACGCAGGCTGCGCGATGATCCGCCAGCTCGCCCGCGCCGCCTGATCCCTCTCTCTCCCGGAACCCGCCATGGCCCTCTACGACAGCATCCTCGACACCATCGGCAACACGCCTATCGTCAAGTTGCAGCGGCTCGCGCCAAAGCACGCCACGGTCTACGCGAAAGTCGAATCGTTCAATCCCGGCGGCTCGGTCAAGGATCGCCTGGCGCTGGCGATCGTCCTCGATGCCGAACAGAAGGGCCTGCTCAAGCCCGGCGACACCATCGTCGAAGCGACGTCCGGCAACACCGGCGTTGCACTGGCGATGGTCGCGGCCGCGCGCGGCTACAAGTTCGTGGCGACGATGGTGGAGACGTTCTCGATCGAGCGCCGCAAGCTGATGCGCGCGTACGGCGCGAAAGTGATCCTGACCCCGGCCGCCGAGCGCGGCAGCGGCATGGTGCGCCGGGCGAAGGAACTCGCGGACAAGAACGGCTGGTTCCTGGCCAGCCAGTTCGCCAACCCGGCGAATCCTGCGTACCACCGGCAGACCACCGCGCCGGAAATCCTGCGCGATTTCGCCGGCAAGCGGCTCGATTATTTCGTCACCGGTTGGGGCACCGGCGGCACCCTGACCGGCGTCGGGGAGGTGCTCAAGGTCGCGCGCCCGGAGACCAGGATCATCGCCACCGAGCCCGCCGGCGCATCGCTGCTCAAGGGCGACGAATGGAAACCGCACAAGATCCAGGGCTGGACCCCGGACTTCATCCCGGACGTGTTGAATCGCGAGATCTACGACGAACTGCACCAGGTCACCGATGACGAGGCGATCGCCACGGCGCGCCGGCTGGCGGCGGAGGAAGGCATCTTCGTCGGCATCTCCGCGGGCGGCACGCTGGCCACTGCGTTGAAGCTGGCCGAGAGCGCGCCGCAAGGCTCGGTGTTGCTGGCGATGCTGCCGGACACCGGCGAGCGCTATTTCTCCACGCCGCTGTTCGCCGACGTCAACGAAGGCTCGGACGACGAGTGGCTGGCGTCGTTGCTGCCGTGATTGGCTCTAGTTTCGCCGGCTGACATCGACGCCATCCCTGGCGCTGGTTCATCGCGTCCCTCACCCTGCCCGGCCATCCGTGGCCGGGCGCTCACATGAGCGCGATCAGCCCCCGGCTGATCGCAAGCACTCATGTTCGCCCATACACATCCTCATAGCGGACGATATCGTCTTCGCCGAGGTAGTCGCCGGACTGCACCTCGATCAGTTCCAGCATCTCGACACCGGGATTCTCCAGGCGATGCTTCGCGCCGATCGGAATGTAGGTGCTCTGGTTGGCGAACAGCTCGAACACGTCGTCGTCGCAGGTCACTCGCGCGACGCCGCGCACGACGATCCAGTGTTCGGCGCGGCGTGTATGCGACTGCAGCGACAGCTGCGCGCCCGGCTTGACCTTGATCCGCTTGACCTGGAAGCCGTCGCCGGCGTCCACGGAGTCGTAGCTGCCCCAGGGTCGGTGCACTTCGCGATGCAGTGCGGCCTGGCTGCGCTTTTCCGTCTTCAGCCTGGCGACCACGTCCTTGACCTGCTGCACCTTGTCCTTGTGCGCGACCAGCACCGCGTCGTCGGTTTCCACCACCACCAGGTCATCGACGCCGACCAGCGCGACCAGCCGCTGCGCGTAGGCATAACTGTTGCGGCTGTCGATGGCGATCACGTCGCCGTGGTGCGCATTGCCATCCGCGTCCTGCTCGCTCACGTCCCAGAGCGCCGACCACGAACCGACGTCGTTCCATCCGATGTCGACCGCCAGCACCATCGCCGCGTCGGTCTTCTCCATCACCGCGTAATCGATGGAGTCGGACGGACAGGCGGCGAATGCATTCTTGTCGAGGCGAACGAAGTCGCCATCGCGCGCGGCACCGTCGAACGCCGCGCGCACCGCCGCCACGATGTCCGGGCGAAAGCGCTGCAACTCCTCGATGTAGCGCGACGCGCGCAACAGGAACATGCCGCTGTTCCAGTAATAGCCGCCGGCGTCGAGGTAGGACTGCGCGGTGCCCGCATCGGGTTTCTCGACGAAGCGCAGCACCTTGCGCACGCCCTCGCCCGCGTCGGCCTGGATATAGCCGAAGCCGGTTTCCGGGGCACCCGGCACGATGCCGAAGGTGACCAGCGCGCCGGCCTCGGCGGCCGGCATCGCCACGCGGACCGCATCGCGAAACGCTTGCGCGTCGCGCACCACGTGGTCGGAGGGCAGCACCAGCAACAACGGGTCGTCGCCCTCGGAAAGCGCCTGCAGCGCCGCGGCCGCGATGGCCGGCGCGGTGTTGCGGCCGACTGGCTCGAGCAGGATCGCCGGCGTCGGTGCGCCGATCTGGCGCAGCTGTTCGGCGACCAGGAAGCGGTGGTCCTCGCCCGCGACCACGATCGGGGCGGCATCGGCCAGTCCGGCCACGCGCAGCCAGGTCGCCTGCAGCATGGTGTCGTCGCCGGCCAGCGGCAGGAACTGCTTCGGATAGGCCTCGCGCGACAGCGGCCACAGGCGCGTGCCGGAGCCACCGGATAGCAGCACGGTTTGGAGCTTCGCCTTCATGCGTGTCTCGCTGGAATCGATGCCGCAGTTTACCCTTTGCGCATGAGCAACCCGGCAACGACACCCGATCCGCGCGCTGCGCAACGCTTGGCCTGGGCACGCGATGCACTGGGCGATGCCAATGCACGACTCGAACGTGCCTCGACCGATGCCGGCTTCCGCAGCTATTGGCGCACGCATGGCGCGGCAGCGTCGCGGATCGTGATGGACTCACCGCCGGACAAGGAAGACGTGCGTCCGTGGTTGCGCGCGCATGACCTGCTCGAAGCAGGCGACGTGCGCGTGCCGCGGGTGCTGGCGCGCGACGTCGACGCCGGCTTCCTGCTGCTGGAAGACCTCGGCGGCCCGACCATGGCGCAGGTGATGGACGCCGACAACGCCGACGCGCATGTCGACGGCGCGATCGAACAATTGCTGCGGCTGCAAGCGATCGCGCTGCCGGCGGACACGATCGTGTTCGGCGAAGCCTTGCTGCAGCGTGATGCCGGCCTGTTCGAGGAGTGGTATCTCCGCCAGCATCTCGGCCTCGAACTGGATTGCGACGACGTCGAACGCCTGCAGCTTGTACAGCGGCGCCTGATGGACAACGCGCTGGCACAGGCGCGGCTGCCCACCCATCGCGATTACATGCCGCGCAACCTGATGCCCGTCGCCGATGGGCCGGCGGTGCTGGACTTCCAGGACATGGTGGTCGGGCCGATCGCCTACGACGCGGTCAGCCTGTTGCGCGATGCGTTCCTGAGCTGGCCCGAGCATCGCGTCGAAGGCTGGCTGCGGCGCTACCACGCGCGCGCCGCCGCGGTCGGCCTGCCGGTGCCCGGCATCGCCACCTTCCTGCGCGATGCCGACTGGCTCGGCGTGCAGCGGCACCTGAAGATCCTCGGCATCTTCGCGCGCCTGCACCATCGCGACGGCAAGCCGCGCTACATCGCCGACGCCCCGCGCTTCGTCGCCTACCTGGACGCCATCGTGCCGAAATACCCGGAACTCGCGCCGCTAGGCGAGCTGCTCGAACGCACGATCAAGCCGGCGATCGCGAGGCTGTCGGCGTGAAGGCACTGATCTTTGCCGCCGGGCTGGGCGAACGCATGCGCCCGCTCACCGACACCACGCCCAAGCCGCTACTCGAAGTCGCTGGCAAGCGCTTGATCGAATGGCACCTGGACAAGCTCGCGGCCTGCGGCATCGACGATATCGTCATCAATACCTCGTGGCTGGCGACGCAGTTCCCGGAGGTGCTCGGCGATGGCGCGCGCTGGGGACTGCGTATCCGCTATTCGTACGAAGGCGCCACGCCGCTGGAAACCGGCGGCGGCATGCTGCACGCGCTGCCCTTGCTGGGCGACGAACCCTTCCTGCTGGTCAACGGCGACGTCTGGACCGACCTCGATTTCGCCAGCCTCCCGCGCGAGCCGGACGGATTGGCGCACCTGGTGATGGTCGACCGACCGCCGCAGGCGACGCAGGGCGATTTCGCGCTGGACGGCGACGGCCACGTGCGCAGCGATGGCGCGCAGTGCCTCACCTATGCGGGTATCGGGGTCTACCGCCCGCAATTGCTCGACGGCTGGCGCAAGCACAGCCGCGATGCCGGCGCGGATGACAGCCCACCACGCTTCCGGCTGGCGCCGATCCTGCGTGCGCACATGGCCGACGGCTGCATCCACGGACAGCACCATCGTGGCCGCTGGACGGATGTCGGCACGCCGGAGCGACTGGCCACGCTCGACGCGGAGTTGCGCGGCGGCTGAGCGAAGCGCGCGATGCGCTACCCTTGCACCCCCCACGCACGCATGGCACCGCGATGTCCGACCCCCAGACCCAGTTCGCCGAACTCAGCAACGCCTTCCTCGCCCTGGCCAACCAGAAGTTGACCGCGGACAACCACACGCAGGTGTCGATGGCGTTGCTCGCCGCAGCCGCGCGCTTCAACGCGCACGTCGTGGCCGCCGCCTGCGGTAGCGCCGATCGCGCGCGCATCGAGGCACCCAAGGCCAGCGCCTTCCTGGTCGGACAGTTCGAGAAGAGCCTCGCATCGAACTTCGCCGACTACATCGCCAACTACGACGCCAACCTCCAGCGCAGCGGCCTAGGGCACAACTGAGTCGGCGCCTTCCGCGCCGAGCACCTGGCGCAGGAACGGCACGGTCAATCGCCGTTGCGCCACCAACGAGGCGCGATCCAGCCGTTCGAACAGCGCGGTGAGGGTGCCGAGGTCGCGGCTGCAGCGCCGCAGCATCCAGTCCAGCGCCGCATCGTCGAAATCCAGGCCCCGCGTGGCGGCACGCTGGCGCAGCAATTCGGCACGCGCGCCGTCGTCCAGCACCGGCAGCGTCCAGCGCGTGCATTGCGACAAGCGCGAACGCAGGTCCGGCAGCACCCATGGCAACGCATCCGGTGCCGCCGACGCGGCATACAGCACGCTGCGCCCGGCATCGCGCAGGCGGTTGTGCAGGTCGAACAGCGCGACTTCGTCCTCGCGATCACCGGCGATGGCATCGAGGTCATCCAGCGCCACCAGGTCGGCATCCAGCCCCTCGCTCGCCTCCCGCAGGCGCCCACGCACACCCGGCAGCGCGAGGTAACTGGCGTGCCGGCCACGCGTCGTGGCGAGCGTGCAGCAACCGAGCAGCAAATGGGTCTTGCCGGTCGCGCCGATGCCCTGCACGTACGCGGCATCGACACCGTCGCCGCGCGCCAACGCCTGCAGCTGCTCGAGCAACCCGGCGGGTGCGCGCAGGTAGCGGTCCAGTTGCTGGTCGGGTGGTGCGCGCAGGGCCAGCGGCAGCTGTGGGCCCAGCCTGTCGTCCACCAACCTGTCGTCCACCGCCATCTCAGGCGGTGGGCGGTTCGCCATCGCGGCTGGCGGCCGGATGCGCAAGGATCGTGCTGCCGACCACGATGGTCGGTCCGTCCCCGGCGTACAGGCGACTCTCACGATAGCGTTGCTGGGCATAGCGCAGCAGCACGTTGACCACCGCCGCCACCGGCAACGCCAGCAACATGCCGAGGAAGCCGAACAGGCTGCCGCCGGCCATGACCGCGAAGATCACCGCCATCGGATGCAGGCCGATGCGGTCGCCGACCAGCTTGGGGGTCAGCCAGTAACTCTCGATGATCTGGCCGATGGTGAACACCACCGCGACGCCGGCCAGGTGCTGCCAGTCGCCGAACTGGACCAGCGCGGCCGTGCCGCCGAAGACCACGATGGCGGCCGGCCCCAGGTAGGGCACGAACGTCAGCAACCCGGCAATCACACCGATCAGGATGCCCAGGTTCAAGCCGACCACCGACAGGCCCACTGCGTAGAGCACCCCGAGGATCAGCATCACCAGCAACTGGCCGCGCAGGAAACCGCCGAGCACGGCATCGGATTCTTTGGTCAGGCGGGCAACGGTGTCGAAGTGGTCGCGCGGGACCAGCGCACCGACCCGCTCGACCAGCAGGTCCCAGTCGCGCAGGAAGAAGAAGGTCAGCACCGGCAGCAGCACGATGTTGGCGATCCAGCCGAGCAGCGCGAAGCCCGAGCGCGAGACATACCCGAGCACGGTGGTGGCGATGCCGCCAGCGCTTTCCCAGTGGTCGCGGATCAGCTGGAACAGGCGCCCCGGATCCAGCCACGACAGGATCTGCAGGCCGGTACGCTGCTCGACCCAGGGCAAGGCAGTGCCGACCAGCCAATCGCGGTAATTCGGCAGCGATGTCACCAAGGTGACGATCTGCTGCTCCAGCAACGGGATCAGCACGATCAGCGCCACGACCAGCAGCAAGGTCATCGCGCTGAACACCAGGATCACCGCGGTGTTGCGCTTGAGTCCCCTGGCCTCCAGGCGGTCGACCATCGGATCGCCCAGCCAGCCCAGCAGGGCGGCGAAGACGAACGGGCTCAGGATCGGCGCCAGCAGCCAGACCAGCCACAGCACGCCGAGCCCCACGGCGGTCCACTGCACGCGCCGGTAGAAGGTCGCGATGGTGGCGAGGTCGTTGTCGGGATGCATGCTCAGTCCAGGCGGAAGGTGGCGACCTGGGTCGCGGCCGGCTCGGCATCGTCTTCGTTGGCTCGCGCACCCCCGGCGGAGACGGAGGACAGCACCGAGCCGCGATCGGCGTATCGCGCGAAGTTGGCGATGCCGGTGGCGAGGTCCAGGTCCAGCTCAAGGACATCAGGCGTCGCCGACACCGGAGTCACCCGCTTCACCAGCGACACCCCGTCGAGGTAGCCGGCCAGGCGCAGGTAATCGTCGGCGTTGTCGATGCCCAAGATGCGCACCCGATAACGTCCCGGCGGGCCGCCGCTGCCGGCCTTGGCGTAGCGCCGGAACAGCGCGTCCGCCGCGCCATCGGCCCCGCCTGCCATCGCCCGGCGCGCGTCAGGATGCTTGGTCTGCCACTTCGACAGCACTTTGCCCTTGTCGACGAAGATCCAGTCCGCGACCCAGCCGGCGCCGTCGCGCTGGAGCTTGCCGACCAGTTGCATCGGCGGGCTGTAGCGCTTCGACAGCGAGGCGATGGCGGCGGTGTCGCCGCGCCAGATCGCGCCGACTGCGGCCTGTTCGGCGGTGCTGCCGGACGGCAGGCCCAACGCGTACCCGCGCTGCTTGGCCTGGTCGAGCACCGCGCGGGCGGCATTCACCTGTCCCAAGGCGACGAGGCGCGGGCCCTTGCCGTCGTCGATGCCCAGCCACAGCACCGGTTTCGGGCGCGGCAGCGGCCAGCTCGGCAGGCCCAGCATCTGCACCAGCCCGTCCACCTCGTCGCGCTTGAAGCGCACCACCAGCGTGGTCTGGAAGGTCGGCGCCCCGTTGGCGGAGAAGCCTTCGTCCTGCCGGTAGTCGTAACTGGCGACGTAGGCCCTGGCCTTCGACAGCTCATCGCGGACGCCGGGCTGCTGCGCGGCACCCCGATCGCCGGTGGCGTTGGCCAGCACCTGCGCCAGCGCGCGGGCGAACGCGCCGTTGCGCTCGCCGTCGGTCTGGTTGCGCACCGCCACTTCGGCCTCGTAGGCACCACTGGCGGCGGCGCGGTCGCCCTCGACCCGCTGGGCGAAGGCCGGCACGCACGCGAGCAGCCACAGGCTGGCCCACGCCAAGCCGGTCAACCACCATCGTCCGCCTGTTTGCGGCATTGCTCGCATCGCCAATCCTTGCCCGGAATCCATGTGTCTCGTCCGAAATGGTGCCGCAGCCCGGCGGGCACGTCCATGACCGCGCCGCCGCCAGCATGAACGCGACTGCTAAAATCGCCGTTTCCCGCGCCCGTGAGCCTGCCGTGACCACCCCCACGCCACCCAGCACTTCAGGCCTCACCTACCGCGATGCCGGCGTCGACATCGACGCGGGCAACGAGGTCGTCGAGCGCATCAAACCGTTGGTGAAGCGCACGATGCGGCCGGAAGTGCTGGGCGGCGTCGGCCTGTTCGGCGGCCTGTTCGACCTCTCGAACCGGTATCGCGAGCCGGTGCTGGTCTCAGGCACGGACGGCGTCGGCACCAAGCTGATCCTGGCCAAGCAGCTGAACCGCCACGACAGCATCGGCCAGGACCTGGTGGCGATGTGCGTGAACGACGTGCTGGTGCAGGGCGCCGAACCGCTGTTCTTCCTCGACTATTTCGCCACCGGCAAGCTCGACGTCGAGACCACCGTGAACGTGGTCGCCGGCATCGCTAGGGGTTGCGAAATCGCCGGCTGCGCCCTGATCGGTGGCGAGACCGCCGAGATGCCGGACATGTATCCGCCCGGCGAGTACGACCTGGCCGGCTTCACCGTCGGTGCGGTCGAGAAGTCGAAGCTGGTCGACAGCAGCAAGGTACGTGCCGGCGACGTCCTAATCGGCATCGCTTCGAGCGGACCGCATTCGAACGGGTATTCGCTGGTGCGCAAGATCCTGCAGCGCGCCGGGAACCCCCTCGACCTCGACCTGGGCGGGGTGACGCTCGCCGACGCGCTGATGGAGCCGACGCGCATCTACGTGAAACCGGTGCTGGAACTGCTGGCGAAGCACGATCTCCACGCCATGGCCCACGTCACCGGCGGTGCGCTGGTGGAAAAGATCATCCGGGTGGTGCCGAAGGATTTCGGGCTGGAGATCGACACCTCGTCGTGGCCGCTGCCGGCGGTGTTCGACTGGCTGCAGCGCGAGGGCAACGTCGCCCGCGAGGAAATGTGGCGCACCTTCAACTGCGGCGTGGGCTTCGTGCTCGTGCTCGCGCGCGATGCAGTGTCCGCGGTGTCCGACGATCTGAGACGCCTCGGCCTCGCGCATCGCGAGATCGGGCAGGTCGTGGCGGCCAGCGGCGCGGAACGCGTGCGCATCGGTTGAGGCACCTGCCGATGCGCCGCCTCGCCGTCCTCGCCTCCGGGCGCGGCACCAACCTGCAGGCGTTGCTGGATGCGATCGCCGCCGGTTCCCTCGATGCGGACATCGTCGGCGTGTTCTCCAATCGCCTCAACGCACCGGCGCTCGAACGCGTGCCGGCGGATCTG
>Ga0164305_10001173_pt1 | contig 10578 bp, 11 predicted proteins | sample Whisoiple_237_MG_FD_110215 | JGI IMG/M metagenome (GOLD analysis project Ga0164305, IMG submission 110215) | Soil microbial communities amended with pyrogenic organic matter from upstate New York, USA - Whitman soil sample_237_MG | ecosystem: Environmental > Terrestrial > Soil > Agricultural... | reverse complement strand
TAACCCTTAGTCCTGGAAAGTAGGGCGATCTTTTGGCTTGAGTGCAAATGATTTTTTGAAAGTTGCGATCGCCTTAGTATATGGCTCTGGTTTCTGCAAAGAATATCCTCAATCTACAGAACTCAAGAGAGGTAATGCTAAAACTGTCTTATTCGTAAGCCATTAACCTAGCGGCTAGAAAAGATATGGACAGTGCATTATATAAATCTTTAGAAGCAAGTGGCGTTAGCTTTATTCGCGTTGTTTGGTGCGATAACGCCAATATTATTCGAGCAAAAGCGATTCATCGAGGGGCATTGAGTCACCATTTAGCTCATGGTGTCGGCATCTCTGCGGCACAGCAAGCCCTGCCTGTGATGTATGATGCGCCAGTTCCTGCCAGTGGTCTTGGCCCGGTGGGTGAAATTCGCTTAGTCCCCGACTGGTCTACCTTTAACCAGTTACCTTATGCGCCCAGCCATGGGCGTGTTATGGGGGATATGATCCTCGATGGTTCGCCTTGGTCTTTATGTCCGCGTGACTTCTTAAAGCGAATGATTGCAGAGGCAAAAACTGAAGGATTTGAAGTTAAGGCAGCATTTGAAAATGAGTTCTACCTTTTACGCCCGACAGCAGATGGCTTAGGAATAGAACCGAGTGATCAGACAGTCTTTGCTTCTACCCAAGCGATGAATCTGCATCGAGAGGTAATTGATGAGATTGCTGCCGCACTTATGGCCCAAGGCATTCCTGTTGAACAGTATTATCCCGAATCGGGGACAGGGCAGCAGGAAATCTCGATTCGTTATACTCATGCACTATCAGCGGCTGATCAACAAGTTGTTTTCCGCGAGACTGTCCATGCTGTAGCCCAGCGCCATCATCTGAAAGCGTCTTTTTTACCGAAGATTTTTGCCAATCAAGCTGGAAGTGGCTGCCACTTGCATCTCAGCCTTTGGCATCAAGAACAAAACTTAGTTCCCGACCCAAAAGGGTTTCAAGGACTCTCCAAAACAGCCTTATCCTTTATCGCTGGAATTCTGCAACACTTAAAAGGATTGATGGCGCTAACAACCCCTAGTCCTAATTCTTATCGCCGTATTCGTCCTCACTGCTGGAGTGGTGCATTTCAAGCTTGGGGAATCGATAATCGGGAAGCGGCTGTAAGAGTGCCGAGTGATCCAGCAATTCTCAGTCCTACCAATTTTGAGTTGAAGACAGTGGATGCTTCAGCGAACCCCTACATCGCTTTAGGGGCAGTCATCGCCGCAGGATTAGATGGCGTTCGCCAGGGTTTAACGCCTGGAGAACCTGTCGCTGTTGATCCGGGTTCTTTTTCAGAAGCAGAACGCCAAGCGCGGGAAATTGAGCCTTTGCCAACAAGCTTAGGGGATGCGATCGCCTACCTTCGCCAAGATAAAATACTCCTCAATGCCCTAGGATCTGAACTTGCTCAAGCGTATTTAGCAGTGCGTCAAGCAGAATGGGAAGCTTTAAAAGATATGCCCTTAGCAGACGAGGTTAAACTCTTGTTGGAGCGCTACTGATGGATTTGTGGTCTATCCCAGTTATTGACCAGCACGCGCACAACTTGCTGAAAGCAGAAATCAGTGCTGCTTATCCCTATGCCGCTGCTTTTACAGAAGGACATGACAGGGATATTGTTAATAATCATGCTCGTTATACCCTTTGTTATCGCAGAAGCTTGCGAGATATGGCGACGCTTCTCGGCTGTACTCCTAATGAGGAAATTATTTTAGATAAACGAGCTAATTTAGGGCTAGAAAATCTCACTCAGCGATGTTTCAGCCAAGCTAAGTTAGAGATGATTCTCTTAGATGATGGATTTCTTCCAGGCGAAATTTTGCCGCTTGAATGGCATCAAAAATTTGTGTCCGTTAAGCGGTTGTTACGCTTAGAAATGCTAGCGGAAAACCTATTAATGCAGGCTGATACATTTGAAACTTTTTTAGCCAGTTTTTTGCAAGCAATTGATCCGCCACCTATAAGAGTTGTCGGTTTTAAAAGTATTGCGGCTTATCGCACAGGTTTAGATATTCAATCAGTATCGGATGAGGTAGCTAAAGCTAATTTTTATGAACTTAAACAAGCAAAAGGAAAGTTTTTACGCTTAGCTAACAAACCTCTGATTGATTTTCTGCTCATACAAGCTTTGGAAGTTGCTGCTAAATATCAATATCCTATTCAGTTTCATACAGGGTTTGGTGATCCAGATCTCGACTTAAGAAAAGCAAATCCACTTTACTTGCGTTCTCTTCTAGAAAATCATCACTATCGTCAAGTTAAATTTGTACTGCTACACGCTTCCTATCCTTACGTGCGGGAAGCGGGATATTTGGCTTCCGTCTATCCCCAAGTTTATGTAGATTTTGGTTTAGCTGTGCCTTTATTAAGTGTTTCTGGAATGCGGGATGCAGTGCGAATGTTGCTAGAATTAGCCCCAACTAGTAAGTTAATGTATTCCTCAGATGCTCACTTTATTCCTGATTTGTATTATTTAGGCGCTAAATGGGGACGTGAGATTTTAGAAAGTGTTTTGCAGCAAGCCGTTAAGGATAGTGACTTAACTTACTCAGAAGCGCAACAGGTAGCGATCGCGGTTTTAAGTGAAAATGCCCGTAAGCTTTACCAATTATAGAGAGTAGCTAATCACATTTTTGCTAACTGTTTCTATTTAACTATGCCTGAAAAACAATCAATGATACAAGAAATATTGGCTTTGCAATCTGGAACTTTGTGGACAAGAGTCAAGGAACAAACTCAACATGCATTAGCTAGCGGCGCACTCCAACCTATTCCAACGGAGTGTGAATTTGTAGAACAAGAGGGTATTCGGTTCCTAGTGCGAATATTGTCCAATTTAGTTCGTAAGGACAAGGCAAAGCAGCAGGAGAAAAAATCTACCTCTGGGAAAGAATTTAATCCCTTTCTTCCCTATGAGGAAAACCTATTTGTGACAGATATTTCAGAAACACATTTATGTCTGTTGAACAAATTTAATGTTGTAGACTATCACCTACTAATTATTACTCGTGCCTTTGAGGAACAGGAAAGCTTACTGACGCAGCTAGATTTTGAGGCAATGTGGGCTTGTTTAGCTGAAATTGATGGTTTAGTCTTTTACAATGCGGGAAAAGCGGCGGGTGCAAGCCAACGACATAAGCATTTACAGCTAATTCCATTACCACTTGATCAAGAAGGATTAAGAATTCCCATTGAACCTGTAGTGACAAAGGCTCAATTTTCGGGTTTTGTGGGAATAATCCCCCAATTTCCCTTTAAGCACGGCTTGGTGCGCTTTGATGCAAGTTGGGTGAAATCTCATTTAGAAGCTGCTGTAGCTACACTTGATAGTTATCACATCTTACTAGAAAGTTTAGATCTGCTAAAAGATATTGAAGTTAGCGATATTAAGCAATCTCATCCTTACAATCTTTTAGTAACACGAGAATGGATGTTAATAATTCCGCGATCGCAAGAATGTTTTGAGTCCATCTCCGTGAACTCCCTAGGCTTTTCCGGAGCGCTTTTAGTCCGCAATCATCAGCAAATGGAATTATTAAAAGCCTATTGTCCAATAACAGTTTTACAGGGCGTTGCCATACCAATTACAAAAAGTTGAAAATTTTAGCATATGAGGATTTTCGATTGAAGATTAAGTTATATTTTCTGGAGTTTATTTAGCTTATTAAGAACAAACTTGAGACAAAAAATACTTAATGAAACCCTTCTATCTAGAAAAAACTTTGAAGAAAAACATCATAATCATTTCAAATGAATATGATTATGATGTTTTGTTTTACTGTTAAGAATTATAATTTATACGCAAGCTCAGATTAGTCTATGAGTTAATAATTTCCAGAATTGCTATTATTAAAGAGCCGCTCTTGGTATTGCTTATGGCATTAGCAATCATTGCTGAACTTGCACCATTGAAAATGGCTGATGATGGTGTCGTTCGAGTAGGCAATACTCGTGTAACGCTCGACACTGTAGTGGCTGTTTTCAAGCAAGGATCAACCGCAGAAGAAATTGTTTATCGTTATCCAGCGCTTCAACTGGCTGATGTGTATGCTACTGTTGCCTTCTATCTTAACCATCAGCAGGAAGTTGAAACATACTTACAGCAACGACAGCAGCAAGCCCAAGAGATTCGCAAGATGAATGAGGGAAGGTTTGATCCGCAAGGGCTGCGTGACAGGTTACTTGCTCGTCAAACTGAACGAGAAGTATGTTGAAATTTCTTGCTGACGAAAATTTTGACAATACCATTGTCAGAGGGCTTTTACGCCGTAGACCCAGTATTGATATTGTCCGAGTTCAGGATGTTGGTTTATCAGGTGAAGACGATCCAACTATTTTGGCATGGGCTGCTGAAGAAGGAAGGGTGTTACTAACTCATGATGTTGCAACTATTACACATTTCGCCTATGGACGGTTGTTGCAAAGTCTACCAATGCCTGGAGTGATTGAAGTTGGGACAGATGCACGGATTGGGCAGGTAATAGAAGATATTCTCCTTGTAGTAGATTGCAGTTTGGAAGGTGAATTAGAGGGACAAATTCAGTATCTTCCGTTCTAGTTCAAGATGCGGCATAACAAGTTAGTGTGGCGAGTGCGGAGATTCTCACAGCCAACCATCGCTTTATAATAGACTCTTAGCCTAAATAAGCCTTCTTGACTCGTTCATCATTGAGCAAGTCTGAGGCTTTTCCAGTTAAAGTAATGCAGCCAGCTTCTAATACATATCCTCGGTCAGCAATTTGCAAGGCGAGGTTAGCATTTTGTTCAACCAGCAAGATTGTGACACCTGTTTCTCGAAGATTTTGAATAATCACAAAAATCTCCCGCACAATAGTAGGTGCAAGACCGAGGCTAGGTTCATCCAGCAGCAAGAGTTTGGGACGACTCATTAAAGCACGGGCGATCGCCAGCATTTGTTGTTCACCCCCGCTAAGGGTTCCAGCGAGTTGATTTTTGCGCTCAGCTAGACGGGGAAAAAGTTCAAACTGTCGCTCAATATCCTGCCGAATTTCTGGGGAATTAGAGCGAATATAGGCACCCAATTCTAAGTTATCAAGAACACTTAACCGAGCTAATACTCTTCGCCCCTCTGGACAATGAGCAATACCTTGACGGACAATCCTGTGAGCCGGACGACGAGTAATGTCATGCTGATCGTAGGCAATTAATCCACTGCGAGGATTAATTAATCGAGAAATCGCTCGTAAAGTAGTGCTTTTGCCAGCGCCATTGGCACCAATTAGGGTGACAACTTCCCCGGTATTGACGACCAAATTGACATCTTTGAGGGCTTGAATACCCCCGTAGTTGACAGAAATGCCTCGAATCTCTAGTAAAGGCGTTGCCTGTGCTGGTTTGGCATCTACCTGTTCCTCAGTTGTACTCATGCTTCAGTTCCCAGGTAAGCTTCGATGACAGCAGGGTTCATTTTTACTTCAGAAGGCTCACCCAAAGCAATTAATTTACCAAAGTTTAACACCGCAATTTGATCACACAATCCCATGACTAAGGGGACGTGATGCTCAATCAAAATGACAGTTAAATTGAATTGATGTCGAATTCCTCGAATAAACTCACTTAGCTGGTGCTTTTCGCTAGGATTCATGCCAGCAGCAGGTTCATCTAAGAGCAGAATTTGCGGTTCTAGTGCCAGCGCACGGGCAATCTCTAGGCGGCGCTGATCGCCATAGGGAAAATTTCGAGCTTTTTCTTGGGCGCGATCGCCTAATCCTACCAACTCTAGTAATTCCCGTGCCTTCTGCTGACTATTCATTTCCTCACTAGGAGCCGGGGGTAAGCCTAAAACTCCGGTAAAGACATTACTTTTCGTATGAATATGTCGGGCAATCGTGACATTTTCCAAGGCTGAAAGTTCGCCAAATAAGCGAATATTCTGAAATGTGCGGGCAATCCCTTTTTGAGCAATGCGGTGAGGACGCAGTTTAGAAATATCCTCATTTTGATAAATCAGTTGCCCACTCGAAGCGGGAATTAGCCCTGTAATTAGATTAAATAACGTTGTTTTTCCAGCACCATTCGGCCCAATCAACCCAAAAATTTGGTTTTCTCGGACGGTAAAAGACACCTCATTCACCGCGATTAGTCCACCAAAACGGCGAGTCAATGCCTTCGCTTCCAGAATCAGGCGATCGCTAGATTCTGGAATACTGTCTGTTAGTTGCTGGATCATGCTGAGATTTTGCACCAGGAAACTAGCTTTTGTTCCATCACTCAGATCGGATGTTAATTCTGATTCAAGGGATTAGTGAGCAGTTTGATTGAGGTAAATAGCTTGTAAATCTTTAAAAATTGCCCAATCTTTTGAGTCAAACTACCCAGCAGCTAAACGTAACTTAAAGATTTAGGCGCTTACCCAATCCCTTTATTGCAGATTTTCTAAACGAATCCGAGGGTCAACTGCTTTTAAAAGTAGATCAGCTAATAGATTACCAAAAATCAGCATCGTCGCCCCCATCATCAAGCTTCCCATTACCAAATAAAGATCTTTGGAATTGACAGCTTGTAAAATCAAACGTCCCAAACCTGGCCAATTAAAAAAATATTCAGTAATAAATGCACCACTCAGTAAACTAGAAAACTCAAAGCCTAGTAACGTTACCAAAGGGTTAATAGCATTCCGCAAGGCATGAACATAAATTACCCGATTTTCTGGAAGTCCCTTTGCACGAGCCGTCTGAATATAGTCTTGACGCAGCACATCGAGAAGTTGTCCACGAGTAATACGCTGTAACCCAGCAAATCCGGTCAGACTCAAAGCCACAGTCGGTAAAATAATATGCCAACCAATATCTAGTAATTTACCCAGTGGCGATAAATCCTCATAGTTAATGCTAGTTCTACCCCCCACTGGAAACAGGGGAGAGAGGTACTGCGCCAAAAATAGCAGTAACAAAGCAGCCACAAAGCTAGGAAAGCCTTGACCAATATAGCTAACAATTCTTAGCAAACGGTCAATCCAGCGATTTTGGTTTACCGCTCCAATAATACCGAGGGGAAGGGCAATCCCCCAAGTAAAAATAATCGAGACGCTCGCCAGTTCTAAAGTCGCTCGGATTCGCTCTACCAACAAAGACGATACCGGACGAAAATAAGCAAAACTAGTGCCAAAATTCCCCCGTGTAACGACCTGCTGTAGCCAACGTAAATATTGCTCAATCAGAGGTTTATCTAGACCAAATTGCTCTCGTAATTCCTTGAGTCGTTCGGGCGAAATCTTAGGATTTCCTTTTAAAGTATCTAAGAAATCTCCTGGAGCTAGTTGAATAATCGCAAAACAAAGGATGGAAGCTAAAAACAGCGTAATTACCGCTTGTAATAGCCGCTTAACGATGTAGAGAAACGTCTCACTGGTAATCAGCGCTTGTAGCCAACGCCCCAACGTCTCCAACCCATCACTCAGGGAAGAAACTTTAGTAGAACTCATAAGTCGTGTTGGCTAATCATCATTAATATTCAACAAGGGTAATAATGGGAACTTCAGGGAGTCGTTGACGACCCCCTAAATCCTTTAACTCAATAATGAATCCAAAACCGACTAATGTGCAGCCAATTTGATTCACTAATCTTGCCGTTGCACTAGCGGTTCCCCCAGTCGCAATCAAATCATCCACAATCAGAACTCGACTGTCAGGGTGTAGAGCATCTTGATGCATTTCTAACCGATCTGTACCATATTCCAGTTCATACTCTACTGTATGCACCGCAGCAGGCAACTTCCCCGGTTTGCGAACAGGTATAAATCCAATTCCTAATTGATAAGCAAGCGGTGCCCCAAAAATAAAACCGCGTGACTCCATCCCCACAATATAATCTGGGGAGAAACTGGCGCACTTCTCAGCTAAACAATCAATGGTATAGCGCAGTCCTTGCGGATTACGCAGGAGGGTAGTGATATCCCGAAACAAAATTCCTGGCTGAGGAAAGTCAGGGATATCGCGGATCAGAGGTTTTAAATCCATGAGCAGATGAATGAAGAATGCTGGTTAACTCAGTGTAGTTTTCCAGAAGCTACCTGGAAAATCGTACACTAGGAAGTTGCATTGTTTTTGGCTCAAGGCTAACACTCCAGATTTAGATCACTGCTCTCTGGGGCAGATATGATCCAAGTACAGCCTCTGATCAAACTTAAAAGATTTCCCTGTGGATCTGCTTTTTTAGGTACGAGACGGCTTAAAATCCTGCTGAGTGTTTAGATAGCAGTTGGGCACAAATGCAGTGACAAAAAGTCAGGTATCCTGAGGGTGCAAGCCCTTTGAGATTGATGCTTGTCAAAGTTTATTTTTTTTATTCAGTTTAGTTGGAATGAATCGTTCTGTGAGCGTAATGCCAGTAAACAGTCCTCCTACTCAGTCAATGCCATTAATTTTAGAGAGTCTACCTGATCCACCGATCGCCACGGATAGCTGTCCACGTCGGGCAAGACTCCAGATTGACCTGATTCTATTGGCAATAGAAGCCCTAGAACTAGGAGGTTCTGAAGCGATGCTCGCAGCAGCTAAGGATCTGGAACTTCGGGGAATTATTAAAAATCGGGTCGTGCTTTGGCGTTTGCGAAGTACAAATCCTCTACGACGTTCTCATACCCGTCGTTCTTTGAAACTGGATGAAGCTAAAGCCTTGGTGGTAGTTGCTTGTCATTTGGCGCGACGCTTAACGGTGGTAATTCGGCAACATTTGTTGGCTTATCAACAAATTAACGAGAAGCAGTTGTCCCCCGAACACAATTTTTATTTATCGGAGTACTTAGACAGATTCCGAGCACATTTTCGCAGTCGGATGAACCCACGTCGAGCCATTGTGATGGTTTATAAATCGGATGAAAAATTGAATGAGTTGGGAATGTCGTTGTTGAGCCAACTGCTATTCTGTACAGGAACATCCGGAGTGCAACGGTTGTGGATCAGTTTGTTTGATGGAGAAGTGGGATGACGATGCGACGCCAGTACAGTTTGCCCAACTGTACGCTGATTCTGGAGGGGTTGAGTAATGGCTCAGGAACAACGGGTCAGCCAGATTCGCGACCTTTAATCTCTATTTTGGTGAATGTAGAGTGCTACTTTGCTGGTTATGAGAAGCCTCTGACTGGGGGACGAGACTTTTTTGAGAGTTTGATTAGGTCGGTGAGTCGCTATGCTCAAGAATTTTTGAGTGGGGTGCCGCAACCGCCTGCTGCCGAGGATAAACCAGAAGTTGTGCAGTTGCAAAAAGGCGATCGCGAAGATTTACATCGCTTAATTGTGCAACCAACTACGGTTGCAGATACCACTTACGCTGGGGGTTCCCCTAGCCATCAGACTGCCGTACTGCAACCTACCCAGGTAGTGTTGACAACGGTACAGTTGTTTGACTTAGTGGACGCAGTGGATCAATTTTTGGCAGATTCCAGCACGTTGCCGGATTTATCGCTGAAATTAAGCTCAGTTTCTAAGCGGTATGCAGCCGCCCATGAGCCAATCAGCAAACGAGTCGCTCCCGCAGCCTTTGGGGTGACGAGTTTGGCAGTGGCCGCGATCGCGTTTATGTTGGTTCCTATCCCCAAAGTAGAGCCTCCTAAAGATCCGGCACTTCAGGCGAACGCGCAGAACCCAACCCCAACCCCGACTCCTGTCTCAAGTTCTACCTCCAGTCCAACAGCAAGTCCGACCTCCAGCCCAACGGCAAGTCCTACCTCCAGTCCCAGCCCTACTCCTTCAACGGCAGCTCCTTCAGCTTCAGAGTTAGAAGCCTTACTCACTTCAGTTCCCGAAATTACGGACGCAACTGAATTGCGAGTTTTGCAAAGAAAGCTGTATAACCAAATTAATCAGAAGTGGGAAAACCGGGGCAGCGCTGGAAGAAACTTAGTGTATCGAGTTGGAGTCGGCAAGGATGGAGCGATTCTAGCTTATAAGCCAGAACTGCCAACTACCAACGAGCAGGATCAAGCGACTCCCTTGGCTCAGTTACGCTATATTAATCCTGCTACAGGCACGAACCCTGCCCCAGAAGCGATCGCGCAGTTTAAGGTAGTGTTTACTAAACGAGGGGTTCTCGAAGTCAGTCCTTGGTGGGGATATCGAGGCAAACCTAGTTTTAAATCTGATCTCACCGATGCAGAGCAGGTTAAAGGTTTAAAGCAACAACTCTATGACCAGATTCGCAAAGATTGGTCAGGAACTCCCAAGTTTTCCAGAGCCTTAGTTTATCGAGTTGCTATGAACAAAGATGGCAATATCACTGACTATGAGCCATATAACCAATCTGCGGTTGATTATGAGGATGACATCCCCCTACCGCGCTTATATCAGTCTAAAAGTTCAGGCACTAAGGTTACTCAAGAACCTTTAGCTCAATTTAAAGTTGTGTTTAGACCCAGTGGAGTTTTGGAAGTGAGTTCGTGGCGTTGAGCCTCTGTCGCTGATAGCCGTTGTCAGATTTGTTAGGAGGAGGGGCTTCAGCCCCTTGCTGCTATCTCACAAGTGTAGGATTTTAATAATTCCGCCGAATTAAAGTCGATAGTCAAATTTATTGACAATGAGACAACGAAATTCATAC
>Ga0164305_10001172_pt1 | contig 10580 bp, 8 predicted proteins | sample Whisoiple_237_MG_FD_110215 | JGI IMG/M metagenome (GOLD analysis project Ga0164305, IMG submission 110215) | Soil microbial communities amended with pyrogenic organic matter from upstate New York, USA - Whitman soil sample_237_MG | ecosystem: Environmental > Terrestrial > Soil > Agricultural... | reverse complement strand
GCGTAATCAAGTCCGTCATGCCGGGCCGCTGTCGCGAACTCCTGGCTCTTCGCTATTTCGGGATTGGGATTGGCTTCAATGAAATACGGAGTGCCGTCGACAGCGAGGCGAAAGTCGATACGTGCGTATCCGTCGAGCCCCAATGTCCGGTAGATGCGTTTCGCTGTTCGCTGAATGCGGGCGTACACCTCCGGCGCGAGGTCCTTGGCTGGCCCGTCTACGATTCCGACGCGTTCCTGATAATCGGGATCGTGTTTGGCCTTTTTGGTGGCTATCTGCCGCGCGCCCTGACCGCCTAGGCTGCCGAACTTCAATTCCCACACCGGCAGAACACGCAGCCGATTGTTGCCGATCACGCCGACATAGAGCTCACGTCCTTCGATGTACTGCTCGGCGATGGCGGCAGTTCCGAGCCGCTCGTGAACGAAGGCGACGCGCTCTGCGAGCTGCTCGTCCGTATCGACGATCGATGCCTGCGAGATCCCGTAGGATCCATCCTCGCTCAGGCTCTTGACGATCAGCGGCAGCGCAAGGCGCGGCGGCCGCCTGACCTTGCGGCGCATCGGAAACACGGCGAAGGCCGGCACCGCGATCCGGCGGTGGTGCACCAGCGTTTTGGACAGATCCTTGCCGCGCGCCAGGACCAGGCCGCGCGGGTTACAGCCCGTGTAGGGGGTTTTCATCAGCTCGAGAAAGCTCGCGATATTCTGGTCATACGCGGTCGCGTAGTGGAATTCCTCCAGCAATTGGAACACGACATGGGGCTTGAAATTTTCGATCTCGTCGCGCACCGGCTTGATTTCCTCCTGCACCCCGAGCGGGCGAACGTCATGACCGGCCGCACGCAAGGTGCTCACGACGTCGAATTCCGTTTTCCAATCGTTGATTTGCTTTGCCGTGTACCCGTCGGTCGAGTCCGGCGGCACGCAGTCCGGATGCATCAGCACCAGAATGCGCTGGCGTCTCATAGCGCGATCCATTTGCGCCGCGACGGACCAAACAGCGCGTGCATGGTCTTGGCGGTCAACAGCACGGTGAAGTCGAGCACAAGCTTCCGTTCAGAGCCAGGGGCACGGAGATCGAGTTCGCGGCAGCGGGATATCATGTCATCAAGAACGGCATCGAGCGTAAGCTGGTTCTCGCCCGTCCACCGCGCCACCAGCTGCCTGATTTGCGCGCGGTGCCGCCTGATGAAGCGCGAAGCCGGCTGCGCCCGTCGATGCCGTGGATCGTTGGAGAAGAGACGGACGAGGTCGCGGTCGTATGTCTTCGGTGGGTTGAAAGCATAGAACGCCTGCTTTTTCCGGTAGTGCTCGCCGAGCGTTTGGCTGAGCCTGGACAGCGGATCGGTACGCTCGCGCGTCGCGACCAGGGGCCGTTTTCCTGCGATCTCGCCCATCAGCTCGTCGACATATTCGAGCTTCTTCAGCGCCGGCCAGCCGGCATAGCGTGTCCGCCAGTTCGACCGCGGCCGCAACCACACCGCAAAGGTCTCGGCAAAATCCTCGTCCGGATGGCTCTGCGCGTACCAGCGCCGAAGATGCTGGACATAATTCCGGCTGGCCGGATTGGGCCGATAATAGAGCGGATAGTGTTTCGAAGACGGACCGAACAATTGCTGCCAGCGCCGGCGGCGCTGCAGCTGATAGCCGTGCTGCATGGCATGGCCTGCCTCGTGACGGAGGATCGCCATGCACTCGGACCAGGTACCGCCCTCGACCTCGAGCATCATCTTCTTCTCGAGTTTCATCAGGCGGGGATGGGTGAGATAGAAGGGAATCGCAATGCCCGGCACATCTGCCGGACTGAACCATTCGCCCGATATCCAGGTGTGCGGCCGCAGCCGGATGCCCCGCGCCTGCAACTCTTCATTCAGAGCGCCGACACAATCCTCGAGCCAGGTGCCTTCGACCTTAACCCTCAGGCTGCTGAGGCGTTGCTTGAGCAATTGCTCATCCGACAGCTTCTCCCAAGCATATTTCCGACGTGGCATAGGTTCCCGCAGTGATAAAAAACGGTACCTGGATGGTGTCACAGGATGCTGTCGGCAACAACCGCCAAGTCTTCGCGGCGTGCCCTTGTTCAGTGACCCGCGTCGGCTATGGCTCAAAAACCGAAATGTCCGACCGTCGGCCCGATGTCTGCTCTGCCCCGAGCAGCGGTCATAAGCCGCGGCGATGACGGCACTGCGCGCAGACGCCGCCGATTTCCGAAAGACTTGCGAGGCGCGCTTCGACAAGCCGCTCGAAGAAGTCGTCGCCGGTCGCGACAAATCGGTCGAGGATTTTCGCCGGACGCTTGCCGATGCGGCTAACCTTGAACACGCAACCTGATCTTGGCGGGACCGAACTACGCCGACCTAAGTCGGAAGGTGATATTCCGGGGGATCTATCAGTGCACCGCAGGCTCGACGTCGATAAACGCGCTGTGGCTCAAGCCTCCCGGTAGTCAAGCAAGATCAGCCCGATGATTACGAAGGCGAAGGGCCAGACCCATGACGCAATACGGCTCGGCCTGCCTTCGAGGCGCAACTCCAGCCAGCGTGCCCAGCCTGCGGTGATGCCGCACAGCGCCAGCGGGGTATGGCTCATCTCGATCAGCAGTTCGTCCTTGATATTGGCGATAGCGTGTGAATGGGTGAGCAGCATCGCGCCGGCTACGGCGATGGTCAGGGGAAACACCATGGCCGCCTTGCCGTCTTTGCTGCCGTTCATCCGCACCCGCCATTCGAACAGGCCGAACAGGATGATGAGCAGAGTGAAGATGCGGTGCTGCGCTACTTCCGGATCGCGCAAGGACGCGAAAAAACCTGCCGGTCCCAACGGCCAGGCTTGCTCATCGGCGCGGAAGAAGAGGAAGGCCGCCATCGCGAGGAAGATCAGCGGCCAGTGCCTCGCCCACCGGCCCCAGCGGAAATGCTCAATCAGCGCGAGGAGGCCGATGAGCATGACGAAGATGCCGGCCCAATGGTGGTTATATTCCGACCACGCGATATCCGCGGCGCTGCGCGGCAAGATGATGCCTTCGCCGGGAACATAGGCTTGCGGCACTGTCGTCCGCGACGCATCGGCGACAGCGATTTTCGCCTGCAGTTTGGAAATGGTCAGCTGGTCGTAAGCCGGGCTCGTCAGGCGGATCGGGAACTGCGGGGTCAGACGCTCCACGATCTCCGGCCAGCTCAGGCGGTCTTGCGTCAGATCGATGCCCGGCGGCAAGGACGTCAGCGAGGCGGCGGCGAAGAGAACGGTCAGACCGATGCCGATCTCCACCTCGGCAAACCGCTTCAGGCGCATGATCGGCGCTGAGGGATTCCGCCGCAGGCGCTCGACAACCATATAGTTGGCGCCACCGGCCGCCAGCAGTATCAACAAAAGGAGGGCTTTGGTCGAAACCATGACGCCGTAGGCGGTGCCATAGATCGCCTCGATCGAGCCGATATAGCCGATCGACATCACGATGCCGCCGACAACAATGGCTGCAACCGAGGACATTGACATCAGGGAATACCGCCGTCCGACCAACCGCCAATCGGCCGCCTTGTGGCTCTGATTGAGCGCGATCAGAAAATAGGGAAGACCGCCAATCCAAATCCCGGCGCCCAGCATATGGACCGCGTCGGAGAGCAGATAGGGCCATCGCAAATCGAGACGGCTCGCGGCGTGGGTCACGGAAAGCTGTTCAGCCAAAGCCAGTGCGGCGAGACCGACGAGAATTGCGCAGCGCAGCCCGCTCCACGGGCCCCTTGCCAACAGGGCGATGCAGAGAGCGCAAGCAAAGATGATGAGGTCGGCGCGGGCGAAATCGGTACTCGCGACATCGCGCCATGACGTTTGCAGCGTTCCGGTCAGCGCGGCCGCGTTAAGCGCGAAAGCCCAGATCGTGAAGAGGGCGAAAGCGAAAGCGCTGACACGGAGGAAATTGTGACAACGCCGGGCGATCTCTGCGGTGTCAGCGGAAAGCTTCGATTGCAAAGGCCGCAGCAGCAGAAGCAGGAAAACAAGGCCACCGAGGGTGAAGGACTGCGCGACCAAGATCATGCCGCGCAGGACGACGGACAAAAAACCAAAGATATCGAGGAGCAGGGACACCGGGGCCGGTTATCGGACAGTGAAAGGGATATCGCCGCGTGTGATGTGTCCATCGATGCTCAGGACCTGCCAGCGCAGGTGCCAGGCTCCGGGGGCCAAAACTTTTGCCTCGGCGTTCAGGCCGTCGGCGGGAGACTCGGCCGCGGGTGTAAGAGACTGCTGCGTGCCATCGGGCGCAAGCAGGGTCATTTTCGAGCGGGCACGATCGATTCGGCTGTTGAAACGCAGACGGATCGGCACGTCGTCGCCCGAGAGCACGGCGTTCACGGCGGGCGTAGACTTGAGCACGATGGCATGCGCCCACACCGTCTGTGGAACAAGGAGCAGGAGGGGCGACACCAAAAGCGGCAAGATGACTTGAAGTACCCTGCCGAAGCGGCGGACGGGAAAATGACGTGTGGTGGCGGCACCGGTGCCTGTTGAGACACCGGTGAAGATGACTACCTCGCCCTCGAACCCTGAGGTCATCATTGTCTGGCTCCAATCAGTTGCTCGGCGGGAGCGTCAAAAAAGTAAGGCCCCGGAATTCTCCGAGGCCCGACCTTACCCGCGCGCGGAGTACGTTCGCCCGTGCCGCCATCAGTTTCTATACCGTCACGACAACAGTCGTTATCCCGTATCAAGTGTATTCCTGCCCGGCAGGGTGAAGGGCTAGTCTTTCCTCGGCGAAAAACTGGAGCGCGCCATACCCTTCCGTATCAACGGCATATCTAAATTTGCCGTCATCTGTTGGAAACACCGCGACGACCGTGCCGCTCTCGTGATCGTCGGCTGTATCGACTGTCTCGCCAACTGCAAACTTGGACATCGAGAACTCCTTCTGGAATTATCGAAAAACCCCCAACTCGGCCTGCCGAAATCATACGTGGGGGGCATACGGGAAATAAGAGTGAGCGGCGCTCATGTCGAGGTTTACTGGAGATTGTGACAAATCGGTCACATGCCACTAAGTCACGAATAGGCGAGCGGAATTACTGAACGATCGTAGTCTCGTCGAAACACCAAAGGGTTCTCTACGTCCTCAGCAGCGTCCTCCGCTAGACGGCCCCGGGGAGAAGTTCATGCGCCCGTTTCTGTTCATGCCTCTTCTCGTCGTCGCCGCTGTGCCGGCGCTTGCGGCAGAGCGATGGGAGAGCTTGCCGCCGACGCCGGCGCCAATCGCCAGCGACCGCAGCGGCCACGCGCAGGTAAACGGCATCAGCATCTATTACGCGATCTACGGCCAGGGCTCGCCGGTAATCTTCCTGCACGGGGGCTTGGCGAATGCCGACTATTGGGGCGGCCAGGTCCTACCCGTGGCGGCGCATCACACCGTCATTCTGATGGACAGCCGTGGCCATGGGCGCAGCACCCGCGATGCGCGGCCCTACGGCTACGATCTGATGGCCGACGACGTCGTGGCGTTGATGGACACTCTGAAAATCGCCAGGGCCGACGTCGTGGGCTGGAGCGATGGTGGCATTCTCGGCATCGATCTCGCCATGCGCCACAAGGACAGGGTCGGCAAGGTCTTCGCGTTTGCAGCCAACACGATGACGTCTGGTGTCAAGGACGGCGTCGAGAAGAATCCGACCTTCGCTGCTTTCATCGAGCGCGCCGGCCACGAATACGCCGCCCATTCGGCGACACCCAAGGAATACGACAACTTCGTCGAGCAGGTCAGCAGGATGTGGGCCGAACAGCCCAATTGGAGCGATGCAGAGCTCAAGGCGATCGACACGCCAATCCTCGTTGCCGACGGCGACCATGACGAGGCAATCAAGCGTGAGCACACCGAATATGTCGCGGCGACGATCCCGCACGCGGGGCTGTTGATCCTGCCCGACGCAAGCCATTTCGCCTTTCTGCAGGACCCGCGGCAATTCAATTTCGCCATCCTGCACTTTTTGGGAGACGAGTAGGGGCCTGTCTGGTTGGGAGCTTGATGTCCAAAGACCCGGCACGCTAGCGCCGAAGCCCGGGCATGACGTGGAAAACACCGTGCCGCTATTCGACAGGATGTACGTCCGCCGCCCTCTTCCGCAGGCAATCGCGGCACAGGCAATCGCCGCCATCTGACGGCATCGGCAGCCGCGCCACTTCCTCGGCGCACCAGCACGATCCCGCGAGGCCGCAGGTGAATTCCGTTCCGCAGCCGGAACAAGCCAGCCGCCGCAAGGGAGGATTTTCTAACCGATTTGTCATGAATCGAACCGAATCGTGCCTGCGCTTTTCATCTCGGGTTCATGTCGAACGGCGGTATAACTCGCAGCCGCATATACGCCCAGCAAAATCCAGGGAAGTATAAAGGGAAGATCCGATGGCCCGCGATCCGCAAGCCGCTCTGGTCGCGCTCAATCGCTTTGGATTTGGCGCGCGCGGCGGCGCGGCGGGGGATTTCGTCAACGCAGCCTCCGATCCGCGCGGCTTTGTCAAAGCCGAGCTGAGCCGCTCCAACGGCGTGCTGCTCGAAGTGCCCGGACTGTCATCGACCCCGGTATTGGCGAGCGCGGTATTTGCGTATCAGCGGGAGGCCCAGCAAGCGCGCGCCGCCGCGGCGAAATCAGCCGCGCCCGCGTCAGAGGCCGCGCCGCAATCGCCTGATGCCAAGGTACAAAGGCGCAATCTTTCGCTCGACGGCATCGCGACGGACATGTCGGCAAAAGAAGGCGCGATGCAGGGAAGAGAAAACGGCAGCGCCAGTGCAGCGATGCCGCCCGGCGAGCCGATGCAGCCGAACGCCGCGCAGCCCAACACACCAAAACCGCCGCCACAGCCGCTCAACGTCATTCAAAAAACCTACCGCGCCGAGGCGCTGGCGCGGCTGCAGCGCGCGATCATCGCCGATTGCGGATTCATCGAGCGGCTGGTGGCGTTCTGGTCCAACCACTTTTGCATTTCCGCCAGCAAGGGCGAGCTGGCGCGGATCTGGGCCGGCTCGTTCGAGCGCGAGGCGATCCGGCCCCATGTGCTCGGACGGTTCGGCGACATGCTCAAGGCGGTCGAGCAGCATCCGGCGATGCTGTTTTTTCTCGACAACCAGCAATCGCTCGGTCCGGATTCCCGCGCCGGGCAAAACCGCAAGCGGGGCTTGAACGAAAATCTCGCCCGCGAAATCATGGAGTTGCATACGCTCGGGGTCGGCGGCGGCTACACCCAGGACGACGTGACGTCGCTGGCGCGCATCATCACCGGCTGGACCTTTGCCGGACGGCAAGGGCAGCTCGGGGTGCCCGGCAGCTTCGTCTTCAACGCCAACGCGCACCAGCCGGGCGCGCAACGGCTGCTCGGCAAGATCTACGAGGACAACGGCGTCGCGCAGGGCGAAGCGGCGCTGGCCGATATCGCCCGCCATCCCTCCACTGCGAAATTCATCGCGGCCAAATTCGCCCGTCATTTCGTGGCCGACGATCCGCCGCCGGCGCTGGTGGCGCGGCTGCAGGACGGGTTCCGCAAATCCGATGGCGACCTCCGGGCGCTGACAGTGGCCCTTCTGGACTCCGACGAGGCCTGGCAGGCGCCGCTGACCAAGCTGCGCAGCCCCTACGAGTTCCTGGTGGCGATCGGCCGGCTGCTGGGGCAAATCCCTGAAGATCCCACCCGCTATCTCGGCGGCCTGAATGTGTTGGGCCAGCCGCTATGGTCTCCTGCCGGACCGAATGGGTTTCCCGACAGCAATGCGGCATGGGCAGCACCGGAGGGAATGAAGCTGCGGCTCGACATCTCGGCGCAAATTGCCTCCCGTCTCGCCGCCAATGTCGATCCCCGCGATCTCCTGCAACTCGCCGCCGCCGATGCGGCCTCGCCGGAAACGCGGCGCACCATCGAGCTTGCGGAATCGCGGCAGCAGGCGCTGGCGCTTTTGTTGATGTCGCCGGAATTCCAGAGGAGATGATGATGGATTGCTGCGAAAGCCTGCCATCACCAGCAACGTCGCGACGCGCACTGCTGCTCGGCGGCGCCTCGTTTGCCGCCTGGGCGTATTTGCCGAAATTCGCACGCGCGGCCGACGGGCGCGACCCGCGCCTGATCGTGGTGATCCTGCGCGGCGCGCTCGACGGCCTCGCGACGATCGCGCCGACCGGCGATCCCGACTACGCCGGCCTGCATGGTTCGATAGCGCTCAGTGCGGATGGCCCGCACGCGGCAACGATGCTGGATTCCTTCTTCGCGCTGCATCCGGCGATGCCGGAGCTCGCGCGGATGTACAAAGAAAAGCACGCCGCCGTTGTTCACGCGGTGGCAACGCCCTATCGCGACCGTTCGCATTTCGACGGCCAGGACGTGCTCGAAAGCGGGTTTGCCGGCCCGGGCCGGGTGCAATCAGGCTGGCTCAACCGCGCGCTGGAAGCGCTGCCGAAGGGTGAGCGCGTCATGAGCGGCCTCGCTATCGGTCCGACCGCGCCGCTGGTGTTGCGCGGCGCCGCGCCGACGGTCGGCTGGGCGCCGGTGGCGCTGCCGCAAGCCGACGACGATACTGCGATGCGCCTCGTCGACCTCTACCACCATTGCGATCCCGCGCTGGCGTCGGCGCTCTCGCAGGGCCTGCGGCTCGACAGGACCGCGCAAGGAGACGACTTAAGACCGAAGCCGGGCACCAACAATGCCGGCGCGATGCGGCTGGTGGCGCGCGGCGCCGCCAAGCTGATGGCGGCCGACGACGGCCCGCGGATCGCAGCGCTTGCGTTCGACGGCTGGGATACCCACGCCAATGAAGGCGGCCCGGTTGGCCGCCTGGCGCTATTGCTGTCGGGTCTCGACGGCGCGCTGGCGGAGTTCGAGCGCGGGCTCGGCGAACGCTGGCGCGATACCGTGGTGCTGATCGCGACCGAGTTCGGCCGCACCGCGCGCATCAACGGAACCGAGGGCACCGATCACGGCACCGGCACCATTGCGCTGCTCGCCGGCGGCGCGGTGAAGGGCGGACGGGTGATTTCCGACTGGCCCGGGCTGAAGCCCGCCAATCTCTATGAGGGCCGCGATCTTGCCCCGACCACCGATCTGCGCGCGGTCATCAAGGGCGTGCTGCGCGATCATCTCGGCCTCGCCGAGCCCGTGCTGGCAGAGACGGTATTTCCCGACAGCGCGCCGGCGGAGCCGATGCCGGGGCTGGTGGGGTGATTTTTTTACCTCGCCCCGCTCTTTGCGGGGAGAGGTCGAAGAGGTCAGCCCTTGGTGATCCCATCGATCTCGGCAAGGTCTTCCGCGCTCAGTGTCCAGCCGGCGGCTTTCACGTTCTGCTCGACCTGCTCGACGCGGGTGGCGCCGGCGATGACGCTGGCGACCTGCGGCCGCGCCAGCAGCCACGAGAATGCGAGTTCGAGCAATGTGTGCCCGCGCGCTTGCGCGAAAGCCTGCAGCTTCTCGACGATGTCCTCATTGCGCGGTGTGACATAGCGATCGCGCAGCGCAGGAGCTTTTCCGAAGCGCGTGTCCTCAGGGGCAGCAGTGCCCCGCTTGTATTTTCCGGTCAACAAGCCGCTGGCCAACGGAAAGAACGGCAGCAGGCCGAGCCTGTATTCCTGTGCCGCGGGCAGCAAATCCTTTTCGATGTCGCGCACCACCAGGCTGTACTCGTCCTGGCATGACACGAACCGGCTGGCATTGATGGCGCGCGCGGTGAATTCGGCCTCGGCGACGCGCCACGCCGGGAAATTCGAGTTGCCGATGTATCGCACCTTGCCCTGCCGGATCAGGTCGTCCAGTGCCCTCAAGGTTTCATCGATCGGGGTCAGGGAATCGTAATCGTGCTGCTGGTAGAGATCGATGTAGTCGGTCTTCAGCCGCCTCAGGCTGGCCTCGACCGCCGACATGAGGTAGCGCCGCGACGCACCCTGCCTGGTGCCGTCCTGGCTCATCGGCTTGGAGAATTTGGTCGCCAGCACGATGTCCTTGCGCCGGTCGCCGAGCACCTCACCCAGCACCGTCTCGGAGCCGCCCATTCCCGCATAGATGTCGGCGGTATCGAACAGCGTGATGCCGAGGTCGATCGCCCTGTGAATAACCTTGCGCGAGGTTTCGAGATCGGTGCGCTGGCCGAAATTGTTGCAGCCGAGACCGACGGCGGAGACGCGCAGCCCGGAGCCGCCGAGATTGCGAATTTGCATGGACCAATCCTGTGGGGATGAAGCGAGATGGAGCGACTTGTGACCCCGCGGATATTGAAGCCGAAAGTCGCGGGAGGCCATGGCATATGCCCATGTCAGGCCCTGACGCAACCGGGGCAGCGATCAAAAAAATGCGGCCCCGGTCAGACGCGGCGACTGACGGGGACCGCTGGGGCGCGTGATCTGTGACGGGGGGCCTGATCAGACGCGGCCGGAACCTAACCGGGCTTTGTTACGCGGCCATGACAGGGGAACTTATCCACAGCCTGGATCGTGCCGCCGCGACGCGGCTATTCCGCGGCGCGCAAGTGCCGCCCAACGCTGTGGCCGCGGCTGCCGCGCAGCGACCGGTAGTAGTCGGCCCTGGCGGGATCGTCGGTACGCCGGACCAGCTCGGTCACCGGCG
>Ga0164305_10001171_pt1 | contig 10591 bp, 10 predicted proteins | sample Whisoiple_237_MG_FD_110215 | JGI IMG/M metagenome (GOLD analysis project Ga0164305, IMG submission 110215) | Soil microbial communities amended with pyrogenic organic matter from upstate New York, USA - Whitman soil sample_237_MG | ecosystem: Environmental > Terrestrial > Soil > Agricultural... | reverse complement strand
CGGCCATGCCCTGGCGCACCCACCCTTCCATTTCGGCGATCTCGGCATCATTGGATTCGCGCTCGACACTGGCTTCGCCCATGGCGTATTGACGTCCGGCGCAATGGCCGACCAGGGTGGCAACATTGAGCCCGAGCGGTTGCCGCTCGAGTGCATCGAGAAATTCATCGTGCGTCGTCCACACCCACGGAATCCCCGCTTGCAAGCTTTGACGCGGCATATCCTCGACACGTACGAAGGTGCCGATCAGAGCGTCGCGAGTTTCGGGCTTGCAAGGGGCGAGCGTCAGACCGCAATTGCCCATAACCACGGTAGTGACGCCGTGCTCGTTCGACGATGACGCCAGAGGGTCCCACCAGAGCTGCGCGTCGAAATGGGTATGAAAGTCGATGATGCCAGGAGCGACGGCGAGCCCGCCGATATCGAGGACGTGATCGGCATAAGCATTGATCCGGCCAATGGCCTGAATGCGACCATCATTAATTGCGATATCGCCGAGAAACGACGGCATGCCGGAGCCATCGTAAATACGGCCGCCTTTGAGAATCAGATCGTACATGGGTTCACCTCGATGGTGAGTGGCTCAGCACGAAGACACGAAGGGTCACGAATAATCATTTTCGCAAACTTCATGCGCTCCGTGATTAATCGGCCAATCCTATTCATTTGAAAAAGATTTCACGGAATTCTTCCACGTGCTTCGCATAAGTGTCGCCCCAGCGTGGATCGGCAGGGTAGAGCTTGGTGCCTTCCTTGAGATCGGAAGTCACATCGCCGCGGTCGGGTATGCGATTGAAGCTTTTGATCAACTCCTGCCCTTCCTTCGACAATGCGACGTCGATGAATAACTTGCCGGCGTTCGGATGCTGCGCCTTGGTGCTGAGTCCGATCGGTTTCAAACCGGTGACGATCGGTCGTGCCGTGCGCACCCACTCCACTGGCGCGCCGCGTTTTTTCATCGTCGCCGCCTGATGCGAGTAGACCAGACCCAAAGGAAACTCCCCTGCACCCAGAAGCTGAATGATGACGGTTTCACTGTCGCGGAAGGCGGGTTTCTGCGCAGCAAGCTTGCGCATGAAGTCGCGCCCTTTTTCTTCGCCGGCGTACTTCAAAAATCCGGTGTACCAGAGCGTAGCGCTGTCCGACATGCCGAAGCCGCCCTTCCAGCGCGGATTGAGCAAATCGTCGAATGTTTTTGGTGCGAGCTCCGGTCGAATCATCTTGGTGTTGTAAGCAATCACTCGTGGGATCGAGTACACGCTCGTCCAGAAGCCGTCCTTGTCGGTGAAACCCTCGGGATAGAACTGGCTGTGCGGCGAACTATATTTTTGCAAAAGTTTTTTCTGCAGCAGCACCCGGACCTCGAAACTGCTGATCATAATGACATCGCCATTAAACTTGCCGGTCGTCGATTCGGTGAGAATACGATTCAACAGCTTCTCGTTGTCGGCGCGAAAGAAATCGACATTGATAAACGGATATTTCTGTTTGAAGAGCTGAATCAGGCCGTTGGCATCGGTGAGGTTCGTCGACAGATAAAGAACGAGGCCGCCTTCCTTTTTGGCTCCGGCGACCAGGTCATCAGCGGCTGTGGCATAATCTGAATGCAACCCGGCAAAAATCATAACAACTCCAAATAGACATTTTGAAAATTTCATTGCGCCTCACGAAAAAATTTGAAATCCGAAGCAAAAGTGAAATGTCAAATTGCAAAATCCAAAACAGCGAACATAAACTTACGTTCGTCACAGAGAATAAAAAAGACTACCTTCTGAGTATTTCCGACTCCGACACGAGTTCGTCATGCCCGCATGCTTTTAGCAGTGGTTCAACGGTGACGGTGCTCACCACGGGCGGAATTCGGACTGGACGCCGATTTAAAGCATTCGGGGTGACCGGTTGATGTATTTCTATTCAGTCTGGCGTTATTTCAGATGAGACAAGAAAAGTCGCCAGAATCACACTCCTACACTTCGCCTGCCGTCGCCACGCCTAAGGGGTGTGCTTACCGCCACAATTGTTGGCTCGCCAGCTTTGTCCCTTCCGTCATCGCCTGAAATTTTGCCCAGACGATTTTCGAATGGACCTCGGGATTGTACGTCGCTTGCGATGAAAAACCGCAGTCGCTGCCCGCGATCACGCGCTCTCGTCCGACCAGTTTAGCAAAACGGATGATTCGCTCGGCGATCAGCTCTGGATGCTCGACGATGTTGCTGCAGTGGGTGATCACGCCGGGAATCAAGATTTTTTCCTCAGGCAGCTTGACGTCTTCCCAGATCCGGTACTCATGCTCGTGGCGAGCATTGGCCGCCTCAAAGGCATAAGCGCCAGCGTTCACTTTTAAGATGAGATCGGTGATCTCTTTGAGCGGCGCATCATGGATGCGTGGCCCTTCGTTGATGCCGTAGCAGGTATGAAAGCGGATTTTCTCAGCTGGTATACCGCGAATCGCATGATTCAGAGCTTCGACTGATATTTCGCCGATCTTTCTCCGCTCAGCCGGACTTAAGTTTGGATCTTGGCTGTGCACTTCGGTGAGCCAAGGGTCGTCGACCTGAAGAATCAATCCGGCATTGACAATCGCTCTGTATTCTTCTCGCAAGGCATCGCCGACGGCACTTAAAAACTCTTCTTCCGAGCGGTAGTACTCGTTTCTGCCGACCCCTGTCGGCGCGACGGCGGGCATGAAGGCCTCCTCCACATTCAACCCGACGAGCGCGGCTTTGAGGTTTTCAATATCTTTGCGGATCGCCTCCTGTCCCCGATACGCGATCGGTCCGGTGCAAACCAGCGCCGCGCGCGCAGTGATGCTGCCGCCCATCATGCGTCGGCTGAAATACTGTTCGTAGTATTCCGGAAACATCGCGACTTCGCCCGACCATTGAGTCCAAGCCGCCTTTGGCGCGTCTTTCTTTTCGAAACCGGTCAGCCGCTCACGCATGTAGGTGTAAAATCCCGGTTTGCTCTGCTCACCATCAGAAACGATGTCGATTCCGTATTCGGCTTGCTTACTGACGATATCGGCTACACTGCGACGCAAGGTCGTCGCATATTTATCCGCATCGTACGGTTCGCCATTGACCTTTGCTTTCATAACGTCGAGCAAGTCGGTGGGCCGCGCTAGACTGCCGCAGTGCGTGGTCAGGATGCGGTGCGTGCTCTGCTTCATGTCGATTCTCCTTTCTGATTGGCGGATAACGGATAGCTTTCAGATTTGTTTCTGCCACCCGCTGCCCTTCAATCGCAGCTAGACTTCTTCTTGCAAAGTTTTCAGCGCCTTCAGTATCAGCTCGCGCCTGAATTCCTTCTCTTTTTCCGGCGACAATTCCGGATTTCCAGTCGGGCTGACGATGCCACCGGAAGCGATGGCTCGGAGGGAACCGACTTCTTTCGCAACTGGAATCATCGTGCAGATTTGCGTCACCGGAATATTGAGCTTTTCGATTTCCTTGCTGATCGCTGCGCCGCAGCGAGTGCTGGATCCTCAAGTGGAAGTCAGAATCACTCCGGTAACGCCGGCGATTTTTAATTGACTAGCGATTTCTTTGCCGATTCTGGTGGCGTTTTCGACCGCGGCATGAGCGCCGCCGGTAGAGTGCACGAATTCGTGGAGTTTGCCGATCGTGCCTTCGCGCTCGAGTTCGCGCATTGCGTCCAGCGGCACCAAGCGGTTCGGATCTCGATTGGCGATGGCAGTATCGTAACCGGAATGGACCGCGTCATATTTTTCGGGATCGAGGGAAGTTACGCCGGAAATCGGAATCGTGGTAAAGCGAGTCGGTCTCCCGGGTTCGATTTTGTCCGGATTACCCTCCGGGACCAGGCCCCCATCGGTGACCAGCGCAATGACCGCGGATTTGAGTTCGCGCAGCGGCGGAGCCGGTTTGCTGTCGGCGAACTTCGGCGGCGCGATTTCTGAATGAAATGTTTCGCCGCGCAGCTTGGCCAAGAGCATGTCGACAGCGCGCTCCGCCGGCGGCTTGGTCGCGAACTCGTTGCGCTTGATGCCACGAACTAGATATCCTTCGTCTTGCGGTTTTCCGATCGATTCATGCCGCGCCAATTTTATTCCGAGCGCTGCCATGCGTTGCAAGGTCGGTGTCATGCGCGCAATGGTCGGGCCGGAGTTGACGATGTAGATCCGTTTTCGATGTATATCGGCGCCGACATTGTCTTCGTCCATGCCCGCAACGACTGCGATCTTAAGCCGCCGCTGCACCGCATCGCAGATTGCGCCGCAGGCGCTCCCATAACGGCCGCTCTCGAACGCCGGACCGGCGATGAAGAGATCCGGTCTGTATTCGGCCATTCGCCGGATCAGCTCATCGATCGCTTCTTCTTGTCGCTCCGCGAAATAGTTGTCGCCGCAAAACGCCGTCGCGACGACTTCGCCGTTCTCGCCGAGGGCTTGCTGAAGCGCTCGCCCGGGACCGACGATTCCGTCTCTGATCTCCGGACAAACATCCGCTTTATCTTCGCCGCCGATCTGGGCGAAAAATTGATTCAGGTAGTGAACGACGCGAATCTTTTTCATCTCGTTCCTCGAATCGTGAAGGGTCAGGTGTAAGGGGCGGAAGGACGCCTTACGCCTTGCCGCTTACGATTTACGCTTCTTAGCTCATATACGTCGTGAGCCGTGACGCGCCGACCTGGCTGATGGCGCCAGCGATATCGCCGATCCAGAGATTCAATTCGTGATTTGCTGGAATAAGAGTCACGCCGGGATTGCTATTGTCCGGATCGGCGTTGTCCAGCGCAATCGTGTCGCCGCCAATGATACGCTCGACAGCCGGCAGCGTGATTGGATCGCGGGTCAGGCCCGGCGTCACGAGCGCATTCACATTAGCCGGCACGAAGGTGATGCCGGTGTCCGGGTAACGCTCCATTATAATTAGCGTAGCTTTCATGCCCATCTCTTCGGCGCGCGTATAGATCATCATCAAGTCGGTATCGACGGCGCCGCCGCCGATCTTCGTCGCAATTACGCCATCTGCGTTCAGCACTTCCTTTGCGAGACGGGCGGCGAGAGCGGTGTTGCGTTCCTTTTCTGCAATGGTTACCGGAGCGATCGTCAGCACGACACCGGCGAACCAAAGATCGCGGCCGTGACGGCGGTAGAGCTCATGAATGACCGGATGGTTCTGTGCAAACCATGTGAAAGCCGAATACGAAAACATCAGCGCGCCATCGAGAATCTCGTTGGGATGGACGATGGTCGGCATGAAGCCCTGAATGTTGCTCCCATAAAAAACCGGTTCGCTCTGCTGAGTCGGATGCTGATGCGAGTGCATCGGAAAAATGTATGCGATGCGCGGCAGATGCTTCGGACCTTGATTGGCTGCCACGGGCGGCAGTTCGAAGCTCTGTCGCTTAGACGGAGTTACATTTTGGGCCGCTGCCGCAAGATACGTCGCCGTCTTCAATCCGGCTTTTTTCATCGCCAGACGATAATCGTCTTTGTCCGCTCCGAGCTTGGGATGCGCCACTAAGACGATATTATGGGTGTTGCAGAGCGGCGAGTATGCGGCGGCCGGGCCGTTCATGTCGATGATGCTGCGCGACTGGGTAGCGAATGAGTCCGTTTCCACGACTGCGACATTTTTGAGCGCGCGCGTCTCGCCTTCGCCAACGAGGCCGTTGGGATCGAGAGCTCCGGGAAAATTGAATCCGTTCAGCCGGTATCTCGGCTCGACGACATCGAGCACGCGCAGAATTCGGCACGACTCTCCGGGATGCGTGAGCTCGATCTCGACTCGCTCGAATAAAGGCTCCTGCGCGAGATGCGCGGCAAGCTCGCTGCGGCTGATCGAGAGAACATCAGAATCAATTTCCGTTCGGGTTGCAAACCGAACATCTTTGATGTGGTGAAGACCGAGTTCCAAGCGCATGCGCCGTAATTCCTGAGTCGTGGTTTGAATCCGATGATTGACCGTGGAGTACAGGCCAAGATCATCGCGATTTCTACGCGCCAGGCTTATCGAAACCAATCCGGAGCGTCAAGGCGGCGACTTTCCTGAACCGAGGGGGTGTCCGGCGTCTAAAATGCTTTCAACAAATCATCTGGTGTTTATTCTTACCTAGTGTGGTGCGATGACATCTTCAATCGTCACTCCGGGCAAGCTGGCGTTAGCAGCGCGACCCGGAATCCAGGAAATTCAAAAAATCTGGATACCGCCTCCGCCGCTATGACAGTGTGAGCCAATCAACTTTTCACTTCGTGCAGCAAATAATGACCGCCGTCGCTCTTGGCGGTCTGATACTTTCCCGTCAAATCCCTCATGGCATTGTAAGTCGGCGTGCCGCGGATCTGGGTGTGTGCTTCCACCGTGTCCCAATCGATCATTAGAATCACGCGTCCCGGATCTTCGATGCTGGCGAAAATCTCATTCCGCGTGAGCCGGCATAGCTCGCATTTCTTAGAAATTCGCCAAAAGCCTTGATGTATTCGTCGCGTCGTTCGGGCTGAACGTGTTGGATAACGATTTCGTGGATCATCAGCTTCTCCTCGCGAGTTAAGGATTTTCAACTTGTGCTTGAGCAATCAGGATGGACTTCAGAATTTTTCCCGTGGGGCCTTTCGGAAGCTCAGGCACGATCTGAAGGCGACGCGGATATTTATAGCGGGCGAGCTGATCGCGGCAATGGGCGAGCAATTCTTCACATGTGAGCTCGGCGAAGGGTTTCAAGCTGACGAAGGCCGCGACTTCTTCACCGAGATCGGCGTCCGGAATGCCGACGACCGCCGCCTCAGCGACCGCCGGGTGAGACGTCAGCACCGTTTCGATCTCCTGGGGAAAAACGGAATATCCGCCGCGCAGAATGCGCTCGCGCACTCGGCCAACGATCTGCACGTAACCCTCGGGCGAGATCGTCGCAACGTCGCCGGTTTTGAACCAACCCGCCGAAATGACTTCAGCGGTTTCATCTGGAGCGTTCAAATAAGAATTCATCATTGCGGGCGATTTGATCCAGAGCTCGCCGATGCCGTCGCTGTTTGCGGCGTCGATATCGAGTTGTATTTGCACCCCTGGCACTGGCTGGCCGACGGCATTGGGAACTTCAGTGGCGTCGGCACAGCGAAACGACAGGGGGCGAAATAATTCGGTCATGCCGTAACCGCGGACAATTCTCGTGCCTGTCTTCTCTTTCCATTCCTGCGCCAATTCCCATGGGCAAGGCGCCGCGCCCGAAACCGCCAGACGCAAGCTCGAAAATTCGCCATTAGTAAAAGCCGGCGAATTCAGCAAACGGCGAAAAATCGTAGCGACGGCCGGCAAGACGGTTACGTGATTGTTTTTGATGGAGGCAAAGACCGCTTCAGGAGTGAACCGTTCAAGAATTACGACCGTTGCGCCAGTCAAAAGCGGGGCTAAAAGACCGCCGTTCAAGCCCAGCGAATGTGCCAATGGAACGGCCACCAGTACGATGTCCTCGGGAGTAAGGCCCATAACCGGCTCGGCCCACGAATGGTTGGCAAATGTCAGCGCAGCATGGCTAAAGACGGCGCCTTTGGGACGGCCAGTGCTTCCCGAAGTGTATAGAATCAGTGAGGGAGCGTTGAGTTGATCGGCTGTTTGCCACGAGCCGCGACTCATCGCGACCTGTTCAATGGTCAATTTCGGTCTGAGGTCGTTCGTAAATGCCGCGAGCTCGTCTTCTTTAATTTGCGGATTGAGCGGCGCGGGTGTGGCGCCGAGTTTGAGGATCGCCATAAAGGCGATGACGAATTCGAGGCCGTTGGGCAACAGGATCGCCACGCGATCTCCGGCGGCAATGCTCTGCCTCGAAAGATGCTGAGCGAAACCGGCCGCGTAATCATCGAGATCCGACCAGCTGAGTTTCTTGCCCGCGCAAATGATCGCCGTTTTGCTAGGGAAGCGGCGCGCATTGTCTTCAATGGCGCAGACGAAGTTTTGTTGCATGGCTTATACGTAAGTCTAGCTGAGTATTGGAGTGATGGAGTAGTGGGAGTGTTGGGGGTCGAACCTCTTATCATCAGTCCATTATTCCAATACTCAATCACTCCAACCGGACCTACTTGCCGATAAACTCTTTTATGTCGATGCGTTGCCACACGTCACGCGGAATGCGATGTCTCGGCGTAAATGCGGCGAGCGATGGTTTGGCGGTGGCGTCGACGCCCCACTTCGCGGTGTTGCCGTCCTCCTTGGTGGATGGATCTAGATCCGAGCCGCGGGTATTGCTGATTATCGCGATATCCCGGTCCGGTTGGCAGCGCGTCGCGATGGCCCAGTTGACCTGCCGATCGTTGAAAATGTCGACATCGTGATCGACGATGACAACGCGCTTCATATAGAGATCAGCGCCGAGAACCGCCAGGATTGCATTCTTCGCTTGCCCCGAGATCCGCTGTTCTATCGAGACGTAGCCGGTGAACGGCGCAGGCACCCGCACCGCTTTGACGGTTGGCACCATGGCGCGCACGGCGCGATAAAGGTTGGCTTCGATCGGCGTGGTCGAAAGCATCAGGTGATCGAGATGGCCGACGGTAATGTCTTGAAACATCGCATCATGGCGATGCGTGATTGCGCGCACTTGCAAGACTTCGCGTTTACGCTCGCCAAGACTGTAACCGGTGAATTCGCCGAACGGACCTTCAGCGGTGCGCTCACGCGGTAGAATCTCTCCTTCTAAAATGATCTCAGCCTCGGCCGGAACCAGAACATCGGAGGTCTCGCATTTCACCAGCTCCAGCGGCTCACCCAGCAAGCCGCCGATGATCGCGCGCTCGTCTTCGTCGATGGAACCGATGGCAAGACAGCCGAGCGCAATCGCGGGGTGGACACCGATGGCGAAGGCGACCGGCAACGGCTTTCCTTCCGCTTCGGCGTAGCGCTGAAATTCCCAGAGGTGTTTTGCCAAGGTGAGATGAATCGAAGTCCGGTTGCGGCCTTGGATCATGAGCCGATTATAAGCGCAGTTCCAGCTCTCGCCGTTTGGATCTTTGGCGAACGAAATGGCGGCCGTGATGTAAGGCCCGGCGTCGTCCTGATGGTGGCGGACTTGCGGCAGCTTGTAGAGATCGACCTGATCGCCGGTGAGAATCACGTCCTTGACCGGGGCGTTGATGGCGAGCTTGGGCGGGAGCGGTTTTTCCATGGCGCGCAAATAGGCGCGCTGCATTTCTTCCGGTTGCGCATGGATCGCTGCGGCTAAGCGCGAGCGACCGGCATGCACATTGGTCAATACAGGAAAATTGCTGCCTTTCACCTTTTCGAAAAGCAAAATCGGCCGCCGTTGCGCTTCCTGTTCAAGCTTTACGGCAATGGCGGTGATTTCGAACGCAGGATCGACTTCGCGTGTAATGACGAGAAAGTCTTCCGGACTCTGACGCTTAATGGCATCCAGAAAGGTTCGCAGATCTTGCGCCATAATTCTTACGATCTAACTGTCGTTGGCCGGCAAACTCAAACCAGCAAGGCTCGCCAAAGCTCTTTGCGTATATACTCTGGTCATGCGCTTACGGTACCAATAATCCAAATCGGTGTTATCGAGCGGATGCGCAGCTTTCGCCGCGAGCTCAGCGACGGCATCAATCAATTCCAAAGTAAGTTTCTTTCCCGTCAGCAGCGCTCCCGCCGCATTGACCACTTTCGGCGCCGAAGCGACGGCGGTCAAGACTATGCTGGCATCGCGGCACTCGCCACCGACGCCGATCGCCAGTGTCGCCGCGACCCCGAGGATCGGAAAATCAAAGGAGCCGCGGCGGCGGAGCTTCAAGTAAACATTTCTGCGCATCAGATTCTCTGGCGGGATGAGCAAAGCTTTCAGGACTTCGTCTGCAGCTAGGGTGGAGTAGTGGATTCCGTCATCACGGTACAAATCTTCGAGTTTGAGGCGCCGCTCCCCCTGATTGCCGACGACAATCGCTTCGGCGCCCAGGCTGAGGAGCACCGGCGCGGTATCCGAGGAGGCCACGGCCAAACACTTGGCGCTTCCGGGAGCGACCAAACAGATGTCGCCGTCTTTTTTCATGCAGAAACCCACGGCCTGCCGCCAGAAGAAAGTTTGATCGTAATAATTGCAGCGCGTATCGACCAGAACATTTCCTCCGATGGTTCCCATATTCCGAAGCTGCGGTGTCGAGACGGACTCGGCGGCGTGAGCAAGGGCGGGAAGATATTTTGTGATCAGGCGATGATGCGAAACTGTCGTTAAGCTCTCGCCGGCGCCGATCCACAACCCCTCCTTTTTGTGGCTGATGCCTCTTAGCTCGCGGAGCGCTCTTAGGGATATCAAGGTGCGCGGCGTGAACTGCCCGCGCTTCATCTTGGGATACACGTCTGTCCCGCCGGCCACGAGCATCGCATCGGGGCCCAAATCCGCCAACGCTCTTGTAGCTTGTTTCAACGAACGTGGCTGGATGTAGGTAAATTCCGGTAATCGGAGCATGTACTTCAATTTTTTCACCCTCACCCTTCCCTCTCCCACTGGGAGAGGGTGGGGGTGAGGGCGTTTAACGAGCTAGCTCTTTTGCCTCACTTCAATTCCTTCTCCCGGGTGCCATTTGATCGGCGCGGGAAATTTGAAATCGGGAACCGAGATCGGTTTCAGCCGGCCGTCGAGAGCG
>Ga0164305_10001170_pt1 | contig 10592 bp, 11 predicted proteins | sample Whisoiple_237_MG_FD_110215 | JGI IMG/M metagenome (GOLD analysis project Ga0164305, IMG submission 110215) | Soil microbial communities amended with pyrogenic organic matter from upstate New York, USA - Whitman soil sample_237_MG | ecosystem: Environmental > Terrestrial > Soil > Agricultural... | reverse complement strand
TAGAAACCATGCGAAAGTTTGGCGAATTGATTGGAATGGCATTTCAGATAAAGGATGATTTATTCGACTATACCGACGAAGCAATCGGAAAACCAACCGGTATCGATATCAAAGAACAAAAAATGACATTGCCCTTGATTTATGCATTGAACAATTGTTCTGCTGCCGAAAAGAAGTGGTGCATCAATTCAATCAAGAACCACAACAAGGATAAGAAGCGCGTTAAGGAAGTGATTCAGTTTGTAAAAGACAAAAACGGACTTTCGTACGCCGAACAAAAAATGGCTGAATTCCAAAAGGAAGCACTCGCATTGATTCAGAATTTCCCCGATTCAGAATACAAAGACAGTTTGATCTTAATGGTCAACTACGTAATTGAACGAAAAAAGTAAGATTTATTTTTTGGTTAAATCGCTAAAAATCAAAAGTATATAATTTTTTCTTACTTTTTTTTACTGCTCCATACAACTATTTTGCAACCTCACTCGTCTATGCTAATAGAACACTCAAAACCAAATGAAAGTAATTAACTTACATCAAGAGGAAAAGGAACTCGTTGAACTGGCTGTCGAAAATAACCGGCACGCGCAACAAAAAATTTATTCGAAGTTCGCTCCCAAAATGCTAAGTGTCTGCCGCCAGTACATCAAGGATTTACATCTGGCCGAAGACATTATGATTACCGCATTTATGAAAGTGTTTACCAATTTAAATCGTTTTGAACACAAAGGAAGTTTTGAAGGATGGATCAGGCGAATCATGATTAACGAATGCATTTCGTTCATCAGGGCGCACAAAAAAGTAAAGTTCATTGAAGACGAAACCTATTTTGAAGAGCGTTTCAATAATATCGAAAGCCAGTTTTCGGTAGATGACATTCAATCGGTAATCGACTTTCTGCCCGACGGTTATAAGATGGTGTTTAATTTATTTGCAATTGAAGGTTTTAAGCATCAGGAAATTGCAGAATTGTTAGGAATCAGTGAAGGAACCTCCAAATCGCAGTTGTCCCACGCCCGAAAAATGCTACAGGACAACATCAACAAATTAAAAAATTACAGCAATGGAACCGAATAATATCGAAAAACAAATCCGCGAAAAGCTCAACAGCCGCGAGATTCAACCTTCTGCCCAAGCTTGGGACCGGTTAGATGCCATGCTTTCTGTAGCGGAAGAAAAAAAAACAAAGCGTTCTTATGGCTGGTTGTATATAGCTGCCGCTATTTTGGTATTCGCCTCAGTTGGTTTGTTTTTCTACAATCAGGAAAATACCATTCCAGTAAACGAAACCGTTGTGGGGATTGAAAATAATAAAGACACTATACAAGAAAATGCGACTGAAATTGCGGCCAAAGAAAATGCTGTTTCAACCGACAACTCAAGCCAGCAAAACGAACAGATGCAACAAAGCGCATCGTCGGATAAGAGAAGTAATAATCAATCAAATCAATCCATCATAAACAAATCTGCTGTCGCTCAAAATCAAAAAAGTACTACCCGAGGCGAGGCGAATCAAAAAACGAACAGTTCATCCATCATCAACAAGGAAAAAGCGATTGAATTCCAAACCAGCAGTGACGTTGCCGTAAAGGATATTCCGAAAGTGATGACTGAGAATAAAGCAATCGTTGTGGAAAAAGCAACAAGTACCAATAAGGATGCTGTGGCTGCAACCGAAGTTAAAAAATCCGAAGCCAATTCCAAAGTGAAAGTCAATGCCAACAGCCTGCTTTCTGAAGTAGACGGTGAGTTGGATCTGACCTTTAGGGAAAAAGTATTCAAGAAAGTCAACAAAAACTACAAGGAGGTAAAAGTAGCCCTTGCCAACAGAAACAATCTTTAACAAATAAAATCAGTAAACATTAAAACAAAAACCATGAGAAATTTAGCCATTTACTTAGCGCTATCACTATGTCTTTTCGCCACCAAATTAATGGCGCAAGACCAGCAAACTTTTGTACAGCGTGCCAAAGCCATCGCAGACAAAATCGAAACCATCACAAAGGAAGAAAAAGCAGCATTGAAAGCCGAAGTGGAAGCCGTTAACGAGCAGCTGGAAAAAGGCAGTATTACCAAAGAGCAAGCCGACCGGAGAAAACAGGAATTAGCCGACGCCAGAGCGGTTATCATCGAAAATAAAGTGAACGCCGCCAAAGAAGAACTCAAAGATTTGGTTCAGGAAAAAGTAGACGGTAAATTGAAGGATAACGATAACAAGAAATACAAATTTCAATTGGGATGGGATTCTAAAAATGATTCCTTGCGAAAATACAAAGGGGAATCGAGAATGACCTCACAATTTGTTTTGGCAGCGGGTTTCAATAATTTGGTTACCGATGGTGCTGTTGCCAATTCCGATTTCAGCTACCTGCGTTCTACTTTCATCGAATGGGGAGTTACCCATAACTACCGATTGTCAAAAACCAGCAATTTGTTGCATTTGAAATACGGATTTTCATGGATGTACAACATGTTAAATGCTACCGATAATCGTTATTTTGTAGATAATGGAGACCAAACGGTATTGGCGACGTATCCAACGCATTTGAGAAAAAAAGACACGTATTTCAAAAATGTTTATGTAACGATTCCGGTGCATTTGGAGTTTGATTTCACCAAAACTAAAACCGACAAAGACGGCAATAAAATTTTCAGAAGCCACGAAGGTTTCCGTTTCGGATTGGGTGGATTTGTAGGCTACAATACCAATTCCAAACAATTCCTGTCTTATGAAGTTGACGATTACAGAATTCATGAAAGACAAAAAGGAAGCTGGAATGTAAACGATTGGACGTACGGGGTAAGTGCGTATGTTGGATGGGGAGAAATGAGTTTGTATGCCAAATACGACTTGAATCCGATGTTCAAAGACAATGTGGTTGATCAAAACAACATTTCATTGGGAGTACGTTTCGATTTGAATTAACATTTTGTTTAGGTTAGTTTATACTTCGGAAAAGGCGTTTCTATTTTGAAACGCCTTTTTTTATTTTCCTTTTAATTATGTATTTTTACCCTCACACAAATTTGTATGATCTCTAAAGAAACCATAGATAAAGTTTTTGAATCGGCTCGTGTTGAAGAAGTCATTGGCGATTTCGTTCAACTCAAACGCGCCGGCAGCAACTTCAAGGGACTCAGTCCGTTTTCGGATGAACGGTCCCCATCCTTCATGGTTTCACCGGTCAAGCAGATTTGGAAGGATTTCAGCTCGGGAAAAGGCGGGAATTCAGTAGCCTTCTTAATGGAACACGAGCACTTTTCATATCCCGAAGCGATTCGTTATCTGGCCAAAAAATACAATATCGAAATCGAGGAAACCCAGGTTTCTGAAGAAGACAAGGCGGTAGCGAACGAAAAGGAAAGCCTGTATCTCGTTTCTGAATTTGCGGCCAGCTATTTCCACGATACGCTTTTACACGCCGAAGAAGGAAAAGCGATTGGTTTATCGTATTTTAAGGAACGTGGGTTTACCAACGATACTATTGCGAAATTCCGCTTGGGCTATTCGCCGACTACCTGGGATTCTTTTACCAAGGAAGCTTTGGGAAAAGGCTATAAACTCGAATACCTCGAAAAAACAGGATTGACCATAGTCGGGGAAGACAAGCAATTCGACCGTTTTAAAAGCCGTGTGATGTTCCCCATTCAAAGTATGAGCGGTCGTGTTTTGGGATTTGGAGGACGTATCCTAACGCAAGACAAGAAAGCAGCCAAGTACCTCAATTCGCCCGAAAGCGACATCTACCATAAAAGTAAAGTATTGTACGGCATCTTTCACGCCAAGCAGTCGATTGCCAAACTCGATAATTGTTTCCTTGTTGAAGGCTATACCGACGTGATTCAGATGCACCAATCGGGAATCGAGAATGTCGTGGCTTCTTCGGGTACGGCGTTGACATCCGATCAAATTCGATTGATTAATCGTTTGACCAAGAATATTACCGTTTTATTTGATGGTGATGCTGCGGGACTTCGGGCTTCGATACGCGGAATCGATTTGATTCTCGAGGAAGGAATGAATGTCAAGGTGTGTACGTTTCCTGATGGCGAAGATCCGGATAGTTTTGCGCGGAATAATTCGTACGAAAATTTGACGCAATACCTGTCTGACAACGCCATGGATTTCATTCAGTTCAAGGCTTCCTTGTTGATGAAAGAGGCCAAAAACGACCCGATTAAGAAAGCCGATCTGATTCGCGATATGGTGAGTAGTATTTCAAAGATTCCCGATCGGATCAAACGCGAGATCTACATTCAGGAATGTTCGCGCATTATGGACATTTCAGAAGATGTGCTTTTCAATACGTTAGCGCAACTCGTTAAGAAGGACATCCAGGAATTGGTGAAACAGCACAAGGAAAATCAAAAGGCATTTGAAGTCCATAAAAACGAAAACACCATTGTTGCCGCCAATGTTGATATCCAATTTGAATTGGAACACAAAATCATAGAAATACTGTTGTTGTACGGAAATGCAGAAGAAGATTTTGAAGACCTATTGCTCAAAACCAACGAAAATGGCGAAATGGAAGAAGTAAAGGAAGTCAACAAATACAAGGTTTACCAACGCATTTTCCTGAGTTTGCAGGAAGACGAAATCGAATTGGCAAATCCGTTATTTCAAAGTATCTATACTGATCTAATTAATTACTTTCATCAGAACGAAACCTTTGAAATGGAGCAGTACCTCAATCAGATTTCCCCGGATATCGCACAAGAAGTAACCTCCATTCTAATGAATGATGAGCAGGAAGTCTTGCACAACTGGGAAACCAAACAAATATTTGTAAAAGATAAAAATCAAACCATCAGTCAATACGTGACTGAAACCATCCTGACGTTGCGTTGGTTTTTGGTCAACAAAATTATTGATGAACTCAAAACATCGGTAACCGAAGAGCCTGAAACAGACAATACGGAAGCGCTGTCGATCGTGGTCGACTATCTCGGATTAACCAATATGTTTTCGAAAAAATTAGGGAGAGTAATTTCGAGATACAATTAAACGATATCCAATGTCTTGGCCTTGTTGACCAAATCTACCAGATTCGTCACGTTCAGCTTTTGCAAAAGACGCAATTTATAGGTACTGATCGTTTTTTCATTCAAGTCAAGCAATTTTGAAATTTCATTATTTTTTTTGCCGTCACTCAGGTAACGCAATACCTCAATTTCCCGGTTGGATAACTTACGGTAAAGACGCTCGCTCTTGTTTTGTTTGGCAATCAACGCCAGGTTTCTCTTAATGGTATCGCTCATCATTACAATGCCTTGATGCACCCTAATAATGGTTGTTCCCAGAGTTTCCAGTTTGGAAGTTTTATGAACGAATCCCAAAACACCTGCTTTTATAGCATTGGGGGCATATACCTGTTCGTTCAGATTGGTAAAAACCAAAACCTTTGTGGTCGGAAAATTTTTTATAATGGCCTTAAGCTCGTAGATACTTTTTAAACCGTCCAGTTCCAAGTCAATCACTAAAACATTAATTTCTTTGTTTCGCAATGCATCAGGTACCATAAAAAAGCTACCTACATTGGATACTATAGAAATTTCAGGGTGATCCTTGAAATAAGATTTAACACCAAAATGTACTACGGGATAATTATCGGCTAAACATACATTTATCATAATTATAGTAGTTATGTTAAAGATCAGTTAGTTTTAAATAACACGTAAAGTTACGCAAAAAAAACCAACTTAGTTTAAAAATTGTCAGTTTTTTTTACTTAAAATTAGTGGGAATTGTGCAAACCGGAATCGGTAGCATCTTGTGTTTGTTGGCTTTGTTCAATTTGGTGTAGATGTTGAACACTATTTCGTCGCGTCCTGAATAGCTTTCCGATTTGCCTCCTTTTTCAACTTCAAGCATCGCCCATTCCAATTCGTCATACGTGGCTCCAAGTTGATCTTCATCCGTTCTCGAATCGCCAAACAACCCATCGGTAGGGGCCGCTTCTAAAATCGATTGCGGAATTTTCAAATAACTTCCCAAGGCATACACATCGCTCTTCATTAAATCGGCAATCGGACTCAAATCAACGCCGCCATCGCCGTATTTGGTGTAAAATCCAACACCAAAATCTTCGACCTTATTCCCGGTTCCGGCAACCAGGTAACCATTGATTCCAGCGTGGTAATACAAAGTCGTCATGCGTAAACGGGCTCTGGTATTGGCTAATGCTAAATGGTATTTTTTTTCATCATCCGAAACCGGCATCGTGGCTTTAAATTGTTCGTAAGTCGGAGTCAAATCCGATTCGGCATGGCTCACGTTGCCAAAACGTCCCTGCAATTGTTTGATGTGTTCGCGTCCTCGGTTCACCTGGCTGCTGTCCTGATGAATCGGCATCTCCAGACATAAGGTCGGAAATCCCGTTTGTGCACATAAGGTTGAGGTTACCGCCGAATCGATACCACCCGAAATTCCTACCACAAAACCACTCACTTTGGCGCTCTCAGCATACGTCTTCAACCAATTGACAATATATTCGTTTACCTTCTCGACCTGAATGCTGCTTTTTTTCGCCATTTTTAATAAAAGATTTAGAGTTGCGTGATGTATATTTGCAAAAATAATAATTTTAAACCGAACTCGTTTTAGTATCAGAAGCTAATCCAGCTTTTCGCTGCAATCTTTCCCAATTTTGAAAGGTTTTCCTAAACAAAAAAGCAGCTTCCGTTGGTCGCTCTTTTTTATCAAGTAAAACCAATTTCAAAATTGACAAAGGATTTCCGCTGCGATCTGGGCTACCCAAGACGTAGCCGAATTGTGTGGAGCACAGCGGAATAAAACACATCACATACCAATGAAAAACTATTTTTATTTTTTTCTTTTAGCAGTTCTCATCACTTCCTGCGATAAAAAAAGCAAGGTGGAAAAAGCCGTTGAGGAGATTCCGGTCGAAATGAAACTCTTTCGTTTTGAGCAGGCCTTCTACGATGCCAAACCGGCCGATTTGCCGAAAGTAAAAGCCGAATACCCTGATTTCTTTCCGCCCGACACTCCCGACGCGGTGTGGATCGAAAAAATGCAAAATCCGCTGTGGCAGGAATTGTACGCCGAAGTAGAAAAGAAATACCGCAACTTCAACGACAAGCAAACTGAAATTGAAGAGGTTTTCAAGCACATCAAATACTATTTTCCAACGGTGCAAACCCCTAAAATCTACACCGCCATTGGCGAAATGGATTACAACAACAAAGTGATTTATGCCAATGATAAATTAATCATAGCATTGGAACTGTTTCTGGGTAACAAACATAAATTCTATGTCGACTTTCCCGATTACATCAAGCAAAATTTTGAAGAAAAGCAAATGATGCCCGAAGTGGCTTCGAGTTTCGCTTTTGGAGTAGTGCCGCATCCTACCGACAAAACCCTGCTTTCGGAAATGATTTACTACGGAAAAATGCTGTACCTCAAGGATATTCTTTTGAACGAAACGTTTACCGATGGTGATAAAATTGGGTACACCCCTGAGCAAATTACCTGGAGCCAGGAGAACGAAGCCTTTATCTGGACGTACTTTATCGAAAAGCAATTGCTGTACAGCTCCGACGGCAAATTGGCGAACCGATTCATCAATCTGGCGCCGTTCTCGAAATTCTATCTCGAAATCGATAACGAATCACCGGGAAGGATCGGACAATGGATGGGCTGGCAAATCGTTCGTTCCTTTATGGAAAAGAATGAGGAGGTTTCGGTAAAAGACATGATTAAAATGGATGCGAACCAGTTGTTCGAAAAATCAAAATACAAACCTAAAAAGAATGAGTAAGATACACTCCGAAATAAAATTCCTGGTGGAATTAGACGAAAACCGCGTACCTGAAAAACTGGCCTGGTCGGCAAAAGACGGCGGTGTCGAACTGGACGAAACCAAAGCGATTTTGCTTTCCATCTGGGATAATAAAGTGAAAGAAACCCTTCGAATTGATTTATGGACCAAAGACATGCCGGTCGATGAGATGAAACAGTTTTTTCACCAAACCTTAGTGGCGATGGCAGATACCTTCCAACGGGCTACCGATGATGAAAAAATGGCGGATACCATGCGTGATTTTTGTGATTATTTTGCAGAGAAGCTAGAGTTGAAACAGTAATTAAAACTCATTCAGGTCTTTAAAAACCTCTTGGTTTACTTCGTCGATAAAGTTCAATACGTTATCCCTTCCGGTTGCTTCGGTGGCTGAGGTTACAAAGTGCTGTGGCATTTCTTCCCAGTTATTGGCCAAAAGCTGTTTGCGATAAGCGGCAACATGCGAATCAATTTTTGTTCGGCTGATCTTATCGGCTTTGGTGAAAATAATACAGAAAGGAACTTCAATTTCTCCCAGGTAATTGATGAATTCCAAATCAATTTTCTGTGCTTCCAATCGAATATCAATCAAAACAAATGCACAAACCAGCTGTTCCCTTTTTTCGAAGTAATCGGTAATGAACTGCTGGAAAACCTCTTTTGTTTTTTTTGAAACACGAGCGTAGCCATAACCCGGCAAATCGACCAAAAACCAATTGTTATTGATTTTAAAGTGATTAATCAACTGTGTTTTTCCGGGCTTACCCGAAGTTTTAGCCAAATTCTTGTGGTTGGTCAACATATTGATCAACGAGGATTTTCCCACGTTGGAGCGTCCGATAAAGGCATATTCGGGAATGCGCTCCAGCGGGCATTTGCTCACGTCAGAATTGCTGATGATAAATTCGGCGGTATTGATTTTCATGGGCTATTGAAAAAATAAAAAGTCCAAAAAGGACTTTCCATTATTATAAATTTACTTTTTGTAACCACTCCTCAAGAATGCGGTTGAACTCGTCCGGATGCTCCATCATGGCAGCATGTCCACAATTCTCAATCCAATACAAAGACGAATTGGGCATCAATCGGTGGAATTCCTCAGCTACTTCCGGTGGTGTAACTTTGTCGTTTTTTCCCCAAATGATGCAGGTTTTCTCGTGCATCTTAGGTAAATCTTTTGCCATATTATGGCGAATTGCGCTTTTGGCGATCGTTAGGGTTTTGATGACTTTGATTCGATCGTTAACCACGGCAAAAACTTCATCAACCATTTCCTTAGTCGCTGTTTTAGGATCGTAGAAAACACTTTCTGTCTTTTGTTTGATGTATTCGTAATCGCCTCTTTTTGGGTAACTGTCGCCCATCGCACTTTCGTAAAGTCCAGAACTTCCTGTAATCACGATTCCTGCCACTTTCTCCGGGTACATTTTGGAATGGTACAAAGCAATATGTCCGCCAAGGGAATTTCCCAGAAGGATAACACGATCGAATTTCTTGAAATTAATAAAGTCCTTTACGTAACGAGCAAAAGCTTTTACGTTGGTTTTCAGTATGTTTTGTGAATAAAGCGGTAGCTCCGGAATAACGATTTTGTAGCCTTTAGTAGAAAAATAATCAGCAACTCCTCCGAAGTTGCTCAAGCCACCCATTAATCCATGAAGGACAACAATTGGCGTTCCTTCTCCCACTTCATAATAAGTATATTTTCCTTCTTTACGTAAATTTTGTTCCATCCAATTCTGACTTTTATTCGGTTGCAAATATAGGACTTTATCCAACATTGCTAATATACTTGATTACTTATTAAAATAAAAATCTATTTTTTCTGCTTTTGCGAATTTGCTTTTTCCAATTGCTTAATTGTCAACATTTAACTTCAATTTTTTAACGGACTTCGATTTTCAGAATTTAACAGATTCTCAAGAATTCCTTCAACGAAACGCTTCTTTCGACTTTTATTTTGAAAAATAATAATCAGATGTTGAGTTTTATTAAAAAATATTGAATTGCCAAATTTTAAGATTATTCTTTCTAAAGTCAAATTGTGGTAAAACTTATCAACAAAGTGGGAAAAAGTAGTAAAATGTGGGAAGTTTTTTTATATTTTTGCTTCCAAACCTATAAACAGTATTTTTTGAACTCTTTAATCGGAACATACGAATGTAAAATTGATGCCAAAGGAAGGTTACTAATTCCTGCGCCATTAAAGAAGCAACTTTCGGCTTCACTTCAGGACGGCTTTGTCTTGAAGCGTTCGGTGTTTCAGCCTTGTTTGGAATTGTATCCGATGAGCGAATGGAATTTGATGATGCAGAAAATAAACAAGCTGAACCGTTTTGTAAAAAAGAACAATGACTTCATTCGTCGATTTACAGCCGGTGTTAAAGTGGTTGAGATTGACAACTTAGGACGTCTGTTGGTTTCAAAAGATTTGTCAGTATTTGCAAAAATTTCTAAAGATATCGTATTGTCTTCAGCTGTTAATATCATCGAGATTTGGGATAAAGACCTCTACGAAAAGGCGATAGACGATTCGGTGGGCGATTTTGCCGATTTGGCTGAAGATGTAATGGGAAATGTAAATGATGACGACAATGGAATATCATAACCCTGTTTTATTAACCGAAACAGTCGACGGTTTGAATATCAAGCCCAATGGGGTTTATGTGGATGTCACCTTCGGTGGTGGCGGACATTCCAAAGAAATCTTGAAACGATTGGGTCCCGATGGCAAACTGTTCGGATTCGACCAGGACGAAGATGCTCAAAACAACGCCTTATCCGATG
>Ga0164305_10001169_pt1 | contig 10592 bp, 10 predicted proteins | sample Whisoiple_237_MG_FD_110215 | JGI IMG/M metagenome (GOLD analysis project Ga0164305, IMG submission 110215) | Soil microbial communities amended with pyrogenic organic matter from upstate New York, USA - Whitman soil sample_237_MG | ecosystem: Environmental > Terrestrial > Soil > Agricultural... | reverse complement strand
GTTGGTATCATTATTTTTGAGATAGGCAAGCGTGTAACAATTATGCTGCCTATCTTTTTTTAGCACACATTGGCTCAATCCTTACAAAGTATGGGTTTGGGGCTGGTTGTTACCCCCCCAGCTTGAAGTACAGGTGGTGAACGCGATCGCACCTTTCATTCTTAACAGTCAACTCAAACCATTACTACTTCGTTCATCCTTTGAAAGACGATTTATCATCAACGTTTCAGCAATGGAAGGACAATTCAACCGATCCAGTAAAACACCCTATCATCCCCATACCAATATGGCAAAAGCAGCTTTGAATATGATGACGCGAACCTCGGCGGTTGATTATGCTCGATCTAATATTTTCATGAACAGCGTCGATACGGGTTGGATTACCAATGAAAATCCCGATCCTAAGAAAATACGAGTTCAAGGAGAACAAGGCTTTTACACGCCCTTAGATGCGATTGATGGGATGGCAAGAATTTACGATCCGATCGTTCAAGGTATTGAAAACCCCGCTCCTCCGATTTACGGTCATTTTCTTAAAGACTACGCCCCCTATCCCTGGTAGCAAATGATGATAAATACCGCTCTTCACTGTCTGTTACCCAATCCTATAGAGTCTTCCTCAGAAGTTGTAATCGAACTCAAATCGTTAATCGATTATCTCCAAAGCGATCGACCAATAGCTCAAAAAATAGTCTTCCCGCGCGGTACAGTCATGCCCGATGGACGACTTGATTTGTGCAAGCAAGATTTAGGTGTAATGGGATGTCATTTAGTGACTGAAGCATTGGCAAACAATGATGCGATCGCTAGCTTATTATTGGGAACCAATGGTATTGGCGATCGGGGTGCTCAGGATGTGGCGCGATTGATTCAACGTAACAACCGTTTAGAGATTGTCTATTTAGGTTGCAATGCGATTTCATCGACAGGTATTGCTGCACTTGCCGCAGCGCTGACGCAGAATCAATCTATAACTGGTTTGTGGTTAAAACGCAATCCGATTGGTCCTGAAGGTGCAGATCGTCTAGCGGAAATGTTGCGTCACAATACAAGTATCCGCACGCTAGATTTGGTCAATACTCAAATAGGATATGAGGGATTAGCAGCCATTTTAGAGGTTTTGACTTACACCAATCGTACTGTTGAACGGCTGTACTTGGGCGGCAATCAAATTCAGGAAAACCATGCTGCTTTACTGGCTAATCTTTTAGCTGATAATCCTGTGATTACTGGCTTATTTCTTAATGTCAATCATCTTGGCGATCGAGGTGTTACAGTTTTAGTGGATGGATTGGCCGAAAATAAAACACTGGTTGATTTAGGACTAGCTAGCAATGGAATTGGGGTAGCAGGGTGCAATCCATTATTAGCAGCAGTGGCAACCCATCCCAAACTTAGTAATCTGGATTTAGGTTATAGTCCTTCTACAGGAGTGTTGGGATCACAGCCCAATCAGATTGGAGATATCGGTGCAAGTGCGATCGCCCATTCGATCGCACGGAACCAAACCTTATTGAAACTCAATCTTTGTCGGAATGGAATTGGCAATTTGGGAAAAAAAGCGCTCATTTCTGCATTAGAAATCAATCAAAAATTACGTTATCTGATTTTAGATGGGCAACCAGATCGACGAATTGAAGTTTTGTTAGAGCGCAACCGAATGCTGAATTTTGGTGAAGAATTACATCAGCCTCGTAGTGTTTCTTTAATCCAGAGTGTATATCGTTGAGTTTAACCCTGTTTTGCGACTCGTCAGTATCTAATGTAAAATAAATTCAGCAAATTTTAGAACTAGGACAGGCCGATCGATACCGCCGCAAACAACCGGGATTAATCTGGTCGAGTAGTTTATTGCCGGGGCGATCGTGAATTTATCTGCCCTCCAAGGTTCGTAAACTGCAATAGTCGAGACGATTCACTTTCGTTCATTTTTTCTATCCCACACTAACCTCGATTGGTATAGTGTGGGGATTCCCGTCTGTTTAGCTAAAAAGTCATGCAACAGTTTGTAGTGAGGACTTCAGTCCTTTCTTAAATCTTTTAGCCACTAAGGACTAAAGTCCTGACTGCGAACCAGTTTTATTCTGGGTAATTCACCGGACACGATCGCATTTTCAACTAAACTGCAGCCAACTCAGGAGTCGGGCGCTTGCTGTGGCGGATACCCTCGATCGCCGCTGCGTAATCGTTCGCCTTAAACACAGCAGAACCAGCGACGATCGCATTTGCGCCCGCTTCCAGCACCTGCCAAGTATTGTTCCCCTTCAAACCGCCATCCACCTCTATCCAAGGATCGAGGCCCTTGTCGTCGCACATTTTACGCAACTGGCGAATTTTCGGCAAAACAGCCGGGATAAAACTTTGACCGCCAAAGCCGGGATTGACGCTCATAATCAGCACCAAATCGCAAAGTTCCAGCACGTACTCGATCAACTCCAGCGGCGTCGAAGGATTCAGAACCACACCAGCCATTTTGCCCAATTCCCGAATTTGGCCGAGGGTGCGGTGCAAGTGAGGCGAAGCATTGTGCTCGGCGTGAACCGAAATAATGTCAGCGCCAGCCTTAGCGAAGTCCTCGACGTACTTCTCCGGCTCCACAATCATCAAGTGGACATCGATCACCTTGGTAGTAACAGGGCGAATTGCCTCAACAATCAGCGGCCCGATAGTAATATTAGGAACAAAGCGACCGTCCATCACATCTACGTGAATCCAGTCAGCCCCAGCTCGATCGACAGCCTGAATCTCTTCTCCAAGACGGCTAAAATCGGCTGATAATATGGATGGAGCAATAACGATGGGTTTTTGGGATTGGGTCATGGCTAAGTCTGTTCTCCTGTCTGCTGTGCTGTATCCAGTTTATCAAAATACGAGTCTGCGGGTCGAAAAGTTGCCAACGATCGCTCGCGAGATGGGGAGGGCAGAAAAATTTGGCCTCTGACAGACAAGTTTGGCGATTGCGCCCCAGCCCAGCTCTCGGAATTTTGGTTTAGGATATAAATTTTCCCTCTAACAAATAACTTGTGTGCAAAATCTGACCTTCTGCAAATTTTGAGTACCGAATTATGAAAAAAACAGATCCCTTAGAAAATCCTGAACTCGATCGTGCCAGTCTGTTTGTATTAATGATCCCAGTCATCGGCTTTTTCCCCGCCCTGTGGACTCTTTACCGCCGTCAGGGCAGTCCCGAACGCAAAGCCATCAGCCGCTTGGCAATTGCCCTTGCTTTTAGTTGGCTCTTAGGACATATTCTTTTAGAAGCTGGAGCGATTTCTGCGGAATCTCCGACACTTCCCATGTTATTAATGAGTAGCCTGCTAACAACCAGCTATTTCATCGTTGCTCTGGGACTTATGGTTCGCCTCTGGAAGCGTCAACCGCTATGGTTGCCCGGAATTAGCCGCGTAGCCGAGCAAGTGGTGGGCAAACATTTATCATAATTTAGGGTTCTTTTAAGCCCCTACCCTATTGATTGATTGCGTCTTCAGCTTGATACTACATATTGCCATTATCTTTTTTATTTTTGTTGTGTGTGAGGAAGCCAGTGCCAGCTCAAAAAATTCCTAATCAAGACCCTATCCAACAATCAACTGCTCAACCTGCAACCAAAAAAGCTTCCCAGCCCCATCGAGGCCGCTGGCTGGGTTTTGGTTTTGGTTTGGCTGGAGTAGCCATGCTCTCAGCCACAGCCGGAGCGTTGCTAGCCGTCTCCCTTTCTACAACGCCGCTTCAGCAACAAAAGTTGAGCCCTGAAGAAGCGGCGGTGTTTTCTCAAGGCGACATGGCAAAGCTCAGCATGAAAATGCCGGAGCTGACTCGGCCAGTTAATATTTTAGTTTTAGGACTTAAAGTTCTCAGCTCAGACCTCGACGGCCATCCCGATAAGGAGTTGGGATACGACGTCTGGCAAAACTCTTTTAAGGGGTTAACCGATACCATGCTGTTGGTTAGGTTTGACCCTCAAAATAAAAAGTTAAGCGTGCTTTCGATTCCGCGAGACACCCGCACCTATGTTGAAGGCAGGGGTGTCGTGAAAATCAACGAAGCCAATTACTACGGCGGCCCGGCTTCGTCAGCCAAGTCAGTCAGCGGACTCTTAGGCGGCGTGGGAATTGACCGCTATGTCACAGTCAATATTCAAGGAATCAAAAGTTTGGTCGATGCCCTGGGTGGCATTACTATTAATGTCCCTAAAGACATGAAGTATACCGATGAAAGCCAGCATTTATATATAGATTTAAAGGCTGGCAAGCAGAAACTAAACGGCGAACAAATCGTGCAATATTTGCTTTACCGGCACGACGATTTGGGCGACATCGGGCGGGTGCAGCGCCAACAATTGTTGATGCGGGCTTTTGTGGAACAGGAAGTAAATGTAGGTTTGCTGTCTCGACTACCGAAGATTTTGTCGGTGATTCAGTCTCACATTGACACGAATTTGAGTATTGAAGAATTGGTAGCTTTGGCTGGTTTTGCTACTCAAACCGATCGCGCTGGCGTGCAGATGTTGATGGTTCCCGGCAAATTTAGCGATGCTAAGGACTACAAGGCAAGTTTTTGGTTGCCCGACCAATATGCCATCGAAACTATGGTAGCGGAACATTTTGACTTCGGCCAAAATACTTGGAAAATTGAGAATGCTGATTCGACTTTTCTGAATGTGGCGATTCAAGATAGTACCGGAGATCCATCGGCTGTTGAAGCTTTTGTCAATAATTTGACTCAAGCCGGTTATCGGAATGTTCAGGTTTATAAAGCTTGGCCCGAACCGCTGGAGGTAACTACTCTAGTAGCTCAACAAGGCGATATTAAAGGTGCTCAAGCGATTCGCCAGTTTTTGGGTTTTGGGGATGTCCTGGTTGAGAGTACCGGTTCTTTGCAGTCCGACGTGACAATTAGATTGGGTAAGGATTGGTTGGCGAAAAAGGCTCAGTCCGGTGGTGCGGCTAAGTCTTTTTAAACAGGATTTTAACTGGGGTATTTGTAGGGACACAGCATTGCTGTGTCCTCTTCTTTTCTGTTGATAGAGATGGAAGCGATCGCTTTTTTGCCGATTTACTGATACTATATTTTTTGGTGATGATGAATCGCGATCGCAATACCGATACTTCTCTCGGCAATCTGAACCGAAACAATCATCAACGAGGGAAACCTTAAGATATTTTATAAAGGTAGGGTTGATGAACAAGGGTGCTAAAATAGACCGACAGCGCGAACATCAGGCCAATGAACGCACCTTTCTTGCATGGTTACGAACTTCACTCGCTTTAATTGGTTTTGGGTTTGCGATCAGTCGGTTCAGTTTATTTCTCCGTCAATTTCAAGCTACAGTGACTCAGCAAGAAGTTTCCTCCCCTCCATTCTTCAACTCGGAAACTTTAGGCCTGAGTCTGGTAGTTTTTGGCATTGTGGTGATTGCCTTAGCAGCATGGCGTTATAATCGAGTTTTCTGGCAAATTGAGCGAGGTGATTATCGCCCAAATCGTGTGCTAGTTTGGATTCTGACTGGAGTTGTAATGATTTTAGGAACGTTAAGCATTCCGTTGTTGCTATGGCGAGATCGCGGAAATATAGCTCCCACTGCAACTCCTAAAAAATCTCAATTCTAAGTTAACCCGATCGCTTAGCTAAAGTGCCTCTTCCTTCATTCAGCTACCATATAGGCGTCCCAAATTGTCTTGATTTTTTCTAAACGTTACAAATCATCGGTAAGGCGATCGAATTGAGGTGGTCTACCGAGCCAGTAAACTGGTTAAAATCGCACGTTTGAGCTTTGTTGCGGCTTAAAACTTTTCAAGTTCCATTAATCGCGATCGCCCACAGGTAAACTCAGTATAAACCCTGTTTGACCAAGTATGGCAGCATCTAGTTTGATATCGCCGCCGTGGGCCCGTGCGATTTCCCTTGCTAAACTTAGCCCCAATCCCGATCCTTCGATTTTTTGGATCTGAGTCGAGTCACCGCGATGGAATCGCTCAAAAATACGATCGCGCTCCCTCAAAGAAATATCGTGAGAACTATTGACAATTTTGACAATTACTCTTTTTCCCTGACAGTTAGCCTGTAACCTAAGCCAACCCTTCGGTAAATTATATTTAATCGCATTACCAACCAGATTTTGCACAACCTGCACCAGCAAATCGCGATCGCCCTTGATATATAAATTGGGAGCAATTGCCATTTGCACATCTAAATGCGGTGCTAGCAGTTCCATATCTTCGGCAATTTCCGATAGCAAAGCCGACATATTTACCTCAACCAAATTTAAACCCATACGTCCGGCATCGGCTAGAGAAAGTAAGAGAAGTTTACGGGTAATTTCACTCAAACGGCGTACTTCATCCAATAAATTACTCAGGGTTTGCTGCACCTCAGAACCCGATTCAACTTGATGCAAAGCCCGTTCTAGTTCCCCTTGCAAAATAGCCAGCGGAGTCTTTAATTCGTGGGCGGCATCTCCACTAAAACGAGAAGCTTGTTTAAAACTTCGCTCCAGACGTTCTAACATCTGATTGAACACAAAAATTAATTCTACAAACTCTATATCCGTTGAGCCGACAGGAACGCGCCGATCGAGCCCCTGTACGGTGACATTGCGAATTGCCATCGTGAGTCGCCCAATGGGATACAGAATACTCCGCGATATCACCCACGCTCCACCGGCCACGAGTAAAAGCACTACGGGAATAGAAATTAGGAAGATATTACCAATTGACGCCATTTCCCGATCGATCGCTTGTAAGTTAACAGCGATCGCTATTTGAGTCTGAGGAGAATGAATCGCGCCCACACGCCAAACAGCCGTGCTAGTACGCTGGGTTGCTAGTTTAGCTTTGAAAACTCCAGGAAAATCAGGTCGATCGAATTGAGGAGGTCGATCGCGCGGAGGTCTTCTTTCTCTCGGTGAGAATGAATCCGGTCGATCGGGATGTGGTGGAGCGAGTGGAGCGAGTATAGCGAGTGGATTGGGTAGAGGTGGTGGAGGTGGTGGAGGGGGAGGTTCTAATTCAAAAGGTATTCTACGTCGATCTGGAGGCGGTTGAGGCAGCGATCGCCATAGTGAATTGGCATCAATTCCATCTTGCCACTGGCTCGATCGGTAGAGCAAATTACCATCTCTATCAGTCACCAGCAAAGCCGCGGTTGTTTCCCCATCATTCATGCCCAAAACTGATGGCAAAGAATCACTATAAGCACCCCATTGGGTCGATTGCGGGCGGGTAGATTGGATTAACTGATTCTTGATTTCAGCATCAAGACGCTTGACCTTAGCATCGTAAATCAACCACCACGAAACAATACTAAAGCCAATCAAAGCAATACTTGCTAGAACAGCAGATGATAGAGCAATGCGAAAGCGAAAAGATTGCAGTTTCACGATGGGGAATCTGGTTTGCGAAACCGATAGCCAACGCCGCGCACGCTCTCAACCCATCCTGTACCGCCGATCGGTTCAATTTTCTTGCGAATGCGTTGAATACATACATCTACCACATTCGTATTCGGATTAAAATCGTAACCCCAGATATGTTCGAGGATTTGCGTGCGGGTGAGTACCCTACCGGGCGATCGCATTAGATATTCCAAGAGATTAAATTCGCGGCTTGTAAGTTCTACCGCATGGCGATCGCAAGTAACTTCTCGCAAAATGCGATCGAGCTTAACTGGGCCAACGCTCAGAATATTTTGCCCGCCGCCCGAAGCCCGCCGCACCACAGCATAAATCCGAGCCACTAACTCCTCAACAAAAAACGGTTTAGCCAAATAGTCATCAGCACCGAGATGTAACCCTTCAATGCGATCGTCTAGTTCATTACGAGCAGTTAATAAAATCACGGGTACGTTGCGCCCAGCCTTTCGCAGATGTTTGAGAATAGATAATCCGTCTTTTCCCGGCAAAACAATATCCAGGACGATCGCATCGTACTCATTATCCATCGCCCGCCCATAGCCATCATTGCCATTATCGCAATAATCCACCACAAAACCTTGTTCTTTCAAACCCATACAAACAAAATTGGCGATTTTTTCTTCATCTTCAACGTATAGAACATTCATAGATTTAGCGATTAGGTTGCGATTATACCGCGAGCGTGGATTTACTTAAATTACAAAACTGTAATCTATCCACAATGTTGCAGGTCATGTTTGGGGAGTTTGATGTAGCTATAAACATTTCTGGATCGGCGATCGTAACTCTCATGAAAATTGCTTCACTACTCGCGTTACCCGCTACAGCGTTGCTGCTGGGATTTAGCAGCTTGACTTTTCCCGATCGGACTACAGCTAATTCTAATACTCTACTCGCCCAGAGCCAACCCGAACCCACTCAAGAGCGCAGACATCCGCCCCGTATAGATTTTGCCGCTGCTGCCAAACAATTAGGAGTCACCGAAGCCGAGTTAATCGAAGCTTTGGGCCTACCCGCCAAACCACCCGAACCGCCAAGTGAAAATAATCGCCCGCCCAGCCCACCGCCCCCTCCTCCTTTAGATATTCCCGGTGCAGCGAAAAAGTTGGGAGTCACCGAAACAGAGTTGATTAAAATTTTGGGCATTCCACCGCGTCCACCCGGCGATCGTAATTTACCTCAAAATTCGGAAAAACGCTAATTTCTCCACATTACAAAACTGTAATCCTAGGACAGGGATAAATGTCATATTCAACCAACTTAATGATTGTAGAGGCTAAATCAAAAGCCGATTGAGAATTCATTTCTCTAGCCTGACAACTGATTCAAACTTAGAAAAGTAATCCGGGTAATTACACCATGCCAGCACTATTTCCTAATTCAATCAATGCACCGGGCAATCCTCCCCAAAATCAAGGCGCACCAGGCAATCCACCTCCCCAAAATCAAGGCGCACCGGGCAACCAACCTCCCCAGAATCAAGGCGCACCGGGCAATCCACCTCCCCAAAATCAAGGTGCACAACTTACGAATTCTGCTTTACCTCCCCAAAACCAAACTCCACCCCCTCCGCCAGCTAACAGTATTAGCACCACAGCAGGAAACGACAATATTACCGGAGATAGTTTAGATAACTTCATCCTAGGCAGTAGCGGCACAGATACGATAACTGGAGGATTAGGCACGGATACAATTAGCTATCTTTCCCTTACCAGCAGCATTAGCCTTGAGGCGAAAGGTATTGTAGATAAAGGCGCAGCAGGTACAGATAGCCTGCAAAATATAGAACAAATAATTGCTCCTTTAGGACAGATTAATACCATCGATGCTTCTACAGGTAGCGGCACTGCTTCTATTAATGTGGATTTGTCGCAAAATCGTTTGGCGGTTAACAATCTACCCGGTATCGGCACTCTGAATTTTACTGTAGAGAATTTCGTTAACGTCACAGGTACTCCGAATGTAGATGTACTTACCGGAAACATCCAAAACAATTCCTTAGTAGGAGGAGATGGTAACGATACACTCTCAGGTTTGCGTGGCAATGATACGCTAATTGGAGTAAACCCCTTGAGTGCTACACCGGGAAGCAATGATACGGATGTGCTGATTGGGGGTCGAGGTAGAGATATTTTTGTTCTCGGTGATGCGACCAAGACATACTATCAGGGAACAGGAGTTGCATTGATTCAGGATTTCCAACAGGGAATCGATCGCATTCAGTTACGTGGCAGCCTTTCCAACTACAATATTGTTGGTAACTCCATCAATTTGGCTGGTACATCTGACCAAATAGCTGTAATTCAAGGCGCGTTTACTCCTGATAGTTTCCTGTTTGTTTGAACTATCAAGTTTTAACTGGTTAACTGCTTCCCCGGCTCCAGCCGGGGAACCCATATCTAGAGGCTCTGCCTCGCTTGGGAAGGAAATGGAGGCAGAGCCTCCCGATCAGCGTTACCAGGCTGGAGCCTGGTAACGAGTAAAACCAAAGGAGCAAATGCACTAATTTTCTGCAATTACCGATCGCCCTTTAATCCAATCGAGTAAAATAGGATTGACCAATTCCGGCGCTTCATCTTGGGGACAATGGCCTACCCCCTCCAAAGGAATAAACTTTTCAACAGCCGGAAACTTTCCCAATTCTCGCCCCAATGCGATCGGTTCCCAAGGGTCGTCCGTACCCCACAAAATCAAAGCCGGACAGCTCAAACGCGGCAGCAAATCCTCCGGTAGCGGCCCTTGAGAATAACTGATAAATGCTACAAATACTTCGACTGCGCCGCTGTCTTTGGCAGGTTCCAGCAGCATATTTACCAGTTCGTCGGTGACAGCTTCAGGACGGCGATAAGCTTGCAAAAGCACTTTTTTTACTGTTTTTGGCGTTGCTAATTGTTTAAAAAATAATTGACTTATCCACTTGACATTTAAAACTTTTTGTGCAATTGGCGCTCCGAAACTGCGATACCAAGGCATTTCGGCGCGTTTGCGATCGTGCAGCAAGCGCAAAGAACAATTAAGTAAAATTACACCGGAAGCAATATCGGGAAAATCCACAGCGGCTTGCATAATTGCCACGCAGCCGATCGAATTTCCCACCAAAAAAGCCGGCCCGCCCGCAACTTCCCGACAAAAATCAGCAATTAGCTGTCCCCAAGTTTCAAAAGTATAGTCAATCTCAAGT
>Ga0164305_10001167_pt1 | contig 10598 bp, 11 predicted proteins | sample Whisoiple_237_MG_FD_110215 | JGI IMG/M metagenome (GOLD analysis project Ga0164305, IMG submission 110215) | Soil microbial communities amended with pyrogenic organic matter from upstate New York, USA - Whitman soil sample_237_MG | ecosystem: Environmental > Terrestrial > Soil > Agricultural... | reverse complement strand
TGACGGCGGGTCCGACGGCGGCGGCGACTAGGTCCGGCCCGTCCGCTCCAGCACCGTCCGCGCGGCGCGGGTGGTTTCGTCCAGCGGGGCGTAGCTCCAACCCTCCAGCGTCCCGTCGAAGGGCCGCGCGGCGCCGCGCTCGCGCAGGTCGGCGTGCAGACGGGCGAACTTGTCCGCCGCCTTCAGCGGGATCATCGGCAGAATATGCACCGGCTTGCCGGTGGAGGCCGCCTCGGCCGCCATATTGGCGCTGTCCTCGGTGACCAGCACCTGATCGGCGAAGTTGAGGAAGGCGAAATAGGGGTTGGCCCCCGCGCCGTCCCAGATCAGCCCCGGCAGATGCGCCAGCCGTGTCGTCATTTCCGCCTTCGCCGTCTCGGGGGTGCGGCGCGAGAAGGTCAGCATCAGCGAACCCTCCGCCGTCTCAACGGCGCTTGCGATCCGGTCGGCCAGATCGGCGGCGTGCCCGTCGGGCAGATCGAAGGCCTTGGAGCGCCCGCCGATCAGGGCCGCAACCCGCGGGCGGGGCAAGGCGGCGAGCTGATCCGCGAAAGCCGCCGCGCCCTCGGCGAGCCGTCCCGGCGTGACCCGGTGCGGCGAGCCGGTGATCGACAGCACATTCGGTCCCTCGACGCGGTCATGGGCGGGGGCGATGACAAGATCATAGGCGCCGTTGCGCCAGCGCGGATCCTGGGTCTGGACGACGAAGGTCTTGCCGCCCGAGCGCCGCCGCACGGCGACCGACAGCGGCAGGGTCGCGCGTCCTGTGGCGATCCAGAGGTCGGGCCATGCCTCGCCGGCGGCGGGGGTGACGGCGTCAGACGACGCGTCCAGCATCCACGGCGCCTTCAGCGCCGAGGGCAATTTGTCGAACGCGGCCCGCCAGCGGATGCGTTTGATCGTGATCTCGGATGGAAAAAGGCGCTGGACGGCTTCCGCCAGACCCAGCGCCTGATTTTCGATGCCGGTCCGGCCGTCGGAGACGACCCAGACGGAAAGCGGAGCCCTGTGGGTCTCTACTTCCACTCGACCTTGAGGATTTCGTAGGCCTTGACGCCGCCGGGGGTGTTCACCTCGACCACGTCGCCGACTTCCTTGGAGATCAGCGAACGCGCGATCGGCGAGGCGACGGAGACCTTGCCCGCCTTCACATCGGCTTCGTGCTCGCCGACGATCTGGTAGCGGCTCTCTTCCTCGGTGTCCTCGTCAACCACGGTGACCGTGGCGCCGAACATGACCTGGTTGCCGTTCAGCTTGGAAACGTCAATGACCTGGGCGCGGCTGATCCGGTCCTCGATCTCGGCGATCTGACCTTCGATCCAGCCCTGACGCTCCTTGGCGGCGTGATACTCGGCGTTTTCAGACAGATCGCCATGCTCGCGCGCTTCCGAGATGGCCGAGATTACGCTCGGCCGTTCCACGGACTTCAATTGCTTCAGCTGATCGTCGAGGACACGGTAGCCCTCGGCCGTCATCGGCACTTTTTCCATATGTCGTGAATTTCTGAGCTATCGCCCGACTAGAGATTGGTGACGCCAAGGGTCGCTGGGCGCTCGCGACCGGCCCAAGAGGTTAGGGCGCCCGGCCCCAAGGTTCAAGGGGAAACACGTTTTGTGAAGAATGCCGTTATGTGACGGCCTTGCGGCGCCGCTCGCGCATCTGCTGGATGCTGCCCCACAATTTGACCCGTCCGACGAGGCTCCAGGCCAGCCAGGCGATGGCGGCGAGGCCCAAGGCCATGAACAGGCTGGACAGCAGAACCACGCCTGCGGCCATGAACGCCAGGATGAAGGCGACGGCGGCGACAAGGGCGGCGATGACTTGGATGGTTCTCGGGCGCATGGGGCGATTAACGTATGATGCAGTGCCGGGTTGCGCCCTTGTCCGGTTTCGGGACGCGGAGACGGCCGCCTGTGGCGCCGAAACCATCGTCAGGCGTAGCTGTACGGTCCGCCCCGTTCGAGCGCCCGCTGATACGCCGGCCGCGCGTGGATCGTCTGCAGGAAGGCCTTGAGCCGCGGCTTGTCGGGGCCGTAACTGATGCGCGATCCCCCGGCCTCGATCGGGAAGCTCATCATGATGTCCGCGGCGGAGAAGGCGTCGCCGGCGAACCAGGGCGAGCGCGTCAGTTCCGCCTCCCAGAGGGCGGTGTGCGCCGCCAACTGCGGATCGATCATATTGGCGTTCATGGCCTTGCTGATGCCCTTGGCCACCCCGCGGGCGATGAAGGGAACCCGGTCCGGCAGGACGCCGAAGATCAGTTTCAGCAGCAAGGGCGTCATGGCCGACCCCTCGGCGTAGTGCAGCCAGTAGGTGAAGCGTCTCCCGGCCTCGGTTCCGGCCGCGGGCCGCAGTCCGGCCGCGGGATAGGTCTCCAGCAGATATTCGATGATGGCGCCGGTCTCGGCCACGCGGACGTCGCCGTCGTCCAGCACCGGCGACTTGCCCAGCGGATGAATGGCCTTCAGCTCGGGCGGGGCCAGCCGGGTCTTCGCGTCGCGCTGGTACCGCTTCACCTCATAGGGAAGACCCATCTCCTCCAGCAGCCACAGCACACGCTGGGATCTGGAATCGTTGAGGTGATGGACGGTGATCATGGCGACGGCTCCCCTTTGGCCGCGCAGTGAACCCCGTTGACGTCGCGTCGGTCCAGCGGATTCAGACGCGACGTCCGCTCCAGCGCTGCCGCGGGTGAGTCCTGGGCTGCGGACGTTCCGGATGCTTCGCCGCCTGCCGCTGCTCCCAAAGCTGGAAGGCCAGTGTGGCCAGCGCCAGTTTGCCGGCGTGACGGCCGGCCATGCGCCGTCCGCCCTTGCTGAGCAGCAGGCCGCCAATCAGGGTCGCAAACTTGGGAATGGGCATAAAAACCTCCGTATCGCCCCATCAACGTCCGTGACGCCTCCGCGTTCAGTCCCCGGCCGTCCCTGCGACCACACGGCTCAGGGGCGGTTGAGTTCGTGCGCCGTTTCGCCCAAACCCGGGGCATGAGCACCACAGAGCCCCGCCTGACCACGCTGGCCCACGGAGGCGGCTGCGGCTGCAAACTGGCCCCGGCGGTGCTGCAGGACATCCTCAAGGACGTGCCGCAGGCGGCGGCCTTCGCGAATCTGATCGTGGGCACCGAAACCAGCGACGACGCGGCCGTCTGGCGGCTGAACGACCAGCAGGCGCTGGTGGCCACGACGGACTTCTTCATGCCGGTGGTCGACGACGCGTTCGACTTTGGCCGCATCGCCGCGACCAACGCCCTGTCGGACGTCTACGCCATGGGGGCGACGCCCATCTTCGCCCTGGCCCTGGTCGGCATGCCGATCAAGACCCTGTCGACCGCTGCCATCGGCCGCATCCTGCAGGGCGGCGCCTCGGTCTGCGCGGCGGCGGGCATACCGGTGGCCGGCGGCCATTCCATCGACAGTATCGAGCCGATCTACGGGCTGGTGGCGCTGGGGCTGGTCCATCCGGATCAGGTGCTGACCAACCGCGGCGCGCGGGCGGGCGACGTGCTGGTCCTGACCAAGGCGCTGGGCGTCGGCGTGTTGAGCGCCGCCTTCAAGTCGGGCTGGCTGGAGCCCGCCGGCTACGCCTCCCTGATCGCCTCCACGACGAAGCTGAACACCCTGGGCGCGCGGCTGGCCGGCCGTGCAGGGGTCCATGCCGTGACTGACGTCACCGGCTTCGGCCTGCTGGGTCATGCGCTGGAGATGGCGCGCGGTTCGGGCCTGACCGTCGAACTGACCGGCCAGCCGCCGCTGCTGGACGAGGTCGAGCCGCTGGCCGCGACCGGCGTCGTAACGGGCGCCTCGGGCCGCAACTGGGACAGCTACGGCGCCGCCGTCGATCTGCCCGCCGACCTGCCGAACTGGCGCCGCGACCTCCTGACCGACCCCCAGACCTCGGGCGGCCTGCTGATCTCCGTCGCCGCCGATCAGGCCGACGCCCTGCTGGAACTGGCCCGCGCCGAGGGCTTCACCCAGGCCGCCGTGGTGGGGCGGGTCGTGGACGGTCCTGCGCGGGTGCGGGTCGCTGCATGATCCGGCGCACCGTCGAGCTGTCGCCCGGCGCCCGTGACGCCTTCGACGCCATCATCGACGTGCGCAGCCCGGCCGAGTTCGCCCTCGACCACATCCCCGGCGCCATCAACCTGCCGGTGCTGGACGACGACCAGCGCGCCGCGGTCGGAACGGAATATGTGCAGGGCTCCAAATTCCTCGCCCGCCGCACCGGCGCCGCCTTGGTCGCCCGCAACATCGCCGCCCATCTGGAGGGCTCCCTGTCCGACCGCACCGGAAGCTTCCAGCCCCTGATCTACTGCTGGCGCGGCGGCCAGAGGTCTCACGCCATGGCTACCGTGATGGATCAGGTCGGCTGGCCGGTCGCGGTGCTGGAGGGCGGCTACCAGAGCTGGCGGCGGCAGGTGAACGCGGCGCTGTACGACCAGCCGGTCGCGCACCGGCTCGTCCTGCTGGACGGTCCCACCGGCTCGGGCAAGACAGCGCTCCTGACGGCGCTGGCGCGGCAGGGAGCGCAGACGCTGGATCTGGAAGCCCTCGCCGCCCACCGGGGCTCGCTGTTCGGCGCCATCCCCGGCGGCCAGCCGTCGCAGAAGGCCTTCGAGACGCGGCTCCACGACGCCCTCGACCGCCTCGACCCCGCCCGCCCTGTCATCGCCGAGGCCGAGAGCAGCAAGATCGGCGCGCGCGTGATCCCGCCGTCGCTGTGGGCCGCCATGTCGGCCGCCCCCGTTTTCGAACTGGCGGCGCCCCTGTCGGCGCGCGTCGTCCACATCGTCGAACACTACGCCGACATAGCCGCCGATCCCGACGCCGTCGATCTGGCCCTGACCCGCCTGCCGCGCCATCACGCCAGAACCGACATCGCGGAATGGCGCGAGATGGCGGCGCGCGGCGAGATCGCCGAACTGGCCGCCGCCCTGATCAAGGCGCACTACGATCCGGCCTACCAGCGCACCAGCGAGGCCCGCAACCGCGCGGTGCTGGAACGGGTCGCGATCACGGACATGACGTCCGACGGACTGGCCGATACGGCGCGCTCCATCATGACGGCCCTCGACGCCCGCTCCGGTCGCCCCTAGCTTCGCCGGATGACACGTTCGCGCACCGCCGCCCTTTTCTCCTCGCTCAGCCTCTGGGTCATGGTCGCCCTGATCGGGGGCCTCGCCGCCGGCGCCGCCGCACAGGCGTACGGCATCCCCGGAGGGACCGGCACGGTCGCCCTCGTCGAGGGGCTGGGTCAGCTGTGGCTGAACGCCCTGCGTATGACCATCATCCCGCTGGTCTTCAGCCTGCTGGTGACCGGCATCGCCTCCATCGCGGACGCGGCGGCGACCGGCCGGCTGGCGCTGAAGGCCATGATCGTCTTCGCCCTGCTGCTGGTCGGCGCCACCGTCTACGGCATCCTCGCCTCGCTGGGCCTGCACGCCATCTGGCCGATCGACCCCGAGGGCGGACGCCTGCTGCTGTCGGGCGCCGTCGGCGACGAGGCCGTGCGCCAGAACCTCGGCGGCGGCGGTCTGGGCGCCTTCCTGACAAGCCTGGCCCCGGCCAACCCCATCCGCGCCGCGGCCGACGACGCCATCCTCGGCATCGTGGTCTTCGCCATCGTCTTCGGCTTTGCGACCACCCGCCTGTCCGCGCGCCTGCGCCAGCCGCTGACCATCTTCTTCGAGGCGGTGTCCGAGACGATGATCGTCATCGTCCACTGGGTCCTGCGCGCCGCCCCCGTCGGGGTCTTCGCCCTGTCGCTGGGCGTGGGCCTCCGGGCCGGTCTCGGCGCAGCGGGCGTGCTGGGTCACTACATCGCCATCGTGTCGCTGGCCCTGATCGGCCTGATCCTGCTGACCTATGTCGTGGCCGTCGTCTTCGGCCGGGTCACGCTGGGCCGGTTCGCGCGCGCCGTCGCCCCGGCCCAGGTCGTGGCCTTCTCGACACAGTCGTCTCTGGCCTGCCTTCCGGTCATGGTCGAGCGTTCCATCGACCGCCTCGGCGTCTCGCCCGCGACCGCGGGTCTGGTCCTGCCGCTGGCCGTGGCGGTGTTCCGCATCACCTCGACCGTCGCCAATCTGGCCGTCTGCATCTACGTCGCCCGCCTGTACGGCATAGCCCTGACCCCCGGCGTCCTGTTCGCCGGCGGCGTTGCGGCGCTCGCCATCAGCGTCGGCACCGTGGGCCTGCCGAGCCAGGTCAGCTTCTTCGCCTCCATCGCCCCCATCGCCCTGGCCATGGGCCTGCCGCTGGACGTCCTGCCGCTATTGCTGGCGGTCGAGGTGGTGCCGGACATCTTCCGCACCGTCGGCAACGTCACCGCGGACCTGACCGCGGCGCGGATCGTCGAGGGACGGGATGCGGCGGCCGACCCGGAGGCGGCGTCGGGAATCTAGGGCCATTCGTCGAAGCCTGGTCGCAAAACCGCCGCGCCACCGGGCGCTACGACTACCGTCGCGCGCAGAAATCGACAGGATTCCCATGCGCGCTCTTGCCCTCTTCCCGGTTCTCGCCCTGACTCTCGCCGCCTGCGGCGACAAGCCCGGCGCCTCTTCCGGCGCAGAGCCCGCCGACGCCGCACGGGCCGGCGACGCCTCCAGCCTGTCCTTCGACGCGGCTGGCCTGCCCCGGTTCAAGCCCGGTCTGTGGGAGGTCCGCAGCACCGATGACGGCAAGCCGGACAACTACCAGATCTGCATGGGCGAGGAGGCCAATGAAGAGATCCGCGAGGCCGTGACCGGCGCGTCTGAAGGCTGCACCAGGAACGTCAGCCGCGCAGGCGGGGCCCTCTCGCTCTCGGTCGCATGCGAACTCGGCGGCGCGCGGAACGAGACGAGCTATGTCATCAAGGGCTCCGACACACGCTCGTCGACGTCGATGCGGATGACGATCAAGGACCTGAGCACCAACAATGTCCTGACGGAAATGGTGTCGAAGTCGGACGGTCGCTGGATCGGCGCCTGTCCGGCCGGGCTCGAGCCCGGCGAGCGCGTCGACGGGAAGTAGGCTTCGGCCTACTTCGCCGCCCATTTCAGCCTGTCCAGCGCCTCGGCCGCGCGCAGCAGGGCGGTGGCCTCGGCCGCCTGCCCCTGGCTGACCAGCCAGGCCGCGCGACGGACCGCCTTGCCGAGCGCCGCATAGGCGTCGATCCGCGGCGGCTCCGGCATGGCCTCCAGCTCGGCCAGCGCCATCAGCGCAGGCGAAGGATCATCAGCCCCGCCCCGCAGCGGTTTCAGGTCCAGCCGCTCCGCGATCTTGCTACGGGTCCATCCTTCAACCCGGGCGCGGCGGCGCAGATTGGCCAGGCCGACGTCGAACCGGCGGGCGACGGACGGGGCGGATTCTCCGGCCACATAGGCCTTGCGCACCTGCGCCCACGTCTCCGGCCCCCGATATTTGCGCAGACGGTAGTGTTCCATGCGGGGGAGGTTGGCATGGCGGTGCGTCAGAAACGGACGTAGGCCATCACCCCGTCTTCATCCCGGCCTTCGCCGGGATGACGGCAGGGGACCGATCCGCCGCAACCGCCGCCTTTGCAGTTTTCAGCATAGCCAACCTGACCGGACTGCTCGCGCTTCTGCGCTCACCGCATAGTCGAAATCGTCAGCAACTGACCGGCTCAGGCTTAATAGCGCAGAAGCAGCCAGAACACCCCCGCCACGCCCAGCAAATGCACGGTGATCGCGAAGCCAAGCAGGGTCCGGAACGGCTCCTTGCGCGTCTTGTGCCGCAGCAGATGCTGGCCCAACCAGGCGCCCACGCCGCCCATCAGGGAAACCAGCAGCAGGGTTGTTTCCCGAACACGCCAGCCATGATCACGCGCCTGGTTCTTGTCGAACCAGAACAAACCGAAGGCCGCCGCCTCCGCCAGTGCGAGAAGGATCAGCGCCCTGTCGATGGCAGGGGCGCTGATCACGGCGCTCAGGCGTAATCCTGTATCGGCCGCACATCCAGCTCGCCGGCCTTGATCGCCCCGATCGCCTGCGCGGCCGCCAGAGCCCCGGCCGTCGTCGTGTAATAGGGCATCTTCATCATCAGGGCCGTGCGGCGCAGCGAGAAGCTGTCCAGCAACGCCTGCTTGCCCTCGGTGGTGTTGAAGACCAGCTGGACCTCGCCGTTCTTCATCGCGTCGACGATGTTCGGACGCCCCTCCAGCACCTTCTTCACATGGCCGACAGGCAGGCCCTGTTCGGTCAGATACGTATGCGTCCCGCCCGTGGCTACGATGCTGAAGCCCTCGGCCAGAAGCGTCTTCACCGCCTCGACGATGAACGGCTTGTCGCCGTCCTTGACCGACACGAAGGCGCAGCCCTTCACCGGCAGCGTCGTACCGCCGCCGATCTGGCTCTTGGCGAAGGCGCGGGCGAAGGCGGGGGCCATGTCGGCCTCGCCGTCGCGTTTCCAGTCCAGCCCCATGACCTCGCCGGTCGACCGCATCTCCGGCCCCAGGATGGTGTCGACCCCGGCGAAGCGGGCGAACGGGAAGACCGCTTCCTTGACCGCGATATGGTCGTACGGCTTGTCCTTGAGGCCGAAGGATTTCAGCGGCACCCCGGCCATGACCTTGGCGGCGATCGAGGCGATCGGCTGGCCGATGGTCTTGGCCACGAAGGGCGCCGTACGGCTGGCGCGCGGGTTAACCTCCAGCACGAAGATGCGCGGTTCGGCGCTATGCGGTTCCTCGATTGCGAACTGGACGTTCATCAGGCCGCGCACCTTCAGCGCCCGGGCCATGGCCTCAGTCTGGCGCTTCAGCTCGGCGACGATCTCGGCCGACAGCGAGAAGGGCGGCATGGAACAGGCGCTGTCGCCCGAGTGGACGCCGGCTTCCTCGATATGCTCCAGCACGCCGGCCACAAAGACCGTCTCGTCGTCGCACAGGGCGTCGACGTCCACCTCGGTGGCGCGGTTCAGATAATGGTCGATCAGCACGGGATCGTCGCCCGACACCCGCATGGCCTCCCCGACGTAGCGGTCCAGCTGCTCGCGGTCGTGGACGATGACCATGCCCCGCCCGCCCAGCACGTAGGATGGGCGCAGGACGACCGGATAGCCGACCTCGTCCGCCTTGTCGGCAGCCTCCTGGGCCGAGCGCGCCAGACCGTTGGGCGGCTGCATCAGGCCGATGTCGTGCAGCATGGCCTGGAACCGCTCGCGGTCCTCGGCCAGGTCGATGGAGTCCACGCTGGTGCCCAGGATCGGCACCCCGTCCTCCTGCAGCGCATGGGCCAGCTTCAGCGGGGTCTGACCGCCGAACTGGACGACCACGCCGATCAGCTCGCCGTTCGAGCGCTCGACGTCGATCAGTTCCAGCACGTCCTCGGCCGTCAGCGGCTCGAAATACAGCCTGTCAGAGGTGTCGTAGTCGGTCGAGACGGTCTCGGGGTTGCAGTTGACCATGATCGACTCGATGCCGATGTCGTCGAACGCAAAGGCCGCGTGGCAGCAGCAGTAATCGAACTCAATGCCTTGCCCGATACGGTTCGGACCGCCGCCGAGGATGATGGCCTTTTTCTTGTCCGTCGGGTTGGATTCGCACTGCGGAACCTGGCCGAGGGCGCCGGTCTCATAGGTCGAATACATATAGGCGGTGGCCGAGGCGAACTCGGCCGCGCAGGTGTCGATGCGCTTGAACACGGGGCGCACGTTCAGGCCGCGGCGGGCCTTGCGAACGGCGGCTTCCGTTGAACCTGTCAGTTGCGCCAGACGGGCGTCCGAGAAGCCCTTGGACTTCAGCTTGCGGAAGTCGGTCGGCTCGGTCGGCAGCCCCTGCACCCGGATATGGCCCTCGGTCCGCACGATGTCGGCGATCTGGCGCAGGAACCAGGGTTCGTAGGAGCAGGCGGCGTTGACCTCCTCGACCGACAGACCGTGGCGGAAGGCCTGGGCGATGACCAGAATGCGGTCGGGCGTCGGCTGACCCAGCGCCCGCACAACGGCCGCGCGGGCCGAGGCCTCGTCCTCGACGTCGACGACGCCGTCGATCTCGATCTCGTTGAAGCCGGTCAGGCCGGTCTCGAGGCCGCGCAGGGCCTTCTGCATCGACTCCTGGAAGGTCCGGCCGATGGCCATAACCTCGCCGACCGACTTCATCGAGGTCGACAGGGTCGCCTCGGCGCCGGGGTATTTCTCGAAGGCGAAACGCGGGATCTTGGTCACGACGTAGTCGATGCTCGGCTCGAACGAGGCGGGCGTGACCTGGGTGATGTCGTTGGTCAGTTCGTCCAGCGTGTATCCGACGGCCAGACGCGCCGCGACCTTGGCGATCGGGAAGCCCGTGGCCTTCGAGGCGAGGGCGGAGGACCGCGACACGCGCGGGTTCATCTCGATCACGACCATGCGGCCGTCGGCCGGATTGATCGCCCACTGGACGTTGGATCCGCCGGTCTCGACGCCGATCTCGCGCAGCACGTTGATCGAGCCCGTGCGCATCCGCTGGTATTCTTTGTCGGTCAGCGTCAGGGCCGGGGCGACGGTGATGGAGTCGCCGGTGTGCACCCCCATCGGGTCGATGTTCTCGATGGAGCAGATGATGATGCAGTTGTCCGCCTTGTCGCGGACGACCTCCATCTCATATTCCTTCCAACCTAGGACGCT
>Ga0164305_10001165_pt1 | contig 10600 bp, 11 predicted proteins | sample Whisoiple_237_MG_FD_110215 | JGI IMG/M metagenome (GOLD analysis project Ga0164305, IMG submission 110215) | Soil microbial communities amended with pyrogenic organic matter from upstate New York, USA - Whitman soil sample_237_MG | ecosystem: Environmental > Terrestrial > Soil > Agricultural... | reverse complement strand
TGTGCCGGTGAGGTCACGATGTGCGCGCAGCGCATCGAGCAAAGTCGTCCAAGGCGCAACTGTGAGTTGCTTCTCCGTGCCGTTGATGACCAGCGACAATGAAATTTTGCTCGGGGCCTGCGTCGCTGTGTTTTTCTGCGCCATCTGCTTCCCCTGACCGCAAAGAGAGCCACGCCCCGACCCCGGCAAGGTGATAAGCCCAGATCCCAGAGTTTGACTCATAATTCAGGGTCCCGGCGTTTGGTTCCCGTCACTTCAGGGCCCAGAGGCAAGCTTTTTTTGAGGTCAGTTACCACGACGGGCCGATCAAGCTGCATCCGTATCAGCGGGCGATTGCCGACCCCCGCTATGCGGGTGGCGGCAAGAATACCGTCGAGGATTGCCGATCCATCGATGTGCTGGAATGGCATCGGCGCGGCTATCTCCGATCACTGCGTTGGTTCTCGTCGGCTTGGAGCAGGGACGGCCAGCAGGTGGCGTCCATCAAAGTCGAAACCCAGCGCCATTCCGTGACGCTGAAATACCGAAGCCGCTCATATGGCGAGCATTGGAGCGATGTCCAGCAGCGAGTTGCCATCGAATGGACGCCGTGCCGGTTCGGTGGAGAGCGGCCCTGGTTTGTGTGTTCGGTTACTGCAAATGATGTGAATTGCGGTCGCCGCGTCACCAAGCTGTACGGCGTCGGGCGACTGTTCGCCTGCCGCCACTGCTATCGGCTTGTATACGCTAGCCAGCAGGAATCGGCCCATCGGCGGGGGCTTGGGAAATCACAAAAGATATGCGGCTGGGAGGAAGCCCGAACATGCTTGAGGATTTTCCCGTGAGACCCAAGGGCATGCACCGGCGGACCTATGTGCGATGGTGTCGAGTCCACGATGCTGCCGAAGAGCGATTCATGGGCCTAATGAGCTTTGTGGAACGCCAGGGCCGCCGGACATCCCGGCGCGTCTGAAATTGAAGCGAAAGAATTGCTATGCAAGTCGCCGTCAGCATGGCAGGGATTGCCCTCATGATTGCCGCGAGCAAATATCCTAGGCGGCGGGGGCATATTTGAGTGATGAACTTCCGTATTCCCGTGACCGTTATTGTTGCTACCGTGCTCATCGCGATTTCATTTGCGATGCTTTTCAGATGGCATATCGTCTCATCGTCGATCGGGGTACACCGGCTCGACCGCTGGACAGGGAAGGTCGAGTTTTGCTCGCAACCCGACGGAAAGATTGTCTGCCAATAGAGCTGAGTATCCAAATGCCCGACAGACACGACCGCTGTGGGCCGACGAGGGGACCGAATGAAATCCACAGTGCGTCCCCGCGACTGGCGACGTATCCACCATTCGCCGATATTCTGGATCGGGATTGTGCTGTGTTTAGCGGCAATTACGATTTATGTGATGTCTGATGATCTTGCGTGGCGGCCCGGATCGTCCGGACGATGAGCGGTGGCGACGCGACCGTCATCCGCTGTGGTCTAATTCGTTCAGTGCAATTCTCACCTCCCGAGCAAAGTCCCTTCCGCTCCTCCATGAGATCATGCCTTTGGCGAATGGTAATTGTGGGAAAGTAAAACGGTCGCGGACATGTCCGCTCTTAAGCGCCGCAAACTGAGGCCCGCACCTAGCCGGACGGACAAACTGAAGCGCCGCCAGGATCGCCACTAAGACCCGCTGGTGTGTTTAAAGCTGGAGGGGGCACCGACCGCCCGTAATAAATTGAGGCCGCCAAAACGAGAAGGATGGCGAGCGTCACCAGCATCGGCTTTAGGCGTAGGCGCTTCATGGCTAGATATCCTACAACGCGAAGTGCTCTATCACGAGAGCTTCCGCTTGCGCATCTGCACAATGTTTGCCGAACTCTTGGGCTCACAGTACGCGGCCCACGCATCCATCAACTTGCGCCGCTTCTCCAGCGCGTCACTCCGCCGGTAGGCTTGTTCGGCCCTGTCACCAATGACGTGAGCCAGAGCGGTTTCTGTAACTTCACGGGGGAAGTTGGAGACGTTGCCCGCCCAATCCCGGAAGCTCGAGCGGAAGCCGTGCACGGTGGCATTTTGAACCTCCATTCGGCGCAGAATCATTTCCATCGCCTTATTTGAAAGAGGCTTGTTGCGGGCCTGCCCGGGAAATACAAATTCACCAGCTTTCACCTTCTCAAGTCTGCGAAGAACAGCGACGGCGCGCGGCGACAGAGGTACGCGATGTTCCCGGCCCGCCTTCATTCGATCTGCCGGCACCGTCCAGATTTTCTTGTCGAGGTCGATTTCGGGCCATCGCGTTCCCAAGATTTCGCCGGATCGTGCGGCCGTCAAGATGCACAACTCGAGCGCCAGCGCCGAGGTGGCTTCCCGCTTCCGAAGCTTGGCGATGAATGCGTTTACCTCCTCATAGGGCATCGCCGCATGATGACCCCGCGCCAATTTCGACGGTCGCGGCAATAGGTGATCCAGATGACCGCGCCACCGGGCGGGGTTCTCGCCGTCACGGAATCCCTTTGCCTTGGCCGCGTCCAACACCTTTTCAATCCGCCCTCGCACCCGCGAGGCGGTTTCGGCCTTTGTTGCCCAGATCGGCTTCAGGACTGCCAGCACGTCATCGGTGGCGATGGTGTCCACCGGCATGGCGCGCAAGGGAGCGGCATAGGTCTCAAGCGTCGATTTCCACTGAGCCTTGTGTTTCTCATTTCGGAAACCGGCAGAAAGGGCTTCCCACACGACATCGGCTATCTCGCTAAACGTTGGAATGCCGCCGTCGCGCCTGCGCTCGTCAATGGGGTTTAGGCCTTGGGCAATCTTCCGTCGCGCACTGGCGGCTTTCTCCCGGGCTTCGGCCAGGGGAACGCTGGCGGCGCTGCCAAGCCCCATCTCTTTCGGTCTGCCGCGCCATGTGAACCGAAGCACCCATTTGCGGGAGCCAGTTTCCGAAACGATTAAGTAGAGGTTGCCGCCGTCGCTGTATTTGCCCGGCTTGGCAGTTTCGACTTTGCGCGCGGTGAGCTTGTTGGCCATGTCGTCCCCCCAATGCGGTCCCCAACTCAGTCCCCAAAAATAGCACGGCTTGGGGCGGACGGATATAGACGGTCACGAACAAGAGCGAAGTAAATGCCTCTATTTATTAGCCAATTGAAATCAAGGACGGCCGACGGCGGACGTCAAAAACCAATAATCAGTCGGACGCCCCCTCCGGCGAACTCTTCTAATTCCAGAACACCAGTGTCCGGCGTCCTGCCGCAAGGGTTATCTGGGCGCCTGAGTTATTTTTTCATTTGGCCGGAACCGAACCCCGACTTTTACGTAGTGGAGTTGGCGCCTTGAAGGCAGGGGGTAATTGCATTGGAAGACCAACTTTTCATTTTGGTCGTTGAAGACGACGAACAGATCCAGACCATCGTGGAAGACGCGCTCACGGAAGGCGGCTTTGAATCGGCCGTCGCTCCCTCAGGCGAGGAGGCGGTGACCCTGCTAAGGGGACACAGAGGCAAATATTGCGCGCTGGTGGCCGATATCGTTCTGCGGGGCAGGATAGATGGCTGGGAAGTGGCCCGACGAGCGAGAGAGATCGACCCGGATTTTCCCATCATCTACATGACCGGCGCCAAAGCCGACCAATGGCCCTCGCGGGGCGTACCGAACAGCATCCTCATGGAAAAGCCGTTCGCTCCAGTGCAGCTTGTCACCGCGGTTTCCCAGCTTCTCAATGGCGGATCGCCAACACCGTGAAGCCGCACGCCTCAGTTCCGGATTCTCGGGCTCTCGACAAAGGCTGGACGACAGTATGACCGATCAGCATCAGGTGCATTCGATAATTGCCACAGCAATCTGCGATGCGCTGAAAAACGACCCGGATCATCGAATCGATACCGAGGAAGCCAAACAAGTTGCGAAATGCATCGTCGAGGCGCTGACCGACGCCGGCTTGCAGATCGCGCCGCTCGGCAAGAAATGAGAAAGCGCGCTCGGACGGCGCGATCAATTCGATTCATTTTCAGCACGTTGGCGTGTTTCAGCGCCTGATGCCGTCAAAGCTCGCCGTGATCCCGCGCTGGAACAGCGACCAGTCAAAGCCGAGCGCGAGCCCCACATAACCGCGCTCGATCATCTGGTTGGCCTGTTCCGCCGTGCGCGCCACGCCGCCGATCGGAACGCCGCTTTTGAGGATGCCAGCCTCGGCGCGCGCCATCAGCGCCAGCACTTCGGGGTCGTCGGCGCGGCCGCGCTTGTCGATCGAGGTCGCGAGGTCCCCGGATCCGATCACGGCCATGTCGATGCCGGGCGTCGCCATGATCTCGTCGATCCGGTTGACGGCCTCGACATGCTCGATGGTGATCATGCAGATCATGTCATCGTCCGCGGTCGCCATGTAGTCGGGCATCGAGACGCCCCAGCGAAACGGCGCGTGAAACGGGCCCCAGAGCCGCTCGCCGCGCGGTGGATAGCGCACGCTGCGGACGGCCTTCTCGGCGTCCTCGCGGCTGGAGATCATGGGAAAATTGATGCCGAGCGCGCCGATATCCATCGGCGCCTTCGCAAGCCAGGGCTCGTTGGCGGCGATCCGCGCCAGCGGTATGCATGATGTGCCCGACGTCGCCGTTATCATCGCATGCGCCGAGCCAAGATCGATCGGACCGTGCTCGAGATCGACGACGATCCAGTCGAACCCGGAGCGGGCCATGATCTGCACGGTCTGAATGCTGGGAATCGTCGCAATCGCTCCGAATGTCGGACGTCCCTCCCGCCACAGTTTGCGGAGACGGTTGAGTGGTTGAGGCGTGGTGGACGTCAAATCCAAAGCTCCGTTCAGCCGTGATGATGGCGCTCGGTTCGAAAGCTAGCAGCGCGGCGAGATGCCGAAAAGATCAGATGCATTCACGCTGGCACCCGGCCGCCGAAAAACGGCATCAACGCCCGGCTTAGCTTGTGCGGCCGTCCGGAAGTAAAAATCATCTCGGCGCCGGCATGATCGGCTTCGCCGCCGGCGGGCCTGAGCAGATCCGCAACGCGGCGGGCAATCGCGGGCGCGGGGTCGATCCAGTCCACTGGCCATGGCGCCAGCCGTCTGAATCGATCCATCAGCAATGGATAATGCGTGCAGGCCAGCACGATGGTGTCGGTGCGCGCCGGATCGTTCTTGCCCTCCCCAATAAAACATGGTGCGAGTTCGGCCGATATCCTGAGGTCGTTGACCTCGACGCCGCTCAATGCCGCCTCGGCCAGCGAAGCAAGCTCCGCCGAGCCGACCAGCGTCACTTCGCAGCCTTGCGCGAAATCGCGGATCAGCGCCTTGGTGTATTCGCGCTTGACGGTACCCTTGGTGCCGAGCACCGACACGCGTTTTGTCTTTGAACTCGCGCAGGCCGGTTTGATCGCCGGCACCGTCCCGACAAAGGGTACTTTGTATTCGGCGCGAAGCTGCGACATCACCAGTGTCGAGGCGGTGTTGCAGGCGATCACCACCAGGTCCGGGGCATGCGCGGCAATCAGTTCGCCGATCAGCGGCACCACGCGCGCGATGATCTGATCCTCGCTGTGGCGGCCGTAGGGAAAGAGTGCATCATCGGCGACATAAACGTAATGCGCGTCGGGGCGCGTCCTGACGATTTCACGCAGTACCGTGAGGCCGCCAAGGCCGGAATCGAACACGAGAATCGTCGGAGGTGATGCCACGCCGCAATCCTAGCCGATCCCGGTTACCATTCGGTTGTTAGCGCGTGCCGGGCTGCGCGACCCGCTTCCCACGTCAGCTTTCGCCGAACACGCGCTTGAAAATGGTATCGACGTGCTTGAAGTGATAGCCGAGGTCGAACTGCTCGGATATCTCGGCATCGCTGAGATACTTCTTTACCTCGGCGTCCTTTTTCAACAGCGTCTGGAAATCGCCTTCGCCGCGCCATACCGGCATGGCGTTGCGCTGCACGAGCTTGTAGGCATCCTCGCGGCTGGCACCTTTTTGCGTCAGCGCGATCAGAACGCGCTGTGAATGCACGAGGCCGCCGAGGCGGTCGAGATTCTTCTGCATGTTTTCCGGGTAGATCAAGAGCTTGTCGATCAGGCCCGCGAGGCGGTTGAGGGCAAAATCCAGCGTCACCGTCGCATCGGGCGCGATCATGCGTTCGGCCGAGGAGTGCGAGATATCGCGCTCGTGCCAGAGCACGACATTCTCCATGGCCGGCGTCACATAGGCGCGCACCATGCGCGACAGGCCGGTGAGGTTTTCCGACAGCACCGGATTGCGCTTGTGCGGCATCGCGGACGAACCCTTCTGGCCTTCGGAGAAGAATTCTTCCGCCTCCAGCACTTCGGTGCGCTGCAAGTGCCGGATCTCGGTGGCGAGGCGCTCGACCGAGGATGCGATCACGCCGAGCGTTGCAAAATACATCGCGTGACGGTCGCGCGGAATCACCTGGGTCGAGATCGGCTCCGGCTTAAGTCCCATCGCCTTTGCGACATGGGCTTCGACGCGCGGATCGATCTGCGCGAAGGTGCCGACCGCGCCCGAGATCGCGCAAGTCGCGACTTCCTCGCGGGCCGTCAGCAGGCGGGTGCGGGCGCGGGCGAATTCCGCATAGGCATAAGCAAGCTTCAGTCCGAACGTCGCCGGCTCGGCATGAATGCCGTGGGAACGGCCGATGGTCGGCGTCATCTTGTGCTCGAAGGCGCGCTTCTTCAGCGCCGCCAGCACCTTGTCGATGTCCTCGGCAAGCAGGTCCGCGGCCCGCGTGAGCTGCACGTTGAGGCAGGTGTCGAGCACGTCGGAGGAAGTCATGCCCTGATGCACGAAGCGCGCCTCGGGGCCGACGATTTCCGCGAGATGGGTAAGGAAGGCGATGACGTCGTGCTTGGTTTCGCGCTCGATCTCGTCGATCCGCGCCACATCGAAGGCGGCGTCGCGGGCCTTGTACCAGACCGCTCTGGCGGCCTCCTTCGGGATCACGCCAAGTTCCGCCTGCGCATCCGCCGCGTGCGCCTCGATCTCGAACCAGATCTTGAAGCGGGTTTGCGCTTCCCAGATCGAGGCCATTTCCGGGCGGGCGTAGCGGGAAATCATCGACGACTCTTGCAAGGTGGGGCTCACGCCGCGCTTTAGCAGAGCGGCGGAGGGGAGACAAACCGGCCGCAGGCAGGGGCCGGCGGGTCACCAGCCCGTCGGCTCGATCACGAACTATTGACTGACAGATATTGAAATCTGTTACCCCAGATGCCCTATATCCGATGTGACGCCGTTGCTTGAGGCGTCCCCTGGTTCGCAGGCCCTCGAGCGCGAGCCTCGGACGTGCAGAGGACTACCGCAATGACAATCGAAATCCTTTATTTGACCCACCAACTCCAGCGCTGGATCAACAGGCGCGTGGCTCGTCACCTGGCCGCGCAGGCCGCGAGGCTGAGCCGTTAATCGGGCCGGACTGCGAAAGGCAGATGGTGCGCGCATGAACGAAACACTGGTTCTGACCCCGGAACGCATTCTCGAGGTCACCGAGGACGTGCTGCGCCGCTTCGGGCTCGCGAAGGCCACGGTCGTCGATGTCGCCCGTGCGCTCGATGTCAGCCACGGCAGCGTCTACCGCCATTTTCCAAGCAAGGCTTCGCTGCGCGACGCGGTGGCCAAGCGCTGGCTCGACCGGGTCAACGCGCCGCTTGAGAAGATAGCGGAAGGGTCGGGACCGGCGCCTGCCAGGCTCGAGCGTTGGTTGCGCGCGCTGTTTGCAGCCAAATACAAGAGGGTTTGCGAAGACCCCGAGATGTTTGCGACCTATCTGGCGCTGGCGCAAGAGGCGCGCGAGGTGGTGAAGGCGCACAGGGAACGCCTCTGCGATCAGCTCACCCATATTTTGTCCGACGGCGTGAAGCAGGGCGCATTCAATGTCACCGACGTCAAAGCCGCGGCACGCGCGGTTTTCGACGCCACCATCCGCTTCCATCATCCGGCGCATTCCGAGGAATGGAGCGATCCGGCGCTGCCGGCGCGGATCGACGCGGTGCTGGCACTGCTGCTGAGGGGTCTGGAAGCGCCGCGTAAGCGCTAGATATTCGGGCATGCCCGGTCGGCGCCGCTGCCTGTCGGCCCCGGCCCGGCGCAATTTGGGCTCGATGGTCTCAATCCTCGCCTTCCGCATGTTGCGCGCCTGCCGCTGCATGTTGTTTGATATCAATCAAATCCGGCCCTGGTGCGGGCGATATCGGCAAGCGCGGAGGCAAGCGTGCGGCTGGCTGTCTTCACGGATATCCATGCCAACCGGCAGGCCTTTAGCGCATGCCTCGACTTTGCGCGGGCGCAGGGCGCGGAGCGGACGATTTGCCTCGGCGACTACGTCGGGTATGGCGCCGATCCGGAATGGACGGTTGACGTGGTCATGGATCTCGTCGAGCGCGGGGCGATCGCGGTGCGCGGCAACCACGACAGCGCCATCGGCACAATGACGGTATCGATGAATGCCGAAGCCCAGGCCGCGATCGAGTGGACGCGCGGCAGGCTCGGCGCGGCACAACGACGTTTTTTGGCGGAGTTGCCGCTGATGGTGCAGGAGGATGACCGGCTCTATGTTCATTCCGAAGCCAGCAATCCCCAGAGATGGCATTACGTGCAGACGACACTGGATGCGGCGCGCAGCATCGTGGCGACGGAAGCTCAGATCACGTTCTGCGGCCACATCCACCAGCCGACGCTTTATTCGATGTCTGCAGCCGCCAAGCTGACGAGCTTTGTGCCGAGATCAGGTGTGGGCGTACAATTGCTGCCAGGGCGGCGCTGGCTGGCCGTGCTCGGCTCGGTGGGGCAGCCTCGCGACGGCGATCCGGCGGCCTCGTTTGCGATGTTCGATACCGATACCCGCGAAATCACCTATTGCCGCGTGCCCTACGACGTCGAGACGGCCGCGGAGCGGATCCGAAAAAATGGCCTGCCGTTCTGGCTGGCCGATCGGCTGATGGTCGGGAGGTAGAGCGGTGGCAAGACCTTCGGTTCAGCCCGGCGCGGTCATCGATGGTTTCACGATCGGAGAGTGCGTCCATCATGGCGGCATGGCGACGCTGTGGAGCGTGAGCCGCCCCGGCATCGCGGTGCCGCTATTGATGAAAATCCCCCGGATGTCCGAAGGCGAGGATCCGGCTGCGATTGTCAGTTTCGAGATGGAGCAGATGATCCTGCCGCGGCTGTCGGGACCTCACGTGCCCCGCTGTTTCGGCACCGGCGATTTCGCGCGGCAGGCCTATGTGGTGATGGAGCGTATCCCTGGCAAAACGCTGTACAGCCGGCTTGGCGAGTTGCCGCTGGCTTACGAAGAGGCAAGCGCCATCACCGGAAAAATCGCGCTCGCGCTGGCCGACCTGCATCGGCAGAACGTCGTTCATCACGACATCAAGCCGAGCAGCATCATGTTCCTGCCAGGCGGCGAAGCCGTCCTGATCGATTTTGGACTGTCGCATCACAATCACCTGCCTGATCTGTTGCAGGAAGAGTTCCGCTTGCCCTACGGAACGGCGCCGTACATGGCGCCCGAGCGTCTGCTTGGCGTCCGCGATGATCCGCGCAGCGATCTGTTTTCGCTGGGCGTGCTTCTGTACTTCTTCACCACCGGCGAGCGGCCGTTCGGCGAGAGCGAAACCTTGCGCGGCATGCGGCGGCGGCTATGGCGCGATCCGTATCCGCCGCGCAAGCTGCGGCCCGATTATCCTCCCTGGCTGCAGGAAATCGTGTTGCGGTGCCTGGAGATCGAGCCGGTGTGGCGCCAGCCCACGGCATCGCAGCTGGCATTCGAGCTTGCTCACCCCGACCAGGTCAAACTGACCGCACGCTCGGAGCGGCTCAAGCGTGATCCCTTGAGCACCGTGCTGCGCCGGCGCTTCAATCGCGAGCTGACGCGCCCGAAAGCAAGATCCGATCTCGCGGCCCAACTGGCCTCAGGTCCGATCGTGGCCGTCGCGCTCGATCTTGTGGAAGGATCTGATGCGCTGAACGAGGCGTTGCGCGTGACGTCGGAACGAATCCTGGCGACATTGCCATCCGCGAGGCTCGCATGCCTTAACGTGCTGAAGCTGGGCCGCATCACCATCGACAGGACGCTCGACGAGGAGGGCAAGAACAAGCACGTCGATCGGCTGGTCACGCTGCGCCATTGGGCGCAGCCGTTGAGACTCGGTGAAAACCGGCTTTCCGTGCATGTCCTCGAGGCCATCGACCCCGGGGCGGCGATCCTGGAATTTGCCGCAGTCAATCATGTCGACCACATCGTGATCGGCGCGCGGCAGCATTCGCTAGCGCGCGCGCTGCTTGGCAGCGTCTCCGCCAAGGTGGCGGCGGAAGCGGCCTGCACCGTCACCGTGGTAAGGCCGCCGCGGCTGGCCTCGGTGCAGCAGGAGAGTGCAGACGAGAAGCCGGATGAGGTGAGAGCCTAGATCGATTCGCCGCGCGCCAGCGCCGCGGCACTGCGGATCGCGGATATGTTGGCCTTGTAGGCTTCCATGGTGCCGCCCTTGAACACGGCTGAGCCCGCGACGAAGGCATTGGCGCCGGCGGCGGCAAGTTTTCCCGCGACATCCGGGCTCACGCCGCCGTCGACCTCGATGTCGATCGGCCGCCCCGCCGTCATCGCGCGCAGGTCCAGGATCTTGC
>Ga0164305_10001161_pt1 | contig 10608 bp, 9 predicted proteins | sample Whisoiple_237_MG_FD_110215 | JGI IMG/M metagenome (GOLD analysis project Ga0164305, IMG submission 110215) | Soil microbial communities amended with pyrogenic organic matter from upstate New York, USA - Whitman soil sample_237_MG | ecosystem: Environmental > Terrestrial > Soil > Agricultural... | reverse complement strand
AGGCGCGGTCGAAAACGCAGCCAGGGCCGGAAGGCCATTCATGGATTCCGCCCATGACTCCCAAGATTTGCATTCGCAGATCATTGGGGCCCGACCGGTTCCTCCGATCACCCGCTCGCTGCGCGAGCGCCCCTTTGCCAAGGGGGCTGAAGGTCAAGAGCGCGCGGCGCGGCTAGTGGGTTTTCGGGCTCGGGATTCATCGAAGCGGAACCTCGCTGCATGCGACAATACGGCCATGTCCTACCTCGTGCTCGCCCGCAAGTGGCGTCCAAAGCGTTTCGCCGAACTGGTCGGGCAGGAGCACGTGGTGCGCGCGCTGACCAATGCGCTGCACACCGGCCGCGTCCACCACGCCTTCCTGTTCACCGGCACCCGTGGCGTGGGCAAGACCACCATCGCGCGGATCTTCGCCAAGTCGCTGAACTGCGAGCAGGGCACCAGCGCCGATCCCTGCGGTGAATGCGAGACCTGCCTGGCGATCGACGCCGGCCGCTACATCGACCTCCTGGAGATCGACGCCGCCTCGAATACCGGCGTGGACAACGTCCGCGAGCTGATCGAGAACGCGCAGTACATGCCTAGCCGTGGCAAGTACAAGGTCTACCTGATCGACGAAGTGCACATGCTGTCGAAGCCGGCGTTCAATGCGCTGCTGAAAACGCTGGAAGAGCCGCCGGGGCACGTCAAGTTCCTGTTCGCCACCACCGACCCGGAGAAGCTGCTGGTCACGGTGCTCAGCCGCTGCCTGCAGTTCAACCTGAAGCGGCTCGACGAAGCGCAGATCCGCGGGCAGATCGTCAAGATCTTCGGGGCGGAAGGCATCGAGGCCGACGACGACGCGGTGCGCCAGTTGGCGCATGCCGCCGATGGCAGTTTGCGCGACGGCTTGTCGTTGCTCGACCAGGCGATCGCGTACACCGGCGGCAAACTCGATGGCGAGGCCGTCGCCGCCATGCTGGGCACGGTGGATCGCAACCGCGTGCAGGCATTGCTGGCGGCGCTGGCCGATGGCGATGGCGCGAAATTGCTCGGTGAGGCCGCGCAGCTCGCGGAGTTCTCGCCGGACTGGGGCAGCGTGTTGGATGCCGTGTCCGCGGCGCTGCATCGGATCCAGGTGAAACAACTGGTGCCCACTGTCGAAGTCGAGGCCGACGCGATCGATGTCGATGCACTGGCGGCGAGCCTGCGACCGGAGCTCGTGCAGCTCTGGTACCAGATGGCGCTGAATGGCCGTCGTGACCTCGGGTATGCGCCCAGCCCGCGTAGCGGTTTCGAGATGAGCCTGCTGCGGATGCTCGCGTTCCGGCCGGGTGACCAGGCGCCGGCGAATGCCACGGCACCTGCGACACCCGCGGCCGCGCGCAGCGCATCCAGCATGCCTGCCGCGGCCGCTGCGGCAGCGCAGATGCGTGCGGCAATGGCCGAACCCATCACCGCAGCCGCGCCAGCGTGGACTCCAAGCCCCGACCGGGTGCCGGAGGCGCGTAAGGAAGCGTCGCCGCCGGCGGCCGCATCGTTTTCGCCAGCGGTGCCATCGATTGCCCCGGTGTCCACGCCGGCAGCCGCGGAGCCCGCATTGCTGGTCACCGATACCGAACATTGGCTGGCGCTGGTCGCGCAAAGCGGCCTGCGTGGCCCGGTCAAGCTGCTCGCCGAGCATGCCGCGTATGTGGGCCACGCTGACGGCGTGTTGCGGCTCTCGCTGGCGATGGAACACGAACACCTGAAGTCGCCAAGCCTGGTGTTGCAACTGGGCGATGCGATGGCCCGGCTGCTGGGAGGCAACGTGCAGCTGCGATTCGAGTCGGGCCCGGCGCGCGGCGAAACCGCGAACGTGCGCAATGGTCGAGAGCGCGCAGCGCGCCAGACGGGCGCGGAGCACGGTTTCGCCGCAGATCCAGCGATCCAGCGGCTGGTGCAGGTGCACGGCGCGCAGGTGGTGCCGGAATCGGTGCGCCCGCTCGGCGACGCCTGATCGCCGCCCCCACGAAATTCCGATCCATTAGATTTCCCGAAGACGCAACGACAGGAACGACGACATGCGTGGAGACATCGCCCAGCTGATGCAGCAGGCGCAGAAGATGCAGGAAAACATGCAACGCGCGCAGGAGGAAATCGGCGCGCTCGAGGCCACCGGCAATGCCGGTGGCGGCATGGTCAGCGTGACCTTGGGCGGACGCATGGACTGCCGCAAGGTGCGCATCGACCCGTCGCTGTTCTCCGATCCGGAAATGGCGGAGGACCTGGTCGCGGCGGCGTTCAACGATGCGGTCAACCGGATCAACGAGGTGTCGCAGGCGAAGATGGCCGAGGCGACTGCCGGCATGCCGATCCCGCCGGGCATGAAGCTGCCGTTCTAGTGCGAGTCGCGACGCATCTTGCCGCCGCTGGCGCGACGCGCACGACGCGTCGCGTGCGCGCATCCATGTGAGCATCGGGTTGAAGATGAGATGACGGCGTCCCTCCTCGAACAACTCATCGATGCGCTGCGGGTGCTGCCCGGCGTCGGCCAGAAGTCGGCACAGCGCATGGCGTACCACTTGCTCGAGCGCCAGCGCGAGGGCGGCAAGCGCCTGTCCGGTGCGCTTGCGGAAGCGATGCAGCACATCGGCAACTGCGAACGCTGTCGCGATTTCAGCGAGACCAAGATCTGCCCGACCTGCACCAGTAGTGCGCGAGACGCGCACCTGCTGTGCGTGGTGGAAACCCCGGCGGACAGGCTTGCGATCGAGCAGGCGACCGGCTTTCGCGGCCTGTACTTCGTGCTGCAGGGGCGGCTGAGCCCGCTCGATGGGATCGGCCCCCGCGAGCTTGGGCTGGACCGTCTGGCGAAGCGGCTGGAAGAGGGCGCCGTGCGCGAGCTGATCGTCGCAACCAACCCGACCGTGGAAGGCGAGGCCACCGCGCACTACCTGGCGCAGCTGTCGCGCGCGCGTGGCGTGCATCCGAGCCGGCTTGCCCACGGCGTGCCGCTGGGTGGCGAGCTGGAATACGTGGATCGCGGCACGTTGTCGCATGCGTTCGGCAGCCGCAGCGAGATTCCGCCTGACCGCGGCCCCGACGAACGCAACAATGGCGAGCGCACCTGAGGACCATCCGATGAGCGAGACCATCTTCCACAAGATCATCCGTCGCGAGATCCCGGCCGACATCGTCCTTGAAGACGAGCACCTGATCGCGTTCCGCGACATCGGCCCGCAGGCACCGGTGCACGTGTTGTTCGTGCCGAAGAAGGACTTCGCCACCCTGAATGACGTACCCGAGGACGAGGCGGTGGTGATCGGGCGCCTGGCCATCGCGGCTGCGCGTTACGCGAAGGCGCAAGGCTTCGCCGAGGATGGCTACCGCATCGTCATGAACTGCAACGGCGACGGCGGACAGACCGTGTTCCAGATCCACCTGCACCTGCTGGCCGGTGCGCCGCTGGGGCGGTTCGGCACCCAAGGCTGAGCGTTCAGCCGGCGGCGTGCCGTTGGAGCGCCTGCAGGACTGCCATTGCGTCGTCGGCGTCGGCAACCGGGACGAAAATATGGTCATGGATCGTGCCGGCGACCACGTTGCAACCGATCCCGGCCAACGCGAGTGCCTGCGAAAACGCGGCGGTCAAGCCGACCGCGGCCAGGTCGGAATGCACATCGAGGGTGATCCAGGCGGCGGTGAAGGCGATCGGCAGGCTGAGCGCCAGCGCGTCCGCTTCTGCCAACACCACCGAGAGGCCTTCGGCCTCCCGGATCGACGCGATCACGCTCGCCGGGTCGATGGCGTGGCCCGGCGGCAGGGTGGTGAACGCATAGCGACCTGGCTGCAGCGACGGGCGCATGCCGGCGATGAGCTGGTCGAGATCGCGGATCGAGCGCGTCGATGCGTGGGCAACCGTGTCGCCCTCGCTCACCAATTCCAGGCCCACGGCCACGGCGACGATCGCCTGGCGACATCGACCGGCTCCCGCTTCGGCCACAGGTAGACCACGTCGGCGGCGACGCGCGGGAAGTTGTAGATGTAGCCCTCGACCTTGCGGCGCTCGTAGCCCTCGATGCGGCCGGTGAAGGTGACCTCGCGATTGGGCTCGAACAGGGCCGGGTCGTAGAAGCCGGTGCGGCAGGCGATGAAGCGGCCCCAAGTATTGTCGCTCGCCCAGACCGGGCGCCCATCGGCGTTGAGCTGGGTCGAGATCACCTCGAAGCAGGTGCGGTCCGGGCGCGGCTCGGTGCGGATGATGCGACCGCCCCAGCGCACGCTGGCGTTGGTGTGGTCGCCGACCACCGCTTGGTGCGGGGTGAGCGTATCGAACTGGCCCTGCAACGGCTTGGGCTGGGTGGCGCAGCCGGCCAACAGCGTGGGGAGGAGCGCGGTGGCGATGCCGAGGGCGATCAGGCGGCGGATCATGGTGGCTCCGGGGAAAGGCGGTGCGAGGGAGGGACGCTGTCCCGGAGACGTTAGCAGGCAGCGATCAAGAGCGCGTCACGGACGGTGGCGCGCAAGATCCGCCAGCAGGCGTTCGAGAGCTTCGGCGGTGGCCGCGTAGCGCGCGTCCGAGAACCGCCGGCTGAGCGAGGCGAGGTGTTCGCCGGCGCGTGGCTGGTCGGCAGCGACGCGGGCGGCCCAGGCTTGCGCCGGTTCATGCGGCGTGCGACCGCGCCCCAGTCGCCGATAGCGCGCGTCGAGGCGGTGCCAGGCGCGCAGCAGCGGATCGCGTTCGCGTTCGCCGCGTGCGATCAGCCACGCCATCCATGCCAGCGCCAGCCCGGCCAGGGTGGCGAACAGCAGGATCAGGTGGCGGCCCTGCAGCTCGCCGAAGCCCAACGGCTTCAACAGGTCCTGCTGCCGCTGCGCGTTGAAGCCCAGCACGAAGTCGTTCCAGCCGCGGCGCATCCAGTCCGCGGCATTGAAGGCCGGCACCAGGCCGTCGAACGCGCCGATCAGGCCCGGCTGGCGATCGGCGAGTGTGTCGTAGATGCGCTCGGGCGCGACCGCGGCGGTCGGGTCGACCCGCACCCAGCCGCGGCGGGGCAGCCACACCTCGGCCCAAGCATGCGCATCCGAATTCAGCACCAGCCAGTAGCCGCCGATCGGGTTGCGGTAGCCGCCGGCATAGCCGGTCACCACCCGCGCGGGGATGCCGGCCGCGCGCATCAGCACCACGAAGGCCGAGCTGAAGTGCTCGCAGTAACCCTGCTTGCGGTCGAACAGGAAATCGTCGATCTCGTTGCGCCCGGCCAACGGCACGTCGAGCGTGTAGGCGAATTCGCGCTCGATCCAGACCAGTGCGCGGCCGACGATGGCGGAATCGGCCTTGCCGGTCGCGTCTTGGCCGGCCTCGCGACGCCACTGCCGTCCCAACGCCAGCGTGCGCGGATTGAAGCCACGCGGCAGGCGCAGGGCGAGGTTGCGCAGCGTCGGATGCAGGTCGGGCTCCGCGGAGGCTGCGGGGGCGGAGCGCATTCGCCAGCGCGACACGTTATTGAGTGGGGTATTGCTCCACGGGCTGAAGTCGATGCTGACGCGTGCATTCGCGGGCACCGCGGTCGGCAGGTCGAGCACGATCATCTGCCGGGTCTCGGTCGGTTCCAGGTCGAGCTGGTAGTCCCACCCCGGGCCGGCCGGCTGCATCGGCGCCATCGGTGCGGGTTGCAGCCAGTGCGCCTGGCGCCAGGTGCGGCCATCGAAGTCCCACAGCACCGGGCCCCGCCAGTACATCTGCGCGGGGAGCGGCTCCGGCCCGAAGAACTGCACGCGCGCCGCCGGGCTGTCGTCATTCATCAGGTCCAGCCAGCCGCCCGGGGTCATGTTGTCGGACAGTCCAGGCTTGGCCAGCACCCGGTCGGGCAGTCCCCACAGCGGAGAGGGCAGGCGCGGGAACAGCCAGAACGCGGCCAACGCGAGCGGCAGGCCCAGCGCCAGCAGGCGCAGCACGCCGGTCGAGCCCGACCACCAGCGCGGACCGTCGGCATCGTGCACGCCCGCTTCGTCGCGGGCCAGGCCCTGCAGTGCGAGCAGGGACAGCAGCACGGCGGCCAATGCCAGCAACAGGCTGAGCGGACCCTGGTCGAGCAGGAAGGTCGCGAACGGGGCGAACAGGGCGAAGCCGACCAGGCTGCGGCCATCGCGCAGGGTAATGGTCTCGGAGGGCTTCAGCGCGAGCATGCCGGCGAGCAGGGCGCAGGCGGTGTCGCGGCCGACTCCGGGCGACACCGCGGCCACGGCCAGCAGCACGCCGATGCCCAGCAGGATGCGCAGGGCAGAGGGCAGCGCGCGCCGCCACGCCGCCGCCGCGACCAACGGGGCGGCAATGCCGAAGCCAACGCCCAGCGACGGAGGTAGCTGCAGCAGCAGCGGCAGCAGGCAGGTGGCGGTCGCCAGCAGCACGTGGCGACGCGCCGGGACCTGCATCGGTGGCGACGGCGTGCGCTCAGACATGCGAGGTCTCCCCCGGCAGCAAGGCCAGCGCGCGCAGGCAACGATGGCGTTGCAGTGTCCCGAGGCCCATCGCGATGCCGGGTTGTCCTGGCAGGTTCAAGCCGTAGCGGCGCCCCTCGCGCTCGGCGTCGTCCACCCAGCGCGCCAGTCGGCGGATCCGTTGCTCGTGCGGCAGGCCATGGGTGGCCTGCCACTCCAGCACCAACTCGCCGCTGAGTTGCTGTTCGTATTCACGCACCAGCAGCGTGTCGCGCCGTGCCGATGCCTTCCACGCCACCGAGCGCGGCGAATCGCCTGCTCGGTAATTGCGCAGGTGGTGGACGTCGTCGCCGGCGCGCGCCGGCCGCGGTTTCCCCTTGCCGCCGGCCGGCGCCGGCAATGGCGGTGCCTGTGCTTCCGCCGCGGGATAGACCAGCACCGATTGGTTCGGCCACACATACGACCAGGCGCGCGCCAGGCCGAGCGGCTGCACGGTGGCCAGTTCCAGTCGTGGCAGGACCAGCCAGCCACGGCGCTGGGTCGGCAAGCGCAGTTCCACCGTCGTGCCGTGGTTGTCGAGGGTGGCGTGGACGGCATCGTCGGCGACCGCGACGCGCAGGCCGCGGCGCATGCGCGCGTCAACGGTATCGAGGGCGATCCGCAGGCGCAGATCTTCCCCGGCGGCGACCGGGTCGGCCGACACCGCCAGCAGGCGGAGGCCGGAGAGTTGCATGTGCGCGGCGATCAGGCTGGCCTGCGCGGCACCGGCCAGCAGCAGTGCCAACAGCAGGGCCGGGTTGTTGTTGAAGTTCAGTGCGCCCAAGCCCATGGTGCCGAGCAGCAGGCCAAAGAACAGGCCGGTCATGGTCGGCAGCACGTAGATGCGGTTGCGGCGCAGCAGCACCGGCAGGGGCTCCGGCTGGCGGGGCCGCATCCAGGATTGCAGGCGGCGGCGCAACGCGGCGCGCATCTCAGTCGATGGCCACCGCGTGCAGGATCTCGCGCGCCAGGGTGGTGGTCGAGGCGTCGGCCTCACCCACCAGGCGATGCTCGGAGACCGCCGGGAACAGTGCCTGCACGTCTTCCGGCAGCGCATGGCCGCGACCGAGCACCAGCGCATGCGCGCGCGCCGCGCGCAGCAAGGCCAGGCCGGCGCGAGGCGACAAGCCCACGCGCACGCCGGGATGGCGGCGGCTGCGACCGACCAGCGCCTGCACGTAGGCCACCAAGGGGTCGCTGGCATGCACGGCAAGCACGGACCGGCGCAATTCCAGGATACGCGGGGCATCGAGCAGCGGTTGCGCCTGCGCGATCAGTTCGCGACGGTCGCTGCCGGCCAGCAGGGCTCGTTCGGTCTGTTCGTCCGGATAGCCCAGCGCCAGCCGCAGCAGGAAGCGGTCCAGCTGCGAATCGGGCAGTGGATAGGTGCCGGCCAGGTCCACCGGGTTCTGGGTGGCGATCACCAGGAACGGGTCGGGCAGGGGATGGGTGCGCCCGTCGATGCTGACCTGGTGCTCCGCCATTGCCTCCAGCAGCGCGCTCTGCGTGCGCGGCGGCGCGCGGTTGATCTCGTCGGCCAGCAGCACATGGTTGAACACCGGCCCCGGATGGAATTCGAAGCGTCGCGCCTGCGCCTCGTACACCGAGACGCCGAGGATGTCGGCGGGGAGCAGGTCGGAGGTGAACTGCACGCGCGAGAAGCCCAGCCCCAGGGTTGCCGCCATCGCATGCGCGAGGGTGGTCTTGCCCAGCCCGGGCAGGTCCTCGATCAGCAAGTGGCCATCAGCGAGCAGGGCGACGAAGGCGTAGCGCACCTGCTGCGGCTTGCCGAGCACCAGCGTGTTGACCTGCGCCTGCGCATCGCGCAGGGCGTCGCGGAGGGCTTCGGGTAGGATCGCGTCGGGCGCCGGGGATGCAGGCATGGAAGACCTCGGTAGGTTGCCGCGAGTGTAGCGAGGTCTGGCGAATGCGGGAGGCGAACGACGCGATGGCCGCAAGGCGCGGATTCATCGCGCTGTGGCTGGCGGTGTTCGCGATCAAGCTGGCGGTGGCCGCGCGCCTGCCGCTGTTCGTGGACGAAGCCTTCTACTGGCAGGAAAGCCGCCACCTGGCGTGGGCGTATTCGGATCTGCCCGGCCTCAGCGCGTGGTTGGCGCGGATCGGCGATGCCATCGCCCCCGGCAACGTGCTCGCGCTGCGATTGCCGTTCCTGCTGATCGGCGCGGCGGTGCCGTGGCTGGTGGCCCGGATGACGATGCGAGAACTGGATGCGCGCAGCGGCTGGCTGGCGGGATCGCTGGCGCTGCTGCTGCCGCTCGCCGGCACCCTTGGGCTGCTGGCGTTGCCGGACGCGCCCTTGCTGCTGGCCAGCGTGCTGTGCCTGGATGCCGGGCTGCGGCTACTGCGACGTGTCGACGCCTTTGCTGCCGGCGAGCTGGCGCTCGGTCTGGTGGTCGGCGGGCTCAGCCACTACCGCTTCGCCGCGGTCATCGCGGTGGGTCTGTTGGCCTTGCTGGCCCTGCGCGATGGCCGCGCGGCCTTGCGCAGCCCGTGGACGTGGACAGCGATCGCGGCCGGTGCGCTCGCCTGGCTGCCACTGCTGCTGTGGAACCTGCACAACGCCGACGCCGGCCTGCGCTTCCAACTGGTCGATCGCCATCCCTGGCAGTTCAGCGGGGAAGGCTTCCGCTTGGGGCGGATGCAACTGCTGCTGGCCACGCCACTGCTGCTCGCGGCAATGGCCGTCGCGACCTGGCGGGGCGTGCGCGACACGCGCCGAGGCGTGCGCTACCTCGCGTTGTCGGGCGCGATGATCGTGCTCGGTTTCCTTGCGCTGGGCTTCTTCGCCGACCGCGAGCGCGCCAGCTTCCATTGGCCGTTGCCGGGATATCTGGCCCTGTTGCCGCTGGTCCCCGCGGTGCTCGCGGGCTGGCCGCGCGGCTGGCGCATCGCCACCTGGGCGGTCGCGGCGATCGGGTTGGGGACGGTGCTGGCGTTCTACGTCGTCGCCTCGGTGCCATCGCTGCGTGAGGAGTCGGCCTCGCGCAACTTCCATCCCACCAACTTCGCAGGCTGGGACGTGCTCGCCGCCGCGGTCGAGGAGAAACTCGCCGTGATGCCGCCTGGCACGCGGGTGCTCGCCGGAAACTTCAAGATCGGCGCGGAACTGGGCTTCGCCCGCGGGGATGCCGACATCGCCGTACTCGACCATCCACTCAACCACAAGCATGGCCGTGCGCCGCAATTGGCGCTTTGGGGCCTCGCACACGATGCGCGCGACTCGCTTGGCGATGTGCCGCTGTTGCTGGTCGCAAGCAGCAATGACGTCGATTTCCGCGAGCTGCTGGCCCACTACCATCGCTTGTGCGTGCAGGTCGGTCCGTTGCCGCCGCCGGAAGTGCTCAACATCGACCATGGTCGACAGCGTTTCCTGCTATTCGACCTGGGCACGACGCGGCGCACGGGTCCGTGCACCACGCCGGCGATGGGCTTCCTCGACGCGCCGTCGCCATCGGCGGAAGTCGGGGCGTCGTTCGAGGTTGCCGGCTGGGCGTTCAAGGACGGCGTCGGCCTGCGCGGCGTCGACATCCTCATCGATGGAAACGTCGTTGCCACCGCCCGCTACGGCGAGGCCAATGCCGGCGTGGTGGACTTCTGGAAGGGCAGCACCGATCCACACCACCCGAACGTCTACTTCCGCGCCCAAGTCAGCGGGGTACCGAGTGGCCGCCGTTGGCTGGGCCTGCGCCTGCGCGGTGCCGACGGCAGCAGCGAGGACTGGCCTGCGCAACTTGTGGTGGTGCGTTAGGGCAGTACGAAGCCGGCCCGGCGCAGCAGCCGGCAGGTGGCGACCAGCGGCAGCCCGACCAGAGCGCTCGGGTCTCCGTTGTCGACCGCGTCGAACAGGGTGATGCCGAGGCCTTCCGACTTGAAGCTGCCGGCGCAGTCGTAGGGCTGCTCGGCGTCGACATAACGCGCTATCTCGGCATCCTCGAGCGCACGCACGTGCACCTCGGTCAGGTCGCACTCGGCGAAGGCTCGGCCATCCGGATGGGCGAGGCAGATCGCGGTATGGAAGCGGACCACCCGTCCCGACATCGCCTGCAATTGCGCGATCGCCGCGTCGCGCCCGCCCGGCTTGCCGATCGGCAGGCCATCCAACTCGGCGACCTGGTCGGAGCCCAATGTCCAACCGTCCCCGGCCTGCCGGTT
>Ga0164305_10001160_pt1 | contig 10608 bp, 10 predicted proteins | sample Whisoiple_237_MG_FD_110215 | JGI IMG/M metagenome (GOLD analysis project Ga0164305, IMG submission 110215) | Soil microbial communities amended with pyrogenic organic matter from upstate New York, USA - Whitman soil sample_237_MG | ecosystem: Environmental > Terrestrial > Soil > Agricultural... | reverse complement strand
ATACCGCTAAAACGAAGACTGCCGAAAAACCAAAGCCCGACGAAAAAAAGTAATCGTCCGGTAAACCTTCAAGAACCCGCCGGCTTACACCGGCGGGTTTTGCCTAGCCTGCCTGTTAGACTCTCCCGAGCTTTTCATCGCGAAGCAGCTCCGGCAAGCCGTCAGCTCCCTTCGGTTCACTGTATTTCTTAACTGCTTTACTCCGGGCATGTTAAAATAAGTTCGCTTCGTCACGCCCGTAACAATTCGCCCGGAGAGAATCATGACAAAGACCTGGATTATCTGTATCGACGGAACCTGGAATCAACCTGGGCAAAAAGACAAGGACCCGGTCACTATACAAGAGGAGGCCGCGCCGTCCAACATCGTGCGCACCTGGGAAGCGCTCGCGAACATGCCTTTGGCGACGGATTTTTACTACGGCTCGATCGCTCCGATAAAGCCGAAAATTCTTTTCACCGGGGTCGAAGGCGAAGTCATCTATCTCGCCGGCATTGGCACCAGCGGCACGGTAGAGACGCATATCCTGGAGGGCGCAACGGGCACCGGCACCTCCGAACGCATTCGCGATGCCTACCGATATCTGGCGGAACGCTATTGTCCTCGCGATCGCATCTACGGTTTTGGCTTCAGCCGCGGCGCTTTCGCCATTCGCAGTCTAGCCGGTTTTATCGACCTCGCCGGCCTGCCGCAACGGCCGCGCGCCCTCAAGGAAGAGGAGTTGCTACAGATCTACGATGCTTACATGGACGGCAAACTTGTCGACAAAGCGCGCTACGGCACTGTCGATACCATGATCGACTTTCTTGGCTTGTGGGACACGGTCGGCGCGCTCGCCTTCGGCCGGACCCTCGGCAACTTCCATCGCATCAATCCGGGCAACGTGAAGCGCGTCGCCCATGCTTTGGCCCTCGACGAAGAACGAGAACGTTTCGAGCCTTCCTTTTGGGATCCTCCAGCGACGGCGACAACTCAGGTCGACGAAGTATGGTTCAGCGGCTGCCATACCAATATCGGCGGTGGTTACTGCGACGCCAATCTTTCGAACATCGCGCTCTTCTGGATCCTCCAATCGGCGCGCGATGCCGGATTGCCCCTTGATGCACGCGGCATCCCAGGTTTCGATTTGAAAGATCCGCGCGGACTTCAGCGGGATTCCTACAAGGAATTCTATGACTGCATGGGCTTGATCGGCGGGATCGCCGAATCTTTAAACCTTAAACGGCAACCGCGCACAATCCGGCAGGGACAACGAATTCATCAAAGCGTCTTCGATCGGATGCAAGAAGCGTCGAACCAGCAACTCTATGTTCCGAAGGCGCTGTTTGACGGCAAACCGTTATCGGCCGAATGCAATCCGGGCATTCAGCCGTGGGGTGGATTTTAATAGTCCTGAGTAATGAGTCCTGAGTGACTGAGTGGGGTTAACTCGCTCTATTCTTTCGTTGTCTCGCGACCGAGACTCTCAATCCGCCAATAATCCTGCCAACCTCTTCTGCCTGAAGCCGCAACTCATGAAACATACGCTCATCGATGTACCCGGCATCGAGCGCTACGTAAAGCTACGACCGCAGCTCGGCGCAAGAAGCTTTTGCGGTCGATAGAAATTGATGGAACTTACCCAACCCGCTCCTCTCAAAACCTTCTGCGATGTTGGACATGATCGAAACCACGGCTGATTGAATTTGACTGGACAGCCGAAAGTCTTTTGCGAACTCTCCCGCGCGGGTGATCTCATAGACCCTGCGCGTCAGCTCGCGGGCTTTTCGCCACGCGATCAAATCTTCAAACTTGACAACCCTGCTTTCCATCCGAAAAGCTCAGCACTCAGGACTCAGAACTCAGCACTTCGATCATCAGTTCCGCCGGATGTTTGGCTTTGCGCCCGGCGAGATGCTCGATCTGCTGTCGGCACGAGATTCCCGGCGCGACAATCTCGATTTCGGGTCCGGCCGCATTCACCGCAGGTACTAAACGCCGGTTGGCGATCTTGGCAGATAAATCATAGTGCTCTTTTTCGAAACCGAACGAGCCGGCCATCCCGCAGCAACCCGAATCCACTTCAACAACCTCGTAACCGGCGGCTTTGAGCATCGCTGTCGTCGGCGCCGTGCCGACGAGCGCCTTTTGATGGCAATGTCCGTGCAGCAAAATTTTCTTGCCGCCGCCGTTTGATTGCAGCACGAGTCTTCCCTGCTTTTGCTCTCGCGTGACGAATTCTTCGAAGAGGAAACTGTTCTCGGCAACTTTCCGCGCGGCTTCGGTGGCCATGAATTCCGGATATTCATCGCGCAGGGTGAGTAGACAAGACGGTTCGAGACCGACAACCGGAACTCCCTTCGCCGCGTAGGGCGCCAGCTTTTCGACATTCCATTCAGCATTCTCTTTCGCCTGGCTGAGCATGCCCTTGGAAATCATCGGCCTGCCGCAGCATTTTTTTTCCGCGAGCAGCACGTGATAGCCGGATCTTTCCAGAAATTGCGTCGCGGCGATCGCCACTTTCGGCGAGTTGTAGTTGTTAAACGTATCGTGAAACAAAACCACCTCGCCCTTCGACCCGGCGCCTTCCTTTTCGTGTTTCCGAAACCACGCTTCGAAAGTCTGGCCGGCGAACTCCGGCAACGGTCGCCGGCGATCGATGCCGGCGAGAACTTCCATCAGCCAACGATTCAACGCCGAATTGGCAATCCAATTCGATACCGGTGCCAAGCTGGAGCCGAGCCGGTTGAGACTCTCGATGGCGCCGAATATACGATTGCGCAGCGGCAAGCCGTTGGCACGGTAATAGTGATCGAGAAACTCGTACTTGAGCTTCGCCATATCGACATTGGACGGGCACTCCGCTTTGCAGGCTTTGCACTCGAGGCAGAGATCCATCACCTCGTAAAGCCGTTTCCCCGTGAATTCCTCCTGCGGAGCCCGCCCGGAGATCGCGTTTCGAAGCGCATTGGCGCGCCCCCGGGTCGAGTGTTCCTCATCGAGGGTCCCCATGTACGAAGGACACATGGTCCCGTCGAGCTTCTTCCGGCACTCGGCCATCCCGCTACACATCTCGACGGCTCGCGCAAAGCCACCCTGAGTCGTAAAGTTCAACGTGGTGCGCGGCTCCCACGGCTTGTAGCGCGGGCTGATCTTCAACGACTCGGTCATCGGCGGTGCATCGACGATTTTCCCGGGGTTCATTAAATTTTTCGGATCGAATGCCCGCTTGATCTGGCGGAAGGCATCATAAATCGCCGGGCCGAAGAGTTTCGCGTTGAAATGGCTGCGCGCCAATCCATCGCCATGCTCGCCGGACATCGCGCCGTTGAACTCGAGCACCAGGTCGGAGATCGCGTTGGCGATGGAAACCATTTTGTGCATCTCGCTCTGTTCTTTGAGATTGATCAACGGCCGGATATGCATGCAGCCCACCGAACAGTGGCCGTAGTACCCCGCGACCGTGTCATGGCGCGCCACGACCTCGCGGAATCGCCGAATGAATTCCGGCAATCTTTCCGGAGCGACCGCGGTATCTTCGACGAATGCGATCGGCTTCTTGTCGCCTTTGATCCCGAGCAGTAAACCAAGCCCTGCTTTGCGCACGCCCCAGATCGCCTTCACCTCTTCGGGTTTGAACGCGAGCGTCGCCGCGTAGCCGATTTTCTCGCGCTTTCTCACCTCTTCGAGTTTGTCAACCTGGTCCTCGACCTCGGCTTCGGTCTCGCCCGCATACTCCACCATCAAAAGCGAATCGGGCGTGCCTTGGACAAAACTGAGCCTGCGAGACTGCTCGATGTTGCCGCGCGCGAGATTCAAGACCATTTTGTCGGTGGACTCCATGGCGTAGGGATGCGTTTGCAGAATCAGTTGCGCGCACTCCAAAGCTTCGATGTCGTCGTTGAAGTGAATGACATCCATCGCTGTCCATTTGGGCTTGGGCACGAGACGCATCTTGGCTTCGACTACGGTTGCCAAAGTGCCCTCGGACCCGACGATCACACGGGAAAGATTGAATGGCTGCGCCTTGACGAATTCGTCCAGATTGTAGCCGGATACGCGCCGCATGATTTTCGGATAACGCGCGAGAATTTCGTTTTTGTGCTGCTCCGCTAAACGAAACACCTCGCGATAGGCGCGGCCCTCGGTAGTGTCGGCGCGGCTGCGTTTTTCCATTTCTTCCGGCGTCAAATCTTTCAGCACGGCCTCGCTGCCGTCGGCGAGCAGCACGGTCAGCTCGATCACATGATCGAGCGTTTTACCGTATGTGAGCGAATGGGCGCCGGAAGAATTGTTGCCGATCATGCCGCCGATGGTGGCGCGATTGGATGTCGAAGTGTCGGGACCGAACTGTAAGCCCCTAGCGCGCACGTGCGCATTAAGCTCGTCTTGGACCAAGCCCGGCTGCACGCGGCACCAGAGTTCTTCTTGGTTAACCTCCAGCACGTTCTGCATGTATTTGGAAAAATCCAGCACGATCGAATGGCCGACCGCCTGCCCGGCCAGTGACGTACCGCCGCCACGCGGCAAAACCGAGACATCTAGCTTGTGCGCGAGCTCGATGACGGCCTGCACATCGCCCTTATGGCGCGGCACGACCACGCCAATCGGCTCGATTTGATAGATCGAGGCGTCAGTCGAATAAAGCAGCCGCGAATAGCGATCGAAGCGGATATCTCCTTCGACACGCTTCTTCAGCTCCGCTGCGATTTCGAAATAATCACGACCGATATTGACGCTCATTGTCATCTCCGGCTTACTCGGACGCCACGTAGATCGCCTCTACATTGCTTCAGCCCAACCGTAACACCAGGACACCGAGAACCACCAGGGCGGCGGCCGCGCCGTCCCTGAACGTCACTTCTTCGATGCCTTTGAGAGTCGTCTTGGCGAGAAAAAAACTGACGATCGGTTGCGCGCTCCAAATCGGCGCCACCACCGATGCGGGCGCATGAACCAGCGCTTTCAAAGTAAAGATTGAACCGATAGCATACAAAAAGCCCGCCCCGACAAAACAGGCCAAACTGTTCATCGGTATCCTTTGCCACTTACGCTCGATTTTAAGCAAATTTCCCAGCGTCATGAGCAGCATCAGCCCCGTTGCGTGCATCACGAGCGCGCCCAGCACTGGCGGCCCGCCGTGATCGGTACCGATTTTTTTCAGCACGGGCACTACACCATAGCAGAGCGTCGCCAGCATGGCTGCCAAAGTGATTCGCCGCTGCGGGTTGTTGTCACCCGTAGCCCCATTGCTATGGGTCACGAAAAATACCCCGGAGATGATGAACATCACGCCGAGTAGGACGGCAAAAGACAAGCGTTCGCCAAGAGCTACTGCCGCCAGAAGAACAGTAATTAGGGGCGACGAATTGTTGAGGGATTGCGCGCGCGATGCGCCGATCTGATCGACACTCTTGACGAACAAGGTCCGACCGATGTAAGCGCCGACAATGCCAGTGCCGGCAAATATAAGCACCGCGTCCCCAGGTATGTTACCGGCGAACAGGTCGCCCTCAACCAACGCGGAAAGGCAGAGCGTCACGAGAATGGTCGCTTGCTGATAGAGCGTCGCTGCGCTTACATCGGCGCCGGTGAGCCCTCGTTTTACCAGCACTGGGCTCGTGCCCCAGAAAACGCCGGCGCAGAGCGCATAAACAACTCCCGTTTCCATCTTAATCTGGAAAAGGGCTACCTACCCTTCAAGCGCCGCTCTCGCGCGGTCGAAAATACTGTCGAACATAGCGCGGGTCAGTTTGCCAGTGAAAGTGTTTTGCTGACTCGGGTGATAGGAGCAGATCAAGCGTGGGCCGTCGGGGAGATCGACAGCAAAACCGTGGCCAAATTTGGGGCGTGGTTTGGGAACAATTCCGCCGCATTCCCCGTAGGCCGCAAGAAAGTTATCGAAAGCGATTTTGCCCAGGACGATGACGACTTTGATTCGGCTAAGCAGTTTGATTTCTTGCACGAGATAGGGACGGCAGCGGAGAAACTCGGCGAGGCTGGGTTTGTTTTCCGGCGGCGCGCAGCGTACTGCCGCCGTTATATAGCAATCGTTGAGCCTGAGACCATCGTTTCTATGACTGGAGTTCGGCTGATTGGCAAATCCCGCGGTATGCAGGGCGCCATAAAGCCAATCGCCGCTGCGATCGCCCGTAAAAATTCGACCGGTCCGATTGCCGCCATGCGCCGCCGGCGCCAGCCCAACAATCAGAAGCCGTGCTCCGGGATCGCCGAAACCGGGAAGCGGGCGCGCCCAATATTTTTCTTCGCAGTGCCTGCGCGGCGGCTTTGCCGCAACCGCTTCGCGCCAGCGCACGAGACGGGGACAGCGGCGGCAGCGGACGACTCTCGCATTGAGCTGCTCGAGTGCTCCCATCCCATGACTTGTTAGCACAGCAGATCGGAAAAGACGAAACAATGCGCGCGCACGCCTCGAGAAACGCGCTGTAGCTTAGCGCCTCTAGCCTTTGGTATTCATCAAGGGCGCCGAACTCCCACAGGCCTAAGCGCGCGGCAGGTATTCGCCCAAGGTGACAGGAATTTCCTGCTCGCGTTTGTCGCGTACGACCGTAAGTTTTACTTCCGTGCCGGGCGCAGTGCCGGCGATTTGGTTTCGCAGAGTATTGCCATCGGTGACAGGTTTGCCGTTGAAACCTACAATCACATCACCGCGCCGAATCCCCGCTTTGGCTGCCGGACCGTTCTCCGTCACACCGTTGACGACCACACCGCGCGTTTCACTTAGACCAAATTGTTTTGCCAATTCGGGTGTCATCGGTTGAATAGCGATGCCCAATTGGCCGCGGTGGACCTTGCCAGTCTTGATCAACTGATCCATTACATTCCGCGCCATGTTGGACGGGATCGCGAAACCAATTCCGATGTTGCCGCCGGAAGTGGACAGGATCTGCGAGTTGATGCCGATCAGTTCGCCGGTCGAGTCGATGAGGGCGCCACCGGAATTTCCCTGATTGATTGGCGCGTCTGTTTGGAGAAAGTCCTCGAAGCTACCGTCGCTCAGACCCGTGTAGCGGCTTTTCGCGCTGATAATCCCCGCGGTCACCGTCTGTCCAATCCCGAGGGGGTTGCCGATCGCAAGCGCAATGTCACCGACCCGGACCTTATCGGAGTCGCCGAGTGCAAGGATCGGCAGATCTTTGGCATCAATTTTCAATACCGCCAGATCACTCGGAGGATCCGAGCCAACGACTTTGGCGTCGAAAATCCGATGGTTCGGTAATTCAACTTTGATCTGCTCGGCACCGTCGACGACGTGATGATTGGTCAATATCGTGCCGTCTGCATGGACGATCACTCCCGAGCCTAATGCCATTTGTCCTTGCGGCCGATTGGATCTGGATTGCGGAAGCTGATCACCGAAGAAATCACGAAACAGTGGATTATCGAAAAACGGAAATTGCCGTGGGGCGCGCACTCTCCGCTCCGACCTTATGGTCACCACCGCCGGGCCGGCCTTTTCGATGACATCAGCGTAGGATAACGCCGGGCCACCGGGCTTGTTTTGATCAGAGGCGTGGTTGACCGCCGGCGCCGGCGAGCTAGGCGATGATTGAGCAGTGTTTTTACTCTGCTGTTCCTTCTGACAGGAGGACGACGCCAAAGCGATCAGCGCCACTACGATCCAGAAATGCTTTGCCAGCGACAACGCAAATCGTCGTTCCATGTGCCGTGCCTCCGTACCGTAAAAATGAGCTTTTGAGGGCTATTCTACTAAGAGTGAACACGATTCGCGGATAAATTTCGCCCCCTACAGGTCCCATTTTTTCCGGACATTTTCTGTGTCGTCTTCGATCACGACATCCAGATCACCGTCAAGATTAACAACGACCGCGTGAACCGTACCATTTGCCGTGCGTTCGAATCTGAGATCTGCGTGCGCGCGCCCTACCCTGAGCCGATGAAGTTCAAGCCAGTGCACAAATTCCAGCAATACGGGGTGACGAATCCGTAGACGCCGCTCGAATCCGTCGGGCGTCAGGCCTAAGACAGCCGGGATCAAATAGGGAACGGTGCCGGCAGCCCAGGCCTGAGGATGGCACGCCGTACGACTCCCGTTCAAATCCGGCGAACACCTCGGGCAACCGGTAGTGCTCGAAATGCTGCGCTGCTTCGACGATTGCCGTAAAAACACGGCACGCTTCCAAGTCGAATCCGTAGCGTCTGAACCCGGCGGCGATGAGCGAATTGTCGTGCGGCCACACCGTACCAAGATGGTATCCGATCGGATTGTAGCGCGGTTCCTTTGACGAAAGCGTGCGAATGCCCCAACCGCTGAACATCCCATCGGACATCACTCTATCGGCTGTCGGCCGGGCATTCTTTGGATCGATAATGCCGGTCCATAACGCTTGTCCGGGGTTGGACGAAACTGCGTCGGCTGGGCGATTCTGCGCCTGAAGCGCTAGCGCATAGAATTGCCGCTCCTCAACCCAGAAGTCTCGATTGAAGCGCGCGCGCAGTCCCTCTGCTTGATCTCGAAGTTGCGTCGCGCGCTCCGATTCTCCCGCGCGGTCATAGAGATTAGCCAGTGCAACTTTTGCTAAATAGACATAGCATTGCACTTCCACCAACCAAATCGGCGGTTGCGCCAAGCTGCCATCCTGGTTCACGATGGCGTCGCCCGAATCCTTCCAGCCTTGATGCTCAAACCATTCTTCGCTGAGCTTGATATTTCAGATATCCATCGTGGTTTCGATCACCGTCAACGGAGATCCAGGAAAGCGCTTCAAATCCATCGCGCCCGCGCGCGAGCAGCCCTACTCGCGCCCCGCGTCGGCCAAAGGCACGCGCGGTAGCGCGGCCCACGCCTGCCGAAGCGCCAGTAATCACGACCACTTGTCTAGCCATGTGCGACTCTCCTCTTGGACGCCGGCACCAACGACTCCGATTCGATAAAGATATGCTTCACGTTCGGGTACCGGCTGCGAACCTTCTCCTCAAGCCGATCGATACTCTCTTCGACTTCAATGGCCGAAAGATTCGGGCGAAAGCTCAAATCCATGGCGAGCAGGATGGTGTGCGGACCGAAATACATCGTCAGGGCGTTTTTCACGCTCTCGACCTGCGGATCAGATTCGGCGAGACGGCGAATATCTTTTAACGTCTCGGGATCGACGGCTTCTCCGACGAGCAGACCTTTGCTTTCATAGGCGAGCAACACCGCTACGGCCGCGAGAATCATACCGATGACAATGGATGCGCCACCGTCGAAGTACGGGTTCTCGAAAAACTGCGCGAGAAAAACGCCGATCAATGCCACGACTAATCCGATCAAAGCGGCAAAGTCTTCGAACAGCACAGTGTAAGTCGTGGGATCTTTACTCTGATTGATGGACTGCCAAATACTCAGTTTGCCGCGCTCAGCTTGGAATGCTTTGAAGGCCACCATGAAAGAATAACCTTCGAATACCATTGCGATAGCGAGAACAATGTAATTCCACATCGGATTAGCAACCGCTTTGGGATTGAGAATATGGAGAAGCCCCTCATAGGCCGATATGCCGCCGCCCACCGCGAAAATCACAATCGCGACAATCAACGTCCAGAAGTAAAGCTCCTTGCCGTAGCCAAACGGATGCGCCGCATCAGCGGGTCGTCGGCTGCGACGCACGCCCAAAAGCATTAAGCCGCCGTTGCCGGTATCGACCAGTGAGTGAATCCCTTCGGAGAGCATTGCCGAGCTGCCCGTAAAACCGGCGGCGATGAACTTCGTCACGGCGATCGCGAGGTTTGCCGCGATGGCCGCATAGATCACTCTGGTCGATTCAGCCGCCATTTTTTTATTGGAGCGCATCGAGCAACGCGAGGCCGGTTTTCGGATCATATTTACGGCACAAATGTTTGGGCGATTCGGTAAGAATGAGTTCCAGCGTCGGCCAGACGTGCGCCTCGAGAACGTTGCCGCCGTGAGCACTACCGTCGGCTTTTCCGACCACGACGTGAGCGTGGACTTGAGGAATTCCGTCCTTTAGCGCGATATCGCCAATGAGCGAGAGCACTTCCACTTGCTCGCGCACCGCTATTTTTCGGTAATCTTTTTTGCCCCGATCGAAGTAACCAACCGTCACTTCGCGAAATGCGCCGATCGCAGTAAAGTGACTTCCGCCCAGCTTTTTTTCCTTGGCCCAGGACGTGAGCCCTGCGATGAACTCTTCGTCCTTGTCGAAAATCAGCGCATATGTGCACTGCGCCCCGTGCTCGAGCACTCGAACGTTCATAACACCGCTCGCTTTCTTTTTGTCGCCCATATTAGGAGTGCCATGATGGCTGCCGCGCCGATTGTGCAGGCGGTCTTTCGATTGGCTTGAGCGCGCTCGCGCTCTCTTTCATTGCTAAAAAGTTTCTCCGGGTACGGACTCCTACCGAGTGAATAGTTTCCTGATTTCGTCGTGGTTTGTGCTGCGCCGCTCTGCTCGAGCGCGAGTTGTAGCACTTGCGCCGTATGGAGCGCCTCGCGGTCAGTGGCTTGACGGATCTGCTCGCGACAACTGAAGCCATCGGCGACAATTGAACAACCCTCGGCTATAAGCCGAGGGATTTAAAGACTGTCGATTGGAAATCGACTATCGTCAATGATCTGTTCACCTTCTTGTTCTTCGATGTATTCCT
>Ga0164305_10001159_pt1 | contig 10621 bp, 12 predicted proteins | sample Whisoiple_237_MG_FD_110215 | JGI IMG/M metagenome (GOLD analysis project Ga0164305, IMG submission 110215) | Soil microbial communities amended with pyrogenic organic matter from upstate New York, USA - Whitman soil sample_237_MG | ecosystem: Environmental > Terrestrial > Soil > Agricultural... | reverse complement strand
TCCGCAGCATATTCCGATTCGCTATTCTCAAACGGAAGTAGAAGCAATGCAGACCCGAATTAGAGAGTTGGAGAAACTTTTAGCAGCTAAAAACCCTAATAACGTAAATACTCCCGATCCACCGGCGCCCATCAATTAACAAGCAAGAACAGCATTGAATAAGTAGCCGATACTGATGCTATCCCAAAGTGCGATCGACCCTGTGGTTTACTGTGTGGTTTGTAGTCAGGACGAAGAGTCCTCATCAATAAGGAGTAAAGTCCTGACTGCCAACGATCGCCCTTAATTCTCTCCAAAAGGGCGATCGAACTGGATTCAAGCAGTCGCCGAACATTTGCGCGATCGCAACAATTCCAAAGCTTGCTGTTTCACCCTACCTTCCATCACCTCTTTCTGCAAATTAATGAAAGCCTCAAAATCTTCTAAACCGTACTTAGTCATCTGCAACTGCTGTCGCAACTGTTCTTCTGCCTCAACCGTTAGGTAACCGGTTGCCAAAGCTTTTCGGACAATTTTACTGATTAAAGTCATAGTAGATTCACCCTGAATACACCTACGTTAAAACACTGAAGTTTTGTTACCAGACTAACTCAGCTTTTAGTTTGTTTCATAATTACCCTTAAAATAGGTTAAATCTACCTTAAGGTCTATGTAAATAAAGTTATTTTTGATACATCCATGAAACTTTAGCAATTTTAAATGTACAGTGCGATTAAATCGATATATTTAGTTTTTGCCATACCCTATTATTCTTCAATTACGTTAAATCTACCTTAAGGCATATTTAAACATAGCGATTTGTGACATGGGCAATTGTATCGATATTAAATGTAGAGTCAGATTAAATTGGTATATTTAGTTTCTGTCTAACAACAGCCGCCATTCTCTCACAGCAAAAGGAGGAACCAGCAATTCTGTTTCTTTTTGATTTTTAACGGGCAAATTCAACCGCAAAGGTCGATTACTTTCCACTTGTGTAATTATTGATTTAAAATCGTATTCTCCGACATTAATTGGCAAATCCGACTCGTTCCAAATATCATTAGCCTTGCCAATTTCGCGCTTGCCCGCCGCAACTTTCAGGGGGATAGGGTGGTGAATTTCTGTTCCGGGAAATCCTACTAATCTCAGATTTAAAGACTTTACTACTCCCGACTTGACTCGCTTGTACAAAACAACTTGCCATGCTTTGTCATCAGTATCGCGCAGGCTTTGTACGGATCGGAACATTACTGTCTCGGCAGTTTCAGGATATTTGTGAATCGACGCGAAAGCGGGCGGGCTAACCGCTAAGATTAGATACAAGCACAAGCTAATAATAGTTAAAGTTCTACGCCAACAATAAGGTTTTTTCATTTTGCAATACCTCCGACAATTTACATTTTTTTAGCAAAGCCCAGAAAAAATGACAGGTTTGTATTGAGATTATTAAGGGATGAACAATAAAAGACAAGAAGCAGGCAGGTTTTGTATAAATATTATTCATCGATGACCCAATTACAGGCTAAACCTGCCCTACATTATACCTCGGCTTGGTTTCCTGAAGTTAGGCGCTAAACCAGGTCTTACAATGTACATATTCTGGTTTATTTCCAATCGGTTTCGGCTTGGGATAGCACGTAAGCTGAAACATCGATAATTTGTTGTTCGGACAAACGATCTTTGTAAGCGGGCATAATACCTTTGCCGTTGGTTACTAAGTTGGAAATGTTGGCGATGGAATCCATGCCGTATTTTTTTAAAGCTTTTTGTTTCAAGTTTTTGCCCCGCCTGATAATATTGCCGCCGTTGATGTGACAGCCTGCACAGTTGGCGCTGAAGACTTCCGCTGGGGTGGGATTTGTAGCTGTATCTGCTAGGGCGATTTGGGAATTAGTGGCGATTTCTACAAATGCCAGTGTCAGGATCAATAGAAAGGCGGTGAGATTTTTTTTTAAGTTTTTTAGCGAAATCATTTATTTGCAACTTGAAAAATTGTGCTGGATTTAATGATATCACTAAATACGGTTTTTGAGTTAACTCAGCGATTTATTCTTCCCAATCGAATGTGCGGGAAACTGCTTTTTTCCAAAAGCGATATTTTTGTTCGCGAAGTGCGATCGGCATTTTCGGTTCCCAAGTAAAATCCACCGCCCAATTGTCGCGCAATTCGGCTAGCTGACTCCAAAAGCCCACCGCCAAACCAGCCGCATAAGCCGCACCGAGTGCAGTAGTTTCTGCTACTACAGGCCGCACCACAGGCACTCCCAAAACATCGCTCTGAAACTGCATCAGCGTGTGATTTCCCACCATACCTCCGTCTACTTTTAAAGACAAAAGCTGCACTGCTGAATCCTGATTCATCGCATCCAATATTTCTCGCGTTTGCCACGCTGTCGCTTCCAATACTGCGCGGGCAATGTGTGCCTTAGTCGCGTAGCGAGTTAAACCTGCAATTACTCCCCGGGCGCTGTCTTTCCAATAGGGTGCGTAGAGTCCAGAAAAAGCCGGGACAACGTAAACTCCGCCGCTATCTTCGACTGTATTTGCTAATGTTTCTACTTCTGCAGATGTGTTGATGATGCCCAAATTGTCGCGCAGCCACTGCACTAAAGCTCCGGCGATCGCAATACTGCCTTCCAAAGCATACACAGCGGGCGATTCCCCCATCTTGTAGGCGACTGTTGTTAATAACCCGTTTTTTGAAGGGACGATCGCCTCACCGGTATTCAGCAGCATAAAACAGCCCGTACCGTAAGTATTTTTCGCCTCCCCCGGACTGAAACAAGTTTGCCCGACGAGAGCGGCTTGCTGATCGCCCAAAGCAGCAGCAATCGGAATACCTGCAAGCAATCCTTTTGCACTTCCAAAAACTTGACTCGAAGGGCGAATTTCTGGCAGCATCTGGCGGGGAATTGCCATTATTTCCAAAGTTTCGGCATCCCAATCAAGGGTTTGCAAATCCATCAGCATCGTGCGGCTGGCGTTGGTAACATCGGTAATGTGCGCGCCGCCAGTCAGGTGCCAAATCAGAAAAGTATCGACATTGCCAAAAATCGCATCGCCTCGATTTGCAGCTTCCCGCAATCCTGCGATATTGTCCAACATCCACTTAATTTTCGGCCCGCTGAAATAAGTTGCCAGCGGCAAACCGCATCGTTTTTGAAATCGATCTTTGCCCTCAACTTCAGCTAATTTTTCGCAGATTTTGTGAGTGCGGGTATCTTGCCAAACAATCGCATTGCCGTAAGGTTTGCCAGTGTTTCTGTCCCAAACAATTGCTGTTTCGCGCTGGTTGGTAATACCGAGGGCAGCAATATCTTTGGGGTCGATGTTGCCGATTTCGAGGGTATTTTTAATCACGCTTTGGGTGCGCTGCCAAATTTCTTCGGGATTGTGTTCCACCCATCCCGGTTGCGGATAGATTTGCTGGTGTTCTTGTTGGTTGCTGCAAATTATCTGTCCCAGGCGATCGAATACGATAAATCGGGTGCTGGTTGTTCCTTGGTCGATCGCTGCTATGTATTTTTTTGCCAATTGTCTAAAATATTTTTAATAATGAGGTCTTTAACGTATATGATACTATATCGAGAAGTCAAATTAATGTCAAAAACTTTAGCTTAGGGAAGTCCACAAGTTGAAACTGGCAGATTTGCTGAGGCTCGATCGCACAATTAAGGTTATTGGCTTTGACGACGCTCCGTTTTCTCGGACAAGCGGCAGTCTGGTGTCGATCGCGGGCATAGTCTGCGGGGGAACTCGATTTGAAGGAATGGTGTGGGGACAAGTCCTCCGAGACGGATTAGATGCCACGGATGCTATTTCTCGGCTACTTCTCGGAGGCAAATTTCTGCCGCAATTGCATCTCGTTTTGCTAGACGGAATTGCTTTCGGCGGCTTCAATATTATTGACCTTCCCGAGTTAGCATCGCGGCTGCAAATTCCTTGCGTTGCTGTCATGCGCCGCCCACCAGATTTAGCTGCTGTTGAAAAAGCCCTCCGCCATTTACCAGACTCGGAATACCGTTTAGAATTGTTGCGCCGCGCTGGTAAAATTCACGCTTTTGAACCTTTCTTTTTTCAAGTTTGCGGCGAACAACCAGAAGTAATAGCGAGGGTTCTCCAGCGTTTGACAGACACTGGTAAAGTTCCTGAAGCTTTGCGTTTAGCTCATTTGATTGGTGCGGCAGTAATTAATGGAGTTAGCAGCAGTTCTGCTTGAATTCTTGTTAAGAACGGGCAAAATGCTCGTTCCACAAAGAGGAAATTTGCTTGTGGGGTTGGCCGGATATCCTGTTAATAACGGGCAAGATGCCCGTTCCACAAAGAGGAAATTTTATTGTGGGGTTGGCCGGATATCCTGTTAATAACGGGCAAGATGCCCGTTCCACAAAGAGAAAATTTTATTGTGGGTTCGCATCCTGCCCGCCCATGAAAGGTTTATTGACAATGGTGCAATATCTCAGTTTCTACTTTCTTACTTACACAATTTCGCCGTCTAATTCACCGAATTCGATTTTAGTTCCCAAGGCTAAAGTTAGGGTACTTTCAGGTTCTACCATTTTTATATCGCCTTGAATGTCTGTAGCCCACCAAGCGCGATCGCACAAATTGGTCAATCCTAACGAAAGCTCGTTTCTCGATCGAGAAGTGACTATAGCTACAAGACCGTTAGATGCTGCGGCTGTTAAACTCGGTATGTCAGAGGTGAATAGTTGAGTTCCCGCACTCAGAGGAATAACCCGACTTCCTAATTTCAGAGAAAATTGGCTGCTGGTAAAAGAATTTACTGCGGGCCGATCTGATATAAACGTAGGCGGAATATTTGTCGGTGTTGGAGCTGGCAAGTCAGAGTTTCCTACTGTAATTGTACAGTTGCCGAGTTTCTTTTGGTCGCCCGATCGCAAATAACTAACCGCTCCGCTATCCACATTCTCGCAAACAATTTGACCTGCTTCCAACTGAAACCGCATGGCCAAGGGCGAAACATTAGGAATGCAGATAATAGACAAATTTTCATCGCTACCAAAAGTCACCGGTTCCGAACCCAGAGTGAGAGTGCGATTTGCTCCGGTATCGTAACTAATTACCAGCCAAGCTTTGTTGAACAAAGTTTCGGCTACAACTAGCATAATTCCAATCCAAAAACCGATCGCAGCACAGCCAGCTAAACGGCCCGCCGTACCCGATAAATTGTAAGCAAACAGAATAAACAAACAGCCGCCCAAAACTCCTCCAACACCGCCGCCTCCCGTGCCGCGAAGCGCTCCTAAATTGGGAATCCGCTGTGCAAGTCCCAGTCCTAACAAACTGCCAGCTATTCCCCAGCAAATTACTCGCAACAATTCGTTATTTCCGTCGCCAATTCCGCTGTAAATACCTTCGGCGATCGCCCCAGAAATGGCTCCTGCTATTAAACCAAACAATCCGCCATTTTTTAAAGCCTGTTTAATTTGAGGCTTGCCTTTGATATAGTAATAATAGCCGAACATAATAGCAGTAGCAATGCCACCGCCTACCAATCCAAACCAGCGACCTGTAGACAATACACTGTCAACAAAAGATTCCGAAGGGAGTCGCTGCATGAAAGGTTCGGTGATTAGATTGCCGACGAAACCGCCGACAGCACCGCTAATCCCAAACTGCAAAGCTTTTTTAAGGGCTGATAGATTTCTTTTCACGGCGCACCAGATTAAAAGTGAGAGTCAAATCTAGCTACAAGCTCGAAAGTTACGATTTCCGACGAGCTAATATCTGGCATCGCGATCTAGAACAGGCACTCCGGCCTGTTCCACAAAGACAAAGAGTGAGTTTTGTTGCGGCGATTAGGGATTGGGCTCTTCTAGCCCGCCCGTCCAAAACTTATTGAGAATGCTGCCAGATGTGAGACGATCGCACATCTCTCCCCTGTCTTGGATCTGTCTCCCTTCCCTCTCAGGGAAAAGTCTTTGAGCGTTGCGCCGTCGCCCGCCACAAATCCCCCTTAATATTTTATCGCCTGTAACCCTTGCTGGGAAAGCATTTTAGCAAATTTTAAATCTGTGAAATTTTAACGCTGAACGCCCTAGTGAGGGCCCAAATATGAAAAGGAATGTTACAAACTATTACAGTAACACTCAGAATGTGAACATAATGCCTCAAAATACTTGCGAGAGGTAGTTGTGTCAGAGAAGCAATATCCTTACTAACTGCCCGACAGTCACTCGATCGCCACTTAGTGGCCTGCTGCAATCTAAATCAAAAATTAAAGATCGCATCAGTCATTTGTGGTATTCTAAGCGACAGGCTTAGTGCGGGCACTCACAAGCGCACCGGCGTGAAGAACCAGCGCCGTCAAACATCGAATGTCGCCTCCCGCCCACAACTTTAACAGTTGCTGGCTGTGGAAAGTCCGGCCTTCCCTGTCAAAGCTCCTGCCTGAGCATGAAAGGTACGGGATGCAAGCGCCCACCGTCGCTCGTTCAGCGCGGAGCAGTTCGTATAGCAAAATATCCAGCGGGTACACACAAGATGAGTATCGTCACCAAATCAATCGTCAACGCAGACGCCGAAGCTCGCTACTTGAGCCCAGGTGAATTAGATCGGATCAAGAGCTTTGTCACCTCTGGTGAACGCCGCGTCCGCATCGCCCAAATTTTGAGCGAATCCCGCGAACGCATCGTCAAGGCAGCAGGCGACCAACTTTTCCAAAAGCGCCCTGATGTTGTTTCTCCCGGCGGCAACGCTTACGGCGAAGAAATGACCGCAACTTGCTTGCGCGACCTCGACTACTACCTGCGTTTGATCACCTACGGAATCGTAGCTGGCGACATTACTCCGATCGAAGAAATCGGTATCGTCGGCGTCCGCGAAATGTACAAATCTCTCGGCACCCCGATTGAAGCCGTCGCCGAAGGCGTTCGCGCTATGAAAAGTGCAGCAAGTTCGCTGCTGTCTGGAGAAGACGCTTCCGAAGCTTCCTCTTACTTCGACTACGTTATCGGTGCGATGCAGTAAGGAATTTCGATTTTAGGTTTTCGATTTTAGATTGAAAAAAAGGGCCTTACTGCTAACAAGCTAAAAGCTTTTGCAGATAAAGGGTCACTTACAAATCTCAAATCCCAAATCCCAAATTCCAAATTCTAGCTCCAAAATTGGACTGACTCAGCCACTTTCAAGGAAACAAGACAACCATGCAAGACGCAATTACCGCCGTTATCAATTCCTCTGACGTTCAAGGTAAGTACCTCGACATCAGCGCTCTAGACAAGCTCAAGAACTACTTCGCTTCTGGCGAACTGCGCGTCCGTGCAGCTACCTCCATCAGCGCTAATGCAGCCACAATCGTCAAAGAAGCAGTTGCTAAGTCTCTGTTGTACTCTGATGTAACTCGTCCCGGCGGCAATATGTACACCACTCGTCGTTATGCAGCTTGCATCCGCGACTTGGACTACTACCTCCGCTATGCCACCTACGCCATGCTAGCTGGCGACCCTTCCATCCTCGATGAGCGCGTGCTCAACGGTTTGAAAGAAACCTACAACTCCTTGGGCGTGCCCATCGGTTCTACCGTACAAGCAATCCAAGCAATGAAAGAAGTCACCGCCGGTTTGGTCGGTTCTGACGCTGGTAAAGAAATGGGCGTCTATTTCGACTACATCTGCTCTGGCTTGAGCTAAGACTCAGGAAGAAGGAAGAAGGAAGAAGGAAGTTCGGCAACGGATTCTGTAACGGATGTAACGGATGTAACGGATGTAACAGATTTCAGTCCGATGGAAGTCGGAAGAAGGAAGAAGATTTATTTCTTGCCTCTTTTAACTGTTCACTTTTTACTTTGGACTTGTTACCTTTGGCTTTGAAAAGAGGTCAGGGAAGTTGAGAGTGATTGCTAGACCGTCAAAGGCTTGTCGAGAAAGCCCGATGAGTTTTAACGAGCTAGTTTTGACTCCTAACTCCCTGCCTTCAATCTTTAAAAAATCCATCTAATAATCTGTAAACCTACTCAGGAGTTAGTTTCCCATGAGAATGTTTAAGGTGACTGCTTGCGTCCCCAGTCAAACTCGCATCCGCACTCAGCGCGAATTGCAAAATACCTATTTTACTAAGCTCGTTCCTTACGACAACTGGTTCCGGGAACAGCAAAGAATTATGAAAATGGGCGGCAGAATTATTAAAGTGCAACTGGCTACCGGTAAGCCCGGAGCTAATACGGGCCTGCTTTAAGAGTCAAAGCTGGATTAGTAGAGGGGTAAGAGGTCGCGATGACCTCTTTTTTGTTTGTTATAGTTGTGGCAGAAGGAATAATGTCCAGCGTTGTTAATCTAATGATTGACAAATATTTCAATAAGCAGAAAGTATAACTGCGATTATCGCTAACAAAACAGCAAGCATTTGCGGTAAAGTAATAGCTTCTTTCAAGAATAAAGCCGACAACACTATGGTAATCAGCGGATAGATAGACGTAACACTCACTACATTGGCAACTTCACCTTTACCAAGGGCAATAAAAAATACTAATGACGCCACAGTGCCGCAAACCCCAACTAATACGGCAAACAAAATTCCCCTCACATCTCCCTCAAAACTAAAACTATTAGTTTGGACAAGGATAAATAAAGTCATTAAAATAGCGCCAATTGCTTCATAAACAAAAGCAGTTTGGTAGTCAATATATTTAGTTGCTAAATTGCCGAAAAATCCCCACAAACCGTATAATAGCGAACAGATTAATGCGTAAATTAACCAATCTGGTACTTTAGCCATCTTTGTTAGAGTTTATTGAGATCATTCTAAAATCCTATGGCTAATGACATTCGACGCTTCATTCCATTTTTTGACCCCAGCGCGTCTCAATGGGCCGCTGAGGCCCGGTGGCTGAGGTGGCTGACTTTTTTGTGGCTGTTTGTCGGGCTGACAGCATTGTTTTCGGCTTCCTATCCCATTGCAAATTATGAATTTGGAGACGGCCTTTATTATTTTAAACGACAGCTAATCGCAGTGGCGATCGGGCTGGCAGGTTTTAACTTGATGGTGTACTCCCCACTGCGCTACATCATGAAAACATCTCAGTTGGGCGTTTTATTGCTGCTGGGATTGCTCTGGTTGACCTTAGTTCCGGGGGTGGGAACCACAATCAACGGGGCGACTCGCTGGATATCTTTGGGCCCGGTTCCGATTATTCAACCTTCTGAGTTGATCAAACCGTTTTTCATTCTCCAAAGCGCCCGCATTTTCGGCAACTGGCCCCGGTTGACGAATAAAGTTCGCTTTACTTGGCTGGGAATTTTCGGTGCAATGCTGTTGGGAATTTTGTTGCAGCCGAATTTAAGTACCACGGCTTTGTGCGGGATGACTTTGTGGTTGGTGGCTTTGGCGGCGGGCTTGCCTTACTTGCAGTTGGGCGCCACGGCTATGGGGGGAATGCTTTTGGCGGTTTTAAGTATTAGTTTTAGGGAATATCAGCGCCGCCGGATTATGTCTTTTCTCAATCCTTGGGCAGATCCGATGCAAGACGGCTATCAGTTGATTCAAAGTCTTCTGGCTGTCGGTTCTGGGGGCATTTGGGGTGTGGGTTTGGGGATGTCGCAGCAAAAGTTATTTTATTTGCCGATTCAGTACAGCGACTTTATTTTTGCTGTGTTTGCTGAGGAGTTTGGTTTGGTGGGAGGTTTCTCCCTGTTGCTGATGTTGGCGACTTACGCTACGGTGGCTTTGAGGGTGGCGACGCGGGCCCGGAATATTGAGTCTCAGTTAGTGGCGATTGGGGTGATGGTGGTGATGGTGGGACAGTCGCTGCTGAATATGGGGGTGGCGACGGGGGTTTTGCCGACTACGGGTTTGCCGCTGCCGTTTTTTAGTTACGGGGGTTCTTCGATGTTGGCGAGTTTGTTGTTGTCGGGTTTGCTGATTCGGGTGGCTAGAGAGAGTTCTGAGGCTGATGTGGTTTCTTTAAACGGCCTCCGTGGAAAGCCGGAAAAGCCGAAGTTACGATCGAACAACGGCACTGCACAAACCGAATAATTTGTCAATTTATTTCCTAAACTCGCGGATAACTAGAAACCGGGTTTTTTAACCACAATATTTGCTTAAAAGCTTCAATAAGAGTCAAAAAACCCGGTTTCTTTATCTTCTGCTGCGGTATCATTCCGAGCGATCGACTATTTCCGCCCGTCACCTTTATTTGGCGGTTCTTCTTGTTGTTCTTGAGGTTTAGCTGTGATCTGAGTTAATTCTTTTTTGTCTGGTTGCGGTGTTTCTTGAGTTGAGTTAGCCATTGAGTTTTGTCCTAAATAGATGCACCGCTTAATGATATCTTTTCCGGCTACAAATGTGTTGCTGTAGATAGGGGGAGGAAAATCAAGACAGACAATTCTGATGCAATTCGATTTTGGCTTTAATATTAGACAGCATTATGTAAATGCAAATGGCTGTCGGTTGCTATACTGCTGGAGGGTTGCAGCCAAACAAATCGGAGGCGGACGCAAAAACACCTTTGTTAAGAATTAAATGCCGAGATCGCTCTCGAACGATTAACCCTTGCGGCCAGGGGGAACGCATCTTATTGAACACTGTTCATCAGTGGTGAGTATATTTTGAGATAAATTCACCATTCTTAGAAGCTACAGACACGCTTTGTAATGACTTTAGTAAGAAAACAGTAACT
>Ga0164305_10001158_pt1 | contig 10623 bp, 5 predicted proteins | sample Whisoiple_237_MG_FD_110215 | JGI IMG/M metagenome (GOLD analysis project Ga0164305, IMG submission 110215) | Soil microbial communities amended with pyrogenic organic matter from upstate New York, USA - Whitman soil sample_237_MG | ecosystem: Environmental > Terrestrial > Soil > Agricultural... | reverse complement strand
CTGTTTTACCAAAACTAAATCGACATAATTGCCGTAAGCTCGATCAGCTAATATCACATCGTCGGGAACTAAATTCGCATATAACAGGCGACTCATTACAATCTCACTCATCGTCAATGAAGCCATACCAGCCGATACGACTGCACCTGTGAGCAATGAAAAGAGCACTACCACTTTGGCGATGGGAAATCCACACCCAGTTTTTTGATTGCTGTGTTGCGGATACTCAGCTTGATTGGCAGCAGTATCACTCATCAACACGGTTGTGCCGGCGAGATCCCGCACCTGTCGTCCACACCATTGCTGTAGGCGAGGAACTTGCTTTTCTAGTGCCTCTGCCACTACAGGTACTAACTTTTGGACAAGTCTTTCAGGTAGTCGTTGACGAGCTTTACTGTATGCCCCAGTGTCTGAAGAAGGAGGCACCACTCCAGCTACACTCAGCCAGGTACTCATCCGTTTTACTGCTTGACTCAAACTTTTGTCTGGATCTAGTACCTGAGATATCATCGCCCATAAGGTAACTATCGGCGTATAGACGCTGTTGTAGTATCTGAGATTCTCCTTCGCCAGAAGCTCTTTTACTGTAGAGTCTGGTAGCAATTCTTTCCAGGGTAAGGCAACACTCTGTAAAAATTGTTGCTTGAGAATAGACGCACGATTGGGCATACTAGAGAGAGATATTTTGGTTTGTAAGGCAATTATCTATGCAGAGCTTGCCTTACAGATGTTTTTTTGCTCACTTTTTCAGTGCCATTGGACTTTAGTCCTTTATTGTTTTTTAGAGAATCAGCACTGAGGCGTTCACTACGAACAAGTGGTAAAATCTTTCTTTACCAGCTAGCTGTATCTCGCGACTAAATCTTTCGCTGCTTGTCGGTGTTTTTCTACCAAACTCGGCGGGGAAAGCACTTGGGGGCTATCCATCTATCTTTGCACCCACAGACTGAATTCGTTCAGGGAGCGAGGGGGCAAATCTATCTGATAATTAACATACAGCAGCTTGCCAAAACTGTCCCTGGGCCCTTCCTTAATTTTTTGCCGCGGGTGTCGCCGATCTCCCTCTAGACTCCTTGCGCTGTCTGGGGTGTAGAATGGAGGTGAAACTAATTGAATGGAATGTATGCGGAAGTTAGTTTTCTCAGATACAGAAATGTTTTATCGTGAGCTAAAGACAGCCTTGGAGCAAAGTGAGCAAGTTGAAGTTATTACAGACTACGAGCGATATTCAGACCTTCCAGAGAAGTTAAAAACCATTTTTGAGTTACACAAGAACAAATCGGGAGAGTGGGTAAATATAGCTACAGGCGCATTCATCCCTTCTTCTGCTGGGGTTACTACAATTAACTACTCTGCCCTCTATATTTTTGCTGGTGCTGGTGCAGGTGCTATTCTTGGATTTATAGTTGGTGGCCCTGTGGGAGCAGCAGTTGGCGGTGGTATCGGAGCAATAGTTGGAACTGTTGCTGTTGTGACATCAAGCGGAAGGCATAATGTAGATATAGAAATTGATGCGAATGGTAAACTCCGGCTTAAGATTAGCCCAATCCATTGAACAACGCGACACTCCCCACTCGCTGGGGAAACTAATTGAATGGGAAGTTTGTTAACTCTGGGGTCAAGTTTGATAATCTGTGTTGGTGCTCCCCACTCGCTGGGGAAACTAATTGAATGGAAACTGACCTGCATCGGCGCAAGGGTCGCACCAAATTTGTTGGCCCAACTCCCCACTCGCTGGCGAAACTAATTGAATGGAAACGCGCCGCCTGCACGACGAACTGCACATCACCCGCCTCCCCACTCGCTGGGCAAACTAATTGAATGGAAACTTAAAAAAGCAGCCAAGGTTTCCATCTTGACTGCTTTCAATTTTTCCATTCACTATAAAAATACATGACTTACACACTGATACTAAAGAAACCGGGTTTTTTACCTAATATGTGGGTTCCCAGCAAGGATTTTCGTAAAAAAACCCGGTTTCTGACTTCCCCTGTATCCTGGACTAAACTAATTGAACAGACACTCCCTACAAAAGCAAATCCAACAGCAATATAAACCCTGTCAATATATACTTTTTTTTGACTTTTGCTACAAACATTAACCTAACTCCTGGCCGGGCATGGCAATGCCCTTTCCCTACGGATGAGAACCTCTAATTTCTATGTATCAATATTTTTCAGAATTAGTATAATATTTTCTCCTGTCAATCAAGCATCCCAGTCTCAGTCCAATATTCTTCAATAGACTTGAGCTAAAAAAGGGCGATTTATCAAACCCTGTAAACAATAGATTGCGATTTCCGCGCCAATATCGAAGAAACCGGGTTTTTTAGCTAATCTGCTAGATACAGCAAATCATTTTCGTAAAAAAACCCGGTTTCTGGCCACCCGCGCGCCATCTAACTTTTGATGGTTTCTAAAGTTTTGAGTGCTTCTGCAACGTGTGCTTTGAAGTCTAACATCGAGTCAAAAATATGCTTGACAACGCCTTCTTTGTCAATGACATAAGTTACTCTACCGGGCATAATCCACAGGGTAGCGGGAACGCCGTACAATTGCCGAACTTTATTCCCCGTATCACTCAACAAAGTAAAAGGTAACTGATATTTGGCCGAAAATTGCTGGTGCGATTGTTGCGAATCTTCGCTAATTCCTATGACTTCTGCACCTGCGTCTTTGAAGACTTCGTAGCTATCTCGAAAAGCGCAAGCTTGGGTGGTGCATCCGGGTGTGTCGTCTTTGGGGTAAAAGTAGACGATGACGTTTTTTTTCCCTTTAAAATCTTTGAGGCTGACTGATGTGCCAGTTTGAGATGGTAAGGTAAAGTCGGGTGCGGTGTCTCCTACTTTGACTGTCATGTTTTTTAACTGAGTAGCTCTGTTTGCGTGAAAATTAAACTTTTGTTATTGTACAGTTTTTTTGAGCAATTGTTCGCAGTTGCGATCGCCCGATTCGGTATCATCCCATTTTTGCTTTCTCGCAATCCTAAAAAAAACCGTTTTTACCAAATCTGGATGCAGCAGACGATTCGCATTTAGGGAGATTAATTCGAGAGGATTTTTTGAACCGCACATCCACGGGGATTAACGAAGATTCTTATTAACCATGGGAGGGGCGACGCTGAAGCCTTACTACAAAGTTAGTTGTTATCGGCCTTTAGTTAAATTTTTTAATTCCCGCCAGATTGGAGGAATTTGGCCGGAGTGTGTGCGGGGCTGGGTGAGGATTCCTTGAGTGGGACTGAACAGCAATGATAGTACAAATAATCCCGATGCAACTAAAACTATTGCGGGGCCGGATGGTAAGTTATAAAAGTAGCTGAGATACATTCCGCTAATGCTGGAAATAACTCCGATTATTGCGCCTAAAATCATTACTTGGTGCAGGCGAGTGACTAGGAGATAGGCGGTACTTGCAGGTGTAATTAATAGGGACAAGACTAGCACTACGCCCACGGCTTTGAGGCTGGCAACTATGGTGAGGGCGATGAGTACCATCAGTCCGAAGTTGAGCAGGTTTACTGGCAAACCTGTTGCTTGCGCTCCTAATGGATCGAATGTGTAAAATAGCAGTTCTTTGTAAAAGAATACTACAACTAATAAGACTACGGCGACTATGACGGCTGTGTCGATCGCATCTTCGGCAGTAACCCCCAGGATGTTGCCGAACAGAAAGTGGTTGAGGTCGATTTTGTTGTCTTTTTGGACGATCGTAATTAGGGTAATGCCGAGGGCGAAGAATGCCGAAAATACGATGCCCATTGCCGCGTCTTCTTTGATTGTCGATCGAGCTTTGATCCAAGCTATGATGACTGTACTCAAAACTCCGGCAATGAAAGCACCGACAAAGATGTTTGCTCCGAGGATAAATGCGATCGCCAATCCGGGCAAAACCGAGTGGCTGATGGCGTCTCCGAGCAATGCCAGCCGCTGTACCATTAGGTAGCTGCCGACGATCGCGCAGACGATGCCGACGAGAATGGCAATTATGAGCGATCGCTGCATGAATCCGTACTGTAACGGCTCAATTAAGGTTTGTATCATAAAATTATAAAATCACAGTTAACTAATGACTAAAAACCAAAGCAACCCGGTTTGATCTGAGATGTTGCACCATTCTCAATAAGCTTTTTAGGAACAGGCATCCTGCCTGTTCCACAAGAAAGAAAATTCACTCTTTGTGGAACAGGCATCTTGCCTGTTCTTGAGAATGATGCAAGATGTGAGTTTGATCCGAGATTTATCGTTGCCCAATTCAAGATTATCAAAAAAACCTGGTTCAAGAGTGTAAATGCTAGATTAATGACCAAGAATTTCTTGATGGTACCCGCCACGTGATTTATCCGTGGAATTAATCCAAAATCGAAAATCGAAAATCCTCAAGCCCCCGCATTTATCCGTGGGGTCGCCTCTAAAATCTAAAATCTAAAATCTAAAATCGATTGACTGCTGGCTAATTAAGCTGCTTGTCCGGCAAAAAACATTACTTGTCCGCCGTAGGCGCGGTAAAGGTTTTCTTGGGTTAGCACTTCTTGGCGGGGACCAGCGGCAATCAATTCTGTATTGAGCAAAATTAAATCGTCAAAATTGGTGATTGATTCGCCTAAGTCATGGTTGACTACTAAAACGATTTTTCCGGCATTTGCTAGCTGGTGGAAGATGTCGAAAATGATATTTTGAGTTTTTTGGTCAACGCCGACAAACGGCTCGTCAAAGCAGAAAATAGAGGCTTCTTGGGCTAATGCTCTCGCGAGAAATACTCGCTGTTGCTGTCCGCCGGAAAGTTGTCCGATCGGTCTGTCTTTGTAAGCACTCATGCCTACTCTTTCCAAGGCATCGGAGGCCGTGCGGCGGCTAGCAGCCGAGAAGCGGCGAAACCATCCGGCTTTTCTGACTCTTCCCATCATCACGACATCCCAAACGGTGGCGGGATAGTTCCAGTCAATTTGCGATCGCTGGGGCACGTAGGCTACTGTTTCGAGTCGATCGGCGATCGGTTCTTCGCCCCAGGTAACAGTGCCGCGATTGGCGGGAATTAAGCCCAACATTGCTTTGATCAGCGTGCTTTTTCCGGCACCGTTGGGGCCAATAATACCCGTCAGCCTTCCCGGTTTGACGGAAAGACTGATATCTCTGAGTGCTTCTACCGTGCGGTAGTTTACTGCTAAGTGCTGAACAGCGATAATTTCAGTGTCGGTAGCGGCGTCTTTGAGGTCGCAAACCATTTGAGACCAATGATTCTCGTTGGACAAGGCGGCGGTATTCATAGGGGTGACTCTATCTCCTTTTTATTAAGTTTACTGTAAAAATGAAAAGAATATGAAATCATCAGTAAATAGGAATAATCTGGAACGCGGGAGAGGTAGATAATGGGACAGTGCAAGCTCGAAACCCCTCAAACCATAGGTTTTGTGGCGAAAATCTCAAGTCGGTTAAAACTCAGATGTTGCACGATTGTCAAGAACGGGCAAGATGCCCGTTCCACAAAGAGTGAGTTTTCTTGTGGGGTTGGCATCCTGCCCGTCAAGAACGGGCAAGATGCCCGTTCCACAAAGAATGAGTTTTCTCGCTTCACAGGCATCTTGCCTGTTCCTAAACAAGTTATTGAGAATGGTGTCAGATGTGAATTAAAACCGACGGCAATTGTGAAGCAATCCGATAAAGGGAAGTTTAGGAGTGAGTCGGGGATTGAAACCGCCGCCCGTGGATTGGACAAGTCCAAGGTATTTTGGATTAGAACTATTGCCTGCGGCATTTTGACTGTGGGTTTATTTAGTTGTGCTGCCACCCAGGGCGATCGCCTCTCTCTAGAGGCAGATGCTAAACCGAAGGTAGTTGCCACCAGCACAATTATTGAGGATTTGACCGATCGAGTAGCGGGAGGCGAAATTCAGCTAACAGGAATTTTGCAGCCGGGAACCGATCCTCACGTTTACGAACCGGTGCCAAAAGATTCTCAAGCTTTAGAACAAGCTAACTTAATTTTGTACAACGGTTACAATTTGGAACCGGGATTAATTAGGATGATGAATGCCGCCGGAATTAAGGCGCGGAAATTAGCAGTGGGAGAAGTTGTCAAGCCTTTGCTACTGAATAAAGAAGGCAATACCGTACCCGATCCGCACGTTTGGGGAAATGTGGAAAATGTAGTTCAAATGGTGGAAGCAATTCGGGATGCGCTAATCGAGCTCTCGCCCGAAGATCGGGATAAGTTTACGCAGAATGCTGTGAAACTTACTGAAGAGTTAAAACGTTTGGATAGTTGGATAGAACAAGAGATTAAAACTATTCCCGAAAATAAGCGCAAATTAGTAACAACTCACGATGCTTTTCAATATTACAGCCGTATTTACGGATTGGGAATTGCTGACAGTTTGATCGGGATTAGTACGGAGGAACAACCGAGCGCTCAAACGGTGCAAAAGTTAGTAGAATCGGTGAAAGCTGCGGGAGTGCCTGCTATTTTTGCGGAGACTACAATTAACCCGCAACTGATTAAAACTGTGGCGGAGGAAGCGGGGGTGAAATTGGCAGCGCAGCAACTTTATTCGGATTCGATCGGGGCGGCCGGAAGCGAGGGTGATTCTTATGTGAAAATGATGTCGGCTAATACTCGCACCATCGTCGAAGCTTTGGGGGGGAAATACACGCCGTTTGAAGTTAGCAAGTAGCAAGTAGGGTGCCCCGGAAGAGTTTTATTTTCTCTGCGGGGTGACAGCTAACTGATAGCCGTTTCAAACAAGAATGCAACTGTAGGTAAACTCCAAACCCCGATAGTCATCCTTGATTCCCAATCTAAAACCTAAAATCTAAAATCTAAAATTGTATGACGCAGCCTACAAGTTTCAGTAGGCTTGCATTGCATAAGTCTTTGATTGATACAGAAACCGCAGATGCAAGGCAGATAAACACAGATAAACGCAGATTCTTGAAGGAATTGAAAGCTTGGGAATGCAAGAGGTCTAGTTTATCTGTTTTGACAAAATTAAATTAAGCACGTTCAATTCGTTGGAACTCAAAAGATATTTATCTGTAAAAATCTTTTCTCGGCTTTGTTCTAAACTGTAGCTTCTAAACACGATAAACGGGAATTCGTGATACTTGTGTCCGATCGGCATTACACTGTCTATAGGGTAGGTCGATCGCACACAAGCCGACAAAATATCCCGAAACCGCCTATCTTCCGGTTCTTCCAGCTTACTGTCAGCAAAATACTCCTGCATTTCCTCCCCGCTGACAAAAGCAAACAGCGGTATGGCATAATAGCGATCCAACTGCTGACTCTGCTCTTCAAAATACTGAGTTTTCTCGACATCGCCGTTGAGAAATTGCAATAACTCGATCGCACCGCCTCTTATAGCCGATCGTACATTCTCCGGGTACGACTCACTATCCCTGATCCGCTCCATTTTTTCCAGCAACTTAGCATCTAAACATTTCCTAATTTCTCTATTCAGCGCCATCTGATAGTTTTCCTCCAAACTTTTATCGGCCAAAGGCACCAATAACAAACTACCACAAACATGACCAATCTCTAGATTACCATAACCCAGCAAACCCTCAAGAGGATTGCACATCTGCAAAAACTTGCGATTAAAATCCTCCCGCATTTCCAGGTAAGAATCGCCCGTTGAAGGAGACTTATCATAATTTTTCAAAACAAACTCCGCACAGCTCAAAAGCTGATCCAGTCCATCATAAACCTCCTTTAACAACATATTTTTTGGGTGGCTGCGGTGTTCGCTTTTCAAAATTTTAATTAAAGAAGCAATCTTGCTACTAAAAGTATCACCCACCGCAGAAACCGACTTCCCGCCAATCGGAATCATCAAAAACCTTTCCCTACCCAAATATCCGTATCCCACAATCCGTGTCATCACCGCAGTCTTAAGAATTAGCAGCAAATTCAACAAATTTAACTTGCTTTCTTGTAGCGAAACTTCCGCATCATCAGCATAGTAAACTGCTGTATCAGACAAGTAAAAAACCAATTCCTTAGCTTCACCATCCAGCGTATTACCGTGTTCATCTTCCCCGCGCCCGCGATAAATCACCTGAATCACCTCCATCAGATTTTTCTCAATCTGAAAGCGGGGAATATCCACTAAAATATGCTTAGTTTTAGGGAAAGATAAGCCGCGACTTCCCGATGCAGTCATAAAGATTACTTTAACTTGATTTTTGCACTCATGTATTTTTTCTTTTTCCTCTTCCGAGATATTCGCGTGGACTTCCAGATAATCGTTATAGCGCTTAAATTCTCGCTCATTTTGAATTTTATTAATCAACTCTGCCAATCTTCGCTTATCCTGAATGTAAACGATTATTTGTTCAACTCCCGGTATTGCTAACCGCTGATTGATATCTTCAATTATTTCATACTGTACCCGTTTTACTAAATCATTTTTGGGATTTAAAGCAGTATCTTCAGTAAACTTTACAGCCTCTACAAATACCTTATAAGTTATCTCTAAACTGCTAGCGGGATAAGAATTTGTATTGATAACTTTAGCAGCTAACCGTTTGAATTCAAAGGGTATTACTTGCAAAGGCGGAATTTGCTGAGCATTTTTATCTACATTTTTGAAATAGATTTTATCCGGTTCCGGCAAGGTATCGCTCAAGTGCTGTTTGATGACATCGGGGTCAACAATCGAAGCATCTGCTACAATAATTTTAGTATTAAAACCGTGCCTCTTATCCGCCAACTCATAATCTTGGACAATTTCCGTAATTCCTGATAAAAACTCCACACCCCCATCATCTCCCGTGACTTCATCTATCATGATGAATAAGTGTTTAATCCGGCGGGATATTTCCTGCATCTTAGCAGAAACAACTTTTCCGGTCCGTTTATTGAAAACATCTTGAAATATCTTTGCAAAGTGTTTTAGAGTATTTTCCCCGTTTTCAGTTGCTTTCAAAGACTGGATAGAAACCGTGGCGATAATATTATTAGAAATATCACCATTATTAATCAGGGCATAAACGGCGTCGCAAGTGCTGTTTAGCACTCCCAGAGTTTTGATATTGGTTGGTTGAAGTACGGTTTCCCCTTTTCTTTCAATTTGCCGCTGGTGATATTCTCTTCTCTGATTTTCTGGATTGTCTTTGAGGAAACGAACTGTTTTTTCTGTGAAATCGTCATTGCGATTATTTGATTGGTACTTGATGGTACGCCGTCCCCCGTTGCTGGCAATAATATCAGAGTTTGTGTTAATACAAAAAAGGCGGTTATCGAATAGTAAATCTGTTTTTTTGTCTTTAAATTTCTCGATGATATCTAAGTTTACTTGCTTGCGGGGACTGACATAAAAAAATAGGAAACCGTCGTCTATATGCTTTTTGAGAAAATTTGCGATCGCAGTTGTTTTCCCAATTCCCGGATTCCCCGTCAAAAAAACGTAAGTTTCATCAGATTCCAGTGCTTTGACAATTAATTCAGCGTGAGCATTTCTCAGATGCGATCCGCGAGAAACTTGCAAATCATCTGCCAGTTTATCTGATATAATATCGATGGAATTAGCAAAACCATCAATCCGCTCAGTATGAGGTATAAAACTAGAATCTTTCCCGATTGCTAACAAATCATCAACAAACTTCCTGCCTTCTTTAAAAGTGTGAGCCGCGTTGATTTGGATGACTTTGAAAACTTCGCTCCGAGCAATGCTAATATCTTTATATGTATCTTTCTTTTTGTAGATTTGCGAACAAGTTGACAAAAAATTGATTTTGTGTTTATTAATGGAAACGGCATTAATAGTGCGATCGCTATAACCCACTACATTAAACAACACCTCAGCATCACTTGAAATCATACCTGTTTTTTGCAAAAATCCATAGAAGCTGTGAGCGTAGCTACCGGCTTGAATTAACTTACTGGTTTCCTTATCCTGATAGTTAAAAGCTTTAAAATAGTCTTGCAACTCCTCCGAGAAATCAATTCCTAAAGTGCTGGTATCGATTCCCAGGTTAGAAAAAACACTTTTCGATCGCAAATAGCTAATTTCTCTCCCCAACAGTTTCCGCATCACCTCAACTTCATGTAAATCAGGCACTTCAGCAGCAGCCGGAGAAAACACAGATAAATCAACACACAAAATTCTAAAATTCTTACCTTTCTGTAGCAGCAAAAGCGTATCCGCCCACAGGAATTCACCCGTTTTTGAGTAGCGATTGATGTACAAATTAATATCAGCATTTGATAAACTAGATTTCAGGGCTTCGAGTTGCAGTAAAACTTCTTTAAAACCTTCTTCATCCTTTTTAGAATAAGTTCCAATGCTGTTAGTTTTAGTAAAACTGCACTGATAGTACAAAATTTTTAACTGCTGTGGTTTTCCGCCAATAGCTTTGAGGTACTCCCGGAAAAAATTCAAGCCGCCCAAAAAACCTTTTTGTAGATAAAACAAGCTCCATTTTTCAATTATTTTAATGTTCAAACTGCTTGGGATGTTATGCGAATTGATAATTTCGGCTACCATCTTGGAAAAGTCAATCTGCTGCAAATCTCGGCGGTAAGAATCGCCAAAACAGTGAGAGATTTTTTGCTGCTGAATGCAAGCCAGAATCCCGATATTAAATCCAACTTCAAAGAGGCGACCGAAGTTTGCTGCTATCATTAT
>Ga0164305_10001156_pt1 | contig 10635 bp, 12 predicted proteins | sample Whisoiple_237_MG_FD_110215 | JGI IMG/M metagenome (GOLD analysis project Ga0164305, IMG submission 110215) | Soil microbial communities amended with pyrogenic organic matter from upstate New York, USA - Whitman soil sample_237_MG | ecosystem: Environmental > Terrestrial > Soil > Agricultural... | reverse complement strand
GCTGCAGTGAGGACCTCCTTCATACATATAGAGATTGGCTATTTCACCCAATAACAATAGAGGTTTGAGTATATTTTAAATGACTAGCAACCAACCAATGATTAGGTGCCAGCTGCATCTATGGAATGATTTTAGAAGACGAATATGGACGAATGAACAATATAAGCGTTGGAATGCTTGATTAGCGCGATTGTCAAATTAAGGAAGTGAAAATTACCTAACATCATGCAATTTTACCCCAGCGTCATTCAATGCCTGCAAGTATAGGATCATTAATAAGTGTCATTCCTTCCCTAAAGTCATATTGGGACGCAGTGCTGAATACAAAACCGAGGTAATAAGCGAAAGGTCACCAAAAGTATATTGTACTTGGCAAGAAGTGGAGACACTCGTAGAGAACCTAGCTAGTAAAATAAAAAGATCATCTAGAAAATATGATGTTATCCTAGCGATTACGAATGGCGGGATTATTCCAGCTAGATTGATTGCACGAGAGATGAATATTAATGATATAAGGTTCATATTAATTAGAAACAAACAATTATTTATGAAAGAAGCATATCCATTAAGTAAAGATAAAAAATATCTTGTGATTGATGAAATATACGATACTGGTAATACATTTTTCAAAGTATCTAATGCATTGATCGAGTTTAGTTGCGACTTTGCCTTTCTTATAAGTAGATACAAAAATAGCAATGCTAAGACGGTCGCAAAAGTTTTAAATCACGATAAATGGGTCGTATTTCCATGGGAAAATAAACAATATAACCCTTGATCTATTGAGGAAATCTAAATGAAATGGTGTATATGCATATAAAATTTTTCTGCTATTAGACGATAGGGTACGGAATATTTATAACATTGAATTCTGAATTTGATAAAGCTGTAATTACTCAACGAAGTGCTGTTAATGATCATGTTTGTTTATTCGATTTGGCAAAGGCCCTGCGCGAAGATATCAAGGGATCTCAACTTGTAGAGGTCAATAATGCTGGATATGGATTTAGTATAAGGTAAGAGAAAAGGTGAATTTGAGACTCGCTAGATTAATAGACTGGGCTAGCATGCAATCAAATCTAGCTGGCGATATTCTTTATCAAATATACGAATATGAATTAAAGAAAAATAACTAATATAATAATGTGTACTGTGATTGAGTTAGTAGGTCGGACCATAACATCTAAGTATATTATTCAGTACAATATTATGAGCGTTTATTATGTCAACTTCATATGTCTTAATTGGTTGTGAATTAGGGTGCGAGTTAGCTATTATGGACGAAATCAGAACAATACATGGTGTGGAAGATGTTTGCGGGGTATATGGTTGCTCGTACGACATTATTGTCAAAGTAACAGATAATTCTCAGTATCGGCTTGAAACTATAATCAGAAATATAAGAAGGATTACGAAAGTGAAATCTACACAAACAATGATGGTAATTGAAGGAAAAAGGATTGTTCATTAGTTAGTTGTTTGAGAATACCAACTTACATGGCAGAGTATTGACTTGGCCAAGATGGCAAGATATACAGGGGTTACCAATTAAGTATCAGAATATGTTTAAAATCATGCAGTTATAGTCTTCAATAAGTACTTGCGCTGCCACATTGGCTGCTCTGCATGTGGTTACTCAACATGGCAAGGACCATTTTATCCCCCTCAATCTAGATAATTCATACGGCTAAGGTATTATTGCCAAGTGTTCGGCTCAAATAAAGTCAGGTTCAGTCATCCGATATCACATTATAACCAACATATCAAAAAGATAGGATTTGCTAGACAATACGTAAGGGTGTCATACATAGCATTGGAGAAATCACGAAACAACGAGCTTGAATACAATTGAGCCGGTTCAGGTGTAGATAATACTGCATACATATTCAGGTGTATCAGGAAGTAACGGAGTATGTGTATATATCAGAATCTACTGCACTCTTTATTTTTTAGTTCTAATAATGGGGATAAGTAATTGCAGGAGAGCTATTACTATAATAGGAAACCAGAAAGCGACTGACGCAAAACAGTAATGACATCAATCTACGCAATAATCATAAGAAAATATGAAAGGATCCTCCTTTCACCGACGGAAAAATAATAGAAAGACAAGGCTACTTTAAGGAGGTTATCAAAATGTTTGAAGATGGGACAACCTGTTTTGGTATCACAAAATACAACATTTTATTGCATTGCTCATATCATCAGAAAAATAAATATTTTATCTGCATTCTCATTCTAGATTTTATTTTCTCTACTGCTTTCCAAGTAGTATGGGCTTTGCCAGCTGATATTCTTTATCGCTTAAGAGGTTCGAATGGCAATTAGATGTATGTCCAAGATTATGGAAATATCCTTGTGACTCTACACTTGACAGAGGTACCAATCCATCATTGGGTTTTGGAAGCTGAGAATATCCAATTCCTCCCAAAAGCTGTGGGCAATTCAGCAATAGGGAAGGATTCCAGTCACCAGCAATAGTATAGTATTTTGTATTTGGATTCATCCTCACTTTGGTATCTGCTGCTCCAGGTTTCAAGTCTTCGACAGCTGGTTTACAAATATTGCTTGATTGTGCAATAGGTGACCCTCTGTTAGGAGTTCCAATCATTATTAGATTTGCAACAGCTTTATTAGCAGAATAGCTATTATTTGCCAAAAATACTCTTGCATCTAGCCCTCCCTTGCTATGACCAACAACATTTACTTGTTTAGGAGAAGATCCAGTGGTCGTCATATTCTTGAGAATTTGTTGGACCTGTAAATTTAGCTCCTTCGCATGATCTGCAGCTGAGCCACATTTATCATCTGATTTGTAAAATGTAATTGGATAAAATGTAATACCATCTTTTTTTAGTAAATCTTCCCATTTTGACCATGTTGATTTATCTGAAGCATAGCCGTGTATCAAAAGCACTGGAAGCGGTTTCTTCGTGGCAGAACCATTCACAGCAGCATTAGTTATTTGAGATGGACTATTTGCTATAAATACAAACGATCCAATAACAATCAATATAACCGTTATAGGTGTAGTAACCATTGCAATTATTTCCTTATTCATATCTGTCAACTCATATAAGCTACAATAACTTATATCGATTTCATATACAAAACCTAAAATTCAATGCTTTGAACGGATTCGACAATTCTTCATAAGTAAGTGTCCTGTCTTCTGTCCCGATCCTTATGGTGAGTTATGGTTAGATATTATTCCTATATCCTAGAAAAACCTAAATCTATTACCGCCTTTTGCTTGTGGATATGGTGGAGGACAATTCATTTCTTCAAAATTATAATAATAAACATGGCCATGTATTGATTCACGTGTTCGGACTCTCTTTCCATTTTCTTTGGCTAATTCCTCCCAAGCATTGAAACCTTCTTCAAAGTTGTACAAGTTAATCGGAGTATTATTGTTATTGTATGTCGAAGAATGCAGATAAGAGGAAAAAGAATCTGTACTATCAGTCTTCAAGTGCTCGCGCCACAGCTTTACTCTAAGGCGCGGGGAAAGAGTTGCAGAAACAATACCCAAATCAAATTCTGTCGAGGCTTCGAATCCATCTCTGTCTGTATTTGCAGATCCAACTGTAATCCATTTGTCGTCAACTATCATGAGCTTTGAATGAATATAGATCTGTCTTCTTCTCTCATTGAATGTACTATGCTGGGAAATCAAGGAATATGTCCTAACCCTATCCTTTCCTGCTTTTCGTAAAGCTGCTAAATTATTATTGATATCGTTAATACTTTCTTTTGAAATAACGCTTAATACAAATCCTGGTAAATTTGGCTCCATAGGACCAAGTGTAATGACCTTTAGATTTGTTTCTTTTCTGAGCTGATTAACAAGAACCTGGGTTATTGCTCTATCCTGAAAAAGGAACTGATCTTCGATGTATATGCTATCTCTCGCTTTTCTGAACATACTTTCATACCATGCACGTATACTAGTATTGTCTCGAACGATGTAGTCAAGATCATAACCACTATTATTGCTATTCTTACTTCTTTTTTCATTTAGCTGTTTCCATGTCCGTAGGGCAGTGATCTCAGTGTCTCCTCTGTCACTAGATGACAATGCTGCAAATAAAGAGGGAACAGGAGACGCGGATGACAGATAAGCACCTATTGAACTGGGTTTGACAATTTTTTTTACTTGCTTAATATCTTTCCAAATAGAATAGACCCATCTTTGATTAAAATGATAAATCAGATCCCATAGTATAGGACCTTTGACCATTACCTCAATGTCATGCCAGGGTTCTCCACACTTGTCTCGTAATATATTATCAAAATCATGATCACTTGTGTCCCATTTACCTTGCGATAGATCTTGTCCCCCGCAAAATGCAGTTTGATTGTCTATTATGATCATTTTTTCGTGAAAGCCCGAAGTAAGAGTGGGTGCTTTGCTATCAAGACGTATTGTTAAGTAATCTTCGATGCCATAATGCTTTGCAGCTTCTCTGACGACATCAACCTTTTTCCGTCTTCCTTCCAAACCTCGCCTTTTTGCCCCAGGCAATCTTCTGATTATCCATCTGGGTTCCCATACAATGATTTTGATATCGACTTTTTGTTTTGCCTTTCGTATCAACAGATTTTGTAGTGTATCACTTTGTTGATGATGTTTCCTGTTTTCAGCGTTATCACTGCTAATGTACAAATTATCGTAACTGCTACTATTTCTGCTACTTTTAGCGCTACCTAGGTTAGATGTGATTACTGATGACGATAACGAATCTGATGTGCAAGGAGAAGCAACCAAATCAGTTGTTTGAAATGATCGTGAGGACACATCTCCTCTAATAAGCTCTAAGCCTGGATCCAAATCATAATTTGCAATATATAAAGAGTTTTTTGCTTCATTCATCTTTTGATATATTAATCTAAAATTTTCCTCTCCATCAACCATAAATGTTATACAATTATCAAATGTAGTTTCGCCAAATCTGCTACGCGGTCTCAAATACACATTCTTAAAAATCACGGGAATTTATAAATCACTATTTAACGTACGCTGTTAAGTTGGAACGTAGATTCTTTTCTAATTTTATAATGACATACCAAGAAAAATTACAACTGAATTTAAGATATGGTCGATAGTTATGAGATACAAATAGTAATCCCGCCGACAATTAGCTTAGCTTGTAAGACTGTAAACTATATACTAGTTCCTAAGACTTTTTCATCGATCACCAAATTTAATGATATTATTATACAACAGTCTCCTGCAATATATATAAATAGCAACAAATTAGTTAACTGTGCATTAAAAAAATCTTAATTCCTCTAATTTTATCTTGTCTTCAATGTTAATAAAATAATTTAAAATTTTATCCTTTTTACCTTTCTGTGATTGATCGAATCTAGATACATAATTGAATGCTTCTTTGTCCCGATATATGCGATATATGTAATCATGTCCTTGTTCCGGCATCGTATCCAATATTTCTCGATTTGTTAGTACTTGATAAAGATCTTGTTTATTTATATTTGAACAGTAGCAGTATCCTTTCTAGATACAGCTAAGGCAATTTCTTCTACTGTAAAAGCCATTCTTGTCAACTCAAATAGATGATCCAAGCTTCGCTTTCACAATAGGCAATATTTTATTTAGTATGATGTTATCATGATCCGAACGAGTGTCAAAGGATGCCATTAGGACTGGATAATCATTATTTCCAATGTATATAGTGGCACGTTTAAGGTTTTCATATAGTGTGAATGAATAAATCACCTTACCGAGCTTCGACTCCATTTCCTTCCTACTATTCATTCTCATTACAGTATCAATGGAGTATATCTCTGACTCTGTCTGATTCAAGTAAGGAACAAGACCGTCTCGATACTTAACAACTACTTGCTTGCCATATTTGTCTGCGATACCTACAAATCTTATGGAGTCATCGGATTGGATAATCTGATTGCAGAGATCCTCTAGTTCGGTGCCGGTCATTCAACTACCATTTGTGTGGCGCATTTAATAAATGAATATAAACTAATTCCTCGGAATAAGTCATATTGAAAAAGGTAGACGCAATCGTAAGAGCAGAGAGAATGCCTCATATAAAGGAGCGTCTAAGGGATATTGGTGTTGCAGGAATGACCATATCAACTGTGATGGGTTGGAGCAAGACTAGAGAGCTTCACCTCCAGTGGAGAGGTCAACTTGTATCTTATGACTTAATCCAGAGGGCCAAATTTGAACTAGTCCTTCCTGATTCCCAAGTCAAAGAAGTCATAGAGGCTATAATAGAATCTGCAAGATCCGGGAAGAATGGTGAACAAGGAGATGGAATAATTTTTGTCTCAAATGTCGATCATCTAATAAATATCAAGTATTTGGGATAATGAATATCGTTAGTTATGTTACCTTATTGACTACTCATTTTTGATGTTAGCTCACGATATGAGCATCTTATCAAAGATTTATCATAAAAATATTCTTTCGCTTTTCTGACTGTAAACTAGGTTATATATGAATGGGCAGGCTTTAAGATACTCTATTAATATGTACAAGACAGCAATCATCACTGGAGCTGGCAGAGGCATTGGAAAAGAAACCGCCCTTTTATTGGCTAAAAATGATCTAAATATCGTCGTGTGTTCTAGAACTCAGGGTGAAATTGACTCAGTAATAAAGGAAATTAAGAAATTGAAGAATAATAATAACAATAACAATAACAATAATGCTATTGGTGTAAAATGTGATGTTAGTAACCCACTAGAAGTAAGCCAACTGGTTCAGAAGACCATTGATTGTTTTGAAGGTGTAGATGTTTTAGTGAACAACGCAGGCATAGCATTTATCAGTAAATTAATTGATACCTCGGAAGAACAATGGGACAAAACTATCGATATAAATTTGAAAGGGACCTTCCTATGTACCAAAGCTGTTCTGCCTTTAATGTTGAGAAAGGGATCTGGTGTAATAATTAATGTGAGTTCAGGAGCAGGAAAAATGGGTTTCCCCAATATTTCTGCGTATTGTGCGAGCAAATTTGGTATGATAGGATTGACCGAAAGTCTAGCGTGGGAAGTGAGTGACACAAATATAATTGTCATGGCAATATGTCCAGGCGAAGTAAATACCCGGATGCAGGAAGATTTAGATAAAGACTATTACAGAGAAAATAAGAATAAAATGTTAAAGCCGGAACAAATCGCGCAAAGAATTGTCGAAATGATATTTAATAATCGGCATAAATACATCAGCGGTCAATCGGTTATAATCGATACGTGATATTACGTTGTTGTTCTGGTCAAATAAATTCAGAACAAGTATTATATGTTTGACTGCAATACTTGGTCCATTTTTAAGATATACTGATTATGCTGCATATAAAAAAATAATAATAATAACAATAATATGAAGATTGTGACCAGTGAATATATCTTATTGTTGTAATTATGACGACGGTTATAAGGGCCTTCCTAATCAGCTATTTTTGATTTTACTTTTATTTTAGATTCTTTAGATAATATTGCCACAGTTATTAGTATGTAAGCGACTTGCCCTAATTCACATATCAAGGCAGTAATATCTACACTTCCTCCTTTTCTTGTAACAGGATTATCAGGAAACAGTGTAATGACATAAAGTATTATAAAACCTGCATTTCCTACGATTCCTATATAATACCAAAGTCTTCCCCACCTTTTTAGCATAGGCAATATCCAAAATATCTGTGCAATTCCGGATCCTAAAAAGAATATTGCAACTGCCAGATTTTCAAATACCATGGGAAATGCAAATGGTATGTATAGATGTACTATTCCAGCAGTTGCAGTAGCTACTGCAGCAGCAATAAAGTAGTATCGGTAATGTTGAAATGAAGGGTGTTGTTGTCTAATATTTTTTGGCACGTTCTACCTGTACTTCTTATTTTACTTTATATTTATATTATTGTCTTTCCTTTAATCGGCGCAATGCGCCACTTAAATGAATTCTTAAAGTACCAATTAGTTTGCGTGTCAAATTATCTAATCTATCTAATCTAATCTAATCTAATCGTAGCTATTATTGTTATTTTCAATATGGTCGAGATGATCAAGCGTAAAAGGAATACAGTAACACCGATATAGAGTGCTGTTATTGATACGAACCATAAAATATGATTTTCGATCAATAAAATGGTATATCTTAAACAACAATAAAACATGTGGCATTTCCCGAATTATCCTACTACTCTCTTTTTTTCGATCATCAACTAGCCTTTAAAGGTAGTAAAGTATCACCTCTGAATAAATAAAGCAGGTTATTGATAAGACAAGATTAATATCAGCCAGCCCTGCTCGAAATATTTGTGAAGTCATTCCATATTCGGGTGATTATTATGTGAGGCATTTGATAAGATCGCTATTAAACATTTATTGTAAGTTATGCCCGATGTTATCGTAAATGAATGTCGGCGTAATCTGTCTCAAGCTGATGGGATCACAAATAGCATTCAGGCTAGCTTTAGAGCGTTATATCGTTACAGTTTTTAGTAGGGACAAGTCAAGAGTACAGAAGATCCTTGCATCCAGTACACCTAATTTAAAAGCATCTAGCCTACCCAAAGAGATAGGAGATACTTGCGTGCGATATGGCCATAATTTGTGTAAAATATAATCAAGCTGTAGTAGATGTGTCGTTTTCATCAGGAGGCGCCAAAATGGAGTAACGAACCTCTAATTATATCCTATCTAAAAGGGCATTCTAAATCTGTGTACATTATCTATAGCCATATATCTTCTTACAACTAGATTTTAATTTGGACATACAGCTTCACGCACTTAGATAAGACCCGAGATCACATTCAATGCTTATTCTTGTAGCATGTTCACTTGTTTACTGAAGTAGGTTAACGAACTGCAATTTATATGTCAATTTTGGTGATATTATTAGTCTGGCTCACCTGACGGCACTATTGTTGTTTTATACTCAATTCAGTAACACAAGGCCTTAGCTTGTCGTCGCAGTAGCAGCAGCTTCCTCTGTCTTTCGCTTTTTCTTTTTAGCTTCTAACTGCTTCGTCATTAATCGTCTAGCTATTCTAGGATTATTCTTCTCTAGCCATTTTGCAAATGCTTCCTCCTCTTTCAGATTTTTTTGTAAAGCTTTGATAGTTTTCTTTTCTGTATTTAATAATTCAAGTGCTTGAATACCACCTTGGTACATAATTGCCTCCGCTTTTTCTATTATCAGATCATTTAGCGATTCCCAAACTTCTCTTTCATTAGTAGAACTTCCAGCTTCTATCATACTTTTCAGAGATTGCGGCGGCTCAGGTATAGGCAATCTACCACTCTCGCTGATTGGTTCTCCACCCATCGCTATTATTCTATCCTTTAAACGTCCCTGTTGTTCTCTTGTCTGGACTAGATGGCGACCAAGTCTTTCTTTGATTTCCGCATCAATAGTTTCAGATAATCTCTTCTCCAGCCTATATACAGCAGCATTTTCATATGACAACGCAAGGTTAAGTCCAGCTAAGGCAATCATATTACTCCTATCAAATGGATACATCATTCACTTTCTCATAGCGCGTCGACTATAATAGCGTACTCGTGATATATAGATAGAATAATTCTAACACACTATCATTTGTTTTGAAATCAATCTCATAAAATAAGGTATTTCCAGAATAAATATCGCCTTTGACTCATCTAAATGGATACTCGTAACCAGTATTATAAAATACTGTACATCACCTTGGGACCTATATATGATCTTACCTAGCTACTTTGAGAATCCACATTTACCCCTTGATAGATAAACTGTCTGAGTTACAATTCGCCAAGCTATCTCCCTTTGTATAGACCATGCATACAGATTGAGAAGGTTCAGATCCGCACTTCACATGAAGATGGTTTGAGGATCTAACAGAATCTTAAAGTAATTTAACACACATTATTTAGAACATTATTTGGATCAAACTAGCATTCCGAGAATCTCACTTACTGCAAATATTTGGATTGTTATACCGATATCCGCATTTCAATGGCTGGTATGAAACCTATAAATTTTCACGCGGGAATCTCATAAAGGAATATTATAGGTATTGTTAGTTTTGAATCGTCCGCGCTATACTGAATAAACTCTATTTAAAGTTGGTATGCAAAAAATAAATACGGAATTAGGTCTTGCTTTGGTAAAAGAAGTTCAAATCGTTGAGACTTATGTGTAAAGACTCCTGCAGCATAAATTTACTGCAAAAATTTGATTAGTCACTACAACAGTCATAATATGACTATCGAAGCCCATTTGACATAAAGGCCGTTCTGTCCCAGTGTGATAATAGGGAAAACTAGCATAAAGAGATATTAATGAATGAATCAGGTTTGTCTGATACAACGTTACTTGATACATCAGGTTCTACATACTGGCGCAAAAAGGATTCAGAAAAGGCAGAGATATTTCGTAAGATTGAACCATATCTGACATTTCTAAATATCCATCAGTTCGAAAGACAGGGCGCCGATATACAAACCAAGGTAGAGGAATTAGAACAACTAAACCAATCAATGAGAGATCGTGATAAAATGAAAGATGATGCAATAGCACATTTGTCAGACCAACTTGTGGCCATTACAGAACGGTTGCAAGAACTTGAGAGAAGACAAATAGTATCGTAGATATTTTAT
>Ga0164305_10001154_pt1 | contig 10657 bp, 9 predicted proteins | sample Whisoiple_237_MG_FD_110215 | JGI IMG/M metagenome (GOLD analysis project Ga0164305, IMG submission 110215) | Soil microbial communities amended with pyrogenic organic matter from upstate New York, USA - Whitman soil sample_237_MG | ecosystem: Environmental > Terrestrial > Soil > Agricultural... | reverse complement strand
TTGTCCTGGGTCGTCTCGCATGCGGCGAAGCCCAGGACCAGCACCGGGCAGAGAGCCAAAGCGATCCTCTTGGCGCTACCCGAACGCACCGCTCACGTACTCCTTCGTGCGCTCCTCGCGCGGCGAGTTGAAGACCGAGGTCGCACTGCCGTACTCGACGAGATCGCCGAGGTACATGAACCCGACGTAGTCCGCGACCCGGTACGCCTGCTGGAGGTTGTGGGTGACGATCACGACCGCAACCTCCTCGCGAAGCTTCACGATCAGGTCCTCGATCACCTGGGTCGACTGCGGATCCAGTGCCGAGCAAGGCTCGTCCAGCAGGAGCACCTCCGGCTGAGCGACGAGCGCCCGCGCGATGCACAGGCGCTGCTGCTGCCCACCGGAGAGCTTCAGGGCGGGGTGCTTGAGGTTGTCCCCGACCTCCGCCCATAGGCCCGCGCGCTCCAGGCCGCTGCGCACCGCCGGCGCCAGCGTGCTCTTCCGCCCGCGGCGCGAGCCCTGCTCGCGCAGGACGTACGCGAGGTTGTCGAAGATGCTCATCGGGAACGGGTTCGGCTGCTGGAAGACCATCGTCACCCGGCGCCGAAGGGCCGTCGGCTCCATGCCCATGATGTCCATCCCGTCGAGCGTGACCCGGCCGTCGAACGACGCGGTGCGGGTCAGCTCGGTCAGGCGGTTGAGTGAACGAAGCAGCGTCGTCTTCCCGCAGCCCGATGGCCCGATCAGCGCTAGCACCTCGCCCTGGCGGATCGGCAGGGAGACGGATTTGACCGCGGGTTTCCCCGAGTAGGCCACCGAGAGGCTCTCCACCTGCATACGGTCGATCGAGAGCTGCGACGGGGCCGCCCGACGATGCCGGGCGAAGGTCGAGCTCTCGGTGGCGACCGCTTCGTTTCCGTAGGTGGTTGCCGGGGCCTCGCTGGCCCCGAAGGGTTCGTGGGGGTCGAGACGGCGAACCGGCGGGGGCGGAGTTACGTGGTCCAAGTTCCAACCTTTCTCGCGCGACGGTGGATGACGTCGACGGCCGCGTTGAGGATGAGCACGATCACGAGCAGCACAAACGCCGCCGCGTAGGCTTTCTCCGGGTTGTTGAGCTCCCCGGTCGGCGCGTTCTGAAAGACGTAGTTGGTGAGGGTCGTCCCGGTGCCCTTCAGGTAGCTGAGCACCGGCGTCCCGCCCACGGGGTCGAAGTTGAGGGTCGCCCCGAGCAGCACGACGATGATCGCCGTGTCGCCGATGATCCGGCCCAGCCCCAGCATCGCGCCGGTGGCGACCTGTGGGCGGCTTGCGGGGAGCAGGATCCGCCGCGTGGTCGCCATCTTGGTCTTGCCGACCGCGTAGGAGGCCTCGCGCACATGCTGCGGGATCGCCTGCAGGCCCTCCCGCGTGCTTCCGACCACCAGAGGCAGCGCGACCAGCGAGAGCATCGCGCCGGCGGCGAAGAACGAGCGCCCGAACACGATGCCGCTCGTCGAGCGACTGAGGAACCCCAGCGCCGGACTGGCGAAGATGATCGTCCCGAAGAGCGCCAGGACGATCGAGGGGGTACCCGCGATTGCCTCGATCGTCGACTCCACCAGGCGTGCGAGCCCGGCCGGGCGCCCGAACTCCGAAAGCCAGACGGCGATAGCCACGCCGAGGGGAAGCGCGATCGCGATGCCGATGACGGCGACGATCCCGGTCCCGATCAGCGCATCCGAGAAGCCGCCGGTCTGACTCTGCGTGAAGCCGGTGCTCGCGGGGGTGACGAACATCCACGGGCGCACGTACCCGAGCCCCTTGATCAGGAAGTACATGACGATGGCCACCGCAATTGCGCAGAAGAGGAGGCCCATCCCCCAGCAGACGACGAGCCCCGCCTTGTCGGAAAAGCGCCACGCGGCGCTCCGGCGCCCGTCCGCGGGGCGAGGGGGACCCGGCGGGCCGGGCTGCGGCGGCGGCGAGGAGACCGGCGGCGTCGCGACCGAGGTCTCCATCAGGCCACCCCCGCGTAACGGCGCATCGAGCGCTTCGCCACCCAGCCGCCGAACGAGAGCATCGCGGCCGAGAACAGGAGGACGGCCGCGATTGCGAACAGGGTCTCGTTGGCCGGCTTCGACGCCAGGTCGTCGATGCTCTTGATGATCGTCGGCGCGAGCGGCTTCGAGGGCTCGTAGACGAAGATGAGACCGTCGGCCGGGTTGGGGGACCAGCTGACCGATCCCGAAACCATCGCGAGCATGACCGCCTCGCCGAGCGCGCGGGCGGTCGCCAGCACGGTGCCGGCGACGATCGCCGGGCGGGCGGTCCGGACGGCGATCTTCCAGAAGGTCCGCCAGCGGTTGACGCCCATCGCCAGCGAGCCCTCGATCCAGCGAGGCGGGACCGCGCGAAGGCCATCGGAGAAGATCGAGATCATGATCGGCGCGATCATCACCGTGAGGATCAGGACCGCCGCCAGCAGGCCGTAGCCGGTGAGCGAGATGACGCCGGCGACCGAGGCCTTCTGCGACTCGCTGATCAGGTGATTGCCGATGAACGGCACGACGACGAGGACCCCGAGCAGGCCGTAGACCACGGACGGCACGCTCGCGAGAAGCCTCACGACCGGCTGCAGGATGTTGCGCATCCACTCGGGCGCGAACTCGACGATGAACACGGCGACGAAGAGCGATGAGAAGAGCGCGATCGCCACGGAGGCTCCCGTGATCAGGATGGTGCTCCAGATCAGCGACCAGGCGTGGAACGTGTAGACGTAGTGGCCGCTCTGGCCGGAGTTGAAGATCGTCTGCAGCTGGTTGTCGACGCTGTCCCCTCCAGGCCCGAACCAGGCGAGTCCGTTGTGGGCGAACGACGGCCAGGCGTGAACGAAGACGAAGACGATCATCGCCAAGAGCAGGGCGACGACGGTGCAGACCAGCGCGCCGAGCATGAGCTCGGCGCGCCGGTCTGGTGACCGTTGCGGTCCGTCTTCCAGGACGAGCTGCTCCTCGGAAAGGATCGCGTTCTCCTGAGGCTGAAGGGCCACTTGCGGTTGGGTAGTTCGCTAGTGGTGCTCCCTAGAAGCCCTTGTTGAAGGCGGCCACTCCGCCGGCCTTGTTGATGATCTGCCCGGCGGCGTGACTGGTGCGTGCCCAGTCAACCCACTTGAGCACGTCCTTGTCCGGGTGCTTCGTCGGAACGACCGTGAAGATGTACCGGGTCAAGGGATACTTGAACTTCTTGATCTGCTTCGGCGCGCAGGGAACGCCGTTGACCTTGATCTTCTTGATGCTGCTGCCCTGCCAGGCAAGGCCCGCATAGCCGATCGCGTTCTTGTCCTGCTTCACGGCGTTCACCACCAGGCCGTCGGAGGTCAACGCGTTGACGTTCGAGGCCGGCGGATTGTTATTGAGCACCGCCTGGAGGAAGAAGTTGTAGGTCCCTCCGTTGGTGTCACGGCCGACCGGGTCGATCGTCGTGTTGAGCTGTGACCCGGAGACGTTGCTCCAGTTCGTCGTGTGCGCCAGGTAGACGTTGCGGATCTTGGAGACGGACATGTTCGACACCTTGTTGCCGTTGTTCACGTCCATGCACAGTCCGTCGAGGTACATCTTGATGTAGGTGGTCCCGGCATCGCTCGGAAGCGGCAGCCGGGCCTGTCCAGCGAACATGCTCTTGCCGCTTTGGACGTCCTGCACCCCGGCATTGCCACCATCCGCCGTGTAGACGAAGTGGATGTTGGAATGCTTCTGCTCGTACTTGTGGAACAGCGCGAGGAACACGGGTTGCGCCGCAACCGAGCCCGACCCGATAAGGGTCTTCGCGCTGGCCGCCGCGGGGATAGCCAGCGCCACGATGGCGGCCACTCCCACGGCGAGGATCTTGCGTATCACTTCAGTGGACTCCTTTCTACGCGGGAGGCCGGTGGCATCCCTGATCGGCGGAGCCGAATCTAGCACCTTTCTAAGTTTGTTGATAGTTTTGGTTGGGAAAGCACCGCGAAAGCGCGAGTGCGTCTGTCAACCAGCCCCCACTCCAGAAACACGGAGGTTCCATTGCTCAGCAGATTCACCAAGCGGCTTTCGCCGCTCCACGCCGCCGCCATCGTCATTCCGGCGGCCGTCCTGGCGGCGGCGGTCGCAGTCGGACCGTCCTTCGCGGGCTCGTTCCTGACCCCGCAGAAGGCAGCTCACACTTACCTGACGAAGAAGAAGGCGAAGAGCGTCTACCTGAAGAACAAGCAGGCATCGCGCAGCTACGTCGCGAAGCCGGACGCACCGGTCGCGGCGACGGCGGCGAGCACCGCGTCGTTCGGCCCGGTCTCCTCGGGCGACGACCCGGTGGACATCCCTGGTTCCAACGTGAGCTTCACGATGCCGAAGACGGGCCTTGTGTCGCTGACGTACTCCGGCGTTTCGTCCTGCGAGGCGAACAATGCCGGTAGCGGCTGTCCGTTCGAGATCCTCGTCGACGGCTATCCGGCCAGCACCGGCGCATCGGCGATCCAGACGGCCAGCAAGACCGGGTTCGGACCAGATCCGTCGGCGCACTCGCTCACCCAGACCAGCGTGGTCGGAGCTGGACCGCACACCGCGAGCCTCGCTCTGGCCAGCACGTCCGACGCCCCGACCGTCCGGTTCACGCTCAAGAGCTGGAACCTGGTCGTCCAGGGCTTCCCGGGCTCCTAGCGCAGCTGCCCCTGGCACACAGGGACCCCGCCGGTTCCCGATCCGGCGGGGTCCCTTGCTGGCGGGCGCCCATAAAGCGCTATCGAACCGAGGCCCCGGCCGCGGCGTTCCCGACCGTCGGGACCAGATCGAACCGGGTGCCGAGGCGGAGTTCGCTGAACCGGCGGGCCCAGTCGTCGTTGATGCCGTCGGATTGGCGCTTCATCCGCGGCTCGAATGCGAAGGCCTCCGGAAGCGACAGGCGGAGTCGCTCGAGGACGCGGACCGTACTCGTCTCGTAGTCCGCGGCAAAGTTCTCGTACAGCACCAGGATGGGACTGATCCCGCAGTGCTCGAAGAAGGCGTCCCAGGACGCCTCCTCCTGGAGGATGCCGTCGAGCAGATGGGCGATGGCGTTGTAATGGAAGCGAAGCTGTGGCCGGTGGTCCTGGATAAAGCTCTTGTACGGAGGCTCGCTGTCGTCGAGGCCTACGGAGGCGCTCTGGATTGCGTCCTGCTCGCGCCAGGTCGCCGTCTGCACGGCCTTCCACAGGGACACGGCCTGGCGGATCTTGTTCGCCCTCACCACCCGTATGAACGTCACCTCTGGAAAGACGGTGGTCATCAGGTCCTCAAGCGGCACGTCCCTGTAACTCGGGACGTTTCGCAAGAGGCTCACGAAGTCCTCGAAGTAGCCCCACATGAGCTTCGCGCCGAACACTCCGTTGTCGGTGGTGCCGGTCTCCATCGCCCAGTCCAGATAACGGTCGTAGGCGGCCCGACTCCAGAGCGGAGACCGCGGCTGAGGGTCATCGCCGACGGTTCGCTCGCCGAGGTGATCGAGAACGGACCGATCGTCCATACCGCCGAAGTACTCCTCGGGGCGTCGCGGCCTGCCACTGTGGCGCAGGGCCTCGAAGTACTCCTCGGGCCGCCCCGCAACACCCGTGGCCTTGAGCGCCTGGCAGACGAGTGTGCTGCCGCTCCTCGGAGTCGCGCACACGAGATAGGAACGGCTCGGGCTCATGCGGCGATCTCGAACAGGACCCCGGAGGGCTCCCGGAAGAAGATCGACTCCAGCGGCCCGCGGCTCATCACCGGGGAGACCCGGATGCCCAGCCCGATCACCCGCTGCCGCCAGAGGCGATGATCCCGCCGGAGCCCCCACCAGGCGACGTGGTCGACGGTCCCCGCGCCTGCCATCCCCCGCTGCCGGGGAGGGTCGTCGAGCACGTAGTGCGCGCGGCGCCGGGGGCCGGCGACTGCGAACGCCGTCTCGTCGAGCGAGTCGAAGCCGAGGCGGCCCGCCAGAATGTCGGCGGTGGGGATGGGCTCGCGGCAGTAGGCGTGAACTCCGTCGAAACCGCGTAGGGCGCGGTGCGGGGAGAGGTCCGCGGAGCGCGCCACGAGCGCCTCACGGTCCGGTCCGACCGGCACGAGCTCGTGCTCCAGCCCCTCGGGGTCGCTGAAGCGAAGGAGCGCCCGGCCGAGGCTCGGGTCGTCGTACCTCGCCACCACTCCGGCCGCGTTGAGCCGACGGGACCAGAAGTCGAGCACCTCGAGGTCGGCCACCCGCCAGCGGATTAGGTGGACCATTCCGGCCCCCGGCCGGCCGCGGCGCTCGCCGGGGTGCTCGATGAAACAGAGCGTGCTGCCCGGCCGACCGAGCTCGTCGCCGAATCGCAGCACCCGCCCGTGGGGGCCTTCCGCGTCCGGGAGCCGCGCGAGTCCGAGGACCCGGCCATAGAACTCGATGCATTGCTCGCGATCTCCCGTGATCGCGGTGAGATGATGGATGCCGTGGAGCCTCAAGCGGGGTCTCTCGCGTTTGGGTAGCCCTTTTCCATAATCTTGACTGATATTGTAAGGAATTTGGTTGGATAGGAAAAGGCGCAGGGCATGAAGCAGGGTCAGCCACCGAACATCCTCTACATCCACTCGCACGACACCGGCCGCTACGTGCAGCCGTACGGCTTCCAGGTGCCCACCCCCAACATCCAGCTCCTGGCGGACCAGGGGGTCTTGTTCCGCGAGGCGTTCTGCGCGGCGCCCACCTGCTCCGGGAGCCGCGCCTCCCTGCTCACCGGACAGTATTGCCACAACAACGGCATGCTCGGTCTCGCCCACCGGGGCTGGTCCTTGAACGACTACGGCGAGCACCTGATCCACGCGCTGCGGCCCGGCGGCTACCACTCGGTGCTGATCGGCGAACAGCACATCTCCGAGGACCCCGAGGTGATCGGCTACGACGATGTGATCGAGGTTGAGAGCCACCGTGCCACGGAGGTCGCGCCGATCGCCAACGAGGCGCTCGCGTTGGTTCCCGAGCCCTTCTTCATGTCCGTCGGGTTCTTCGAGACCCACCGCCAGTTCTCGGCGCCCACGTCGGTGCGCGATGCGCTCTACTCGCTGCCGCCACCCAACCTCCCCGACACGCCGCGAACGCGCCAGGACATGGCCGCGTTCAAGGCGAGCGCCCGCTCACTCGACCAGGGGATCGGCGCGGTGCTGAACGGCCTCCACCAGGCCGACCTCGCGGAGCGGACGCTGATCGTCTGCACCACGGACCACGGGCTGGCGTTCCCCGGCGCGAAGGCCACCCTCTATGACGGGGGAACCGGGGTGATGCTGATCATGCGCGGCCCGGGCGGCTTCAACGGCGGGCGGGTGATCGATGCGATGGTGAGCCACCTCGACCTCTACCCCACGCTCTGCGACGTCGCGGGCGTCGCGCGGCCGTCGTTCCTTCAGGGTGCGTCGCTGATGCCGCTCGTCCACCGCGACATCCAGCGGATCCACGACCTGATCTTCACCGAGATGACCTACCACGCTGCCTACCAGCCGCTGCGCGCGGTGCGCTCCGACCGCTGGAAGTACATCCGCCGGTTCTACGACTACCCGCACCCCGTCCTGGCGAACTGCGACGACAGCGCGACCAAGGAGGTGCTGGTCGAGCATGGCTGGGCCCAGCAGCCGTTCCCCGAGGAACAGCTCTTCGACCTCGTTTTCGATCCGAACGAGCGGCGCAACCTGGCAGAGGACCCGGACCACGCGGACGCCCTGGCGGCGATGAGGGAGCGGCTCGGGGACTGGATGGAGGAGACGGACGATCCGATCCGCGACGGCCCGATTCCGGCGCCGCCCGGCGCCTTCTACAACGACCCGGCGCAGGCGTCGCCGAACGACCCCGCTCACGGGGGCGTCCTCGCATAGTGAGGCATTAATTCAACAAGTCCCGCTGAAAGCGCCACGTCCGAGTTGCGCAGAGGTACCTGCCGACGGAGACTGGTAGCGCCGTGGGGACTTCCGCGGCGCGGGACGTTCGGAGGGCTGGCTGACTGAAGAGCCGCTGGCCGAGCCAGACGCCGAAGAGCGTCACCTGCAGCGCGTAGAGCCACGCCCCCTTGGTGGCGGTGTCCCTCGCATACGAGGCGTCCCGAGGATCTCGAGCCAGACGGTCGCGCGATCGCGATCGCGTCGCATCCCCCAGCGGTCGCTCAGCCGCTGCACCAGATGCAGCCCAAATCCCGGGTCGCCGGGCTCCGGGCGCCTCGAGGGAAGCCGGTACGCACCGCCGCCCTCCGCGATGACGACCCGAACGCGGTCCCCATCCTGTTCGGCCCGCAACTCGATCGCACCGACCCCGTTACCGTCGGCGGCCTTGAGCGCATCCACGACGAGCTCGTCCACGAGCAGGCAGAGATCGACGAAGGTCGTCTCGTCCAGCGCCGCCCTGAAGGCCTGGAGCTGCTCGCGGGCCCGACCGGCGCTCTGAGGCTCCGGCGGCAGATCGATTGCGACCGTTTCGCTCATCGTGCCTCCAGGAATGCGCCTACCCACCAGGGGTCGCGCTATGCAGCGGGCTGCGGAGCATTCGCATGATCCGCACCGAGCCACGCAGGTGCCGGTTCGATCGCTGACCTCGCCGCGTCCGGGCTCGCTCTGCGGGTACATGCTCGGCATGAAGGCGTGCTGCCCCCCAGGACAGGGCTGCAATGCACCCACGGGACAAGAGGAGCCGTGTCTGTTGTCGCGGGCCCGGCGAAGCGAATCACCGGACGCCGGCCGCGCGGTCGCCCTGTGGGAGCGGTTTGCCCGCGCCCAGCGGGGACACCGCTCCGGGAGCGAGCGGCGCTTCCTTCGCCGCGCCTACGCGAGAGCTCGCGACGACGCGCTCCCCTGGCGCCCCCAAGCTCCCGTGAGCTGACCGGCTCGAGCCGGACGGGTACGGCATTCGTCACATCGGCCCGGATTTCGTGCCGGACCGGACCATAGGCTTGCCGGATGGCGGAGCTCGAGCACGCGCAGGCCACCCTGGCGCTCCAGGGCCTCGAGGGGCTCGAGGAGTCTGAGCCCGACGACGCGGCCATGCGCACCTACGACGGGCCGGCGGACCCCGACGCCCTCCTGGACCACCTTGGGCACCTTGCGTTTCGCGCCGGGCAGCGCCAGGCGGTCGAGGCCGCGCTCGCCGGACGCGACGCCCTCATCGTGATGCCGACCGGCGGCGGCAAGAGCCTCTGCTATCAGCTCCCCGGGCTAGCGTCGTCGCGCCTGACCGTCGTCGTCAGCCCGCTGATCGCGCTCATGGCCGACCAGTGCCGTCGCCTCGCCGGCGATGGTCATCCCGTCGTCATGGTCGCCTCCGGAATGGGTGACGAGCGCAGCCGAGACGCGCTCGCGCGGGTCCGGGACGGCCGCGCCCGGATCGTCTACTGCTCCCCAGAGCGCTTCGCCTCGACCTCGTTCCTCGACGCCCTCGCCCAGCGGGACGTGGACCTGATGGCGATCGACGAGGCCCACTGCGTCTCGGAATGGGGTCACGACTTCCGCCCTGACTACCTGCGCCTGCCGAAGGCCGTCGAGCGGCTCGGTCGCCCGGCCGTGATGGCGTGCACCGCCACGGCGACGCCGGAGGTCGCTGCGGAGATCGCGGGCAGGCTCGGGCTTCGCGACCCACTTCAGGTCCGATCGGGTTTCGACCGTCCGAACATCTCGTTCGACACCGTCACCCTCGAGGGCAAAGGCTCGAAGGCGCGCAAGCTGGCGCTGCTCGAGCATGGTCTCCGGGATGCCGGAAACGTGCCGGCGATCGTCTATTGCGGCACCCGGCGAGACACGGAGTCGGTCGCCGAGTCACTGCGGGACGCGGGCATCCTCGCCGCCGCCTACCACGCGGGGATGGACCCCGACGAGCGCGCGTCGACGCAGCACCGCTTCATGTCGGAAGACGCTCAGGTGATCGTCGCCACCAACGCCTTCGGCATGGGGATCGACAAGGCAGACGTCCGCTCCGTGTGGCATTGGGCGATTCCCACAAGCGTCGAGGCCTATTACCAGGAGGCCGGGCGGGCGGGGCGCGACGGACTGCCCGCGCGCGCCGTGCTCCTCGCCGGGCGCTCGGACCTCGGCCGCCTGGTGCGGTTCATCCAGCAGCGGACCGTGGAGCCGCAGGCGATCGCATCGTTCGTCGACCAGCTTCGCCGCCTCGCCGACGAGGACGGGGCGATGGTGATCGACAACCCCCGCAACGACACCGACCGGGTCCGCCTGGCGATCGCGGAGCGGGCCGGCGCCTGCACCGTGGAGCCCGCGCCGGGGGGCCGCCTGCTCGTCCACCTGACGGGCGAGCTCGACCTGCGCCGGGCGACTGCGGCGTGCAGCGTCGCCAAGGACCGGGGCTGGCGCGCCTACAGGGCGATCGAGGTGTACGCGTTCTCGTCCAACTGCCGGCGCCGCAGCCTGCTCGACCACTTCGGCGACTCGCGGCCGGGCGAGCCCACAGGGCGCTGCTGCGATGTCTGCGACCCGGATCCCTGGCTGCCCGACCCGCAGACGATCGTGATCCGGCGGACCCGCTCCCGCGGCCGGACCGAGGCCCCGCCGGTCGAGCTCTCCGCCGCGGACCGGGAGCTTCTCGACGCGCTCAAGGCCTGGCGACTGCAGGCCGCGGCCGGCAAGCCGGCCTACACGGTGGCTCACAACAGGACGCTCGAGGCGATCGCGGCGTCTCGTCCCGGCGAGCC
>Ga0164305_10001152_pt1 | contig 10662 bp, 7 predicted proteins | sample Whisoiple_237_MG_FD_110215 | JGI IMG/M metagenome (GOLD analysis project Ga0164305, IMG submission 110215) | Soil microbial communities amended with pyrogenic organic matter from upstate New York, USA - Whitman soil sample_237_MG | ecosystem: Environmental > Terrestrial > Soil > Agricultural... | reverse complement strand
CAGCCGGCGTGCTGCGCCGCGATATCACCGAGAAGTTCCACCGGGAAGCGCGTATTGTTCTCGATAATCCGATAGACTTCTTGAATCGGCTCGCCTTTGGACCAGAGCTTGATCGAACGCAGTTGCAAACCTTCCATGAAAATATCGCTGGAGCGCGGTGTGATTCCGCCGATGTCGATCCAATGCACGTTGATGGCAAAAAAGCCGATCAGCGTTTGCAGATTCTTGCCCGCATAAATGGGCGTGTACATCACCGTATTGTTGAGATGCTGTCCTTGCACCGCAGCGTGGTTGCACACTATGACATCGCCCCAGTGCAAACGCGCGCGGCCGTACACGGCCAGTCCGTCGCGCACCGCCATGCCGACCGAATCGGCGACAAACACCGGCATCCCGCCGGTGCATTGCGCAACGAGTTCACCCTCCGGGCTCACAAGCCCTACGGCAAAATCTTTGTATTCATAAATATAGGGGCTGAAGGCAGTGCGAGAAATGTTCGCATCGATCTGATCCGTGATCGAGACCAAGCCATGGCGAATCACTTCGACGGTGATCGGGTCGACGAAAAAATTACTGGACTTCGATTTTGAATTCCCGCTCATATGGTTTCACTACTATAATCGCGAGTGTTACTTCCTTCGACTCGAAAATGTGCCGAATTTGTCATAGATGAGGCGAAGCCGAAGGATCTCGCATTCCTAAGTAGCAGTAACACGAGATTCTTCGCCTGCGGCTCAGAATGACATTCGTGTTTTTTCGCATTGCGACACAGCCATGGTGAGTAGGGAGTGCTCGACAATCATTGGCCGCTAAACCTTCCCCGTCGAGGGGGAAGGAATCGGATGTGCGTCAAATCAAATTTCATCGTCACTGGAAGCATAATTCTTAGCGAGAAGCAGCTCACTTCGCCGCGCACTGAATCCGGATCTCCCGTAGCTCACCGATCTCGAATCGATCGCCGGGCCAGATTACGGTGGTCGAGCCATATTCTTCGATAACGGTCGGCCCGGCATCAGCAAAACCTGCCTCGAGGGCGTCCCTATTATAAATCTTCGCGTCGACCCAACCCCCAGCGCCGCCGAGATAGACTCGCCGAGTCGTCGGTTGTTGAGCTTTCCTCGCCGCGCGCGGCAAACGCGCGATTTCCGGCTGCTTGAGCCGCGCAAAGGCGGACAAATGCAGCGCCTGAAATTCAGCCGGCGCTTTAGCATCCGCATGGCCGTAGCGCCGCCTGTAATCGCGCTCGAAGGCGATGCGGATCTGTTCCGCGTCCTCCAATCCCGAAACGGGGACCTTGATATTGTGCCGCTGCCCGCGGTAGCGCAATTCGGCGTGACGCTCGAAAAAAATATCCCGGGTATCAAATTCCTTCGCCAGCGAGTCTGAGGCATCGCGTTCCATTGCGCGATAAATTTGAGCCATTGCCGGCACCGTCTGATCGTTCAGAATCCCGACAAAAGTTTTCGCGGTATCGATGCGCGCGTCGGCCAAAAGCATGCCGATTGCCGAGAAATTTCCCGGCTCCGGTGGAATAATCACCGTCGGAATCGAGAGCTCGTGCGCCAGCGCGCACGAGTGCAGCGGTCCACCCCCGCCATAACTGAAAAGAATAAAATCCCGCGGATCGAGACCGTGTTCGACGGAAACTTTTCGGATTGCCCCGGCCATAATCACGATCGCAATCGAAATCACACCATCCGCCATCTCAATCGTGCCGGTCTCGCCGGCATAGCCAAGCGGCACGGCGATGCGTTCTGCCAAGGCGCGTTTGGCGGCGCCGATGTCAAGCCGCATTTCACCGCCAAGAAAGTTTTCCGGATTGAGCCGGCCCAGGATCAGATTAGCGTCAGTAATGGTCGGCTCGGTCCCAGCACGGCTATAGCAGACCGGCCCGGGGGTCGACCCCGCGCTTTGCGGACCCACATGCAAACGATTTTGCGCATCGATCCATGCGATCGAGCCGCCGCCCGAACCGACTTCGACGATGTCTATAACCGCCGATTTAATCGGAAAGCCTTTGATATAGCCGTTGACATAGTAGACGGAGTTCACTGAAAAACGACCGTTCTCAACCAGTGCGCACTTCGCGGTGGTGCCGCCCATGTCAAATGCCACGACGTTTTTAAAGCCGAGTTTCTCGGCATAAGCGCTGGCGCCAATGCAGCCGCCGATGGGACCCGATTCGACTAGACCGATGGCCTGGCGACACGTGCGCTCGGCGGACAGCAACCCGCCATTTGAGCCCATCATAAAGAGTGAACCATTGAAGCCTTCGCGTTTGAAATCGTTGTCGAGTCGGCGGATGTAGGTACTCACCTGTGGTCCGACGTAAGCGTTCGCCGCGACTGTCGAGCAACGCTCGTATTCATACCACTCACGCGTCAGATCGGTACTGAAGGTGATATAGGTGTCGGGCAACAACTCTCGTAGCTGCTCCGTAGCGTTCTCCTCGTGTGTCGGATTGATGTAGGAGTTCATGAAAAAGATCGCCACCGCCTCGATGCCGATTTTTTTGATCTCATCGGCAAGCTTCTTGAGAGCTGCTTTATCGAGAGGCGTGACAACCTCACCCTTACTGTCCAGCCGTTCCGGTACTTCGAACCGCAGCTCACGTGGAATTAGGGGTTCGTCGCGCTGATAATGAAGGTCGAATGGATCGGGACGGTTGCCTCTGGCGATTTCAAGGATGTCGCGGAAACCCTTGCTCGTCACCAACGCGGCCTTCGCGCCTTTGCGTTGGATCAGGGAATTGATCACCAGCGTCGTACCGTGGTTGACGAGGGAGGCTTCGGCGGGCTTGATCTTCGCTTTGCGGAAACACTCAAGAATCCCATCCACGAGGTTCTCATACGTCGTTGGGCTTTTCGCATAAATAACCCGGCGACTTTCATGATCGAAGGCGACGAGATCGGTAAACGTGCCGCCGATATCGACGGCAATGGCGTACGACATTCTAAATCCTGTTTGAAGTTTGTACTCTTGCGTTTAGGTTTAGGCTCAACTCAAAACTCTGGACCCTAGACGCAAGACTTTATTCGCGGCGGGCGTTGCCATGCGCGTCAATCATGACGCCATAGTCATCGCGCGCGCTTTCAAGTGAGACAAGGCCGCGAGTCAGATCACGCAAGACCAATTCAGTGGCGCGCCGTCGTGGATCGCCGTAACCACCACCGCCGCCTGTCGACATGCGAACACGATCGCCAGCCTGGAGAGGCCGGTTTTCGGTTTTGTAAAGCAGCTCAGGCTGTTGATCACCGCTTTTGTAAATCAGCACGTGACCCGATTTGCCGGATTTGCCGCCTTGCACACCCCACGGCGGACAGCCGATACGGTCGAAGTTCGCCCATAATTCGCAGGGGGCGAGAAGCACGTACTGCTTGTCAAAGCCCAAACCGCCGCGCCACTTTCCAGGCCCGGCGGAGTCCTGACGCAGACAGAACTCTTCGACTCGGAACGGGTACATGGATTCCTGCAACTCGACCGGGATCAAACGCGTATCGCCATGAGCCATCGTGCGAAACGGCCCTGCGCCGTCGTGGCTTGCGCAGGCGCCCCAACCGCCATGTCCGCTGTCGTTGGCTTTAAATACGGCGCCCGTATCCGTACGCTTGCCGGCAAAGCTCAGTGATGAGAACGTCCCGAAATGCGCGCCCGTCACGCGCTCGGGTAATGCCGGTTCCAAGGCTTTGATGATGCAATCGATCACCGTCGGAAAAGGAATGCTGTAGAGGCCCATTGCCGCCGTCGGTTCGGCGCTGATAAGCTTTCCCTGGGGTAAAATCATCTTCACCGGTCGAAAGGTTCCTTCGTTGGCCGGTTCATCTGTCGCGATCAAGTATTTAAAAGCGACCCGCACGCAGGTTCGTCCACCGCCGTAGAACCCGGAATTGATGCAGCCTTTGACCTGCTCCGAGATTTCGGAGAAGTCGACGGTCATTTCGTCGCCGGCGATCACAACTTTGACTTGGATCGGAATTTTTGCATCGCGCACGCCGTCGTTATCAAGATACGCGTCGTGCCGGTAAACTCCATCGGGAATCGCGCGGATTTTTTCCCGGGTCGCCGCTTCGCATTGATCGAGAATTCTGGTGAGGGCGTCGAGAAAAATGCTGGTGCCGTATTTGTCGGCCATCGCCTGCGTCAGATCGCGGCCAAGCAAGCATCCGCCTAACTGCGCCTCGATGTCGCCGAGCAATTCCAGCGGAAAGCGGGTGTTGTTTTCAATGATCCGATAGACTTCCTCGATGGGCTCGCCCTTGGACAAAATCTTTATTGAGCGCAGCTGCAGCCCTTCCATGAAAATATCCGTCGAGGAATAGGAAACCGATCCGATTGCTCCGCCGCCAATATCGATCCAGTGGCAGTTGATGGAAAAAAAGCCGATCAATTCATCGCCGTTCGACCCGGCGAAGACCGGCGTGTACATCACGGTGTTGTTGAGATGTTGTCCCTGGACCGCAGCATGATTGCAGACGATCACATCGCCTTTGTGCAGATGCGCTCGACCGTAAATCTCCAGCCCGTCTTTGACCGCCATGCCCACAGAGTCGGCAACAAACACGGGCATTCCCCCGGTCGATTGCGCCAGCAACTCGCCGGCGGCGCCCACGAATCCGACCGCGTAGTCTTTGTATTCGTAAATATAAGGACTAAACGCCGTGCGCGTCATGTTGGCATCGATCTGATCACAGATGGAAATAATGCCGTGGCGAATGACTTCCAAGGTGATGGGGTCGATCTCTGTAGGTTTGCCGAACGGCTTTGGCATAGCTGCAAGTTGCGCTTGCGGTTAAAAACTTAGGCGGATATTTTCAAGGAACTCGTAGGTTGTCAAGCAAGGAGAATTTGGCGTAAGTAAATAACGGCGGCAGTACGGCTCAACAATCCGGAGTCTCAAGAATGGTGAATTCTTTTCGTTGTCCCTACGGTTCGACTTTGCAGTGGTGCACTCTGGTTCTTGTTTTATTGGCGCTTACAACCGGGCTGGAAGCTCAGGAACGCCGAGCCAAGCTCAGAATTTCCAACGCGGGCTTCACAATCACCGCGCTGCCGCTGCTCGCGGCAAAGGATTGGGGGTTGTTCACTGCTAACGGTCTCGACATGGAAGTCATTCTGATGCAGTCGGCTCTCGTTCCCGCAGCGCTGACGCAAGGGGATATCGATTACCAAGCCGGCGTGGGACCGGCGTCGGTCAATGCCACCATGAGCGGTTTTCAGACTCGCGCCATCTGGTTTTCGTCGGACAAAATTTCCTATTGGCTGATGGCCAAGCCGCAGTTCAAAACGATCGACAGCTTAAAATCAAAGAAAATCGCCATTACGGGGTTGGGCGGCACGGTCCATGTTGCGTTCAATCTCGCGCTGGAAAAACTCGGCGTAAACCCCAAGGATTTTGTTCTGGTATCGATTGGTGGGCAGCAGATTCAACAGTTCATTTCTTTGGAGTCCGGCTATGTCGACGCGGCGCTTCTTTCGCCGCCGGTAACATTCGGCGCTCAGAAAAAAGGTTTTTACAAAGTTCTCGACGTCGGCGCGATGGTCGACATGCCGGGCGGCGGTTTGACCGCTCTGGTAAAGACGATCCAGGAACGGCCGAGCGAAACCAAGCGCGTGATTCGCTCCCTCCAACAGGCCAAGGATGAAATCAGAAAATCAAAACCGAAATCCCTCGATCTGATCGTCAAGCTACTCAAGATGGATCGGGAAGCGGCGAGCGAGACCTATGATCAATTTCTCACCACCTTGAGCCCGACGGGAATTCCGACTCGCGTAGGAATGGACATACTGGTGAAGTCCGTTCAAGCGCAAGGCCGACACGTGGGACGCAAAGTGAATTTCGAAGATATTGCCGATGATCGGCTCGCCACCGAAGTCGCAAAGGAGATGGGCTACAAAATTCCGTGATCGTACGCTTTAGTCTTCGGCAGCCGAACACGGTTTATTTGTCGTTCGACCGTGCCACAGTTGTCATTTCCAGCCAAAGTGAGAAATCTTTCTTCGTCTGTTGGCTGAAAGCAAGATCTTTCGCTCCGCTCGAGATGACAAATATGGGCTGTTCATGAATCGCGACACAGCTCTGTGGGAGAAAGTTACGATTAAGCTCGCGGATAACCTGTGCTCCCGGCGGCGAAAGCTAAAACGCAACGCAACGGAATAATGACTAACAGCAGACTCCGAAAATTCTTTGGGCGAATAGTTTGCCGCGCGCTATTGGCGCTCGGGCTTGCCATAGTCCTATGCGGTGTCGGCTACGCACAGGAGCGCCTCACCAAAGTCCGCATTTCCAACGCCGGCTTTACCATCACGGCTTTGCCGCTGCTCGCCGCGAAGGACTGGGGAGTATTCAGCGCGAATGGTTTGGACGTCGAGTTGATCGTCATGAGCCCGACACTTGCTGCGGCGGCGGTGGCCCAAGGCGACATAGATTACGTCGCCGGCGTAGGGCCGGCGTCCGTCGCAGCGACATTGAGCGGTCTGCCCTCGCGGGCAATATGGTTCTCCTCAGACAGAATTTCTTACTGGCTACAGAGCGCGCCTTCCTACAAAACACTCCAAGACCTCAAAGGCAGAAAGATTGCGCTCTCCGGCGGTGTGGGCGGCACGAACCATGTCGCTTTGGTTATTGCGCTGGAGAAATCCGGCGCGAATCCGAAAGAATACGCGATGGTCGGAATTCCCGGCCAACAGGCTCAGGTATTCTATTCACTCGAGTCGAACTTCGTCGAAGCGGCCCTCTTATCGCCACCGCATATGTTCATCGCCGCACGAAAGGGATTTAACAAACTCCTGGATGTCGGCGCCATGGTCGAAATGCCCGGCGGCGGTTTGACGACTTTAATCAAGACGATTCAGTCACGGCCCGCAGAGGTGAAGCGCGTCATTCATGCTCTGCAACTGGCCAAAGACGAGGTGCGTAAATCCAAACCCAAAACCGTCGAGCTGATCATGCGCCTTTTAAAAATGGATAAACAAGCCGCTTCGGAAACCTACGATGTTTTTCAGACCACCTTAAATCCGACCGGAATTCCGAATCGCGCCGGCATCGACAATCTGGTGCGCTCGCTCCAGGCGCAAGGACGCTTCACCGATCGTAAAGTCGCCTTCACCGAGGTCGCCGACGATCGTCTAGCGACGGAAGTAGCGAAGGAACTGGGTTACAAATTACCTTGATTCGACCGAGAAAACTATTCCTTCGCCCTTTGGGAGAAGGTTAGGATGAGGGTTCGGCAAGGAGGCCCTCACCCGCCGCTTCGCGCCGGCCTCTCCCATTGGGAGAGGCAATAATCTCCTCGATGTAAGGCGTTTAACCATATGAGTAATTTGTCTTGCGATGTTCTCGTCGTCGGCGCCGGGCTCGCCGGCTTCACCGCCGCGACTCGCGCTGCGGAGCGCGGCGCCAAAGTTTTGTTGATCGAGAAGAGCGCAGGAGAACTGGGCGGCGGAAATATTTTGATGGCCTCGGGAAGCTTGCGCGCAGGCGGCAAAAGCCCGCGCACCGACCCGCGCGAGCTTTATGATTTCGTTATGTTCGAAGGCGTCGCATACCCCGAGCTGGTTCGGGCTTGGTCCGAAACCTGCGGACGCGCCGTCGATTGGCTGATCAGCAGCGGTGTCAAAGTCGACGAAAATGCGCCAGGCAGGGTCTGGCTCGATCAATCGGGTGAGGTCTCCCTCGCTCCGGTTTACAAAAAGGATGTCGGCACCCGCGCCCTCGCCAAGCTCAAGGAGCGCTTTCTTCATTTCGCCGGCCGTTATGAAAATAACGTTGAAGGAAAAACATTGATCCTGGAGAATGACCGCGTCGCCGGCATGATCGGGATGCGGACCGGTGCAAAAATTGAACTTCGCGCGCCTTCGACGATCCTTACCACAGGCGGCTTCAGCGCTAATAAGGATTTGCTCAAAAAACACATTGGCCCTCACGCCGATCAGTGCAAGCTGCGCGGTTCGAAACAGGATACCGGCGATGGTCTCCGAATGGCACTGGAAATCGGCGCCAAGGCAGTCAATATGAAATACTTTTACGGTCATCTAATTTCGCGCAAAGCGCTCGTTGATGACCGCTTCTGGCCTTATCCGCGGCTCGATGGTTTCGTTGATGAAGGCATTTTAGTTAATCCGGAGGGCATGCGCTTCGTCGACGAAGGTCGCGGAGATGTTGCCGTGGCCAATGAGTTGGCTCGAACGGAGAACGTTACCGGTGCGGTGCTCATCTTTGGCGACGAGAGTTGGCAAGCAGCTAAAGACGACAATTTTTCCAATCTGGTCAAAACGCCGGCGCCCAATCCTTGGCTGATGGACCATGGCGGCGAAATCTTTCGGAGTGAAACCATCGAAGGCCTGGCGCAGGTTCTTGGCATGGACACCATGCGATTGCGTGCGACCGTCAGCAATTACAATCGCGCCGTCGATGCGAGCGCAACTCAGTCGCTCGGCGTATCACGAACCGGCAAACCCAAGATTCTGCGCGCGCCGTACTACGGCTTACGAGTGGTGCCCGGCATTACTTTCACGATGGGTGGAATTCTCGTAAACGGCCGGGCCGAAGCTTTAAACGAAAATGAGCAACCGATTCCAGGTCTTTACGCGGCTGGAGACGCGATGGGCGGACTCATGGGCGGCTACCGCGGCGGCTACACGGGTGGCTTGATGCAAGCGGTAGTCACTGGAATTCTCGCCGGCGAAAACGCCTCAGTGCTGTAATTCTCGGCAGCAACTCGCATCGCGCTATCGGCTTTCGCGCAGATCAGTCTTCCAATTGCTCCCTGTAAAGTCCGAGCGCTTCCGTTGAAGGACGGTCGTTGATGGAAAACAAAATCGCGTCTTCCGTCGTGGTATTTTCATGGGAGTGCCACTGCCAGGAGGGCACCACGAAGATGTCGCCTTTGGCCCAATTAAATTCGTTCGCTGAGACCTTGGTCATGCCTTGACCACGAAATACGTAATAGACGGTCGTGCTCGTGTGACGATGCGTTTTGGTCTTCTCCCTGGAACGGAGAAGCTGGATGGAACAGGAACAGGTCGGGAGAGTATGGCTGCCATCGACAGGGTTGGCGTATTCCAGGATCACGCCATCATACGGATCTCCCGCGCTTTCCTTAAGCGCATCTAGGGTCGCACGCGTTTCTTCCCACGAATACCGGTACGGTGGCGCTTGGAAAGAATTTTTGATCCAGGTCGGGCGTGCATGAGAAAAGATTTTTGACGAAAAATTTTCCGCCTTCTCAATCGGCTGCTGCGGTTTGCTGAAATTTTCCTGAATCATCGCGCCAAAGTGCGTGACCAAGCGAACGTCCAAGCCATCCAACCACATGACCGGTTCCGTGGAATTGTTGAAGTGGTCGTGCCAGGTCCAGTTCGGTGTGGTAATGAAATCCCCTTCGAACATCGGGAAGCGCTCGCCTTCGACGATCGTGTAAGCATTTGGAGTGCCCTTGATGATGAAGCGAATTGCTGCGGCTGTGTGTCGGTGCGCGGCGGCAATTTCTCCGGGTCGCACGAGTTGCACAGAAATATGCACCGTGTTGGTCATGCCTGCGACCAGGCCGGGGTTACGCATCTGGATCGTTCGGCGGCCGGCCTCCCCAGTGGTGATTAATTCGCCCGCCCAATTGAGCGCCTGCATGATCTCGTCGCCTTTCCACAAAAAAGGCTTGACCGTTTGGGCCCATTCCGAGTGCTCCCAATGGCCCTTTAAATTGCGGTCTTTCATCCACTGACTAAGCTCTTGTAAATCCATAGTTCCTCCAGACGTGAAGGCACAAAGCCGTGAGTTCTCAATACAAACCGCTGAGAATGCTGTCAAGCTGGAAGTCTTATGAAGACGCGGGTAGTCGAAAAGAACAAGACGTCAGTGGTGTGATCGAAAATAAGCTTTAAGACGGATAGCTCGCCGTGCGAAAGCGGTGATCGAGCGCAGTCGCCGATTGGCCCAACGGGCAGTTACTGCCAAGGGTGTTAACTCCAAGGCACGATCCACGATCGATTTTGCCGCCTCCAGAGCCCAATGATCCGCCTCAAGTTTATTCCCAAAAGTGAGTTCCTCTGCACCAAAGCAATGGGCAAAGCTATGAACCCATATTTTTCGGTGTCCATCTTCTGTGTGAAGCCACACGCATGCCTCAGGCAACCAGGCCTGTGGCCGGAGTTCATATGAAGCGGCTATGATACCGCAGCCGCGATGTTCCAGTGTCTGACTGATCAGATCAGGGTCAAAGTCCATTGAGAACTCTGAAAAGATTGGTTTCCTGCCGCTGAGCAATGTCGTCATGGAAGTGAAGACTGCGCAAATCATATACCAGTCACGGGTTGGGTAAATTTCGCTCTCCGTCGTAAGAAGTTGCCGATTGCGCTATGAAAGCTGCATAGCTTGCTTTGCGCTCGGTACAAATTTCTTTCTGCGCTGTTTTTCATCGTTTCGCATGCGAACTGCCGGATTTGACGTGAACTGAGCGAACCTGTGGCTCAACCGGCGTATCTTGGCAAACGAAGCCGACCGGGTGATCTTCTTCGAAGCCAGAGATGGTGCATCGAGCTCCATGTTGAAGATTAGCGAATATGTCACCTTATCTGCTGAGCGAAAATGTCACCCTTGACCAATCATCCAAGCGGCGGTTCATAATCTGACACGACGAAATTCGGGGGGTACTCTAGGTATCCCTT
>Ga0164305_10001151_pt1 | contig 10664 bp, 11 predicted proteins | sample Whisoiple_237_MG_FD_110215 | JGI IMG/M metagenome (GOLD analysis project Ga0164305, IMG submission 110215) | Soil microbial communities amended with pyrogenic organic matter from upstate New York, USA - Whitman soil sample_237_MG | ecosystem: Environmental > Terrestrial > Soil > Agricultural... | reverse complement strand
TCGTCTGTCTGCCTGTCTCTCTCTCTGGGAAAAAAGGTAAATTAGGCGGTAATAGTGATTCGCCAAATACCTGGGTAAATAAACCTGCATTGGGTTCTAACCGCATAGAACCATGCTGCAAAATAGCCTTTCCCCGGCGCAACTGGGCACTACCAATTAACTTATAACCATCTGCTAAAACTAAGTCTGCACCTGTTGCTGTGCCAAAACAATTGGGGTTATGAATGTAGCCTCGCCCAGAAGTTCCGTACTGTAATTCTAAACCGAGCGATCGCCACCCTTGAATTAAAAACTCGCAAATGGCTGCGTAGGCTTGAATGCGGCTGCCACGCAGTCCAGAAGTAACAACTGCATAAGTTAAATCGCCTTGATGTAATACCGCGCGTCCACCAGTAGGACGACGGACTAAATCAACAGCTTGCCCTTGCCAAGTTAAATGCTGCCAAAATTCAGGCCATCGCTGTTGATGATAGCCGAGTGAAATGGCTGCTGGAGACCAGGTATAAAATCTCAGCGTGGCAGGATGCAATCCTTGACGATGTTGGTCTAATAACCATTGGTCGATTGCCATCTGAACCGACCCTGGTGCTTCCAGCAGGGGAATTAACCGCCAAACCGATGAATTAGAGTTCAACGGAGGCTAAATTCAGCTTGCAAAGCGTCGTCATTGTCATCAGCAATGGTGGCGACAACGGTAATTGCACGGGAGATTTCACCAGGAGACAGTTCTGCGACGGTACGAGTTGATACCACGACTACATAGTTGTCAAAAATTGCAAAACGTGACTCAAAAGTATCAGCCCAGTTCATCTGTAGCAGTTTTTGCATTAACTGCGCTTCATTGTTCACAGGTAGCTTGAGAATAGAAGCCCAAACCGTTAACGTATCCTCATCTGTGGAACCCGTTAGTTGGACAAAGACTTCAACGCTACCGTATTTGAACTTCCATAAATGACCAGCATCACCTTTACTGACCATGGCAGTGTTGTCTTGATCCAAACTGGCGATAACGGTTTGAATAACTTCTACATGGTTAACCCCAGTCGAATCCTCTATCATCTCACTGGTGACGATATCAGCCGTTGATTTACTCTCAGTAGAAACCATTTCCAGATTTTGGTCTTGGGTGGTCATGGGCTTATGCTGCTTCCAATTGATGCGGTTTGCATAAACTCACTGTATCGCTTAGGCGATCGCTTGTTTTTACTTTTAGGTTTACTTAATTAACTTTGGGATTTGCCCACATCGCGAAGATTTTGCACTTCAGCTTAGTCAGTGAGAGAAGAGTAGGCGTTTTCAGGTAGGTAGTGCAACCACCGCTACCTACTAATTTTTCGGCTGCTTCGGCTGATTAGGAACGCTATTCAGCCCGTTTAAGAACATCGGCACAAACTTCTCAATAAACGCCTGAGGATCTCGGTTCCAAGCCTTTTGAGCAACATTAATCCGCGTCTGTTGTAACTCAGGTGCGAGTAAAGTTTGTGGTAAGCGTTCCATTACATACTGAGGACGTTGCCAAACTGGTAGGGTATTCGCGATGTCCATCAGATTTCCTAAGCGCCGGAGTTCAGCACCCAGCATAATATCCATTCCAGATTCATAAGCAGCTTGTTCAATCGCAATATATTTGCGTTTAGCTTGCTCAACTTTTTGTCGGTGTTCTGGGCTTTTATCCGCTATTTGAGCCAACCAACGGTTTCCCCAGCGCACATGACCCGCTTCTTCAGGAAAAATCCGTTCAATCGTTTCGCGGATTTTAATATTCTCTTCCGTTTGGGGGGCATTTTTTAGCGCATAAATGTGAGCAGAAAAATACTCACATCCTCGCTTCTCCGTGACATTAATCGCGGCTAATGAGGAAATTATACCTGCCTCCAGGTTTTGTTGCTCGTCATAAGATTCCCAGTCAATCAGGCGCTCAAATTCATCAATATAAGAACTTCCAGGCGGTGTACCAATATTGGCTCCCAAATCTACTAAAAGATCCGTTAACCACATAGAATGATGAGCTTCGTCAGCAACATGATGAGACAGTTGCTGCACCAGTTCTCGTGGCTGACCATTCAGCTTTTCGATCAAATCTGTCAAGTCTTTGCAGCTGCGTTGCTCATTGTAGCGGTAGCGATTCAGCGTAATCAAATGTAGTTCGCGATCGCGTACCACTTGAGAAAGAATCTGCCGCGCACTTATAGAGTTACGCAATTTATGGGGATAAGCAACCGTCATTCTGTTTCAGCTATTTGATCATTGCTCCTCTTATCTTGTAACGAAGGCTTTACAATTACCTCTGTCCCCAGTGAGAAACCAAAAAAAAGCGCCACCCCTTCAGGTGGCGGCATCAAAGTTTTAGGATAAATCTGCAAAAATCAGAAACGGCTAACTCTAGAGTCTAACAATCGTAGTAAAGAGCAAACTCATAAGGATGAGGCCGTAGGCGCATCGGGTTGACTTCATTATCGAGTTTGTACTCAATCCAGGTATTGATGAAATCTTCGGTAAATACACCCGTTTCTGTTAAGAAAGCATGATCTTTCTCTAACGCTTCTAAAGCCCCTTCCAAAGATCCCGGCGTTGAAGGAACATTCGCTAGCTCTTCTGGGCTAAGGTCGTAAATATCCTTATCCAGAGGTTCACCTGGGTCAATCTGGTTTTTAATCCCATCAATCCCAGCGCAAAGCATAGCCGCAAACGCGAGGTAAGGGTTGCTCGTTGCATCTGGACAACGGAACTCTAAGCGCTTCGCCTTAGGATTTGTACCAGACAACGGAATCCGAATCGAAGCCGAACGGTTTCCTTGGGAGTAAGCCAAGTTAACAGGCGCTTCAAATCCCGGTACCAACCGCTTGTAGGAATTGGTGGTGGGATTAGTTAATGCCAACAACGCTGGAGCGTGCTTGAGGATACCCCCAATGTAGTGCAACGCCATTTGGCTCAAACCCGCATATTTATCGCCTGCAAATAACGGCTTTCCATCCTTCCAAATCGACTGGTGGGTGTGCATCCCAGAACCATTATCGTTAAACAATGGCTTGGGCATGAAGGTAACAGTTTTGCCATATTTCTTAGCAACGTTCTTGATGACATACTTATAAGTCATCAAATAGTCGGCTGCTTGTACCAACGTTGCAAACCGGAAACCCAGTTCGCATTGACCGCCAGTTGCCACTTCATGGTGATGCTTTTCAATAGGCACTCCACACTTGGCCATAGTCAGCAACATCTCGGTTCGCATATCTTGCGAGGTGTCAGTTGGTGAAACTGGGAAATAGCCTTCTTTGTAACGAGGTTTGTAACCTAAGTTCCCACCCGGTTCTTCCTTACCAGAATTCCAACGACCTTCTACAGAATCTACATAGTAAAAACCTGTGTTCTGGGTTTGATCAAAGCGGACATCATCAAAGATAAAAAATTCTGCTTCAGGACCCAAGAAAGCGGTATCACCAATTCCTGTAGAAATTAGATAGTCCACTGCCTTCTGAGCAATGGTACGAGGGTCACGACTATAGGGTTCACCAGTACGCGGTTCTATGATGCTACAGATGACGCTTAGAGTCGGTTCAGCCATGAAGGGATCAATCCAAGCAGTGGTCGGATCTAGAACCATTGCCATGTCGGATTCGTTAATGGCTTTCCAACCCCGAATACTAGAGCCATCGAAGGGTACACCCTCGGTAAAGGAACTCTCGTCAATTTGGTTGTGGTAGAGCGAAAGGTGCTGCCAGATCCCTGGCGTATCGATAAACTTCAGATCGATGATCTGAATGTTTTTCTCTTTAACATAATTTAAGAATTCTTGCGGGTTCTGGAACATAGGAAACTCCTTAGTTGCTACGCTTGCTCAAAGCTTACAAGCCGGAAAATAATCTTAACGATTTTCATGGGTGGTGAACAGCCAGGTCAAGAGAAACAGCCTGGATAGTAGAGAACCCAATTCAATACACAAAGCTTCACGGTACTGAATCATGCTAGAGATAGACTTATCGAGATTTTGTATCAAAGGCTACAGAATATTCTGTATAGTTTGAGAGCCAGGGCAGAAAACATTAAAATTTGTAGCAAAATTAACATAATATTTTCTAAACTCACTGTTCAGTTTGTAAAATCGTATAAACAGCTACAGTTTAATCTTTGGGTGGGGGAAGCATGGTTACGAGGTTTAATACAGCTGAGGTAGACCAGCAAGAAGCACTCCAATATCGACCAGGGCAACGAGTAGAACTTAAGCAGTGTCCCGGCGTAGTTGATACCATTGCTGAATATGATCCGATGATGGTACCACCGATTTGGCTAGTGAACGATCCTAAGCCCCACTACCCTGAAGAATTAACCTTGTTAGTGAAACCAATGCTCAATGTCGAGTGGTTCCGACCTGCTGTCCGCCGGAAAGCACAATCTTCAGCCCCTAGCTGCTTGTTAGCTCAACGATAGGAGAGACTTCTAAAATTTTTATAACTTCAATAAAAGTTGCTTTCCCATTTGATACTCCCACAGCCAACCCTGTGGGATTATTAGTAAATAGACATACACAGTTTGTTGTAAACCGATAAAGACTGTTGTTGGGAGAGCAATTTCATGCGGGACGTAGTCACAAACCTCATTAAAAACTACGACGTGACGGGTCGTTACTTAGATCGGAATGCGATTGACGCACTAAAGTCTTACTTTGATACGGGGACAGCCCGGATTGCCGCAGCATCTGTAATTAATGCTAATGCGGCATCGATTGTTAAACAAGCTGGGTCAGGTTTATTTGAAGAACTACCGGAACTGATTCGTCCGGGGGGGAATGCTTATACAACTCGACGCTATGCGGCTTGTTTACGGGATATGGATTATTACTTGCGCTACGCGAGTTATGCGCTAGTTGCAGGTGATACGAATGTGCTGGATGAACGAGTCCTGCAAGGTCTACGGGAAACTTATAACTCTTTAGGTGTACCCATTGGCCCCACAGTCAGAGGCATCCAGATGATGAAAGAGATTGTTAAACAGGAAGTGGCAGCTGCTGGAATTAGCAATACCACGTTTGTTGATCAACCGTTTGATCATATGACTCGTGAATTGAGCGAACAGGATCTGTAAGGCTGCAAGATAAAACAGGGGCAGGTTTTCAGCTTGCCCCCGTTTAATAAATGAATTTTGGCGATCGCGTGGCTTGTCTGTAATCAGGTGGGTGCGATCGCTTTTTAATTTAAAACTTTTACTCGGTACTTAGAGCAGAGCCAATCTTGCAGGCTAGGAATAATATCTAACTGCTTGAGCGAGTCATCCAAAATCAGATTTTGTACAGGAATCGTATTCCAATTATCTAACCCCTGTTTACGCCAGCGCAGACTGCTTGCGTCAATCATGGGGCTTTCCACAACTAATAATTCTCGGAGGATGGGAGTCGTAGAATCTAGGGTGCTACTAAAAACTTCCCAAACAATTGTTTTGCCGTCTAAAGAAGTCCACCATCGGCGAATTCCTGCCAAATTTTTTTCATTGTCAGGGAGACCGCTTTCTGGGCACCAAACAAAAACTTGTGAAATTGACTCTTTAGTTTTCATTATTTAGTTATATAAAAGTCTCAAAGCGACTAAACACAAAATAATTGCTTCCTGATGTTTAGTTTTTACTACATTTTTGCAAAAAAGCTTTAGTTCTTTTAACTATTCGTAATATAAGACCCGAAATATTAACAGCAGAGGTAGAAGTTTATTAATAAAAGGGATGCAAATCTACATAAAACTTAGAAATCATTAGCTGGACATTCGCTTCAGTGAGCCGACTGAGAGGCAAATGCCCAGCTAAACTTTCTATCTGGACAAACTCTCGACACTTAAAGGTACTAAGTCTCCAGTTTTTGTTACCCCTAGTAACATTGGCTCGTTGGGGAGGATAAATTTGCCCGTTAGTACACAGCGTTCTTCATGCTGCGCTGTGGCGGCAATACTAGCTCGGATATCATCACGGGAAAACTGCGGTCGATAATCACCGGATTTCTGCTGCACATAGTTCCAGAGAATATCTCGAATCAACGCTTGATACCCCTGATTTCCAGAGATATCCTTCAGTTTCTCCTTAAGTTCCCGCTCTAGGCGAATGCTGGTAACTTCCATGTCAGTGGTTGAAGTCCGGGTGAGTGTATGCATGATCTTTTTTCCTTTAAGTAGTGGACAGACTCGTAATACAAGTGTAGTATTTAAAAGTCACCTTTAAGTTCATCTTTAAAAAGAGCCTTCTGTGAACCGAATTCCCACCACCTCCACCTCATGCCCGACAACAAATCGCCTCAGCGATTGGAAATCGGCGGCTATGGGCGTGGAGTTTCTGTTTATAGGTGGTCATAGGTTAGGAGAACTAGGCAAAGCCTTTGAAAGTCATAGAAATTATGCTAGCGATCGCCTGGTAGCAGAGATACAACTAGATCAACGAAGCGGGGGGTACAGTTTTAGAGCGTCTGTACCTATATAAGACGAGAAGACGCACGAGAAGGTTTTCAACCCCCGCTTCTAACTGAGTAGAAGCGGGGGTTTTGTTATATGAGGAATTCAGCCGTGACGAGCGCAACTGAAGTATTAAGTCATTCTGTGGTGGTGTTTTCCAAAAACTACCTGCCGATGAGCCGAGTCAACATCAAGCGAGCCATTATTCTTTTGGTGACGGGAAAAGCTGAACCCCTAGATTGGACAACGAGTCGGGGAACCGCAGTGCGATCGCCTAGTCAGGTGGTGCAAGTACCCGAACATATTCGCTTAACCATCGCGGGAAATGAGCGGCTTTGGAAAGTTCCTCCAGTGAATCGGCGAGAAGTTCTACGGCGAGATCACTATGCTTGCCAATACTGCGGTAGCGCTAAAAAGCTGACGTTGGATCATGTGATTCCGCGCTCAAAGGGTGGAAAACATACTTGGGATAACGTAGTGATTGCTTGCGAAGCGTGTAACAGCCGTAAAGGCGATCGCACCCCTATCCAAGCCGGAATGCTCTTACGCAGCCAGCCTAAAGCCCCAACTCATCCAGCAGTTGCATTTGCTGAGCAGTTTTGGAAAGAACAGCACTAAGAAATAAGGGTAAAGTTGCAAGTTTTGACTTTTAACTCTCATCACTTTGACTCCCTACCCTTCACTCAGCCATCAAAATCATGGGAGATGCTCAGTTATGCTGAAACTCACTTACACAGAAACTGGTTTTCACTTAGAGCGACTAGCCCAATCTCTCGAAGAATGGGTAGCGCAGCGAGTGATTTTGGCACTGAGAGTGTCTACTAGTTTTTGTGTTGAACCCAGCACCGCCTCATTTTTGCTGCCAGCCGACTTACCAGAGTTATCTGTTTTAGAAACTTTGATTCAGCGAGAAGGAACCGATGAGATCGGTTTATCTGTGTGTGATGCTGAATATGTAGAAGTCAGCCTGCGCGGAACTTGGCTGTCAGCAGATCCTGAAGGTGAAGAAGGTGTGTTTGTGACAGCAATGAGCGATCGCACTGAGTTCTTTCTTTTCAAACTGTGGCATGAAGCTCAAACTTGCACCTCTTCTCTAGCTCCCTAAACAAAAGGCGCGTCTAGATGCGCCTTTTGGATCAGAAATGTTTGTATTTCATGAGTTTCTCAGAAGAAATGTTCGGAAAATCATGCAAATAGGTCGTCTTAAGTTAATTAAGACGACCCCTCTTTAAGCCTATTTAAGGTAGCACTTCTAAAAATCAGTCAGAGTTGATATTCCAACACAAACAGATCTGAAAAGCACCAAGTTTTATTACTGATCCAGTCTCAGCCTAATACTTAGCATCTCCTGCATCATCAGGAGCTTCTCCCCCAATGCTGATCCCTGTATTAAAAACATCAGCATCCGTTAACTTAACATCATTCATCACAGCGCCAGTCACGTCAGCATCGTATAACTTTGCTGCTGTGAAATTAACATTCGTTAGGTTGGCTTCAACTAGGCTAGTACCGCTCACAAAAGCTCCGGTAAGATTAGCCCCTTCTAAATTAGCGCCTGTTAAATCAGCACCTTCTAAGTTGGCATTTGTGAGGTTAGCACCTTGTAAGTTAGCATTTCTCAAGTCAGCGCCAACTAAGTGCGCTCCACTTAGGTTTGCACCAACTAAACTACAGGCAGAACATTGTTTGGTTTCCAGTAACCGTTCTACTTGATTAGAATTTTGAGCTTTAACCGGAAGCGATAAGGATACTGTTGTTAATAAAGCTAAGGTAGCCAGAATATTTAACTTCATAGTTACTTGCCTCCAGGGCGGGTTATCAGCAAGGATCTAGAACCTGATTAATAGCCTGTCATTTCATAAAGCCATTAAGCGGTTCTGGCGATCGTTTAAGAAAGCGAACTATAACCTTAACTTTCATTAAGGGTTGAGGAGCCAGACCCTTTGTTTTGATGTCTCCTATTAATAGCTTGCACCTTAATAGGTAAAAAATCTATCCCTCTAAAGGAAACTACACAGGCTTGAGAATAAATTCCTTAAGGCGGATGTATCTGTTAAAGGATTTTATGGTTTTTACCCCTGTAGAGAAAGTCAGGGCTTACAGACAATCTCTCTAGAGCCTAGAAACACTGTCTTGCTAAGAAGATGCTTTGAGATTCCTTTCACCTTGTTTCCCTCAGAAGGTGCGCTCAATATTGATCTGGATTTAACCGAAAAACCTGATTACAAAAGGGCTTTAACTAACAACGTTCCTCAATTCAAAAAAAGTTTGCCGATCCACTTGACACTTTTGTAGTATGTTTGTAGTATAAATGTATGACGAACGGGAAAGAGCCTCAAAGCTTCTCACCCAGCGCTAAAACAGAACCTTGAAAACTAAATAAGTAATTGGTCATTTTATGGTTGGCTCAATGCTGTTTTTTATCCTTTTATAGAAATCGCCCCCTGGTTGATTTCTCCGCAATAAAGGATAAACAGTAGCAGAGTGAGCCAACACTCCTAAAACCACACTGCTTGAGCCATGGGGCTGTAGCTCAGTTGGTCAGAGCATCGGCTTGTCAAGCCGAGGGTCGTCGGTTCAAGCCCGATCAGCCTCGCTCAGCAGTGATGTAGGAGTTAAATGTCTGTGCTGTATAGGATTGGTCAGCAGAGGGTTGGTGAGCGGCAGTTTCAGCAAGTGTAGTACATACTACATACAAATTGGGCGATCGCATTCCTGACCCTCACTCTCACCAGTCAGCAGCAAGACGGGAGTATAGCTCAGTTGGCAGAGCAGCACCCTTTTAAGGTGAATGTCGCAGGTTCAATCCCTGCTGCTCCCATTTCATTAAGGCCCTATCGTCTAGTGGACAAGGATTTCTGAATTTCGATCAGAAGACACGGGTTCGACTCCCGTTAGGGCTATCAGGTAAGTGACCACCTGATTTCACAAGGTCGAGTAGCCAAGCGGTCAAGGTGTCAGTCTGCAAAACTGAGTTTCGTGGGTTCAAATCCCACCTCGACCTTTCTCGATTTTGGGAGTATAGCTTAGCTGGCAGAGCAGCACCCTCTTAAGGTGAATGTCGCAGGTACCGCTTCGCGGAAGCAAGCTACGATCCCTGCTACTCCCACTCGGAATATAAAACGCTTGGGAGTATAGCTCAGTGGTAGAGCAGTCCTCTCATAAGGGACTAGTCACAGGTTCAAGTCCTGTTACTCCTATCGCTTAATACAGCCTTATCGTCTAGCTCGGTTAAGGACGCTGCCCCCTCAAAGCAGAAACAGGAGTTCAAATCTCCTTAAGGCTATGGTTTCGTGACCAATTGGAGAGGTGGCTGAGCGGTAAAAGCGCTCGTTTGCTAAACGAGTTTGGGGCAACCCATCGCAGGTTCAAATCCTGTCCTCTCCGTTTTTGGGTCGGCTCGCCTATGTAGAGTAGGGCAACTCTCTGTAAAAGAGCCGCAATTGCGTTGCAGGTGCAAATCCTGCCCGACCCATTGAATTTTGGATGACAAAATTCAAATCTGTATGTGGGGATGGTGTAACTGGCAACATCTCGGTCTCCAAAACCGATGATCTGAGTTCAAATCTCAGTCCCTTCGCCTTTTTTAGGGTACTTACGAGAGCATAGTTTAACTGGATAAAACCTCAGTTTACGAAACTGAAGACGTGGGGGTTCAAGTCCCTCTGCTCTCGCCTTTAAATTTCCCCCGGTAGCTCAGTTGGTAGTAGCGCCTGTCTGAAGAACAGGAGGTCGTCAGTTCGATTCTGACTTGGGGGGCTGTCGTTGCCTTGTAGCTCAGTGGAAGAGCGATCGCCTGTTAAGCGAAAGGTCGTAGGTTCAATCCCTACCAGGGCAGCCATTTATTGCCGGGTGGACGAAAGGCAAGTCGCATCGCTCTGAACGATGAAATTGCAGGTTCAACCCCTGCCCCGGCATCCATTTTATTGGGGAGTCGCCTAATTGGCATGGCACCGCTCTTTGACAGCGGAAAAATGCAGGTTCAAACCCTGCCTCCCCAGTTCTGCCTTGACTGGCAGTTAATCTACACTCCTGTAGCCCAATTGGAAGAGGCCGCTATCTCAAAAGTAGTGTGTTGTGCGAGTTCGAGTCTCACCAGGAGTATCCAAACTCGCTCCTGTGGCGGAATTGGAAGACGCGGCAGACTTAAAATCTGTACTTTATTGTTGTGGGTTCGACTCCCACCAGGAGTATTAACGGGATGTGGCGCAGCTTGGTAGCGCAGCAGCTTTGGGA
>Ga0164305_10001149_pt1 | contig 10675 bp, 9 predicted proteins | sample Whisoiple_237_MG_FD_110215 | JGI IMG/M metagenome (GOLD analysis project Ga0164305, IMG submission 110215) | Soil microbial communities amended with pyrogenic organic matter from upstate New York, USA - Whitman soil sample_237_MG | ecosystem: Environmental > Terrestrial > Soil > Agricultural... | reverse complement strand
TCGTCGACGGCACGGGCATCACGCTGACCGCCCGGGTCGGCACCCTGCGACTCACGCACCTGGCACCCGTCCTCGACGCCGTCGCGGCGAGCCTCGTCATGCGGACCGACGGTCGGGTGCCTGCATGAGCGTGACGTTCGACGCCTCGACCACCCGTCTGCGGCTCGACGCCGACGCGTTCATCACCCTCGTGGAGTACGCCACCGACCCCGAGGGCGCCTGCGAGGACGTCGTGGAGCGCCTCAGCGACGCCGGCGTGGTCGCCGACGGAACCCCGCACCCCGTCCTGCGCAACGCCCTGGCCGCCGTCACCACCTCGCTCGGCTCGCTCCAGGTGCTCGTCACCGGACCCGACGGAGTGCGCCTCCACCAGGCCTGGGTGGCCTTCGTCAGCGCCATGCTCACCGACCTCGCCGACGGCACCTACGACTTCGCGGCCCTGAGCACCGAGTTCGTGCCGACGACCATCGCGCAGCTGACCGGGCTGCAGGCCCGGCCCCGTCTCGACGCGGCGTCGGCCGTCGTCGACGAGTCGCTGCTCGACGACCTCGCCTCCAACTCCGTGGCCGCCCGCACCGCCGGCAGCGAGGCCCTCGCCGACCTGCTCGCCCCGTGGCCCCGCGCCGGCGCGGCCGTGCGTGCCGGACTGTGGCAGCTGTCGGTCGTCGACATCGCCTTCCAGGCCCGGGACCGCACCGTCGTGCGCAGACTCGCGTGGGTCGACGTCGACGCCGGACTGCTCCGGGTCGAGGCCGACGAGCACGGTCCGGCCCTGGTGCCGACGACGTCGACCGCCGTGTGGCGGGCCATCGTGTCGATCCTGCCGACCGACGCCGAGACGGGCACCGAGACCGGCACCGTGGCGCAGTCGGCCTGAGCCGCCGGGCGCCGCACCCCGGCGACGTGGCAGACTGCCGCTGGCGACTGGGAGAGGAATCCGGTGCGAATCCGGAGCGGTCCCGCCACTGTGAACCTCCGACCACGCGGTCGGCGGAAGCCAGGGCATCTCCCGTCGCTGGTCGCGCCCGCCGGGCGCGTCCGGTCCACCGACGCGGGCGCGGCACCCGCAGGAGGCTCGCAGTCACATGCGCGACGGCTCGAACGACGTCCCGAACGACGTCCTCAACGACCCTGACCAGCACGGGTCACCACCCGGCACCTTCCCCTTCTCGGCGGTCGTCGGCTCCGACGACCTGGCCCTGGCGCTCGTCCTCACGGCGGTCTCGCCGGAGGTGGGCGGCGTGCTCGTGCGCGGCGAGAAGGGCACGGCGAAGTCGACGATGGTGCGCGGCCTCGCCGCCGTGCTCCCCCGCCAGCAGGTCGTCGCCGGCTGCCGCTTCGGCTGCGCACCGGGCGACGGCGCCGGATGCCCGGACGGACCGCACGACCCGGACGCCGCGGCCGGCACCCGAGCGGCCCGTCTCGTCGAGCTGCCGATCGGCGCCACCGAGGACCGTGTCGTCGGGTCCCTCGACCTCGAGCGGGCGCTGGGACGCGGCGAGACGGCATACCAGCCCGGCCTGCTCGCGGCCGCGAACCGCGGCATCCTCTACGTCGACGAGGTCAACCTCCTCCACGACCACCTCGTCGACCTGCTGCTCGACGCGGCGGCCATGGGCCGCAACACCGTCGAGCGCGACGGCGTCTCGGTCTCGCACGCCGCCCGGATCGTCCTCGTCGGGACGATGAACCCCGAGGAGGGCGAGCTACGCCCGCAGCTGCTCGACCGCTTCGGGCTGACCGTCGAGGTCGCCGCGCCCCGGGAGCCCGCGCTGCGCGCCGAGGTCGTACGCCGCCGGCTGGCCTTCGACGCGTCGCCGGCTGCGTTCGCGGCCCGGTTCGAGGACGACCAGGAGGCGCTGCGCGGGCGGATCGCCGACGCGCGGTCACGGGTCGGAGCCGTGACCCTGACGGACGAGATGCTGACTCGGATCGCGGTCGTCTGCGCCGGCTTCGAGGTCGACGGTCTGCGCGCCGACATCGTCACGGCACGCGCCGCCATCGCCCACGCGGCCTGGTCGGGACGCACGGTGGTCACCGTCGCCGACGTCCGGGCGGCAGCCCGGCTGGCGCTGCCGCACCGCCGGCGCCGCAACCCGTTCGACTCCCCCGGGATCGACGAGGACCTCCTCGACGAGCTCCTCGGCGACGACGATCCGGACCCCGAGCCGGATCCGGGACCGGGGGACGGCGGCGAGCCAGAGCCTGCCGACCACGACCACGACCGCAACCACGACCGCGACCGCGAAGCGCAGCCGAGCTCGTCGTCGGAGACGGCACGGACCGACGGGCAGGAGTCGCCACGACAGCCCGAGCCCCAGCACGCCGAGCTCGAGCCGGGGCTCGGCGAGGGCGGTGAGAGCGGCGAGGGCGGTGAGAGTGAGGTGCCCGCTGCCTCGGCGGTGAGCGCCGCCGATCAGCCCTACCGGGCGAAGCTGCTGCGCGCCAAGGGGATCGGGCAGGGCGACCCGGGACGCCGGTCGGCCGCCCTGACGAGCACCGGACGCCGCGTCGGCTCGACGACCGCCCGCACCGGGCCGGTCCACGTGCCCGCGACGATCCGCGCGGCCGCGGGACGCGGCGCCACCGGCGACCGGTCGGGACGCCTGCGCGTCCTGCCCGGCGACCTGCGCCGCTCGGTCCTGCAGGGTCGGGAGTCCAACCTCGTGCTGCTCTGCGTCGACGCGTCCGGGTCGATGGCCGCCCGCAAGCGCATGGAGGCCGTGAAGTCGGCGGTGCTCTCGCTGCTCCTCGACGCCTACCAGCGGCGCGACAAGGTCGGCCTCGTGACCTTCCGCGGGTCCGACGCCGAGCTCACCCTGCCGCCGACCGGCTCGGTCGACATCGCGGCCCGGCGGCTTCGCGACCTGCCCCACGGCGGACGGACGCCGCTCGCTGAAGGGCTCGGGACGGCATACGACACGTTGCGCGTCGAGCGCCTGCGCGACCCGAACCGGCGCGCGCTCCTCGTCGTCGTCACGGACGGCCGGGCCACGAGCGGCACCGATGCCCTGGGCCGCGCCGGGCGCGTCGCCACCCAGCTGCGCGGCGAAGTAGTCGAGAGCGTCGTGCTCGACTGCGAGTCGGGGCGCTTCCGGATGGGGCTGGCGGCCCGGCTCGCCGAGCACCTCGGCGCCGAGCACCTGCCCGTCGGCGAGCTGGCCGCGTCGGCCATCGTCGGCGCGGCACGCACGCCGCGCCCGACGGGACGAGCCGCCTGATGCGCGGCCAGCCGACGACCGTCCCCGAGGACGGCCTCACGACGCGCCAGCGCCGCAACCGCCCCCTGCTCATCGTCAACACCGGCGACGGCAAGGGGAAGTCGACGGCCGCCTTCGGCCTCGCCCTCCGCGGCTGGAACCAGGGCTGGTCGGTCGGCGTGTTCCAGTTCGTCAAGAGCGCGAAGTGGCGCATCGGCGAGCAGACCGCCGTCGAGACCCTCGCCGAGCTGCACCGCGAGACCGGCAAGGGCGGTCCGATGGAGTGGCACAAGATGGGCGCCGGCTGGTCCTGGACCCGCAAGGAGGGCACCGAGGACGACCACGCCGAGGCGGCTCGCGAGGGGTGGGCGGAGATCAAGCGCCGGCTCGCTGCCGAGACGCACGCCGTCTACGTCCTCGACGAGTTCACCTACCCGATGGCGTGGGGCTGGATCGACGTCGAGGACGTCGTCGCGACCCTGCGCGACCGCCCGGGCCACCAGCACGTCGTCATCACCGGGCGTCGCTGCCCGCAGGCCGTCCTCGACCTCGCCGACCTCGTGACCGAGATGACCAAGGTCAAGCACCCGTTCGACGAGGGCCAGAAGGGCCAGCGAGGGATCGAGTGGTGAGCGCCTTCAGCAGCGCGGTCGACGCCGCCGTCGGCTCGGCGGTCGGCACCGCCCTCGGCCGGCTCCCGGCCGGGCCCGACGTGCCCGGCGCCACCGCCCTCCCTCGACTCGTCGTCGCGGCCCCCGGCTCGGGCCACGGCAAGACGACCGTCGCGACGGGGCTCATGGCCGCGCTGCGCGCCCGTGGTCTCGGGGTCTCGGGGTTCAAGGTGGGCCCGGACTTCATCGACCCCGGCTACCACGCGCTCGCCACGGGCCGACCCGGTCGCAACCTCGACCCCTTCCTCTGCGGCCAGGACCAGGTCGCGCCGCTCCTCGTGCACGGCGCGACTGCCGGCGGACCGACCGACGTCGCCGTCGTCGAGGGCGTCATGGGCCTCTTCGACGGGCGCATCGGCGGCGACGGCTACGCCTCGACCGCGCACGTCGCGACCCTGACCCGCACGCCGGTCGTCCTCGCCCTCGACATCAGCCACATGACGCGCACCGCGGCCGCGATCGTCCACGGCCTCGCGACCTTCGAGCCCGGGGTCCGCGTCGCCGGGGTCGTCCTCAACAAGGCGGCGTCGGGCCGGCACACCCGCGAGGTCTGGTCGGCGCTCGAGGCGACCGGGGTCCCGGTCCTCGGGGTGCTGCCGCGCGACGCCGGCATCGAGGCGCCGTCGCGTCACCTCGGCCTCGTGCCCGCCGCCGAGCGCGAGGAGGCCGCCCGGTCGGTGCGGCTGCTCGCCGAGCGCGTGGCCGAGCACGTCGACCTCGACGCGATGCTGTCGATCGCCCGGTCGGCCCCCGACCTCGACGTCCCGGCGTGGGACGCTGTCACCGTCCTCGGCGAGGCAGCCCGGCCGGCCCCGACCGGGCGGCGTCCCGTCGTGGCCGTCGCCGGCGGCCGTGCCTTCACCTTCCGCTACGCGGAGACCGACGAGCTGCTCCGGGCCGCGGGCCTCGAGCCGGTCGTCTTCGACCCGCTCCACGCGCGGTCGCTGCCCGCGGGCACGGCCGGGCTCTACCTCGGCGGCGGCTTCCCCGAGGTCCACGCCGAGGACCTGTCCGCGAACTCCGCCCTGCGCGAGGACATCCTGGACGCCGTCCGCGGCGGCCTGCCGACCGTGGCCGAGTGCGCGGGCATGCTCTACCTCTCCGAGTCCGTCGACGGCCACGAGATGGTCGGCGCGATCCCGACGGTGGCCGCGATGGGCCCACGCCTCACCTTGGGCTATCGCACCGCGATCGCCCCGGGCGACTCGGTGCTCTCGGTGGCCGGCACCCGCGTGACGGGCCACGAGTTCCACCGGACGACTGTGGGCGGCGAGCAGCGGCCCGGCTCGGCGGCCTGGCTGCTCGACGGGACGCCCGACGGCTTCGCCCTCGACCCCGCCGGCACCGGCCGGGCCACCCTGCACGCGTCCTATCTCCATACCCACTGGGCGGGTCACCCCCGGCTCGCTGGCCGCTTCGCCGAGGCCGTCCACGCGTATGCCGTCACGGACGCCTCGCGCCGGAGGGCGTCGTGAGCGGGCTCGTCGACCTGCACCACCACGGCGACCGTGACGCCGTCCCCGGTCTCGTCGACCTCGCGGTCAACGTCCGGCTGCCGGCGCCGCCGCCATGGCTCGCCGACGTCATCGCGGACTCGCTGCACGACCTCGGGAGATACCCGGACCCGTCAGCGGCGGTCACCGCCATCGCGCGACGGCACCGCGTCGACCCTGAGTGCGTACTGCCGACCGCGGGAGGGGCCGAGGCGTTCACGCTCGTCGCCCGCGCGGTCGCCGGCAGCCGCCCCGTCGTCGTGCACCCGCAGTTCACCGAGCCCGAGGCAGCCCTCGTCGCCGCCGGTCGACCGGTCTACCGGTGCGTGCTCCCGCACGAGGACGGCTTCCGCCTCGACCCCTCAGCCTTCGGCCCGTCCGGCGAGCACGCCGACGCCGACCTCGTCGTCGTCGGCAACCCGACGAACCCCACGGGGGTGCTGCACCCCGCCGGCGGCGTGCGGTCGCTGCGCCGGAGCGGGCGCGTCGTCGTCGTCGACGAAGCCTTCATGGACGCGGTGCCGGGCGAGCCCGAGTCGGTCGTCGGTCGCGACCTCGAAGGGCTGATCGTCGTCCGGTCGCTGACGAAGACGTGGGGCCGGGCCGGCCTGCGTGCCGGCTACGTCGTCGGCGACCCCGCGCTCGTCGCCGGCCTCCGTGTCGTGCAGCCGCCGTGGTCCGTCTCGAGCCCTGCCCTCGCCGCCACGGTCGCCTGCCTGTCCGAGCGCGCCGTCGCCGAGGCGGAGGCAGCGGCCGTGTCCTTCGCCGCCGACCGCGCGGTGCTCGTGGGCGAGCTCGCCGCCGTCGGGCTGCGCACCGCGGCCCCGTCGGCGGCGCCTTTCGTCCTCGTGGACACGAGCCCACTCGGCGCCGGGTCCGTCCGCGAGGACCTCGCCCGCCTCGGGTTCGCCGTGCGCCGGGGCGAGACGTTCCCCGGCCTCGGCCCGACGTGGATCCGGCTCGCCGTGCGTGACGCCGAGACCTCACGCAGCGTCGCCGCGGCGCTCGACGACCTGAGGAGACTGCGTCATGTCGCCTGAGCTGAGCTTCTCCGGCCTCTCCGTGCTCGTCGCGCGCATCGCACCGCACTCGGTCGCGACGGTCCATGCGCTCCTGCGCGACGAGGCCCGCGTGACCGTCGCCGCGGCGCTCGACGACCTTCCCACCTCGCTGCGCGACCTCGCCGAACGCGGGCTCGTCACGCTCGCCCCGCAGGCCGACCCGACGGCCTACGACGTCGTCCTCCGCGGCGACCCGTCGACGTCTCCCGCGCCGACCCCCGGAACCGCTGTCACGGAAGGTCACCCAGAGGTCGGGACGGTGACGCTCCTCGGGGGAGGCCTCGGGGACCCAGGACTGCTGACGGTCGCCGGCATCGAGGCCGTCCGGCAGGCCGACGTCATCGTCCATGACCGGCTCGCGCCGCTCAGCGCGCTGCGGCACGCCCGCGACGACGTGCACGTCGTCGACGTCGGCAAGATCCCGCGCGGCGACTTCACACCCCAGGAGCGGATCAACGACCTCCTCGTCGAGCACGCCCTGGCCGGTCGGAACGTCCTGCGCTTCAAGGGCGGCGACAACTTCGTCTTCGGTCGCGGTGGTGAGGAGGCCGAGGCCTGCGCGGCGCGCGGCATCCCCGTCGTCGTCATCCCGGGGATCTCGTCGAGCATCGCCGCACCGGCCCTCGCCGGCATCCCCGTGACGCACCGCAGCCTCGTGCAGGGCTTCACCGTCGTCAGCGCCCACGTGCCGCCGGGCGACCCGCGCAGCACCCTCGACTGGGGGGCCATCGCCCGGAGCCGCACGACGATCGTCGTGCTCATGGGTGTCGCCACGCTGGGAGCGGTCGCCGAGACCCTCGTCGCCGAGGGTCTGTCGCCGGAGACCCCTGCGGCGGTCGTGGCCGACGCGGGGCTGCCGAGCATGCGAACGGTCCGGGCACCCCTGCGCGACATCGACGCCCGCGCCCGCCGTGACGGCCTCGGCGCCCCTGCCGTCGTCGTCATCGGTGACGTCGCAGCCCTCGACGTCCTCCGATGAGCCGGTCCGTCGGACTGGTCCTGGGCTGGGCGCTCGACCAGGCCTTCGGCGACCCGCGCCGCTGGCACCCCGTGGCCGGGTTCGGCTCGGCCGCAACGGCCTTCGAGCAGCGGACGTATGCCGTCCGGCGCGCTCGCGGCGTCGCGCACGTCGCGCTGCTCGTGGGCGCCACCGCCGGCCTCGGCGTCGTGGCCGAGCGGTCGACGCGGCGCAGCGACGTCGCCCACACCCTCGTGACCGCCGCGGCGACCTGGGCCGTGCTCGGCGGTCGCTCACTGACGCGCGAGGCGTCCACGATCGACGGCCAGCTGCGGCGGGGTGACCTCGAGGCCGCTCGCGTGCAGGTGCGCCACCTCGTCGGGCGGGACACGACGCGGCTCGACGCCGACGAGGTCGCCCGCGCCTGCATCGAGTCGCTCGCCGAGAACACGTCCGACGCGGTCGTCGCGCCGCTCCTCTGGGGCGGTCTGCTCGGCGTCCCCGGGCTGCTCGGCTATCGAGCCGTCAACACGCTCGACGCGATGGTCGGCCACCGCAACGACCGCTACCACGAGTTCGGCTGGGCCGCAGCGAGGCTCGACGACGTCGTCAACTGCGTCCCGGCCCGGGTCGCGGCCGCACTGGCCGTGGCGAGCGCCGGGTCGAGGGAGCGGGCCGTCGCCGGCTGGGCGGCCGTCCGGCGTGACGCCCCGGCCCACCCGAGCCCGAACGGCGGCGTCGTCGAGGCCGCCTTCGCCGGCGCGCTCGGGGTGCGGCTCGGCGGGTCCAACACCTACGACGGCCGGACCGAGGACCGCGGCACGCTCGGGGACGGCCCGACGGCGCGCGCCCACGACATCGCACCGGCCGCCCGCCTCGCGCAACGCGTGGGGGCCGGCTCCCTCGCCGTCGCCGTCGCCGTCGCTGTCGCGGCCGTGGCAGCGCTCAGGGGGCGAGGTCGACCTCGTCGCCGACGCTGATCGCCCCGGACGTCAGCAACCGGAAGACCGTCCCCGCCCGCGCGTGCAGCGCCCGCGCCGCGCCCGGTCCGAGGTTGTCGTCGAGGAGGCGGCAGGGCGCCGCGATGCGCACGACCTCGAGCTCGACGTCGCCGATGGTGATGCGGGTGCCCGGCTTCGTCGGGATCACGCCGCCGGAGATCGTCAGGTTGCGACGCGTCAGGCCCGGGTCGACCGGACGGCCGAGGTCCGCAGCGGCCGCCTCGAGGTCGGGGAGCGACTGGATCGTCACGTGCCGGTGCTTGCTTCCGTGGTAGCGGTCACCGACGAGCCCGGCGCCGGCCTCCGCCTCGACGCTCGGCACCGAGCGCGTCGGCAGCCGGCGCCCCTTGGCGACATGAATGCCGAGGACGGTCGGCGGCGCGGCAGGTGGGTCGAGGTGCATGCCGGCAAGGCTAGGCGTCGGGCTCGGGCTGGACCGGCACGGGTGGGATCCGCAGCCCGGGCGGACCAGAGCCGTGCTCGCGCTCGTACCACGCGGCATACGCGGCCACGGCGGTCGGCAGCGTCGGGAAGATGAGGTCCGTCCCGACCTTCTCGATGAAGCCACCCGCCTCGAGCGAGAGCCGCATGTCCTCCTTGACCCGCGCCATGGCGAAGCGGATCTCCCGGTCCGAGAGCGTCGAGCGCAGGGTCTCGAGCGCGTCGACGGCCGTGAGGTCGACCTCGGTGTTGGCCTCGGCGTTGAGCAGGAACCACTCGACCCGTGCGTGGCGGGTCGCCTCGTCGACGACCTTGAGGGCACGGCTGACGAAGTCGTCGGAGTTGGCGAAGAAGAGGGGCGAGTCGTAGCGGTAGACGACGAGGCCGGGCACCTGCACGGCGTCCGGGTGGTCGTCGATGTCGTGCATGCCCGCGACGTCGGGCACGTAGCCGAGCACCCCGTCGTGCGGGTGGACGATGCGGCGCAGCAGGTCGAGCACCGAGAGCGCGATCGCCGCCCCGATGCCGGGCAGCACCCCGAAGAGGAGCACGGCGACGGTCGTCGCGAGCGCCAGCACGAGCTCGCTGCGCCGGAACGCGCCGATGCGCCGCATCTCGGCGATGTCGACGAGGCGGATCGCGGCGTAGACGACGACGGCGCCGAGCGCCGCGGTGGGGAAGGCCGCGATGACCGGCCCGAGCCAGAGCAGGGTCGCGATGACGAGGACGAGCGAGACGAGGGAGTGCAGCTGGGTGCGTGCCCCCATCGAGTCGGCGATGACGGTGCGGCTGCCGCTCGAGCTGATCGGGAAGCCCTGCAACAGGCCGGTCGCGACGTTGGCGCCGCCGAGGGCGAGGAACTCCTGGTCGCTGTCGATGGTCTCGCGGTGGCGGCCGGCGAAGGCCCGGCCGGTCAGCACGTTGTCCGAGTAGGCGACGACCGCGACGCCCAGGGCCGCAGGCAGCAGGGCCCACACGTCGACGTCGGACACGTCGGGCAGCGAGAAGGACGGGAGCCCCTCCGGCACGGGGCCGACGAGCGTGATGCCGAAACGGTCGGCGAGGTCGAGGACGGCGACGACCACCGTCGCCCCGAGCATCGCGATGAGCGGCCCCGGCCAGAGCGGCGCGAAGCGCTGGAAGGCGAAGAGCACGACGAGCACGCCCAGCGACAGCAGCACCGTCGGCACGTGGACGTCGCCGAGGTGCGTGACGGCATACCTCACCTCCTGGAGGAAGGAGTCGCCGTCGACGTGGAGCCCGGTCACCTTGCCGATCTGGCTGACGATCATGAGTGCCGCGATGCCGGCCATGTAGCCGACGAGCACCGGCTTCGACAGCAGGTCGGAGAGGAAGCCGAGCCGCGTCACGAAGCCGACGAGGCAGATGAGCCCGACGGCGATCGCGAGGAGCGCAGCCATCTCCTGGCGCATCGCCATGCCCCCGCCGGCCGTCACGAGCGCACCCACGCCGGCAGCCGTCATGAGCGCGGTCGTCGACTCGGGCCCGACGGACAGCTGTCGCGACGACCCGAGCACCGCGTAGACGAGCAGTCCCGGCCCGACGGCCCACAGCCCGCTGACCGCGGGCAGTCCGGCCACCTCGGCGTAGGCGAGCACCTGGGGCACGAGGTAGGCGGCGACCGTGATGCCGCCGAGCACGTCGCCGCGCAGCCACACCCGGTCGTAACGGCGCAGCACGACGACTCCGGGGAGCAGCCGCTCCCACAGCACCCGTTGGGGTGGCACGGCCGTCATCCGACGAACGTACCGCCGGGCTCCGTGGCGGGGACGGGCAACCGGCGGATGGCCTCAGGCCGGGACGCGCAGCCGCCGGCTCATCTCGCCGAC
>Ga0164305_10001148_pt1 | contig 10679 bp, 10 predicted proteins | sample Whisoiple_237_MG_FD_110215 | JGI IMG/M metagenome (GOLD analysis project Ga0164305, IMG submission 110215) | Soil microbial communities amended with pyrogenic organic matter from upstate New York, USA - Whitman soil sample_237_MG | ecosystem: Environmental > Terrestrial > Soil > Agricultural... | reverse complement strand
GGCCAGGGCCAGCTGCAGGCTCCAGGCCGCGGCGCTCCGCCCGTACATCGCGGCGACGTCGTCGGCACGGGTCGTCTCGGACACCGTGACCCCCTGCGCGGCCAGACCCGACGTCACCCGGGCCACCGTGGCCGGGTCGTTGGTGTCGACGTAGGCGGTGAGCACGGCCGAACCCCGGCCGCGCCAACCCTGGGCGAGCAGGTTGTCGAGGTTGACGATGCTGGCCGAGGGGGGACCGCCCGGGACGAAGGGCACGTTGCCGCCCGAGCTGAGCAGCAGGGCGGTGCCGTCGACGTAGGACCCGCCGAAGGTCGCTCCCGCGGCACTCGGGGCCGAGGCGGGGGTGGTGAGGGCCGGGACCAGCTCGGGGACCGAGGCGTGCGGGAGGAACGCCTTATCGGCGCCGTTGGTGGAGTACCGGAGCGTGAGGCCGCCGTTGGCGAACGTTCCCGTCACGACGACGTCCTCGACCGCCGTGTCACGCCAGGTCCCGGCTCCGCCTAGCTCGACCGGGCGGCCGTCGACGGTGAGGCGCGAGATCGTCACCGAGCCGGTGACCGCCGCCGTCGAGGCCGGCGCCTGGACGCCGATCCCGGTGATCCGGCACCCGTCGGCGCAGGTCACGGTGGCCTCCTGGTCGCTCACGACGCCGTTGTCCGGAAGGACGCCGATCGGGATGGTGTCGACGGACCCGTCCGCGCGGACGACCCGAACAGCCAGCGCCAGCGACGTGGGCGCCGGCCGGACCGCGGGCGTCACCACGTCGAACGCCGGCGCGTCGAGGTGGTACGTCACGTGGGTACCGGTGAGGACCAGCGGCGGCACGGTCGGCGCCGTCAGCCGGTCCCAGGCCAGCGAGCCGACGTCCACTCCTGGCCACAGAGCGATCCGACGGAAGGCGCTCGGGACGACGCCGACCGTCGTGGTCCCCTGCCCATTCGGTGCGACGAGGGCGACGGGCGTGACGTGGTCGCCGGCGGGGTCGACGGCCCGGACCGCCTTGGCCACCGCGGCGAGGTCGCCGGTGCCCAACGTGAGGACGGTGGGCGCACCCACCTCGGCGGCCGCTCGTCCGGCCCAGTTGCGCGCGCCGACGGCGAGCGCATCGGCCGAGACGACGGTGATGCTGAGGGCGACGGTGACCACGGGCACGAGCCAGCGGGTCGTCCCGCGCCGGCTGGACGTGAGAGCCGCGGCGCCGGCGGTCGGCCGGCCCCGCTGCAACAGCCACCGTCCTCCGACCGCCAGCAGCGACGACAGGACGCGTGCCGCCACGACCCCCACAGCCAGGGCGAGCAGGGCCGGCGCGAGCTGGCCGACCGGACCCTGGACCGAGCCGGTCACCAAGGCGATGAAGGCCGCCGCGGCCGCCGCGACGAGCATGGCCTCGAGCACGCCGAGCCGGACTCCGGTGCGACGCGGCGGGACGCTGCGGATGAGGTCGGCCACCGGGTCCCGGCACACCCGGCGGACGGAGAGCACGGCCAGCCCGACCATGAGGAGCAGGCCGGCCACGAGGGCCACCACCGCCGCCACCGGCACTTCGAACGGGGGGTCGGACGTGAGGACCGTGTTGCGGGCCACGGTCGACAGACCGACGGCGAGCAGCGCCCCCAGGGGAGCGCCGAGGAAGACCGGCGGGAGCGTCTCCGAGAGCAGCAACCGACGAGCCCCGCGCGACCCACGGCCGCGGAGGCGGGCGACGGCGACCTCGCCGCGGCGCTGGTCGGCGGCGGAGACGAGGACGAGCCAGAGGACGCAGACGAGCAACAGGGCCATCTGCGCCATGAGGAGCGGCACGGTGATCGACGCCTGCTCGCTGCCCACCCGGGCCTCGTCGGCGATGGCCGGCAGACCGCTCCGCACCGTGATCGTCTCGGACGCGTGGCTGGCGGCCCGCTCGACCCCCATGGGGTACTGGACGAGCCCGGTGATGGTCGACCCGATCGTCCCGATCTGGTCGATGCCCACCCGGTCGGCGACGAGGGGGAAGTCCAGGCCGTAGACCGGCTGGAACCACGGCGCCGGGGTTCCCTTCGGCGAGGTCACCGGGTCGGTCAGTGTCTGGAGCGGGGTGAGCATGGTGTCGAAGCCGAGCTTCTGTGCGGCCGAGCCGGTCAGGCGGTCGCCGAACCAGTACGGGCCGTCGACCTGCTCGTAGACCCCGACGACCCGGAGCGTCGTGCGCGGCGCCCCCTCGAGGGAGCTGACCGCGCCGTCGAACTCCCCCACCTCGATGGTGGACCCGACCGGCGTCCCGTAGGCCTTGACCTGGTCGGCCGACACGGCGACCTCTCCGCGCGCCTGCGGACACTGACCCTCGGTGATCGTCACGTGCTCGCACATGCCCGCCCGGTTGAGCAGCCGACCCCCCGGCTGCGCGGCGAACGGCAGCGTACGCACGTCGACGCCCGTGCTGGGGGTCGGCGACCCGACGAAGGTCCGCAGGCTCTCCGGGAGGAGCTGCTCGAGTGCGTCCGGGTTCAGGGCGTCCTGCGGCGCCGTCGGGCTCGTCGACCCGAGCCGGAGGCCGGTCTGCGCCACGGTGGCCTCGCGCAGCATCGTGCGGATCATCGCCTGCTCCAGCGCCCGCGTGTAGAGCGGAGCAAGGACGAGGCAGGTCGTCACGAGGGCCGCCAGCACGACGACGACGATGGTCTGCGCGCGGCGATACCGCAGCGCTGCGAGCATGTGTCCTCCCGGTCGGCCCTGGTGCGCGGCGACCCGCCCTCGCACGGTACAACGTGCCACCTCCGCCGGAGCCGAAGTCGCTGTAGCGTTCGACGGTGCCGACCGACAACCGGGTGGACGAGCGCGGCCGCGCCGCCGACGAGCAGCGCCGCCCCCTCCCGCTGACCGCATCGGGCGTCACCCTCGACATCGCGGGCCGCCGCATCCTCGACGACGTCAGCCTCGACCTCGCGCCCGGCACCTTCACCGCGCTGACCGGGCCCTCGGGGGCCGGCAAGACGACGCTCCTGTGGGTGCTCGCGGGGGCGCTCAGTCCGACCAGCGGCACGGTGGCGTATGCGGGCAGTCACCTCACCGACCGCGAGGCCGCCGCCCGCGAGGGGATCATGCTCGTGCCGCAGGGCATCGCCCTCGTCGCCCCGCTGACCGCTCGGGAGAACATCGTCGTCGCGCTCATGGTCCTCGGCGTCCCGTCGCAGGAGGCCCACCACCGGGCCGACACCGCACTGGAGGAGGTCCGGCTCGACGGCTCGGGCGACCACCTCGTCGAGGAGCTCTCCGGTGGCCAGCAGCAGCGGGTGTCCGTGGCTCGGGCGCTCGCCCTGCGCAAGAGCGTGCTGCTCGCGGACGAGCCGACCAGCGAGCTCGACGCCTCGACCCGCGAGCCGATCGTCGCGCTGCTGCGCGCCGAGGCCGACGCCGGTGCCGTCGTCCTCATGGCGACCCACGACACGTGGTGCGCCGACCAGGCGGACGCCGAGTACCACATCGACGAGGGCCGGATCCGCCGGGTTCGCTAGGCCGCCGGAGCGGCTACCGTTCCGGGATGACCAGGGCGCTGCTCGTCGAGATGTTCGACCAGATGGTCGTCGCCAAGGACAAGGCGGCGATCCCCCGGTACTACGACCCGGACTTTGTCATGGTGTCCAACGGGATCACCCAGGGCTACGAGGCGTTCCGGACCGGGCACGAGACGGTCTACGCCACCGGGATCTCGTATGCGGTCGAGTACGACGACGAGTCCTGGGTCGAGGCCGACGACCGGGTGGCCGTCCGCCTCTGGATCACGACCTCCCGACCGGATGAGGCCCCCACCCGCCTCGAGCTCGTCCTCATCGCGACCTACCGCGAGGGGCGGATCCACCGGCTCTGGGAGCTCACCTGGCCGAACTGGTCGGACCTCCCCGCTTTCGAGGACTACGAGGCGTAGGCCTCGGTATGCCGATGACGAGTCAGCCTGCCGGGCACCGGTTCGCCGGTCGCGTCGTCCTCGTGACCGGCGGCGGGTCCGGGATCGGTCGCGCGTGCGCGCACCGGCTCGCGGCAGAGGAGGCGCGGGTCGTCGTCGCCGACCTGGACCGCGAGTCCGCGCAGCGTACGGCCGGTGAGCGCGACGAGGCCTACGACGCATACCGGAACGAGCACCTGGCGGTGTGGATGGACGTCACCGACCGGGCGTCGGTGGACGACGCGGTGGGTCACCTCGTCGAGGGCACCGGTCGGCTCGACGGTCTGGTGGCCGTGGCGGGCGGGGACGTGGCGCACCCCGGCGTGGACGAGACCGACGACGAGGTGTGGCGGGGGATGCTCGACCTCAACCTCCTCGGCACGGTCCGCGCCTGCCGGGCCGCGATCCCGCACCTCCGGCGAAGCGACCAGGACCCCGCGATCGTCATGGTCAGCTCGGTCAACGGGCTCACCGGAATCGGGAGCGAGCCCTACTCCAGCGCCAAGGCCGGGCTGCACTCGCTCACCCAGAACCTCGCCGTCCAGCTCGGGCCCGACGGCATCCGGGTCAACACTGTCGCGCCGGGCACCGTCCGGACCCGAGTGTGGGAGGGCCAGCCCGGCGGCGCGGACCGGATGGCCCCCCTCTACCCGCTCGGCCGGGTGGGTGAGCCCGAGGACATCGCTGCAGCCGTGGCATACCTGCTGTCCTCCGACGCCGGCTGGGTCACCGGCGTCGTGCTCCCGGTCGACGGAGGGCTGCTCGCCGGCCACCGCGCGCCCTAGGCTCCGGCCATGGAGCGACCGCCCGGAGCACCAGCCGTGTTCGACGTCCGTACCGTCGTCTACCTGCGCCGCGGCGACCACCCGCCGGAGCTCGACGAGGACGCCTCGACCGCCCTCCACCACGCCCATCTGGCGCACCTCGGGGACCTCGTCGCCCGCGGGATCATCGCGGCGAACGGACCGCTGCTCGACCAGTCCGACCCGACCATGCGGGGCATGTCGGTCTACACGGTCCCAGTGGACGATGCCCGGCGGCTGGCCGAGTCGGACCCCGCCGTCCGGGCCGGCCGGTTCCGGGTCGACGTCGCCCGGTGGTGCGTGGCCGCCGGACGCGTGGCCTTCCCCGAGCACGACGGTCCCGTCGGTGAGCGGGTCCGGTTCGAGGACCTCTAGTGGGGGACGGCGACCACCCCGACGCCTACCTCGCCGCTCTTGTCGAGCGGTCCCGCGGCATCCTCGGCGGGAACCTCGTCGGCGCGTATGCGGCAGGCTCGGTCGCCCTCGACGCGTACCAGCCGGGGCGCAGCGACATCGACGTCGCGCTCGTGACCGCCGAGCCGCTCGACGACACCGAGAAGCACGCCCTGGTGGCGGCCCTGCGGCACGAGGCGCTCCCGGTGCCGGCCCGCGGGCTGGAGCTCGTCGTCTACACCCGGGCGAGCGCCGGCTCCGGAACGACGGATCCCGGGTTCGAGGTGGAGCTCAACACCGGCCCGGCGATGGCGTTCCGCGCGACATACGACCCGGCCGACCGCCCAGCCGCCGACGGCCGGTTCTGGTACGCGCTCGACCGCAGCATCCTCAGCAGCAACGACGGAGCGTTGCTCGGGCCGCCGGCGAACGAGGTGTTCGCCGACGTCGCGCCGGACGACCTGCGCGCGCTCCTCGTCGAGGCGCTCACCTGGTGGCTCCGACAGCCCGGCGACCCGGGGGACGCGGTGCTCGGTGCGTGTCGGTCGCTGGTGCGGGTTCGCGACGGTGAGTGGCGGCCCAAGATCGCTGCGGCGCAACGGCTGCTGGCGGACGGGTACCAGCCCGCGGCCGTCGTGGAGGCGGCGGTCGCCGGGCGGCTCGGCACGGGGCCGCCTCCGCCGAGCGTGGCGGCCAAGGCGTTCCAACGGGCTGTGCGTACCGAGATCCGGGGCACCCGACTGCGTCCGCTGACCGAGGCCGACCTGCCGGAGCTGATCCCGTTGCAGGAGGCCGGTGGGGTCACCGGCCTGGGCCACATCTTCCCGCAGAAGACGAACCCGTTCCCGCGCGAGCGGGTGGCTGACCGGTGGCGTGCGGAGATGGCCGACCCCGAGACGGACGCCCTCGCCGTCGAGGTCGACGGCCGGCTCCAGGGGTTCGTCGCGCTGCGCGGCGACGAGCTGCTGCACTTCGGGACGGCGGTGGACAGCTGGGGCACCGGGCTCGCCGAGGACGCCCACGACCTGGCCGTCGACCGGCTATCCCGTCACCGGGTCGGCACGGCGCGGCTCTGGGCGTTCCGGGAGAACGAGCGCGCCGTCCGGCTGTACGAGCGGCTCGGGTGGCGGCCTACCGGGGAGACCCGGCCCACGACCTTTCCCCCGAACCCGACCCTCGTCGAGTACGCCCTCGACCTCGCGCCGGGATCAGCGTGACGTGCAGACCGCTCCCGTGCAGTCGCGCGACAGCAGCGCGTCGATGAAGACCTGTCTGATGTCCTGCGGGTTCTGGGCCACGTAGGTCTTGCTGCCCGTCACGGCTGCTCGGAGCCCTCGTCGACGCGGGATCGGTGCCGGTCGGTGAGCTCCGTGATCGCCTCGAGGTGCCGGCTCATCAGCCGCAGCTCGCGGTCGGAGAACCCTCCGAGCATCGCCTGGCCCTCCTCGACCATCGGACCGTAGAGCCGCATGGTCCGTTCCATCCCCGCGTCGGTCATCCGGACCATGACCTGTCGGCGGTCCTCGTCACTGCGGTACCGCTCGACGAAACCCTTGCGCGCCAACCGATCCACGAGCGCCGTGGTCGCGGCAGGGGTGAGTGCCGTGGCGACTGCCAGCTGGCCCGCGGACTTCGGACCGTCGGCCAACCAGTCCAGGCACCGCAGGTCGGCCGGCCCGAGGCCGAGCCGACGCCCGACCGCGTCGTCGAAGGCCTGCACGCTGCGCTGGTACCGCTGCATGGCCAGGCCCAGGCCGCCGACCAGGTTGTCCCGAGACGCCATGACTGTTATTCTTTCGATTATCGAACTATAAGATTTTGGTAAGAGAGGGTATCAGGATGACCGCGATCATCGTCGGAGGTGGCGTCGCCGGTCCGGCGACGGCCATGGCGCTCCAGCACGTCGGGGTGGAGGCGGTCGTCCTCGAACGCCGCACCGACCGCAACCCGACCGAGGGCTCGTACTTCACCATCGCGCCGAACGGCCTCGATGCGCTGGACCTGCTCGGCGTCCTGGACCTGGCCCGTGAGCTCGGGTTCCCGTCGACGACCAACGCCATGTACGGCGCGACCGGGCGGCTGCTCGGCGAGCTCAGCCTGGGCGTGCCGCTCCAGGACGGGTCGGTGGCGCTCACGGCGAAGCGCTCGCTCCTCGCCGCCCGGCTGCTCGACGAGTCCGAGCGTCGGGGGATCGAGGTCCGGCGGGGCGCCGAGGTGGTCGACGTGGCCAGCGACGCCAACGGTGCGACGGTCACCCTGGCCGGCGGCGAGCGGCTGACCGCCGACCTCGTCGTCGGCGCGGACGGTGTGCGCTCGAAGGTACGTCAGGCCATCGACCCCGCAGCGCCGGCGGGACGCTACGTGGGCCTGACCAACTTCGGCGGCATCACCCGCGGCACCGCTCTCGCGTCGACCCTTCGTCCGGAGGCCTGGCACTTCGTCTTCGGCGCCCGCGCGTTCTTCGGGGCCCATCCGACGCCCGACGGCGACGTCGTGTGGTTCGTCAACGTGCCCGAGCCCGAGATCAGCCGCGAGCGCCGGGCCGCGACGAGCCCGGAGGAGTGGCAGCGACGGCTGTTAGACCTCGTGGCCGGTGACGACGGCCCGGCGGCCGAGCTGGTCGCCGATGGCGTCCTGGAGCTGGCCGGCGACAACACCTACGACCTGCCGCACGTCCCGGACTGGACCCGCGACCGCCTCGTCGTCGTCGGGGATGCCGCCCACGCCCCGTCGCCGAGCTCCGGCCAGGGGGCGTCGATGGCCCTGGAGGACGCCGTGGTCCTGGCCACGTCGGTCCGCGACCACGCGCCGACCGCCGCCGACCTACCGGCCGCCTTCCGCGCTTACGAGCAGGCTCGTCGAGCCCGGGTCGAGCGCATCGTCAAGGCGGGCGCGCGCAGCAGCAGCTCCAAGATCCCCGGCCCGGTGGGCCGCCGGTTCCAGGAGGCCGCGATGACCCTCGTCTTCCGCTACCTCGTCACCGACCGGAGCACCGCCTGGATGACCGGCTCCCGGCTCAGCTGGGACGCCTCCGTGGTGGCGTGACCGGTACCGCCACCACCAGAACAGCATCAGCGCGCTGCTGACGAGGTAGAACGAGTGCAGCAGCCAGAGCGGTCCGGCGGGCAGGCTGAACACGTACACGGAGTGGACCACGTTGCCGACGTTGGCGACGACGAGGTTGCTCGCACTGTAGGAGCGCAGGTCCCGCGTCCGGACCGCCTTGACGAGCATCGGCAGGTAGCTGATGACGAACAACGTGGTCGAGAGCGTGCCGGCGACCACACCGGTTTCCTGCAGCGACACGGCGGGTCACCTCCCTCACGTCCGACCCGGTTGACAATCGACATCGATGGCGATGGCGATGGCGATGTGGATGTCAGAGAGTCGCCGAGAGCCGCGGGATACGGCATCGGGGAACTTCCTCAGATTCGGCCGTTGGACACCTCAGGTTCGGCGCGCGGACCCTCAGAAGGGCACTCGTCAGGCGTAGACCGGCCGACCCGTGGCGGCGAGCCGTTCGAGCAGGTCCGCGCTCTCGGCGGCCGCGTCGTGCCCGGCGAGGTCGAGGGCGACGCGACCCGCGGCCGTCCGGTACGACGGGTCGTCGAGGAGGGCCCGCACGGCCCCCCGCACGTGCTCCGGGGTCGGGGTCGCGGTCCGGAGGTTGCGTCCGACCCCGCTGTAGGCCACCCGGTTGCCCACCTCGGCCTTGTCCTCGGTCGTCCCCGCGGCGACGATCGGCACGCCAGCCGCGAGCGCATACTGCAGCCCGCCGTACCCGCCGTTGGTGACGTAGACCGAGACGTGCTCCATCACGGAGGAGAAGGGCAGGTATGCCGCCGTGCGGGCGTTCCCGGGGACGCGCGGGATGCCCAGCGCGGCGAGGTCGGGGACGCCGGCAGCGACGACGAGGACGTCCTCGTCGGCCAACCCGAGCAGGGTCGGGGCGACGAGGTCGCGGACTCCGGTCGCGACGGTGCCCTGGGTGACGAGGACCACCGGCCGGGTGGACGACTCGACCTCGGGCCACCACTCGGGCAGCTCGGGGTGCTCCGGGGGCGGCGGGAGCAGCGCGCCGACGTAGTGCACCTGCGGCGGCAGGTCCGGGCGGCGGTACTCGAAGGAGGGCACGGACGGCTGCAGGTAGAGGTAGTCGGAGACCGCCGGACCGGTGAACTTCCGGGGTTCGACCCCGACGACCCGGCACTGTCTCTCGAGCGCGTGCGACACCCGTCCGAAGACGATATTGGCCGCTGAGTAGGCGAGGATCCGGTTGCGCACCAACCCCTTTCGCGTGTCGTCGGGCAGCAGGCCCAGACCGAACGGAGCGAGGCCGCGGCCCGGAAGGCCGAGGCAGGTGATGTTGTAGACGGCGTTCGGCGGCCCGCCGGTCTCGTTCACCGTGAACGGGCCGATCATGGCGGTGTCGCCCAGCGTGACGTCCGCGGGGAACCGTTCGAGGATGGCCGAGATGTCGCGGTGCTGACCGGTCACCTGCTCGACGAAGACCTTTTGGAAGTCGTAGGTCAGCTGGCGCAGACCGCGTAGCGACCGGCGTCCCGGGAAGGCCGCGTCGTAGTCGGAGTCGTCGTAGTCCTGCGCCTCGACGTACGGCTCGAACACCGCACCGGCCTGCTCGGCGTGGTGCCGGAACTTCGCCCCGACGTACCAGCGCACGTCGTGGCCGCGGCGGACCAGCTCGGTGACGATGGGGATCCCGGGCAGGACGTGACCGGTGATGGGGTGGGTCGCGACGAGGAAGCGGGCCACGATGCCTCCCAGGGAGTCCGGAATGGTCGACACCAGTCTCGGGCAGGTCAGCCGCCGTGTGGAGCCGATCGCGCCGCAGACGTCGGTCGCCCTCCGTCGATGGCCTGCGGTCGCCGGACCGGGCCACGCTCGACGGCGGGGTTAGGCTCGAGCCGTGGCAAGGTGGAGCGAATGAGGCGTCCGGTCCTGGCGATCGTGGGTGTGCTGCTCGTCCTCGTCGGCGCCGTGTGGACCATGCAGGGACTCGGCTACCTGCCCGGCAGCGCGATGTCCGGGGTGACCCTCTGGGCGGTGGTCGGCCCCGTGGTCGCGCTGGTCGGGCTGGTCCTCCTCGTGCGGGGTCTGGGCCGGCGTGGTGCCACTCGCCCGCCCGACCAGGAAGGGCCGTGACGTCGGCAGAGGTCCGCGCACATTGGGACGCCGAGGCGGCGGGGTTCGACGAGGCCGCCGACCACGGACTGCGCGACCCGCAGGTCCGGGGGGCGTGGGGCCGGCTCCTGCGGGAGCACCTGCCGGAGCCGCCCGCCGAGGTCCTCGACCTGGGTTGCGGGACCGGGACCCTCACGGTGCTGCTCGCCGAGGGCGGCCACCGCGTCCACGGCGTCGACCTGGCCCCGGCGATGGTCGCCGCCGCCCGCGCGAAGATCGCGGCGTCCGGAACGACGGCGACGGTCGAGGTCGGCGACGCCTCGGACCCGCCCGGCCGGGCCGGCGCCTACGACGTCGTCCTCACCCGGCACGTCCTGTGGGCCCTCCCCGACCCGTCGGCGGCGCTCTCGCGCTGGGTCCGC
>Ga0164305_10001147_pt1 | contig 10681 bp, 3 predicted proteins | sample Whisoiple_237_MG_FD_110215 | JGI IMG/M metagenome (GOLD analysis project Ga0164305, IMG submission 110215) | Soil microbial communities amended with pyrogenic organic matter from upstate New York, USA - Whitman soil sample_237_MG | ecosystem: Environmental > Terrestrial > Soil > Agricultural... | reverse complement strand
TGCCCCAGTAATTGTTCCTCAGTTAAGCATTGAGCGGCACTAGGTGTCAGACTTGCTAAGTTTTGCGGTTCGCGATTTCGATCCCCATTAAGCTGGCTCAATTGTTGAGCGGCAAGGGAATTAGGATTTTCTGGCTGTGTATTAGAGACTTGCACTGACACAGGTACAGTGGCTGCCGCAGTTGGTATGGCCTCTGAGTTTGCCAGCGTTGGTACGAGTGGTGTGGTGGTTGGGAGACCTAATGGTTGTGGCACGCCCCTTTCTGGCGGCAGCGTGGGAGCTAACCCAGGGGAAGGAAATTCTACTAATGGTTCTAGCACGCCCCTTTCTGGCGGCAGCGTGGGAGCTAACCCAGAGGAAGGAGTATCAGGATTATCTGGTGGTGATACACCTAAGCCTAGAGGTGCGATCGCAGGGAATTGAATCGCAGGTGGTGCGAGTGCAGCGAGTGCTGGTGGTTCTGGCGGTTGTAGGGGAGCAGACCCACCACTCCCAAAGCCGATACCTCGCCAAAGGGGTGGCAGCGGACTGCCCAAAACAAAGGTAGGAGTTGTAACAGATATTAATCGGCTGGCACTGGTATCAATGCTGTTGGGGTCATTGCTGCTAGTAGCGAGGCGAATCGTACCCTCAAAGGCGAGAACAGTGCCGGGAGCGATCGCGTTCCCAGCTTCTAAAGTGATGTTTCCATCTGGTAGGCCGATCTCAGCTACAGAGCTGAGGAAGCTATTTTTGGCATTAACAGTGCCACGAGCGCTGAGTAAACTGATGTTGCCCCCTCCAGAAAGGATAGAACCCGCTACAGTGATGTCTTCGTAGGAGCGGAGTAAAATATTACCGCCAACGCCTGCGCGGGTACTAGAATCAATTTTTTCTCCAATGGCATTAATGCTGCTTTCACCTTGAAGAAAAATTGAGCTACCGCCAGAAGAAATATTCCCTACAGTTAAACGGCCCGCCCTAACCTTGATATCGCCACCTCTCCCCAAGGGAGAGGTAGAATTTAAAGGAGCAATATTAAGCGTAATTCCCCCGGGTGCATCGTTGAGAAAATCAATTGCGCTATCGCCGGAAACAATATCTCTGAGGCTAACATTGAGTCCATCAATCTCGATTGCGCCACCTTGATTTGTGCTGGAACGAGAATTTATTACCCCACTGACGTTGAGGTCGCCTGGGATAAATAAGTTAATCGAGCCACCTCCAGAAATGATATTTCCAAGAGTCACAGGTCCTGCATTTACTTCGATCTCACCTCCAACTCCACCGCTATAGCTGGAATTTAGGGTACTATTCCCTGCGTTAAAGGAACCTTGATTAGACACATAAATGCGACCGCCACCGGAGGTTATATTCCCACTTACAATGTCGTTCCCAGTATCAATCCCACCAGTTTTGAGTTCGATCGCACCTCCCACTCCTCTGTTAGAACTCGAATCAAAATTTCTGGCACTGATGCTGCTGTTGTTGAAGCTGACACTATTGAGGCCGATATTGCCACCGTTTGAGGTAATGTTTCCGACTGCAATGCTACCAAATGCCAAAAGCCCCACATCGCCACCTGCAGTGCCACTGCCAGAGTAGACATTGCCTGTATCGATCGCACCTGCTGGACTGATGAGGGTAATGTTGCCACCGCTAGAGACAATATTCCCCGTTGCTATATTGCCGTAAGCGTTGAGAGAGATGTTACCACCTCCGCTGCCACCAGTCGCGTTCAGAGTGCTGCCGCCGGTGTCGATCGCACCTCGATTGCTAAGCAAGCTGATCTCGCCTGCCTGGATTCCGCCAGTGTCGATGTTGCCTGCACTGATGTTGCCTTCTCCATAAAGGGTGACTTTGCCTCCGTTTCCAAGGAAGCTAGAGGTTGTAATTCCACCGGTGGCGATCGCGTTTGTCCCATATAGGAAAATTGACCCACCGTTACCGGCTATCGAGGAAGCGTTCAAGGTGCTGGCGATCGTATTGATGCTTCCCCCCGTGCTGTAGAGGGTAATATTGCCGGCATTGCCCCTTAAAGTTGAAGTATTCAGGTTTTGCGCTGCGATGTCCCCGGACGCTACCAGCGCGAGGTCTCCGCCATTTGAAGTAATGGATGCTGCTTGAATGCTGTTTGCAGCGCCTAAAAAAACTGAACCTGCGATCGCGATATTGCCAACTTGAATGCTGGCAGGTGAAGAACTGGCGGGTGCTGGAGTGCTGTTTGTAGTGAGGGGAGTGGGTACGTTGCCAGCCGTAAAAACCAACTGCGGTCGATCGCTAGATGCGGAAGTGATAGCGAGATCGCCGGATGCGATCGCGCCTTTGGCTTGCACTCCCAGAGAAGCGCCTGCGTAATTACCAAAAGTGACGTTTCCGCCTGAGACGATCGTAGAACCGCCTGAACTTGCGAAGTTGCCGGGGCTACCTTGAAGTGTGGCAATTGAGAAATCGCTGCCAGCTCTGAAGAGGGCATCACCGGATACAGTACCGTTACTGGTAAGTGTGATGCGGCCGCCAGCGCTCAGTAAGCTTTGGGAGTGATTGCGCGTCTGGATGTCTATTTGGCGATCGCCCTGCACGGTTAGGTTTCCACCCACATCAGTAACAAAAGAGTTAGCCGCGCTGTCGCGAATCCGGACAGATTCCCCCGCTTGCAATTTCAAGTCACCGGTTGTCTGTAATTGCCTGTTTACTAGGGTCAGGTTACGCGCGGCTGACACAGTAGCCGTTTGAGCAGACACTGCTAAATTTTGGTTCGCACCTGTTGCCTGAGTGTCGGCAATTGCCACATCGCCAGCTTTTACCTGCAAGTCTGAATTCGTTAGCTGTACGCTTCCGTCGCTGTTCACTGTAACGCCTGTAGCGTTGCTGCTACCTCCTGTCAGCAGTTGGGACAGGGTGAGGGGACTCAAAGGCACAGAAGCAGCATCTAGATTAGAAGAGGGGGTAATTTCTAAACTCAGGAGATGCCCTGCTTGAGAAATGCGGACTAAGTTTTCTCCGGGCACCGATGCGATCGCAATTTGCCCGGACGGTGCTGACAAAGTACCGGGGCTGAAAACTGTTCCGCCTATTAAAGCTAGCGTTTGGCCGTTAGGTACGCGCAGTTGACCGAAATTTGCGATCGCCCCTGGCTGAGCTGTACCAAAATTTAAAGTGCTTGGCGTTCCTATCAGCATAGCGTATTCATTAACGCCAACTGCCTGAAACCAATTGTTGCCCAATCCGATTCCGGTTGCTGTCGTTGCCAAGAATGAACCAGGTACGTTCAGTTGAGCGTTGGAACCAAAAACAATCCCAGCCGGATTCATCAAAAATAAGTTAGAATTACCACCTATTACTTGAATTAAACCGTTAATATAAGAAGCATCGCCACCCACAACTCGCCCTAAAATATTGCGGATATTTGGCTCAGAAATAAAGTTAACAATTTGACCGTCTTTGAGTCCAAACTGCTGAAAGCTATGAAAGAGATTAGTGCCGTCTTTTGAGAGCTGTCCCCCGTTGATGTTAAATTGATTGCCGGAGGCATTAACAGCAGTTCCTGTGCCATCGGGAGACGGAGTAATTGGCTGCCCTGTAGCAGCAGGTGAGAACAGTAAAAAACCTAAAGATAACACCCAAGTAGAAGTCAACAGTTGCTGTTGATATCTTTGAGTTATTCTTGTTATAATCATTAGACTTCTCCATCAAATAACTTGTTTGCTGAGCGCGCTTAAATTATAATGAAACTTTTTCCTCAAAAAACATGAGTTTAGTTTAAGCTAAGCACGTTAAAAAGTGCGCTCGTAGCTCAACTGGCGAACGTTTATAGAACCCATTTGAGATCTAAGTGGCTGCAAGCCTTATCAGCATCAGCCTAATAAAAATACTCCGGAGAGTTTTTAGTTCCTAGTCTGAAACCCTTGATTTTTCCTTGGTAGTTCGATTGCCGAATCGCCTTGAAAGCCATATTCTACGGTTGGTTATCAAAAACTGTCCGAAGTCTTGTAATCAAACAAAGATTAACCTTGGCACTCCCATCAACCAGAGTTCTCTCAAAATTACTGACGAGAATTTTGCACGTCTCTATCCAAGCATTTGCCCGTTCTCTTCCCCTACCTTGCCACAACCGGAAAAAACACAGAATTACCTAATTCTTTCTTTTCTTGTTTTGATGGTTTTGCCGAAATATCCAACCAGATTTTCGTCATAATCGGGGGATAAACATTTTCTAATCCCTCCCTCAAATGTTCATGCTGATAACAGTGGTCTAGCAGAATGGGGATGCAAGGGAATATTGACTGGTTTCGACTTGAAATAATCACTGTTTTTAGTCAACATCAATTGGCAAACCCCTATCATCAGATACATTCGATGAACGTGCAATGAGTAAAGAAGGGAAAGCCCCGGGTATCAACGGTATTATGCCTTTTAATGCCATTAGCCGAGAAAGTAAAACAATATTCCTTCGATTCGGCCCTGGCATTACAGGTGTTTTTTACCAATGAGTGAGTTGACGATCGGCAACGTTGTCCACTTGGCTTTTTTTAACCTGTTCCCGCATTCTTTGCGTGTAAGATACTCATTAGTTTGTCGATCGCTCATAAAAGCCCGCTACTGCTTGACCAATATACCGTCGAGTACGCGGGCAGGTATGTAGGGCAAATCTTCCCCTTTGCAGCGATTCTTGACTTGATAGAAGATACCATCCAAAATTTCTCGCTGTGTCCAGTTAGGCGGTATCGTCTGCTTCTTAGTTGGTAATATCTGAGGCAGTAAGGATTCGAGGATGATCCACTCTTCGTCTGTGAGGCTGATAGAGTATGGCATAACTGCTGGATACGAATTTTGCAGTTACTTTACTTCAAGACAGTAAAATATGTCAAATGGGCTCTATAAAAGCGATCGCCCTTCCCACTCCCCCATCCCTTGAAGCTCGTGAAGCGTAGCTATCCCATAGGGAATCGCCCTTTTATCCAAAATCAAAATAAGTAGACAGACAAAAAAATCAGTCCGCCTACTTAATGACTAACTACAAATCACTCCCACTCGATCGTTCCCGGTGGCTTAGAAGTAATATCGTAAACCACTCGGTTCACCCCCTTAACTTCATTCACAATCCGGTTCGAGATCAGTTCCAACAAATCGTAAGGAACCCGCGCCCAGTCAGCCGTCATCCCGTCTTCACTCTTAATAAATCGCAAGACGATCGGGTAAGCATAAGTGCGCTGATCGCCCATCACCCCTACACTGCGAATCGGCAGCAAAACTGCAAAAGCTTGCCAAAGTTCACCGTACAATCCGTGCCGGTTAATTTCTTGGCGAACAATGAAGTCAGCATCCCGCAAAATATTTAGTCTCTCTGCGGTAACTTCTCCTATAATCCGAATCGCCAATCCCGGGCCGGGGAAAGGTTGTCGGTTCACGATTTCTTCGGGAAGCCCGATCGACCGGCCGACTTTTCGCACCTCATCCTTAAACAGTTTTCGCAGCGGTTCGATCAGCTTAAATCGCAAATCTTTCGGCAAACCCCCCACGTTGTGGTGGCTTTTAATTTTAACAGCAACTCGTTCGCCACTTTTCGGGTCTACATTAGTGTCAGCCGACTCAATCACATCCGGATAAAGAGTACCTTGTGCCAGGTAGTCAAAGGGGCCGAGACGCTTCGATTCTTCTTCAAATACGTTGATAAATTCGTGACCGATCCGCTTGCGTTTTACTTCAGGATCGGTAATCCCTTCAAGTTGAGCTAAAAAGCGTTCGCGAGCATTAACATACTCAACGTCAATGTGAAATTGCTCTTTAAATAATTTTACCAACCGTTCTGGTTCATACTTCCGCATAAACCCTTGGTCGATAAACATACAGGTAAGTTGGTCGCCGATCGCCTTGTGCAGCAAGAAAGCCAAAGTAGAAGAATCTACACCGCCCGATAGAGCCAGCAAAACTCGTTTATCCCCCACTTGCTCTCGAATTTCGCGAATCGATTCCTCCACAAAAGTAGCTGTCGTCCAAGTCGGTTCGCACTCGCAAATGTGGTAAACAAAATTGCGAATTAAAGCTATTCCGCCGATCGAGTGAACTACTTCTGGATGGAACTGAACGCCGTACAAATTTTTCTCGTGGTGAGCAACAGCAGCACACGGAGTATTGTCAGTGTGAGCGAGGATCTCAAAACCCGTCGGCAGATCGGTACAGGAGTCTCCGTGGCTCATCCACATCGTGCTGCCCTCTTCGACATTTGTCAGCAAATCCGTAGGATCGTCAATAAATAGCGATGCCTTGCCGTATTCCGCTAACTTAGCCCGCTCAACCGTGCCTCCGAGCTGCTTTACCATCAACTGCATCCCATAACACACTCCCAACACCGGTATTCCCAAATTCCAAATTTCTGGGTCGCAGTGGGGTGCTTTTTCATCGTATACAGAACTCGGGCCTCCTGAAAGAATAATTCCTTTAGGATTGATAGCTTTTAACTGTTCTGCAGTAGTGCGGTAAGAAATAACTTCTGAATATACTTGAGTTTCGCGAATTCGACGAGCAATCAGTTCGGAATATTGCGAACCGAAGTCGAGAATCACGATAATCTGGCGATCTATCTGCTGCCGAAAAGAGTTTGTGAGAACGGATTCAGTTTCTATTTGAGTAGTCACGGTTATTGCGTAATTGCTAAGTGCTAATTGGGCCGAAAGTAGCGGAGGTATCTGTCTCGGTCTCAGTACAATTCTAAGGAAGGCGAGGAACCATTGGTCGCTAGGAATAAATCTTATTTATACTAGATTGCAGTCAGCGATGTTAGTCGATTAATCGGGTACAGGGCAAGCATAGATTTACTTCGAGCCTTCCCCTAATTAATTGAATTTTTGCTTCAGAAATAACTTCCATAAGCAACCTAGTATAATTAAGGTCTAGGGACAGAGAATTATTACTTGTTAAATATTATCCCTGACCGATGTTTTAAACAGAATTCAGGGATATTCACACTACCTTAACAAATTTGCGTCAAAAATGTATCTCCTATGTCACTTTTAACAATAATTTTGCGATCGCGCCCGAACATCACCGATCCCACGGGGATGTGCAAGTTAGTGTGAGTAAAAATGCAATCCGATGACCGCAAGTCTATTTGTCGGGCGATGTCGCCGTAAATTCGATCGACCCAATTGCTCCCAAACTCGCCGTCCAAAGCCCGCAATTGCTTGAGAGCATCTTCCGCCGTCGCTGCGGCAAAAATTGCGGAACACGCATCGGCAGGCATTCCAGCTTTAGCACAGTAAGCTGTGAGAATTTCCCGGCGTCCGTCAGCGAGGTGGTGGTGAGTGTGAAAAATTCCCGCCGCCAATTTCATCAGTTTCCCGTGATAGCCAAAGAGCAAAATTGACTGCACGCCCTGATATCCTGCTTCTACCAGCAGCGGGCCGAGCCAGTTAGCGGTTTTGACTAGCCTCTCAGGATTAATCCCCAGTTGTCGCGCCAAATCCAAACCGTTTTCGCCGATGCAGAAAACCAAACAGTCAAACAGTTCGGCTTTTTGTTGCAGTTGTTCGCGGTAAAGTTCCAACTGTCCGGGGGCACTGAGGGGTTGAGAAATGCCAGTTGTACCCAGCAGCGAAAGTCCTTCTACCACGCCGAAAGCTTCGTTAGAAGTCCGGGTGGCTAGTTTGCGCCCTGACGGCAGAATCAGGGTGACAGTAATTTTTTCTCCCCGTGCGAGTTCTAGGCTCAGATTCGATCGCAGCAGTCGCATTGCGTAATCATAGATTGCGGCTCCTCCACCGACTGTGTGACGCCCTATACCTTCACCGCCGAGAATCACAATCTGCTCTCCCTCTCCCCCTCTCTCCCTCTCTCCCTCTCTCCACCTTCCCAATTCCACCATTGCCCAAACGGGGGTATTGCGAGTCAGATCGAGATTGTCCCCCGGATCGGAGCGAGTCACTCCTAAAGCGGTACCAGTTTTGAGTACAGACGCCTGTTCGATCGGAATTTCTACCGTTATTTGCGGTTCCAGTAAATTTACTGATACGCTATCTAGAGAGTGATTACCCTCACGCAAGCACCGCAAAGCTGCAAGTGCGGCCGCACAGGCAAATACTGGGAGTGTATACCCGGATAAAGGTTGAGTTTTGCTCACGATCAAATGCAGAAATCCGTAAATTTGCTGGTAATCGACATCACACTTTAGCAGTGATATCTTTCAAACGTTCGTTTCAGTTTAATTCTAGGGTTTGCTATTATCTGCAGTTAGCGTAATTTTTGTCAACTAGAATTTTGTCCTGTGAGTTGCCTTTAAGCAAGCAACGCTTTTTTGAGGTGCGTTAGCGTTACCTTTCGCGATCCGAAGGAAAGCCCGTCCCTACGGGGGCTACGCCAACGTAGAGGATCGCCAATAACCCACTCCGAAGCTTTATCGGCACCTGGGGGCGATTTTCACAAAAAACCCGGAATCTCGATCGCCAGCGCTGGCACCGAACAAACGGATGCCAGGAATTAGGTAGAAATAGTTAGCAGCTATACTCGGCAAATCGAGAGTCTTTTATTCTATAGATTTAGCTAGCCGTAAAGGTTTGAGAGCGGAATGGAGGAGCGGGCGCGAAATTTGTTTTGGCCCTTGGGGCGGCTTGTTTGAGGCGGAATTAGAGGAATTTTTGGTATGCGAAATGCTGCGCTCGCTTCCTAGTTAAGCCCTAAAACCTACTTTTTTACAATTAGCAGATTTATATCTCCCAAGCGGTTGATGTCCTAGCGATCGCAAGTCATTTATATTGATATGAATTACCCGGACGTGCCAGTCCTACTTTCGAGCTAGCCTCTTGAAGGTGGGGCTGGTTTTATCTAACCCTGTTACTTCAATTCTTCAATCTAAAATTTAAAATCTCAAATCTCAAATTGATTGACTATGGTTGAACCAGTTGCAGAGTTAAATGAACCTCTATCTCTTCTGACGGCAGAAATAGTAGACCCGAAAATATTTCAGCTCGTTCTCTCTCCAAAAATAGCTCTCAAATTTTCCAAAAAAGACGTTCGCTCGACCCTGAAAGCCTCAACTCTAGACGGTGTTTTTGCCACTATCTTCGAGTCGGCGACTACCGGCGTGCTGCTGAGCAATTTCTTGCTGCAACTCGGGGCAAGCAGCGTGGAAATAGGTATATTCTCGGCTATTCCGATGGTGGTAAATCTCCTGCAACCATTAGGAGCCTACATCGCAGATCGGACAACCAGCCGCCACTGGTACAACCTATTTGTATTCGGCGCGTCGCGGCTGCTGTGGCTGGTGCTGGCGGTGGCAATTGTTTGGGGTTCCCAGCACGCAGATCTCCACCAACTGCTGCAATGGACACTGGTAACAGTCGTAGCAGCTAGCGTGCTGGCAGCTTTTGCCAATTCTAGCTGGTTCAGTTGGATGGCTGCCGTGGTTCCTCAGCGCTTGCGGGGACGCTATTTTGGCTTTCGCAACAGTGCTGTCAGCCTCATCACTTTGCTGGGTGTGCCGTTGATGGGATTGGGAGTCTCAACTTGGGACGGCGGTCCAATTTTGGGCTACGGTATTGTTTTATTGGTGGGTGTTTGGGCGGGAATGATTAGTTTGGGGTGTCAATTCTTTATGGTTGATGTGAATCCCCTAGTATACAAAAAAGATGCACAGAACGATCGAGTTACAGAGAAAAAAGCAAAGCAGATGACAGATTTTGTGCCTTCTGTGCTGAAAGATTCTAACTTTTTAATGTTTATTCTTTACTTCAGTGTGTGGACATTTGCTATTAATCTCAGCGCGCCTTTTTTTAATATCTACCTGCTGAAAGATTTAAGATTGGATGTGAGTTTGGTAACGATTTACACCAGCTTAAGTTCCGGGGCAAATCTACTGCTGCTGATGTTTTGGGGTAAGTTGGCCGATCGCTGGGGAAATCGCCCGCTGCTAATTGCTGTTGGGCTGGTGGTGGCCCTGACGCCTTTGCTGTGGTTGGGTACGGGCAATTACCCGTTTGCCCTATGGGTTGGGCTGCCGCTGCTGCACTTGCTGGCGGGAACGACTTTAGGCGCGATCGCGCTGTGTACTAACAATATTCAAATGGAGATCGCGTCGATCGAGCAACCTTCGACTTATTTTGCGATCGCCGCAGCGGTTTCGGGATTAGCTGGGGCTTTGGGAACTACCGCCGGCGGCTTTCTTGCCGAACTTCCGGGCATGAGTTTGGGCTCGCTGTTTGCCCTCTCGGCTGCTGTGCGGCTGGTAGGCTTGCTGCCTTTGGTTTTGGTGCGAGAACCCCGCAGCCAGTCGCTGCGGTCGATCGTCCCTACTTTTGGACGCTTCAAATTTAACCGGGGCTAGGAAGTTTTCGCACAAATTTACCGATCGAGAAACCAGAAAAGCCCACAGATTGTAAAAAACTTCAAGCACATCGCAGAAAATCTGAGATTTGCTGCAACAAATTTTAATCCAAAACATAGTCCAAATCTGCTATATTTTCGGCCAATACGTCACTATTATCTTGCAGGTAACTGACAAATCGATCGGATATAGCTGTTCTAAAAACCGATCGGGCAGAGCGTAAATGTGTTTAAAGGTTTGTTAGCTATGGCTTCGGATCGCTACTTAGGGCTTGCTGAATATATCGATCGCACTTGACGTAGCATGGGTGATGCGCTCGCGAGATCGAGGGTAAAGTGCAAAATAAACAGGTAAAATAGTTCAAAACCCGTGCATCACCACCTG
>Ga0164305_10001146_pt1 | contig 10691 bp, 12 predicted proteins | sample Whisoiple_237_MG_FD_110215 | JGI IMG/M metagenome (GOLD analysis project Ga0164305, IMG submission 110215) | Soil microbial communities amended with pyrogenic organic matter from upstate New York, USA - Whitman soil sample_237_MG | ecosystem: Environmental > Terrestrial > Soil > Agricultural... | reverse complement strand
TTCTCCCGCAAGGGGAGAAGGGCCGCTGGCAGCATCGCTTTCGCGTTATTGGCTAAATTCGTTTGCTGCAAGGCGTCCGAGCGTTCCTTCTTCCCTTGTGGGAGAAGGTGTCGTTGCGCAGCAAGGACGGATGAGGGGTTAGTTTGTTCGGGGTATTCGCACCCTCCCCATCACCGCATCGAGCTTCCGCAAAACCTCGGGATCGCGCGCCTCCGGCGCGGTGAGGACCGCATTCTCCAGTGCACGGTCGGAACCGACAGGGCAGGGCTCGTGCTCGGCCGGGAAATCCGCGAGGAGGCGCGTCAGCAGACGGCCGACCTTCAGCGCATTCTCGTGCACGACCTTGATGACGGCGGCGACGTCGACCGCATCGTGGTCCGGGTGCCAGCAATCGAAATCGGTCACCATCGCGATCGTCGCGTAGGAAATCTCGGCTTCGCGCGCGAGCTTGGCTTCCGGCATCGCCGTCATGCCGATCACGTCGTAATCGGCATTCTTGTAGGTGAGCGATTCCGCATAGGACGAGAATTGCGGTCCCTCGATGCAAACGTAAGTGCCGCGGGTGACGACATCGATCTTCTCGGCGCGCGCGGCGTCGCGGATGCGCTGGCGCAGAAGCGGTGCGACTGGGTGCGCCATCGACACATGCGCGACGCAGCCATTGCCGAAGAAGGACGAGGCACGCGCAAAGGTGCGGTCGACGAATTGATCGACCAGCACGAACAAACCCGGCTGCAGCTCCGGCTTGAACGAGCCGCAGGCGGAAACGGACACGATGTTGGTGACGCCGACACGCTTCAGCGCGTCGATATTGGCGCGGTAGTTGATGCCGGAGGGGGAGAGAACGTGGCCGCGCCCGTGCCGCGGCAGGAAGACGGCCTCGGTGTTGCCGATGCGGCCGAAACGCAGCGCGTCCGAGGGCTCGCCCCAGGGCGTCTCGACCCGCTCCTCGCGCAAATCTGCGAGGCCGGGCAGGTCGTAGACGCCCGATCCGCCGATAATCCCGACGATGGCTTTTGGCATGCCCCTCGCTCCAGCGCGCGCTCGCACGCTCTCTAAAACGCCCGCGCCGTCATTGCGAGCGAAGCGAAGCAATCCAGGGCAAACTCTCGTCGATTGTGATATTTGCCCCTGGATTGCTTCGTCGGCTTCGCCTCCTCGCAAAGACGGCCCGCGAACGGCGCGCCGCAACCACACGCAATCTCTCGGCCTCGTGATTTGCCGGAGCCCACCCACCCCACTAATTTCCTTATGAAATTCACCCCCGGGAGGAGTGCCATGCTGATTTTGCGCCGCAAGGGCTGGGAATTGCCCGAAAGCGCCGCGACGCCGGAGCGGTTCTTCTTCGATCGCCGGGCGGTGCTCGGCGGAACGGCGGCGCTCGGTGGCGGCCTCGTCGCCAGCTCGCTCGGTCTTTCGCGCGCACGCGCCGAAGCCGATCCGTCTGCGGGGCTTTTCCCGGCGAAACGCAACGAGGCGTTCAAGCTCGACCGCGACATCACGCCGGAAGAGGTCAACGCCAACTATAACAATTTCTATGAATTCGGCTCGAGCAAGCGCATCGCCGCCGCCGCCGAAGCTTTGAAGACGCGGCCGTGGCGCATCAAGATCGACGGGCTCGTCGAGAAGGCGCAGGAGATCGACATCGACGACCTCCTGAAGAAAATGCCGCTCGAGGAGCGGCTTTATCGCCATCGCTGCGTCGAAGCGTGGGGCATGGCGATTCCCTGGACCGGCTTCCCCTTAAAATCGCTCGTCGAATTCGCCAAGCCGACATCGCAGGCGAAGTACGTGCGGATGGAGACGTTCATGGACAAGAGCGTCGGACCCGGCTTCCGGCAGTTCTGGTATCCGTGGCCGTACATCGAAGGCGTCACGATGGCCGAAGCCAACAACGATCTCGCTTTCATGGTCGTCGGCGCCTACGGCAAGCCGCTCGGCAAACCCTTCGGCGCGCCGATCCGGCTCGCGCTGCCGTGGAAATATGGATTTAAATCGATCAAGTCGATCGTGAAGATCAGCTTCGTCACCGAGCGCCCCGTCAGCTTCTGGGAAAAGCTGCAGTCCAGCGAATACGGCTTCTGGGCGAACGTGAATCCGGCCGTGTCGCATCCGCGCTGGAGTCAGGCAACAGAGGAAGTGCTCGGCAAAGGCAATCGCGTGCCGACGCTTCTGTTCAACGGCTACGGCGAATATGTCGCCGATATGTACAAGGGCCTCGAAGGCGAGCGCCTCTACGTTTGACGACACTTTGATGAAAAAGGGCCGGGCATCGCTGCCCGGCCATGACCTGGTTGTCCAGGCTCCCGAAGGGAGATTCCGAGGTGGAGGTCGCATGCCGGGGAGGCAAGCTGCGAAGCCGCGGAACCCTAGCCATGTTGCGGCGAGATGTCGGCGCGCGCTAGCGGGTCTGGCGCATGCGCGCCATGCGTCAAGCGCAATTCAATAGTTCCAGCGCTGTGCGTTGGTGACGAGGAAATCGCGAAACACCTGGATTCGCGCGACGTTGCGCATCTCCTCGGGATAGACGAGGAAGCAATCGTATTCCGGCATTTGCGATTGCGGCAGCAGGCGCAGAAGTGGACTCTCTTCCTCGATGAGATAATCCGGGAGAACGGCAATGCCGACGCCGGCAAGCACGCCTTTATGCAAGGCGGTGATGTTGTTGACCGACATCGCGGAAAGTCGCGGGCTCTTCGAATCGCGTCCGGCGGTTAATAGCGAATTGAGGCTGTGCAGAAAGCTCGCGCCGGTAACGCCGTAACTCAGGATGCGATGCTGATCGAGCTCTTCCAGCGTGCGCGGCTGGCCGTGCTGCTTCACGTAATCCATCGATGCGTAGAGATGATAATGTACGGTGAAGAGGCGGCGGCGCACGAGATCAGGCTGCGACGGCTCGCGTAGCCGCAGCGCGACGTCGGCTTCGCGCATGCCGAGGTCGAGCTCCTCGTCGCTGAGAATCAGTTTCAGCGTGACGTCGGGATAGAGTTCCAAAAACTCGCCGAGACGCGGCGTCAGCCAATTCGTGCCGATGCCGAGCGTCGTGGTGATGCGCAATTCGCCGTGCGGCTTCTCGCGATTGTCGCTCAGACGCGTCTGCACCGCGTCGAGCTTCGTCATCACCTCCTGGACCGTGCGGTAGAGGACATCGCCCTGTTCGGTCAGGATGAGGCCGCGCGCATGGCGGTGGAAGAGCGGCGCCCGCAGCTCATTTTCGAGTGCGCTCACCTGCCGGCTCACTGCCGATTGGCTCAAGCCCAGCGATTCGCCGGCATGCGTGAAGGAGCCCGCCTTGGCGGCCGCGTGGAAAATCCGCAGCTTGTCCCAGTCCAAAACGCCTCGTCTCCCCTCCGGGATTGCGCGACCCGGTCTATTCGGCGGCGATCTTGGTCACCGCTTCGAGCGTCAGCCACTTCTCGGCTTCAAGCGCCGCCATGCAGCCGAGGCCGGCGGCGGTGACGGCCTGCCGGTAGATGTCGTCGGCCACATCGCCCGCGGCGAACACACCGGGGACGCTGGTGATCGTCGAGCCCGGCACCGTCTTTATGTACCCGTTCGGCTTGCAGTCCACCTGGCCGACGAAGAGGTCGGACGCCGGGTGATGGCCGATCGCGACGAAAACGCCGTCGACCTGGCGCGTCTCGTGGGCATGAGTGTGGACGTTCTTTAGGCGCACGGCGCGGACGGTCGGAGCAGGGAGGTCGTCGCCGAGAATTTCCTCAATTGTATGGTTCCAGACCACCTCGACATTCGGTCGGGCAAATAGCCGCTCCTGCAGAATGCGCTCGGCCCGGAACGCATCGCGGCGGTGGACCACCGTCACACGCGAGCAGATGTGACTCAGATAGAGCGCCTCCTCGACCGCGGAATTGCCGCCGCCGACGACCAGCACCTCCTTACCGCGGAAGAAGAAGCCATCGCAGGTGGCGCAGGCGGAGACGCCGTAGCCTTTAAAACGCTCTTCACTGGGCAGCCCAAGCCACTTCGCCTTGGCCCCGGTGGCGATCACCAGCGCATCGCACGTATATGTCCGGCTGCTGTCGCCAATCAGCAGAAACGGCCGGCGGCCGAGCTCCACCTTCTCGATGTGATCGGCGACCAGCCGCGTGCCGACATGCTCGGCCTGAAGCTTTAGCTGCTCCATGAGCCACGGCCCCTGGATCGGCAAGGCAAAGCCGGGGTAGTTCTCGACCTCGGTCGTGATCATCAGCTGGCCGCCGGGCTCGAAGCCGGCGATCAGGATCGGCTCCATCATGGCGCGCGCGGCGTAGATGGCGGCGGTGTAGCCGGCCGGCCCGGAGCCGATGATGATCACCTGCGCATGCAGGGGCGCTTCGTCCGCCATGCTAAACCCTGGGAAGCCGAGGCCATGCAACCGACGCATGGCCGTCGACCGGACTTAAGCGATGAAGATCGGTGCCGCAAGCCAAGGTCCCACGGGGAAGGGACAGTCATCCCGGCAGTTCACAGGCTCGTGTGAAATTGCCGGGCACGTATGTGCCGCGATTCGGCAATCCGCGGCGATGACAGAGCCGTGGCCGCATCGGCGGATTGCGGAGATGCTCCCGCCCGAGGTGCTGGGCGATTTGGTCAGGCTGCCGCTGCGCCCGCCAATGACCGCAGGGCCGTCCGGCCGGCGTGAATATGGCAACGAGCAACGCGTCTATTTCGATCGCACCAACATGGCCCGCTTTCCGGTCATGCAGCGTATCGCGCAGGCGCTGCAGTCGCCGGCGGTGGTGAGCGCGCTGCACGCAACGTTCGGCGCCCCGCTCGACCGCGCCTTCCTGCGCATCGAATATGCGCTCGACATCGACGGATTCTGGCTCGAGCCGCATACCGATATCGGCGTGAAGAAATCCACCTGCTTCGTCTATCTCGATGGCGCCGGCGATCTCAGCACCGACATCTATGCCGATCCGCACACGCTCGGGGACCGCGTGCCTTTCGCGCCGAACTCGGCGCTCGCTTTTATCCCCGGCGACGACACCTGGCACGGTTTTACGCCGCGCCCGATCGCCGGCGTGCGGCGCTCGCTGATCATCAACTATGTCGGCGCGGAGTGGCGCGGGCGCGAGCAGCTGGCTTTTCCAGAGAGCCCAGTTTGGCTCGCGCGTTGACACGCCTCGGCGCGAACACCTAGGTAGCTGCCGTGCAAACCGATACGCTCGAACTCGACATCTGGCGCGGCGATCGCGAGGGCTGCTTTCAAACGTTCACGTTGCCGCTACGCGACAGCCAAACCATTCTCGACGCGGTGACCGAAATCCAGCGCACGCAGGATGCAACACTCGCCTATCGTTTCGCCTGCCGTGTCGGCATGTGCGGCTCCTGCGCTATGATTGTCGACGGTATTCCGCGCTGGACGTGCCGCACGCGCGTCGTCGACGTGCGGCGCAAAGGCAAACGGCTGAAACTGGAGCCGCTGCGCAATCTGCCGATCGTCAAGGATCTGGCGGTCGACATGGCGGTGTTTTTCGAAAAATGGCGTGATGCCAAAGGTTATTTCGAGCCGGGCGATACGCCGCCGGCCGATTTCGCGCGTGTGCCGCCAGAGTCGCGCGAGCGCCGCGCCGCGGACATCGCGATCGAATGCATCAATTGCGGCATCTGCTATTCCGCCTGCGATGTCGTGAGCTGGGATGAAGATTATCTCGGCCCCGCCGCGCTCAATCGTTCGTGGACGCTGGTCAATGACGTACGTGACCGCAGCCAAAAATCGCGTCTCGAAGCCGTGGCCGCGGACGCGGGCTGCCATTCCTGCCACAGCCACATGAGCTGCACAGAATTCTGTCCGAAAAGCCTGTCGCCGACGCAATCGATTGCCGGACTGAAGCGCGAGACGATGCGCGCTGCGCTCAGAGGCGAAATATGAACACCGCCTGGACGGCGCGGCTCTTGTTGGCACAACGTGCGACGGCATTGGTGCTCGCTTTTGCCGTCCCGATTCATCTCGCAACCATCATCTACGCCGTGCGCGTCGGGCTGAATTCGGGCGAAATCCTCGGCCGCACGCGCGGCAACGCTCTCTTCCTTGCATTTTACTCGCTGTTCGTCGTCGCCGCGTCGATCCACGCGCCGATCGGCTTGCGCAATATCTTTCGCGAATGGGCGAATTGGCGCGGCCGCTCCCTCGATATCGCGATGATCGCCTTTTTCCTGATCCTACTGGCGCTCGGCCTGCGCGCCGCTTTCGCGGTCTATGCCGCATGATCCGCCCCACACACTTCAAGCACGGCTTTATAGCAGCGCTTCTGCACCGGCTCTCCGGCATCGCGCTCGCGATCTTCCTGCCGCTGCATTTCCTGGCGCTCGGCACCGCGCTCAGCGGGGCCGACCGGCTCGATGCATTTTTCAACCTGACGCACAATATAGGAGTGCGGACGGCCGAGTGGGGGCTCGTCACCGCGCTTGCGCTCCATCTCGCCCTGGGCTTACGTGTCCTGGTGCTGGAGAGCGCCGGCTGGCGCGAGCGGACCGCGAGCGTCGTCTCGGGCTGCGTCGCCGGCTCGTTGGCGATCGGCATCTTGTTCCTGTTGAACGCGCTCTAGAAGAGCGCAGCAAAGATCGAAACCATGCAACTCGAGACACATGAAGTCGAAGAGGTCTGCAAAGACCTCTATGTGCGCGCGCTGAAAATTCTGCCGCCCGACATCAAGGCGGGCTTCGCACGGTTGCAGCAGGCGGAGACGCATGCGATCGGCCAGAAAATCCTCGGCACGATGGTCGAGAACATCGCTGTCGCCGAACGCACGAACAATATCCTCTGCCAAGATACCGGCATTCCGATCTATAACGTCACCTTCGGCCGCGATGTCTCATTCGATGGCGCGGAAGTGACGCGCGCCATCCGGCGCGGCTGCGAGCGCGCGACGAAAGGGCATTCGCTGCGCTCGTCCGTCGTGCACCCGATCACTAGGGTCAACGAGCAGACCTCCTGCGGCATCCGCGTGCCGATCATCCACTACGATTTCGACGATCGGGAAGAGACGGTCGAGATCGAAATGATTCCGAAAGGCTCGGGATCGGAGAACGGCTCGTTTCTACAAATGCTGATCCCGGCCGACGGCATCAAAGCGGTGAAGCGTTTTGTGATCGATCGCGTCATCGAGCTTGGCGGCCGCGTCTGCCCGCCGACGATCGTCGGGGTCGGCATCGGCGGCACGTCGGATCTCTGCATGCATCTGGCCAAGATCGCCGCGACGCGTCCGCTGCGCAGCAAGTGCAGTGACCCGGAGGGCGCAAAGATCGAGGCCGAGTTGTCCGAAGCCGTGAATGAGCTCGGCATCGGTCCGCAAGGATTGGGTGGGCGCTCGACCTCGTTCGCCGTGCATGTCGAAATCGCCGCGACGCACATCACGCAGAATCCCGTCGCCGTGAACATCCAATGCCATTCGGCGCGCCGCGCCCGCGCGACGATCACGCCGGGCGGGATTCACTTCTCGTGAAATGATAGCCTGTTACGTCCACTCCCTCATCCTGAGGAGCCGCGAAGCGGCGTCTCGAAGGATGGGCAAACACAGCACCCTTTGCCGCCCTTCGAGACGCGCTGCTGCGCAGCGCTCCTCAGGGTGAGGGTACAACAATGACCCATCACGTCTTCGAAATGCCGGTCAGCGCCGCGCATGTGCGCGAACTCAAGATCGGCGATACCGTCACACTAGAGAAGACCCTCTACGGCATTCGCGATGCGACGTTGATCCATATGTTCGATCGCAGCCGGCGCACGCGCTTCGATCTCAACGGGCATGCGGTGATCCACACCGCCCCCAATGTGCATCGCGTCGAGAAATCCGACAAAGCGCCGGCCGGTTACGAGCCCTTCTGCATCGGCACGACGACGTCGCAGCGCATGGAGCGCTTCACGCGCCCGCTGATGGAACGCGAAGGCGTGCGCATCATCATCGGCAAGGGCGGCATGGCGCAGGGCACGCTCGGCGCCTTCGCCGAGCTCGGCGGCGCCTATCTCGCCATCGTCGGCGGCGCCGCGGCGCTCGAGACCACCTGGATCGAAGAGATCGAGGACGTCGATATGGACGATCTGCATCCCGAGAGTCTCTGGCGCTTCCGCATCCGCAATTTCGGTCCGCTGCTCGTCGGCATGGATTCGCATGGCGGCTCGATGTTCGCCGACGTGCGCGCCGACGTCGCCGCGCGCCGCAACGCGGTTCTGGAAAAGCTCGGAATTGCGGAGTGACGGGGCACGCGTGTAAACCGGTTGGCGGCCCCTCTCCCCTTGTGGGAGAGGGTGGCCCGCGCGTCAGCGCGGGTCGGGTGAGGGGAAAGAGTTTAAATACTCCTCATCCGTCGTTGCTTCGGGCGCGAAGTCAAGTGTTTGCAGACTGCGTAAACTTGTCTGCGACTGACACCTTCTCCCGCAAGGGGAGAAGGGCGCGCTAATGATGCCGCCGCTCAGCGCATTAAACACCGACATCCTTATCCTCGGCGCCGGCGGCGCCGGCTTGTTTGCCGCGCTGCATGCGAAGAAGACCGCGCCCGATCTCGATGTCACGATCGCGGTCAAAGGTCTGCTCGGCAAATGCGGCTGCACACGTATGGTGCAGGGCGGCTACAACGTCGCGCTTGCGGCGGGCGACTCGATCGAGCGCCACTTCATGGACACGGTCGAAGGCGGCAAGTGGCTGAACGATCAGGACCTCGCATGGATGCTGGTCACCGGCGCGCAGGTGCGGATCCGTGAACTCGAGAACGAGCTCGGTTGCTTTTTCGACCGCAATCCCGACGGCACGGTGCATCAGAAGGCATTTGCCGGACAAACATTCGACCGCACCGTGCATAAAGGTGATCTCACCGGCATCGAGATCATCAACCGGTTGATGGAGCAGGTCTGGCGCCGCGACGTGCGCCGCCTTGAAGACCATCGCGCGCTTGATCTCATTCAGGCTTCGGACGGAGCGGGCCTCGCCGGCGTGCTGATGCTCGACATTCGCACCGGCGAGCCGCTGCTCGTCCGCGCGCGTGCCGTGCTGCTTGCGACCGGCGGCGGCCCGACCATGTATAAGTACCACACGCCGTCGGGTGACAAGAGTTGCGATGGGCTCGCGATGGCGCTGCGCGCCGGCCTGCCGCTGCGCGACATGGAGATGGTGCAGTTCCATCCCACCGGCCTGCTCGCCGGGCCCGGCACGCGCATGACCGGTACCGTGCTCGAAGAAGGTCTGCGCGGATCAGGCGGCTTTCTGCTCGATGCAAGTCGCGAACGCTTCATGTTCGCCTATGACGAGCGCGGCGAGCGTGCGACGCGCGATATCGTGAGCCGCTCGATCATGTACCGCATTCGCGAAGGCCATGCGACGCCGAATGGCGGCGTCTATATTCGCATGGCGCATCTCGGGCCCGCGGAAGTGCGCCGCCAATTCAAAGGCATGGTCGAGCGCTGCGCCGATTGCGGCTTCGATCTTGCCGGAGGCGACGTCGAGGTCGTGCCGACTGCGCATTACATGATGGGCGGCGTTGTGTTCGACACGCAGTGCCGCACGCCGATGCCGCGTCTATACGCGGCCGGCGAAGACACGGGCGGCGTGCATGGGGCAAACCGGCTCGGCGGCAACGGCGTCGCGAATTCGACGGTGTTTGGCGCGATTGCTGGCGACCGGATGGCGGGAGCCGTGACGAACGAGCCCGGGACGTTGCCGGACTGTGATGCGCGGGCGATCGATGCGGCGTTGGATCGCGCCTACGGGCCGATCGGCCGCGCGCCGGGCGATATTTTTGCGATGCGCGAAGAATTGCTGGAACTGATGTGGGATCAGGTCGGCATTTTGCGCAGCGGCGCGCAGTTGCAGAACGCCACATCGCGGCTCGATGGGCTCGCAGGCGCGGTCGCCGCCTGCGGCATCCCCGACGGGGATCGCCGCTTTAACCTGACCTGGATGGATCGGCTCAACCTCGAAAATCTCATCGCAGTCAGCCGCGCGATCTGCGCTGCGGCACTCAAACGCGACGACAGCCGCGGCGCGCATTTCCGCGAGGATTTTCCGCAAACATCCGCTCTCGATCACTCGACCTACACGGTCGTGCGATCAACCGAGAGCGGGCTGCACGTCGAAATGCAGCCCGTCCATTTCACGCGCGTGCGTCCCGGCGAGTCGCTGCTGCGCGGCGCGGCAGAGTAGGGTTCAGTACGTGCTCTGCGGCGCCCCCGGCGCCCCCGGCGCGACGGAGCGCTGCGTCGTCGTCGGCACCCCCGACTGGTGCTGCGTGCGCATTTCGCGCTTGTATTCGCGCCGCTTGTGGATGCCGAGCGCACATCCGGTGACCGCGCCCATGACGCCGTGATGGCCGGCATAATGGCCGGCAACCGCGCCCGCCGTGCCGTATTTGAGGCAGCCGCCGGGTTTCGCTTCCGCGCCGAGGGGGATGGCGAGCAGGCCGAGCGCGAGCGCCGGGGCGAGGATGAATTTCAGCATGGGGAGTTCCCTCCGTGAATGAACAATCGCCAGCGCGGATATAATGCCGAGCTGGGCTCAGGGTAGCCCCGCCGCCTATTTCAGCCCGAAATAGGCCCGTGCCAGCGCATCGTTTTGCCGGAGATCGCTGACGAGACCGGCGAAGCCGATGCGACCGCCCTCAAGCACGAAGACGCGGTCGGCGATATCGAGAAAACTCACATTCTGCTCGGCGATGAGCAGCGACAGGCCGTGCGTCCGCAGGTCCGAGAGCGTCTTCAC
>Ga0164305_10001145_pt1 | contig 10693 bp, 11 predicted proteins | sample Whisoiple_237_MG_FD_110215 | JGI IMG/M metagenome (GOLD analysis project Ga0164305, IMG submission 110215) | Soil microbial communities amended with pyrogenic organic matter from upstate New York, USA - Whitman soil sample_237_MG | ecosystem: Environmental > Terrestrial > Soil > Agricultural... | reverse complement strand
GCCGGCTCTTCTACAAAGATCCCTTGAGGCACGAGCGGCGGCGCGACTGGGCGCCCCGGCTCCGGGAGTCTGTTCGTGATCGTGGTCGACCGGGGTTCGCGCGCCGCAGCCATTGCGCATCCGATCCGCACCTACTTATCGAAGGCTGACCCACTCCCGGCGGAATGAGAGGTTTGCGTCGGGTTGTCATCTTTCTCGACCGCGCGGTTAGATGGGATACTCAGTAAGTACACTGCCCCAATCAGCACAACGCCTATCGCAGTCACAAACATAAGCCAGAGAATACGCATGATACCGTCGCGCTGATCCACCGCTGTTCTGGACTGTCGATCCGCCATCTCCGTCTCTAGGGTGAACTATGCGACACCATGCAGTCGCGGCTCCCGCCCAACTATGTGTCTCGTTCCTGAGGCGAGCTGTGGCACGCGTGGCTTCGAGCTCTCGATGCACCTTCTGATAACGGACGGCGGTAATCAGCAGTTCTGCCTCGGCCGCTCGCGGCTGTGGACTTTGCTCGACAGGAAATTTGCGCCAGCCGCTCAGCGCGAAGCCGCTCGCGCGGGCTTAGGCTGTTTAAGAACGTTGCCACTTCCGTCATCCCGGACCAACGCAGTGGACCAGCTTAAGTTCAAACTGAGCAGTTCTTTGCAAGCTCTGGATCAGCATTAAGAGGCCGTCCGATAGCCTTCTTGCCCTGGCTGGCCCGTTCGCCCGAACCCGCTTCAGGCCCGCCCTGACACGCTCTGAGATCATCGCCCGCTCGAATTCGGCGAAAACTCCGCACATCTGAAACAGCATGCGACCGCCCGCAGTGCGGACCGCCTCGGACGATCACTGAAAAGACCTTGTCGCTTTCCTGAACGAGCTCCAGGCCATCACCACATCGAACTTACGCCGCGCCGCATCGTTGTTGAGCTTGTCGTAGGCGGGGCGCTTATCTCGCCAGAGAATCGACCGCTGCGTAAACCTCTCACTTGCCCGCCGGGAAACTGGTGGGGTTTTTGTTTTGCAAGCAGCGGCGATTTCAGTACGAACCTGGTATGGGAGGATCGAATGATTTCAGTCAACCTCGTCAAGCTGCTCCTGCAGGGCTCTTCGTGATTTTGCCGGTGCTTGGCCCTTGTGCTGCCGATCCGGATTGATCTCAACGCCCAGCGATCACTCCGTTCAAGAAACCGTGGGGCGTTTTGAGAAGGCCGTATTAGAAGGTTCTCGTCAGCGCGCGTTCACTTGAAGCGGGTGACCTTTTTCAGCATATTGGAAACCCAACGCTTTTGCCGGCTCGGTCGTGCTGGCGTTCCTAAAGTTGTGGATCGAGTTTGCAGTTTCGGCAAAGGCATCACCGGCTTTGAACGTCTTGGGCACCTTGCCGTCGAATTCGAGGACAACCGCTCCTTCCAGAACGTACACGAACCGCGGCGTGGGATGCGAATGTCGCCCGGTTTCCGCACCCGGTGCGATGTCGGCGATCCAAACATTCATCTCACTACCCTTAAGCTCGGAGAGATCAACCTTGAGAAGGTCCGTTCGTTTGATGGGCTGATCTTGGGCGTTCAGCTGACTGCCATATGGGCCAAGCGCGGCTGCTGCAATCAACACCAACGGAAAGGCCTTGGACGGATGCCACATCGATAACTCCCCTGATTGATTGGTTCTTTGTGGAAGCGACATCGGGTCGCCGAGACTGATCTCGAATGGCTAATCAGTTCCGCAAAATCATCGGCTGCAATATCCGTTTGCAGCCCGACTATCCACAAACTGCCAAATTGGTGATACCGTCAGAAGCTCTAGGGGTGAGCGGTTGCATACGACGTCCCCGCGTCCCGCGGCGCGCATGGGGCGAAGTTCGGGGTCGCGGCGGGATGTCGGCATCGGATCCTAGCAATCGTGAGAAGCTGCCACGCGCGCAGGCGATCCCTCGCGACCTTAGGCGAGCTATCGACTACATGCGCGAGGACGAGGGGCGGAGACTCTCGATCGCTGACCTCGTCGCCCATTGTGGCGTCAGTGAGCGGACACTGCACAAGCATTTCAGGCTCTTCATGGAGGTTTCCCCGCTGGAATACTGGAGGCGGCACCGCTTGGCCGCAGCTAGGGAGGTTTTTCTTAAGGCCACGTCGGACACCTCCGTCACGGAAATGGCCACGCGTTTTGGGTTCAGTCATTTTGGAAGGTTTTCACAGCAATATCGTCGTTGTTTTGACGAAACACCCTCCGAGACGCTTCAACGCAACCGTATCGCACAAGGGAAGCGGACCGCTCCGGCGGGCGGGGACGGGGCGAACGCATCCGGCGCAGTCGGGGTTGCGACAAGCGTCTGGCGAGAGCGGCCTTCGGTAACGGTTATCCCGTTTCGAGTCCCCGCCGAGTGGCAATGGTTCGGAGAGTCTCTAGCCGAGGGTATTGGCGCCGCACTGTGCCGCATGCATTCGCTTTCGGTTGCAGTTTCGCGGCCACGCGCAAGCATTCCCGCACCTGGTACGAGGCGGCTCGCGCGAGAATTCGGTACCCGCTATTTGATGAGTGGCAGTGTTACGCAAAGCGGCGGGCGCATGCGCCTGATCGTTCGGTTAGTCGATGCGGCTACGGGTTTTCACGTTTGGGGAGACACTTACGATGGCTCGACGGGAGATCCATTCGAATTGCAAGACCGCGTAACGGACGGAATAGTACGAACCATCGGAGCTTCAATTCGAGGCGCCGAGATCGAATCCGCACGGCGTATACCACCGAGAGATCTCAACGCCTACGGCCTGATGATGCAAGCTTACCCGTTCGTATTCGCTTCATTTCCCCGAGCCGCCCGTCGAGCCCTTGACTTCTTGGAGCGCGCGATCGAGTTCGATCCGGACTATGCACCTGCCACCGCGCTAGCGGCGTGGTGCCACGCCCAGCTGGTGATGCACAACGGGACTGCCTCCCCGAAGCAAGAACGCGAGCGTGCGCTGCTCCTCAGCGAGCGTGCTGGGATTCTCGATCCCGATGACCCACTGGTGCTGACGGCCCGGTCTGCGGTGCATACGATGGCGACCCATTTCGATCACGCCGGCCACCTCGTTACCCGCGCGCTTGCGCTTGATCCAAATTTCGTCTGGGCCTGGGATCGCAGCGGCTGGCTGAAGGCATATCTCGGCGAGCCGGAGGCCGCTATCAATCACTTCAACCGGGCGACGCGTCTGAACAGTGGTCCTCCGACAGCCGTTCGTTTGATCGGTATTGGATGCGCTCACTTCGACGCCGGACGTTATGAGCAGGCTGCGGTCTGTAAACAAAAGGCGCTGCAGGAACACCCGGGCATGGCATGGATTAACCGAACCTTATCGATATCCTTTGCCCGCCTCGGAGAGCGAAAGGCAGCTCTCGATTCTCTATATGCGCTTCAGCGGTACTCTGCTGAGTTGACGATAACCCAAGTCACCGCGGCTATTCCATTTCGGTCGGATTTTCTTCGTCGCGTCGCCGAAGGACTAGACGATCTCGGACTAGCAGCTTGACGTGCAAGTGTTAACGTCAGGATTAGGTGGTGCCAAGCCTTGTCAGAAGGAGCAGAGGAGCAGTCATGGAACAACCCGGTCTGCATGCGCGCCATCGGACAGGAATGGTGAGCTGAGCAAGAAGCACGGCAACACTCTCGTGCGCACTTTGCGCAAGGTTTACGGGCAACAATTCGCCGGAGGGTGCAATCCGGACGAAAAACTCAGCGACGTTCTTGGCAAGTTGGATGAGCCCTCCCTTTCGAAGCTCGTGCACGATCACGAGCATCATAAGCTCTACCAACGCCTTGATCAGAACACTTAGAGTTCGCCGGTCGTAGACCTGCCGCAGATGAGTTGCCGCTGGGGTCGAGTTAGGTAACGGGGAACGAGCCTGGTGTGAAGAGGGGCGCGAAAGAGAGATGAAGATCGTCCTCGCAATCATTGGGGCCGCTCTGCTTGGGTAGCGTCTGGGCTTTTCAGGGCTTGGGGGTTGCCGGCCACGACACGATGCCCGGCCGGGATGAGCATCGCAGACTTGCCAATTGGAGCGCATCGCGGGCTGCAGCATCATAAGGGAATCGCGAGGGAGTAGTGCCCATCTTCATCGGCCGTGGCGCGCCAATCTTTCCAACCACTTAGGAAATCCGAGCTGAACCTTTCACGTGCCGCAGCTACCCAGTAGCAACCGCTCGAAATGAATTGGTTGCCGACCCGCACGGATGCATTTTTTTACCGGACCAGGGGGTAGGTGTGAAACGGTCCTCATACTTGCGATCTACAAAAGGGCCGCCTCATCACCGCGCAAGGGAGGGACAAGACCTCGCTCGTCTTCGCGAAGCTCGTTGAAAAAGCTTTCGGCGGCTTCACACCGCCACCCGGCTACGACTGATCCCGACACAGTGGTATACGGCGCTTCGGCTGTCGCACTCGTCAGGCCCTTGCGTGCGGGTTAGGAACACGATCCGAAACCGGGCATTCTAAAATCGCGACCGGAGACTGGGCCTGCTTGGCCCACAAAGTCGGCCCAATCTGTTAGACTTTCGGTCTCCGCCGAAAAATCAATGCGCAAAAGCCCCGGAATTCCGGCGCTTTTTCCCGGAGACCGGAGATTGCCGGATCCGTCGGACTGGCGGCTGGGGTGAGAGGATTCGAACTTGCGTATGGCGAAAATCGAGCGGCGTGATCGCCGCCAGCTTTTTCGGGCTAACCAAGCCCATTCAGTGCACATTAGGACAAAGGCACTGACCTGAAAGTACACTGAGCAAGCTCAAGCTCAATACCTCGACGGTCTCGAACGTAGCCGGCCCGCGACCACAGGCACGCGGGTGCCGCCACCGACGGACGCGCCGCGCGCATACACGCGAGCTTCGCAAGCTCGGTTTCCAGGAGCCATGCGCATCCGGGACTGCTGTTTTCAGCTACATATATCGGACACGTCGATTGTCCGATTGGTCTTCAGGGCTTTCCTGCTCCCGGTGCGGCATTTCACTGCTGTCCAGCAGCGGCAGCTCCAACGCAGCGATTTCAGGTAGGGCTTTACCGGCTATTCCTTGTAAATCCCCATACATCCCGACTGTAGCCTCCAAAACTCCGTGGATTTGCGCTTCGCGTTTAGCCCATAAGCGTGTCATCGTCTTGTGTTCACGGTCGAGGTCGTCACGCATGTCTGAAAATTTTTCAACCATAGCTTCCACTCGGTGTCGGAACGTCGGACCGGTTAGATACGCGTAAACTAGCTCAATTTTCGTGAGTTGACCTTGCTGACTTTGGCGAGCGGCCGCAACATCAATCAGCCCCTGTCGAAGACTGAGCGCAACGGGAATCGCACATTTCGGTTCAGCCACCCATACGCCGTCCATGAGATCGAAAAGTTCCATTCCCTTCGGAAGGGCCCGGCTGACAATCAATGCCACTTCAGCTTTCGCCGCGCGCATATCGGCGCGGAGCTTAGGGAGCCAGCTATCACTCCATTCTTGGTGCGCTTGGACTCCCATAGGATAGTGCCGCAAGTCTTGCCCGAGGGGCCGATGACGCGCCCCCGCACAGCTCTGGCACGTCGCCCGCGCGCCCGCTTTGTTCCCGCTCGTAGCACCGAGCGAGCTGAAGAGGCGCTGGCTCAGAGCAGTTTATTCAGTTCACCTTACCGTCGATGTTCTCAGCCAATCTGAACCCACATCCTGTGAGCTGTGCGATCTTCCACTCTAATTCTGGCAGAAGCTCATTAGCGGGGTCCAACGCACGAACACGCTTGGCGGCACTTTTCAATTGGGAAACTCTGTGCCCGTGCTCGAGCTGCCGATAGGCTTCCAGGATCGTGATCGCATCGTGATAGTTTATCACCATTGCCTCCGGTCCGTTTCGACCGCCTGCTCAGAAGCAAAACTCCGATCGCAGATTCAACTGATCGGCGGAACGCGACGCGAGCGCCTCCCGTGGGGGCGGAATGGGGACATGCTGCGGAACCGCCCGCGCCCGACCAAAGGACTAGCGCCACCAGCTTGTGCGAAGCTTTATTTCGGTTCGCAGAAGTTCAAAGCCGGTACGACAGGAGTCCGGCTGGTTCTAGCGCGAGCGCCGCTAATCAGCGCCGCGCCCGCTTGCCCGCACAGGGAAAGCGCCGCCCCGGAGGAGCAGGCCGCCGTCAAGGACCAGCGAAACTCCGTCCAACATTCGGGCCCAGCACAGGGTAAAAAATACCCGGGGAAAACGAGGTGAGGCCGCGGAACCGCGCGACCACCGAACACGACCCATTGCCTTCCGGTCCTTTATGATCCGGCGTTTCGGACGTAACCGGGTTCGGGAGGTGTAAAAATGGTCCAGCCTTTCCCATCTCTCTATTCTGCAGCTGAGGATCAACATTATGCCGTCATGGGCTGAGGGGAAAGAATACCTGACCTGGCTTGCCGGAAGAGGGGGGCCGGAACCGACCGAGTACGGGATGCTCCAGAAGCTCTTCGACGCTGTTCATGCCAGAGACTTCAGAATTGTTAATGGCACATCGGTCCCGCTGAGCGAAGCGAGCAGTCTTGACCCTGCTTTAGACCAAGATCGCGAGGTATTCCGTAGCACAGCATCAATGCAGGGCTTTTCATATTTGAAACCTCACGGCTATGCCGGCGATTTCGAAATCATAGAACGCATCTGTAATTCCGCGGTCTCGTCAATTTCGAATATCACTAGGTGGGATAAATTCTTCCATGAAGGAGACGCGCCCCGTGCCGTTCGCAACAGAAGCTCGCTGTTGGCCGGGCTGATACGAGAAGCTCGTCCAGTGTCGATCTTGTCAGCAGGGTGCGGTCCGTCGCTGGATTTGGCGGAGGTGTTGAAAGCCGACGATTCGCTCAAGGACATCGAGATAGTCGACAATGACCCGAACGCCGTTGCGCGCTCCAAGGTAAATATCGCGGCCGTGGAGCACTATGTATGCCGCAGCTTAGGTTTCAATGTTCGAAACGTTCTTCGGTTCAAGCCGACCCGCACATATGGTTTTGTGTGGTGTTCGGGTCTATTCGATTATTTGAACGACAAGACAGCCGTGTTCCTGCTAAGGCGGTTTAGTGAGATGCTGGAGCCGGGCGGCACGCTGGCCTTCGGCAATTTCGGTCAGGAAAACGGTTCTCGCTCGTATATGGAGATCGTCGGGCGCTGGTTTCTGATCTATCGGAGCCCTATGGACCTCATGCGCCTCGCCGCCACGGCCGGGTTTTTGCCGCGCAAGACACGAGTTTGCACCGACGCCACTGGGCTCAACAATTTTTTAATCACCACGAAGGCGGCATAGATTGCAGCCGACGCGCCGAGCGCCACGCGGCTTTGAGAGAAACTTACCAACTGCCGCCCGCGGAAGCTGTTAACCCACGCTTACTCCTTTCTCGCCCAGAACGCCGGAAAGCGGTCGATCACCTTGAACTTGAAAGACGAAGAAGGAAAAAGACTCTTTCGGCGCCTGGTGCGACCGTCACTCCCAATGCAACTTCACCCCGCCAGCTCCCCTGGCGGGGTTTTCATTTGAAAGGTGTTGAGATTCGAGTACTAGAGGCTGGGAATCGGAGGATCGCATGCGTTCCATCACACGCCTCTGCCAAGCACTTGCGGCCACAGTCGTCTCAGTGACTTTGGCGCCAGCCATCGTTTGCGCCGCAGACGTTGGATTAATCTCCAAACCCAGCAAGCATTCCGTTCAGGAAACCGTGGAGCGGTTTGAGAATGCGATAAAGGCAAAAGGGGGTGCCGGGTGGATGGTTTTCACCGAGATGGATCACGCAGCTGCGGCTAGCAAAGCGGAAGCAAAAACTCCGTTGAGTCGCGCACGAGCCAATCCCTAGCCGTGAGGTTTCAAATATGAAAAGCCCTGCCTTGATGAGATGTTTCTGATCTCGCCTTTCCTCCCCTCTGACCCGACGGCCAACACCCATAGTGATATGTGCGGCCCATCGATTCATCCCAAACCATCAAAGGTGATGGAATCAGAAATCCGCGAAAACCACTAGGTTTTTAGAAGGATCCGGCTTTCACAAATTGGCGCTCCTCTACCGCTACGGACCGTGTCGCGATACAGGACCGTGGCGATGGATCACTCCGGGGAGGCGGGCCAACGGTCGCTACCGATCGACTGGGCTTTGAGTCGACTGAGATTGACGCCGGCACGGTGGCCTGGAGCGCCGCCAAAACTGCTGCTGTGGGTATCGGCATCGGCCTCGGCGTGGCCGCGATTGCCGCCGTCGCCGGCATTCCGCTCATTGTTTTGGGCGCCGCCACGCTCGTCACGGGCGGCGTGATGGCTTACGCGAATCGCGAGGATCAGGCGATCAAGGCGGGGAAGGCCGACGACACAGGAGACATCGCCCGTGCCGCGCTAGAAGACATGTACATGGTGAGCGGCTTTCACGAAGCCTATACAGGTCGCGACGCACTCACCGACCGCGTACTTACTGGCCAGGAAAAGAGCGAACGTCTCGGCGGCTCCATCGGCGGAATAGGAGCTTTAGTAATAGGCGGAAAAGTGAACCGAATGGCGGGGCTTGGGCCGGCCAAGGCGACGCAGCGCCCGCGCTGGGCCGGGCTGTCGCCAGAGGCTTTGGCTGACGCCGACAAAATGGGGAGAGGTCTGCGATGGCATCGCTCGACGAAGACCGGAAGGTCCCGGCTGCCCTGCAGCCCCAGCCGAACGATTACGCCTACGATCTTGACCGGGCTCTCTCGTCAGTCGTCGGTCTGACCACGCAGGTGCCGGCCGATGCCTTCACAGCCGAAATCCTGGGCACGGAGCGGGCAGGCAATGGGGTACTGATCCGCGACGATGGCCTGGTGCTCACCATCGGTTACCTGATCACGGAAGCTGAGGAGGTCTGGATTAGAACCAACGCCGGCCGCGTTGTTCAAGGCCATGTGGTGGCCTACGACCAGGTGACGGGCTTTGGCCTCGTTCAGGCGCTTGGTCAGCTGGACATCCCGGTGCTGCCAATCGGCGACTCCAGTCGTGCGCTAGTTGGCGAGCAGGTGGTGGTTGCAGGTATGGGCGGGCGGGCGCGCTCGATAGCAGCTCATATTGTCGCGCGGCAGGAGTTTGCGGGCTACTGGGAGTACCTGCTGGAGGAAGCGATCTTCACGGAGCCGAGCCATCCAGATTGGGGCGGCACGGCCCTGATCGGCTCGAACGGCGAGCTGTTGGGCATCGGCTCGCTCCAGCTCCAAGGCGCCACCCCGAGTGGCGAGACCCTGCCACTTAACATGATCGTTCCCATTGATCTGCTCACCCCCATTCTCGACGACGTGACGCGGCTTGGGCGCCCTAATCGGCCTCCGCGCCCCTGGCTTGGGGTTTATGCGAGCGAAACCGAGAACAAGGTCCTGATCATTGGCCTGGCGCCGCGGGCACCCGCCGAGCAGGCCGGTGTTGAAGCAGGCGACATTGTGCTCGCCGTTGCAGGCCGGGCAGTTGGGAACCTGGCAAGCTTCTTCCGCCGTGTCTGGGCGTTGGGCGAAGCGGGTGTCGAGGTTCCCCTCACAATCCATCGCGCCGGCCGCATGTTCGAGTTGCGCATCACCTCCGCCGACCGCAACCGTTTCCTCAAAGCGCCACGCCTGCACTGATATGAGATCTCGCATTTCCCGCGATGAGGCGGCCCCGCATGAAGGCTGGCCGGAGCCGCCGAAACGATCAGTCCTTTCTCGGACCAGCGCTTAAATCAGTAGTTCGCGTGCGTATATCCGGTAGCGCTGCTCGTGTTTGCGAAGGGTGCAGTTATCGATTCGTACGGAGCATCCTTGTCGAGCGCCGGTAGTCATGGCACCCGTGCCGCTCGTGCATCCCATCCACACTTGCCGTTCCGCGGATCTCATCTCTCCCGCTTATTCAAGGTGCGATAACCAGCTAGGCCTGTGAGAAACGAAGGGCACCTCAAGCGCATCTTTCCTGAGCGTATTCAAGGAAGAGGGTCGTGCTGTCGACCTGATCGTCGTTCATCCCGTGTATCGTTTCCGCGATCTCTGCTCTAAAGCCGCCATTCCGCTCTCGGGCCACAAGCTTCCGCGAAGAGGATTTCCGCGATGTGAAGCGGCACTCTAGGATTGGCTGGGAACCTGCAAAGCTGTGCGCATTTGTTTCAGCGATTCCTGGTGTGGCGTATACATGCGTCCACCAATCATCCCACCGTCCACGATAATATCGGTGCCATTGATGAAGCTCGCGCGATCTGAAGCGAGCCATACGACGCATTGGGCGATGTCATCGGGTACTCCCGCGCGGGGAATTGGCTGCGCCTTTGCAAATCCCTCCTTCATTGAGTCTGCACGACTATCGGCTGCGCGAGCATCCAGGCCGAGCGCCTTCAAAAGAATGCCCGTCGCAATAGCACCAGGAGAGACAGAGTTGACCCGGACATTGTGTTCGCCGAGTTCCATTGCCGCACAGCGCGTGAGATGGAGAACGGCGGCCTTCGCTGCGCCATAAATCATGGAGGAGGAATAGCCGGCGAGATGCGCTGCAACTGAGGCATTGTTGATTATCGATCCGGTTTTCTGCGCCATCATTACTGGGGCTGTATGTTTCATTCCGAGCATCATCGAACGCACGAGCAACGCCATCGCGTCGTCGAATCCCTCCACCGAGACAGAGGTGATCGAGCCCGTGGGAGCAGGTCCACCGGCGTTGTTGAAAAGGCAATCGATGCGGCCGAACCGCTCCATTGTCGTCTCGCCCACTCGCATCCAGTCAG
>Ga0164305_10001140_pt1 | contig 10716 bp, 9 predicted proteins | sample Whisoiple_237_MG_FD_110215 | JGI IMG/M metagenome (GOLD analysis project Ga0164305, IMG submission 110215) | Soil microbial communities amended with pyrogenic organic matter from upstate New York, USA - Whitman soil sample_237_MG | ecosystem: Environmental > Terrestrial > Soil > Agricultural... | reverse complement strand
GCAGCTCGCTGGCCAGCTTGACGCGCTGCGCCTCGCCACCGGACAGCGTGGGGGCGGGCTGCCCGAGGCGGACGTAGCCGAGCCCGACGTCGCTGAGGGTCTTCATGTGCCGGGAGATCGCGGGAACCGCGGCGAAGAACTCGGCGGCCTCCTCGATCGGCATGTCGAGGACGTCGGCAATGGTCTTGCCCTTGAAGTGCACCTCGAGCGTCTCACGGTTGTAGCGCGCGCCGTGGCACACCTCGCAGGGCACGTAGACGTCTGGGAGGAAGTTCATCTCGATCTTGAGCGTGCCGTCGCCCGAGCACGCGTCGCAGCGACCGCCCTTGACGTTGAACGAGAACCGGCCCGGCATGTAACCCCGGATCTTGGCCTCGGTCGTCTCCGCGAAGAGCTTGCGGATGTTGTCGAACACCCCGGTGTAGGTGGCCGGGTTGGACCGAGGCGTGCGGCCGATGGGACTCTGGTCGACGTGGACCACCTTGTCGAGGTGCTCCAGCCCCTTGACCGTCTTGTGGCGCCCCGGCACCTGGCGGGCGCCGTTGAGCTTGTTGGCCAGCACGGTGTAGAGGATGTCGTTCACCAGGGTGGACTTGCCCGAGCCCGACACGCCTGTCACCGCCACGAGGTTCCCCAGCGGGAAGCTGACGTCAACCCCCGACAGGTTGTGCTCGCGGGCGCCGACCACGGTGACGTGGCGGCCCTTCTCCTGCGGGCGGCGCTCGGCCGGGGTAGGGATCTCGAGCCGACCGGACAGGTACTTCCCGGTCATCGAGTCAGGGTGCTCGAGCAGCCCCTGCACGGGACCGGAGTGCACCACCTTGCCACCGTGCTCGCCGGCGCCGGGGCCGATGTCGACGACCCAGTCCGCGGTGGCGATGGTGTCCTCGTCGTGCTCGACCACGATGAGGGTGTTGCCGAGGTCACGCAGCCGCGTCAGCGTCTCGATCAGACGGTGGTTGTCGCGCTGGTGGAGCCCGATGCTGGGCTCGTCGAGCACGTAGAGCACGCCCACCAGGCCGGACCCGATCTGGGTGGCGAGCCGGATGCGCTGTGCCTCACCGCCGGACAGGGTCCCGGCCGGTCGGTTGAGCGAGAGGTAGTCGAGGCCGACGTCGAGCAGGAAGCCCAGTCGGGCGTCGATCTCCTTGATGACCCGCTCGGCGATCTGCCGCTCTCGGGCGGTGAAGTCGACCTCCTTGAGGAACTTCGCGCAGTCGGCGATGGCGAGCGCGCACACGTCGGAGATGCTCTGGCCCCCGACGTGGACCGCGAGGGACTCGGGCTTCAGCCGGGCACCGCCGCACTCGGGGCACGGGACCTCTCGCATGAAGCCCTCGTAGCGCTCGCGGCTCCACTCCGAGTCGGTCTCGGAGTGGCGGCGCTTGACGAACGGCACGACGCCCTCGAAGCCGGTGGTGTACGAGCGCTCCCGGCCGTAGCGGTTGCGGTAGCGGACGTGCACCTTGTAGTTCTGCCCGTAGAGCAGGGCCTCCTTGGCACGCAGCGGCAGGGAGTGCCACGGAGCGTCCATGGAGAACTTGAGGTCCTTGGCGAGGGCGCCGATGACCCGCTGGAAGTAGTCGGCCGACCCGCTCCCCTGCGACCACGGGGCGATGGCCCCCTGCGAGATGGACAGGTCCTCGTCGGGCACCAGGAGCTCGGGATCCACCTCGAGCTCGGTGCCCAACCCGGTGCACTTGGGGCAGGCGCCGAAGGGGCTGTTGAAGGAGAACGAGCGAGGTTCGACCTCGTCCATGGCGAGCGGGTGGTCGTTCGGGCAGGCCATCTTCTCGGAGAACCGGCGCTCCCTGTCGGGGTCGTCGGCGTCCCGGTCGACGAACTCCACCACCAGCACCCCGGCGGCGAGGCCGAGGGCGGTCTCGACCGAGTCGGACAGGCGCCGCTTGGCCCCCGTCTCGTCCCCCTTGGCGACGAGGCGGTCGACGACGACGTCGATGGTGTGCTTGACCTGCTTCTCGAGCTTGGGCGGGTCGGTGAGGGAGACGACCTCGCCGTCGACCCGGGCGCGCGAGAAGCCCTTGGTCTGCAGCTCGGCGAACAGGTCGACGTACTCCCCCTTGCGGGCCCGCACGACCGGCGCGAGAACCTGGAAGCGCGTGCGCTCGGGCAGCTCGAGCAGCCGGTCGACGATCTGCTGGGGCGACTGGCGCGTGATCGGCTCGCCACACACCGGGCAGTGCGGGCGGCCGACCCGGGCGAAGAGCAGCCGCAGGTAGTCGTAGACCTCGGTGATGGTGCCGACCGTGGAGCGGGGGTTGCGGTTGGTCGACTTCTGGTCGATCGAGACCGCCGGCGAGAGGCCCTCGATGAAGTCCACATCCGGCTTGTCCATCTGCCCGAGGAACTGGCGGGCATAGGCCGACAGGGACTCGACGTACCGGCGCTGCCCCTCGGCGAAGATCGTGTCGAACGCCAGGGACGACTTGCCCGAGCCGGAGAGCCCCGTGAAGACCACCAGGCTGTCGCGGGGCAGCTCGACGGAGATGTCCTTGAGGTTGTGCTCACGCGCCCCACGCACGATGAGATGGTCGTGCTGGGGGCGGGGGGCGGCGGACGGGCGGGAGGAGGGCACAGCAGTCACACGGTTCATGCTAGGTGCCCGCACTGACAGCCGCTGCATCGCGGCATACGGTGGGCGCCATGGTGACCCCGATCGAGGACTACGCGGTGCTCGGAGACACGGAGACGGCCGCCCTCGTGAGCCGCGCCGGCTCCATCGACTGGCTCTGCCTGCCGCACTTCGACTCGCACGCCTGTTTCGCCGCCCTGCTGGGCACGCCGGAGAACGGCCGCTGGCTCATCGGGCCCGTGGCGCCCGCACGTACGACGCGCCGCTACCTGGACCACTCGTTCGTGCTCGAGACCATCCACGAGACCGAGGACGGGGCGGTGAGGGTGACCGACCTCATGCCGCTCGGGGACGGCCGGGCGGACCTGATCCGCCGGGTCCAGGGGGTGCGCGGGACCGTCCGGATGCGCCACGAGTGGGTCGTGCGGTTCAACTACGGCCGGATCCGTCCCTGGGTGTCCCGGGCCCCGGGACACGAGCAGGACTCCGGGGTCATCACCGCGGTCGCCGGGCCGGACATGCTCGTGCTGCGCGGTACCCGGCTCCCCAGCGCCGAGGACTACCACCACCGCGACGAGTTCGAGGTGTCGGAGGGCGAGGAGTACACCTTCTCCACGACGTGGTGCCCCTCGTACAAGGACATCCCACCACCTCTGGACGTCGACGCCCGCATCGACGAGACCCTGCGCGCCTCCACCGCCTGGGCCGGCCGGTGCGGCTACACCGGGCCCTACCGGGAGCAGGTGCAGCGCTCCCTGCTGACCCTGCGGCTGATGACCGACTCGCGCACCGGTGGCATCGTCGCCGCCCCCACCACCAGCCTGCCGGAGGCCCTGGGCGGCGAGCGCAACTGGGACTACCGCTTCTGCTGGCTGCGCGACGCCTCGCTCACGCTGGAGGCGCTGCTCTCCTCGGGCTACGTGGAGGAGACGCGGCTGTGGCGCAACTGGCTGCTGCGCGCGGTGGCCGGCGACCCGGAGGACCTGCAGATCATGTACCGGATCGACGGCTCCCGGGACCTGCCCGAGCGCCACCTGCGTGGCCTGCCGGGGTATGCCGGGTCCCAGCCGGTTCGCATCGGCAACGGCGCGGCCCGGCAGCGGCAGACGGACGTGCTGGGTGAGGTGATGATCGCGCTCGAGAAGGCGCGCACGCTCGGCCTGGAGGGAGACGCGCAGTCGTGGGCGCTGCAGTGCGCGCTCGTCGACGAGCTGGCCACCCACTGGGACGTGCCCGACAACGGGCTGTGGGAGGTCCGCGGCCCCCGTCGACACTTCACGCACTCCCGGGTCATGGTGTGGGCGGCCTTCGACCGGGCCATCGCGGGGGTGGAGCAGCACGGCCTGCGAGGCCCGGTCGACCGTTGGCGTGAGCTGCGGGAGACGGTGCGGAACGAGGTCCTCGACAAGGGGTTCAACCCGGCGAGGAACACCTTCACCCAGCACTACGACACGGACGAGGTCGACGCCTCCTTGCTGCTCATCCCGATCGTGGGGTTCCTGGAGCCGAACGACCCGCGGGTCCTCGGAACCATCGCCGCCATCGAGGAGGACCTGCTGCGGGACGGGTTGCTGCTGCGCTACCGCACCGCGACGGGCGTGGACGGCCTCGCGGGCGACGAGCACCCCTTCCTGGCGTGTTCCTGGTGGCTGGTCAGCGCGTACGCCATGGCGGGCATGGTGGACAGGGCGCGCGAGCTGATGGACCGCCTCGTCGGCCTTCTCAACGACGTGGGACTGGTCTCGGAGGAGTACGACCCGGCGAACGAGCGCATGGTGGGCAACTTCCCCCAGGCCTTCTCACACCTGACGCTCATCGGAGCGGCGCACGCCATCGCCCAGGCGGAGGCAGGGGACGCGGCACGCACCGGTGAGCAGATACCGTCGGGCCCATGACCACCCCGCTCGCCGACGACATCACCGCGGTCGAGGCCGCCACCGAGACGCTGCTGGCCACGGTCAGCCGCCTGACCGATGCCGACCTGGACCATCCCTCGCTGTGCGAGGGCTGGACCCGGGGTCATGTGGTGGCCCACCTCGCCCGCAACGCCGAGGCCATCGCCCGGCTGGTGGACTGGGCAGTGACCGGCGAGCCGAGGGAGATGTACCCCGGTGGTCAGGAGTCCAGGGACGCCGAGATCGAGGCAGGCGCCCACCGCCGCGCCGAGGAGCAGGTGGCGGACCTCTCCAGCACCGCGGCGGCCCTGGCGCAGCGGCTCCCCCTGCTCGCTCGCGGCACCGAAACGGCCGAGGTGGAGGGACGTGGGGGCTTCGTGATCGCCAGCGCGGACCTGCCGTTCATGCGCCTTCGGGAAGTGGTCTACCACCACACCGACCTCGATGCCGGCTACTCCTTCAGCGACGTCGACGGTGACCTGCTGGCCAGGTTCATCGAGGATGCCGTGCGGCGGCTCAGCCTGTCCCGGCGGGCGCCGGGCCTCACCCTGCGCCCGGACGAGGGTGGCTCATGGGTGGTCGGCGACGGCACGGCCGTCGTCACCGGCTCGCGGGCCGGGCTGCTGCGCTGGCTCGCCCGCAGGATCCCGGACGGCGTGGCCTCCGAGGGACCGCTCCCCGAGCTGCCGCGCGGGGCCTGACGCCCCTGGCGGTCAGCCTGCGGGCGCGTTGAACCGTCAGCCTGCGGTCGCCTCGAACGGTCAGCCTGCGTGCGCCTTGAAGTGGACGCTGGCCATCGAGTTGACCCCGGCCCGTCGGGCGATGGCCACCGCGGCGAGCGCGGAGTGCACCTTGAGCTTGTGCAGGATGCTCTGGACGTGGGTCCGCACGGTGTTGGGCGAGACGTGCAGCAGCTCGCCGATCTCGTTGCGCGACATGCCCTCGACGAGACAGCCGAGGACGTCGAGCTCGCGCTGGGTCAGGCTGCGGATCCCCTCCGCCTCGGTGAGCGTCGCCTGCGGCTGTCCTGACAGGGAGACCAGCACCTGCGTGAGCAGGTCGGCCGGGATGTGGGTCTCGCCACGGGCGACCCCCCTCAGTGCCGTCGTCAGGGAGTCCACGGTGCCGACCTTGCTGACCCAGCCGCGGACACCCATCTGGACCGCCTCGAGCACCTGCTCGCCGCCCTCCACGCCCGTCACGACCACCACGCCGGTCTCGGGCCAGCGGCGCAGGATCTCGTGGCCGAGGGCCAGGCCGTCCTCCCCCGCCAGCAGCAGGTCCAGCGTGACGACGTCGCAGGGCGTGCTGCTGAGGACGTCGAGGGCCTGCTCCGAGGAGGTGGCCTTGCCCACGACGTGGAAGTCGGGGTCGTCGGCCAGCCTCACGGCAAGGGCGTCGACGAAAACCTGGTGGTCGTCGATGATGACGACCCGGATCGGCTTCTGCATGTGCATCAGCGTGCCGTCTCGTGCCCCTGCAGTAACCCTCCCCCGGTGGGATGTTGACCTACGTCAATGGCATGAGGGGAGGAGGATGCGTCAGCGGACGTGCGCCGGCCAGGTGTCCACGGTGCCGTGCGCGGCCATCAGCGCGGCGGCCTGCAGGCGTGAGTGGACGCCGAGCTTGGTCAGGAGGTTCTGCACGTGGGTGCGGGCAGTGCCCCGCTGCACGCCGAGGGTCTCGGCCATCTGCTCGGTGGTCTGGCCGTCCATGATGCAGCGCATGACCTCCCACTCGCGGTCCGTGAGGAACTGCAGCGCCCACAGCGGGTCATCGCTGGTCTTGCGCGTCCTCAGCGCCTGCTGCAGCAGGGCCGGGTCCACGGCGACATGGCCGTTGACCGCCTGGTGGATCTTGTCGAGGATCTCCTGGACCGGCTTGTCCTTGCCGACGTACCCGGATGCGCCCTCAGCAATCGCGCGGCCGACCACAGCGTGGTCGGCCTCGGCCGAGAGCATCACGACCTTCGTTGTCGGACAGGCCTCCCGGATCTTGGGGATGGCGGCCAGGCTCGATCCATCAGGAAAGTTCACGTCCAGCAGGACCACGTCCGGCTGGTGCTCGCGCACCGCATCGACCGCATCGTCAGTGTTCGCGACCAGCGCAGCGACCTCGTAGCCGTGCTCGGTGAGGGCCAGACCGAGCGCTTCGAGCAGGAGGCGATGATCGTCGCAGACGACCAGCCTCATGACGCAACCGACTCGGGAGCCCGCGTCCTGACGACACTCTGCAGACAGATGTCGGCGACTGCGCCAGTGGCGCTCCCCGACCGGAGCCGGAAGGTGCCGTTGCACGCCGCGACCATGGCCCGCGTCGTCGTCAGACCCAGCGAGGTCCGGGAGGCCACCTTGCCGAGCCCCGGGCCGTCGTCGCTGATGACGAGGTGCACACTGCTGCGCTGGCGCACCACCCGGACGTTGACGTGTCCTCCGTCGCCTGCGGCACGGATGGCGTTGTCCAGCACGCATCCCAAGGCGCGAGCCAGAGCCACCGGGCGGGCCCAGACCCTGACGTCGCCGACGACGTCGACACTGATCTGGCAGGCCGCGGTCGGGCGGGCACGGGTGACGGCGATCTCCGCGATCTCCGCTACGTCCACCTCCGTGACCTCGTCGTGCGCGGCGTCGCACAGCACGGTGTCCACGAGCTGGCTCAGCCACTGGGCCTGGTCGAGGATCACCTGGAGCTTGCGCGACACATCGCCCCCACCAGAGGCTGAGAGAAGAAGAATGGCGGCCAGCGGCTGGCGCAGGTCGTGGCAGAGCGCGCGAATCGGGTCGATGTCTGTAGCAGTCACGCCAGAGCGTGGCAGGCCTTCTGCGAGAGCGGTCATGTGCAGTCCTCACCCAAACTTCACGGCTGGTGCGTCAGCACCCCCTGCTGGCACTCCCCCGCCGTGACTGGACCAACGTAGGTCCGCAGAAATCCACGCGACAATAGTCAATAGGGACTAGGCCAAGCCGCTTAGTCACATCAGGCCATGGGCCTAGAGGCAGGATGAGACGCATGTCGTACACCGGAGATGTCAAGCCTGGCGGGCCTGCTGACGTTCGCGTGCTGCCCCACGCCACCATACGCAAGGTGGCGGTGTCGGCCATGTCGAACAACGTGTACCTGCTGACGTGCGCGGCGACCGGGGCCCAGCTGCTGGTCGACGCCGCGGACGACGCGGAGCGCTGTCTGGCCCTGGTGCGCGACGGCGGGGACCGTCTGGACCTCGTTGTCACCACGCACCAGCACTGGGACCACCACCGCGCGCTGCGGGACGTCGTAGCCGCCACCGGCGCGTACACGGCGGCGGGCAGGGAGGACGCCGATGCCCTTCCGGTCACCCCAGACCGGCTGCTCGCCCAGGGCGACCGCATCGAGGTGGGTGCTCTGTCACTGGAGGTCGTCCACCTGCGCGGCCACACGCCGGGCTCCATCGCGCTGGCCTACCGGGACCCCGACGGCGGCACCCATCTGTTCACCGGTGACTCGCTCTTTCCCGGCGGCGTGGGCAACACCAAGAACCCGGGCCAGAGCTTCGCCTCGCTGATCGAGGACGTCACGACGCGCGTGTTCGACGTCTACGACGACGACACGTGGGTCTACCCCGGCCACGGCAACGACACGACGCTCGGCGCCGAGCGCCCTCATCTTCAGGAGTGGCGCGAGCGCGGCTGGTGAGCGGGCAGCCCGTGGCGCGCCGGACCCTCGGCCGACGCCGCGCCCCTGCGCGCCGGATGCGCCCCGTTCCTCGGTCGTGGCTACGGTTGCCCGGTGACCCGCGCCTCCGCAGTCCCGGCCCCGCTGCTGGTCCTCGCGGCGGTCGTCTCGGTCCAGTTCGGCGGAGCCCTGGCCGCCACGCTCGTGCCCACCATCGGCGCGCCGGGGTCGGTCACCCTCCGACTGCTCTTCGCAGCCCTTGTGCTCGGGCTCGTCGCACGGCCGCGCCTGCGCGGACACTCACGACGGGCCTGGCTCACCGTGGTCGCCTTCGGACTCGCCCTCGGGTTGATGAACCTGTGCTTCTACGCCTCACTCGCGCGGCTGCCCATCGGCGTGGCCGTGACCATCGAGTTCCTCGGCCCCCTGACGCTGGCAACCGTGCTCTCACGCCGCCCCCGCGACCTTGTCGCCGTGGCGGCCGCCGCCGTCGGGGTCCTGCTCATCTCGCAGGCTCTGGCGGTGCCCCTCAGCAGCCTGAACTGGGTGGGGCTGGGACTGGCTGCCGGTGCGGGCGCCTGCTGGGCGGCATACATCATCCTCAGCGGCCGGGCCGGAGCCGAGTTCGACAGGCTGGACGGCCTGGCCCTGGCCATGGTCGTCGCGCTGGTGGCGGTCGCGCCGTTGGGCCTGGCCACCGCGCCGCTGTGGACCCCCGTCGTGGTCGTCAAGGGCCTGGGCATCGCCCTGCTCTCCTCGGTACTGCCCTACTCGCTGGAGCTGGTCGCCCTGAGGCGGCTCAGCGCCGGAGTCTTCGGAATCCTGCTCTCCCTCGAGCCCGCAGCCGCGGCGCTGGCCGGCCTGCTCGTACTGGGCCAGCGCCTGACACCGCAGCAGCTCGTCGGCATGGCCCTGGTCGTCGTGGCCAGCGCCCTGGTCATGGGCGCCGGCCACCGCAAGGACCCGGCTGCCGCCGCGTCAGGAGGCTGAGGACTCCAGCCGCGCGTCGCGGCGGTCCTTCCACAGGCTGGCCACGGTCGTGATGCCGAGGATGACCACGATGGCGCCGAGAGAGACGCCGATGGGGATCTCCGGCACGTCAAAGGGCTTGCCACCGTTGAGGAATGGCACCTCGTTGGTGTGCAGGGCGTGCAGCAGCAGCTTGATGCCGATGAACGCGAGCAGCACCGCCAGGCCAAGGCTGAGGTACACGAGCCTCTTGAGCAGACCGCCGATGAGGAAGTACAGCTGGCGCAGACCCATGAGGGCGAAGATGTTCGCCGTCAGCACCAGGTACGGCTCCTTGGTCAGGCCGTAGATCGCCGGGATCGAGTCGAGGGCGAACAGCAGGTCCGTCGTTCCCAGCGCCACGATGACGATGAACATCGGCGTGGCAAGGCGCTTGCCGTTCTCGAGGATGAAGAGCTTGGTCCCGTGGTAGCTCTGCGTCGCCGGGAAGCGCCGCTCGACGAACCGCATGAACCGGTTCTCCTCGTACTCGTCGTCGTCGCTCTCGCCCTCCCGGGCCAGCTTGACGGCGGTGTAGATCAGGAAGGCGCCGAAGAGGTAGAAGACCCAGGTGTAGTTCTCGATGGCGGCGGCACCCACCGCGATGAAGATGCCGCGCAGGACGACGGCGATGATGATGCCGATCATCAGGGCGGACTGCTGGTACTTCTCCGGCACCGCGAACTTGGCCATGATCAGCAGGAAGATGAACAGGTTGTCCACGGACAACGAGTACTCGGTGAGCCATCCCGCGAAGTACTCGCCCGCGTACTGCAGCCCCGAGAAGTACCAGATGCCGAGCCCGAAGAGCACCGCGGCGCCGACGTAGACCCCGAGTGCGGTGCTCACCTCCCGGGTGGAGGGAACGTGCGGTCGACGCGCGATGACGAAGACATCGATGGCGAAGACGACAACGGCCAGCGCGATGGTGGCGAACCACACCCAGGTGGGGACGTTCACAGAATTCGGTTCCTTCCGGTCACATTCAGTGGCCGGAGGTCTCTCCCGCCCTTGGCTGGCGGACCGGTTCCCCGGGCCGCACCGTATGCCGTGGCACCGGTTGGCCGTGATGACGAGGACACCGCGTGGGGATACTCCCCTCCGTTGGTACTGCCGAGTCTCCCAGACCGCACAGGGCCCGCCAAATCTGTCTCGCGGCCGGCGGCTGTTGAGGACGTGCGCGACCCGGGTCGGCGGGGTAGGAAGGAAGCGTTCGATCGTCGGCGAAGGGAGCGCATCATGCCCGCCAAGAAGGACCCAGGCCCCAGCGTCAAGGACCCCGAGCTCTATGAGGAGCTGCGCGACGACGGCGCCTCGAAGGAGAAGGCGGCCCGGATCGCCAACGCCGCCGCCAACAGCTCACGCTCCGCCGTGGGGCGCAAGGGCGGCAAGAGTGGCGACTACGAGGACTGGAAAGTCGAGGACCTGCGTCGTCGTGCCCGCGAGATCGGGGTCGAGGGCCGCTCCACGATGAAGAAGGGCGAGCTCATCAGCGCGCTGCGCAACCACTGAGGGCACAACGACTGTGACCCAACGCTGGGGGCCCGGCCGCCGGTGCCTGCCTGCCGG
>Ga0164305_10001138_pt1 | contig 10736 bp, 10 predicted proteins | sample Whisoiple_237_MG_FD_110215 | JGI IMG/M metagenome (GOLD analysis project Ga0164305, IMG submission 110215) | Soil microbial communities amended with pyrogenic organic matter from upstate New York, USA - Whitman soil sample_237_MG | ecosystem: Environmental > Terrestrial > Soil > Agricultural... | reverse complement strand
TGCCCGCTTAGAAGCCGCTAACCCGCCAGAACCCGCGCCAATGACAAACAAATCATAATCATAGGTCATAACTCAACATACCTCCTTTTCTCATTGTCCCTATTTCTTCGGTGAATTGGAGGAGACTCGTGATGAGCCAGAATCGGCATCGCGCGATCGCCCTAAAGGTGAAGGAGCATCACTTTGTAATTGCTGTCGCCCATTCCGGATCACCTTGAGCATATCGCCGAGTTGCTGTTCAATATTTTTCAGCACCCGATCTGCATAATCATCCGCCCCATTCTGAATATCCTCACACTCAGCGATCGCCATTTGGCGCATCTGCTCCAATTCCTGTTGGGCTTGCAAACGAATGCGTTCGACTTCACGAAGCGTTTGCTCCTGGAAAGATTCACACTCCTCTTGAACTCGCTGCCGAATTTGGTTCGCCTCCAATTCTGCCCGACGGATAATCCCTAATTCATCTAAAATCTGATCCGCTCGTCGATCTGCCTCTTCAATAATCTCTTGGGCATATTGCTCGGCCTGCCGAAAAATCTCTTCCTTATGACGAACAATTGCCTCAGCATCCCGAAAAGCTTCTGGCAAATTGATCCGCACAATATCTAGCTGCTCTAGCAGCTGTTCCTCATCAACTAAAGTCCGTCGAGTTAAAGGAATCCGAGGGCTATCTAGAATAATTTCTTCTAGCCGATTCAGCTCTCGCTGAATATCTACACCTCCTGTTCGTGCTGCGTCTCCGGAGGAGGATTCACGTTTAGTGATGGGTTCTTCGCCGTCTGGATCAAGCCGGGATGAGTTTGGGCGTAACATTGGTAGATATCTAAGGCAACGTGCTGAGGAACAAGATGATCAATAGAGCCGCCAAATTTGGCAACCTCTTTCACTACGCTACTACTTAAAAAACTGTACTCGTTAGAAGTCGCTAAGAATACAGTCTCAATTTCATGCCACAAGGTTTTATTGGTATGAGCCATTTGCAGTTCTTTCTCAAAATCGGAAAGTACCCGCAAACCCCGTAGTAGCACTTGAGCATTTCGCATTCTGGCATATTCCACAGTCAAACCACCAAAGCTATCTACTTCTACATTCGGTAGATGTTGTGTACATAGCCGAATCTGCTGAATCCGCTCTTCTACCGTAAATAACGGGGTTTTACTAGGATTCCGTAACACGGCGACAATCACCCACTCAAATAGCAGACAGCCTCGTTTGATAATATCGAGGTGCCCTAAGGTAATGGGATCGAAACTGCCAGGATAAATCGCGATCACAAGGGAACTGTGTCAAAGTTGATGAGGCGATTATCTCATAGGAGTTAGACGCAGCACGATGAATCGGCAGGCAAAAATTATAAATCAGGGCTTGATTGCTCAAACCCTTATTTAGCGAGACTGCTTTGGGGATTTTAATTGAGTTGAGCGAGAAAATCGCTAGGAACCTCGGTTCAAGGCTGACTCTACTTGAGTAAATTCTTGCTCCAGACGATCCTTCAATTTTTGGGGCAAAGGACGATTTGGATAAGAGCTATAATGCGCTGCTAAAGAATTTAACGCCGTCCGAATGGTTGTAAAAGAACTCAGCTTGGCTAAAGAATCATCGCGACGATAGCGAGAGGCAAAGTCTTTAATATTTTCCCGCGCTTGAGCTTGTGCAGCCGCCTTTTCGGCAGCATCATCTGGCAATTCAATCGCTGTTCTTAAACTCTGCAACAACGTCAAAGTATCTTGACGATAATTTCCAGTCATGCCGAGGGAATTGCTGGAGGAACAGCCCGTTAAGCCGATCACGGCAACCAAAACCAAGGCGAGCAAACGAGACAAGTAGCGCTTCATAAACTTAATTCACAAATGAAACAAAACTTCAAAATTAAAATCCATCCTATCTTGGATGAGGGCGATCGCACCATTATTAATGAAACGCTAGTTGTAAGTCATGGCTCACAGGGAAGACCTTTTTCTTGTAGAGACACGACGGGTTGCATCTCTACAAGATGGGTTAAATGCTCAACCGTTGATAGATCTCATCTAAATGCTTGAGATGATGTTGCGGATCAAAACAAGACTCAATCTCCGAAGGTGTTAGCCACTGTGTAACACGGGGATCTTGAGTAATTAAGGCTTGGAAATTCCCCTCTGGTTTGTTCCAGGCTTGATGAGCGCAAGACTGAACGATCGCATAGGCATCTTCACGACTCATGCCTTTTGCAACTAAGGTTAGTAAAACCCGTTGGCTAAAGACAACACCGCCGTAGCAGTTGAGATTTCGCTGCATATTTTCGGGATAGACCAATAAGTTTTTCACTAATTCGGTCATTTCCACGATCATAAAGTGGGTCAAAATGCAAGCATCTGGCAAGACAACCCGCTCAACGGAACTGTGAGAAATATCTCGTTCGTGCCACAAAGCAACATTTTCTAAGGCAGCAACGGCATGACCGCGAATAATGCGTGCCATTCCGGTCAGACGTTCTGAACGAATAGGATTGCGCTTGTGAGGCATCGCAGAGGAGCCTTTTTGACCCTTGGCAAAGAATTCTTCAACTTCTAAAACATCGGTTCTTTGTAAGTTGCGAATCTCGACGGAAAAGCGCTCAATCGAGGCGACGACTAGGGCGAGGGTTTGTACATAGTCGGCATGGCGATCGCGTGAAATGACCTGAGTCGAGGCAGTATCTGGCTCAAGTCCTAGTAGTGAGCAGGCGATCGCTTCCACTCGTGGTTCAATATTGGCATACGTTCCCACAGCCCCCGAAATTTTGCCCACTGCAATATCATTGCGGAGACGCACCAAGCGATCGCGGTGTCGCAATACCTCAGCTAACCATCCTGCCAACTTAAACCCAAACGTAATCGGTTCTGCATGAATTCCATGAGAACGACCAATCATCACCGTATAGCGATGTTGTTGGGCTTGATAGCGAATGGCTTGAATTAAATCTTCTAGCCGTTCCAATAACAGATTCAGACTTGCAACCAATTGCAACGCTAAAGCTGTATCCAGAACATCAGAACTCGTTAATCCCAGGTGAATGTAGCGTCCTGCATCGCCTACATACTCATTCACATTTGTCAGAAAGGCGATCATGTCGTGGCGGACTTCAGCTTCAATTTCTAGTACCCGTTTAGGGTCGAAATTAGCCTTTGCTTTAATTTCCTCAACCGCCTCTGCTGGAATATAACCCAGTTCAGCCTGAGCTTCACAAACCGCAATTTCAACCTGAAGCCATGTTTTTAGCTTATAACTCTCCGTCCACAGGTTGCCCATTTCAGGCAATGTATACCGCTCAATCACCGTCTGCCACTAGCTTACAACTGTCACATTTTACCGCTTATTTCCCAGTGAGCCATTTGAGGCTTCAAAGTTTGTAGTGTACTCTACTAGGAAGCTCGGTTAAAGAGCCATAAAAAGATCAGGAAAGTGAACCCAAAAGAGCTTTCCTATACAGTTTGAGTTCCGTTTGTTTGTCGATAGAGAATTCAAAACCTTTGATGCCGATGCAATTCAATTCCTCTCTATGGCTTTTAACTTTAACGCTGAGTCTTGGCGGGATGATGGGAACTGCACCTGCTTGGAGTCAAACCCAGCCGCTAGCCAGCCCAAATCCTACAGTTGAAGAGTTAGAGTTGAGTCCAGCTATCATTGAAGGAAGTCCAGTATTGCAACGCTGGCGGCAGCGAGTGCCCAATGTACTGGAAGAGATTAAAAACGATCCGAGTTTCCGGACACGGGCGCGACTGGGATACTCTCAGTTTCCTTCCACAGGACAAGCCGCAGGCTTAAATGTTGGCGTAGAGGATGTGTTTATTGGTCGGACTGGCTTAACGGTAAGCGGAGATTATCAAACCGCTTTTAATGGACAACGCAGCGCTTATGGGGCTGACTTACGTTACTATGTGCTGCCTTTGGGCAGTTATGTCAATATTGCCCCGGTTGTCGGTTATCGACATCTAGAAACGACTCGTTATTCAACGGATGGGGTGAATGTGGGGGCAAAGTTGCTACTGGTGCTTTCTCGAACCGGGGCAGCAGATGTCTCTTTAACTCAAACTTGGGTATCTCCGGGTAGCAGTGAGGAAGTTGGGTTGACAACTCTTTCCGCAGGCTATGCCCTCACGCACAACTTACGTTTATCTACAGATATTCAAAAGCAGAATGCTAGGCAGCATAAAGATACTAGAGTTGGCCTTGTTTTAGAGTGGATGCCTTGAAGTAAGTCTGTATTGTAACAAGTCGTTGCAGCCCAAAGCATTGACTGCGATCGCAAACGTCAAACCTACATCTCTATTCCCCTACACTAAGCTTGTCCAAGCTTGGGTCACGATATCGCTTAACCAACGTCTTTGCACCTGATCTAATAGGCGATCATCGGCTAGCACTTGGGCGGTTAATTCGTCCAAAGACTGACCTTGAGAACGGGCGATCTGGACTACCCCAGCGATCGCGGCAGCAACTAACTCTTCGTCAACAGGTTTCTGACGCAGATCGGCAATTTCTTGGGGGCTAGCTGGAATAGGATAATTCATGGTGTGTTAACAATTGCATCTATTGCAGTAACAAAAATGAGAGGAGTGTAAAGTTTTTTAAGCAATTTTAATAAATCTAGTATCGGAAGTTTAGCGTACTTTTGCGACTTGTCAACTCCGTCTTTTTTAGTAATTGGTTCTAGCTGAACATCACCACAATGAGAGAAATCCTTTATTTAGAAGTTCCTACCCCAGACACAGACGCGGTTCGCCTCTGGTTACAGCAGGAATGGGCACCAGCAGAAGGGGAGAAAAGGATTACCCCGGATGGGATTCGCTTGCAATTTGCTCACAGCGCTTCCGGTACTGAAATCTCTACATCCCCATCCCCAAAGATTCCTGAATTGTCTATTTTTGTCTGGTCAGTACAGCGAACCACCTATTTAAAGGTCTTTCGCTGGGCAACTGACGCGATCGCCCATGAGCGAAAATTACTTCAGCATTTGACTGCTGCCCTGAGAAATCAGTTTCCGCAGCAGTATCCAGAACCCCCCCAAATTAATCTGGCAGAACAGTCTATTTTTGAGGCATTGGCTCCCTATTATCCTCAAACGGTGCATTTTTTCCAGAAAATGCCCAATGGAGAAGCTGACCTCAATCGGGTTTATTGGTGGGAAAAACGCTGGCGGGATGGGGTTCGCAGTCCACAAGCCCCGCAACAAGTCTTGTTTAAGCAAGAGTCAGCAACCAAGCGTCAGGAGTCGGCAAAGCCCACTTACGATCTGATTTATATCGGCGGTGCGTTAGGGGTCATCCATGCAGCTGTCATGGCGCAGATGGGTTATCGGGTGCTGTTATTAGAACGCCTACCTTTTGGGCGCATGAACCGAGAGTGGAATATTTCCCGCCAAGAGTTTCAAAACTTAATTGATCTGGGTTTATTTACTACCGCCGAGTTTGAAAGCATCATTGCTAGAGAATATAGAGATGGGTTTAGTAAATTCTTTGATGCTAATAACCCATCCAATCTGAAAGCGCCTGTCTTACACACACCTACCGTCTTGAATGTGGGGTTAGATGCAGAAAAACTACTACGAGTGTGTGGGGAAAAATTAAAAGCGGCTGGGGGAGAGATTTGGGATGAAACGGAGTTTATCCGGGCTGATATAGAATCCTCTCAAACCGTTGTGCAAGCTAAGCATTTGCCTAGCCAATCAGAACGGCAAGCAAAAGGACGGTTATTAGTCGATGCTATGGGTACAGCTTCCCCGATTGCTTGGCAGCTAAACGGAGGACGGACTTTTGATAGTGTATGCCCAACCGTGGGGGCAGCGATCGCGAGTGGATTTGAACCAGGAGTTTGGGACTCTGATTATGGGGATGTGCTGAACAGTCATGGGGATATTTCGCGGGGACGGCAGTTAATTTGGGAACTCTTCCCGGCGAACGACGAGGAACTGACGATTTATTTATTTCACTACCATCAGGTACATCCCGACAATCCTGGCTCATTGTTAGAGATGTATGAAGACTTTTTTACGATTTTGCCGGAGTATCGGCGTTGCGATCTGGAAAAGTTGGTTTGGAAGAAACCGACCTTTGGCTATATTCCGGGTCACTTTAGTATAGGAAGTCGCGATCGCACGGTTGCCTTTGATCGCTTAATTGCCATTGGAGATGCCGCTTCTCTTCAATCTCCTTTGGTATTTACCGGGTTTGGTTCCTTAGTGCGAAATCTACCCCGCTTAACCACTCTTTTAGATACTGCCCTCAAGCATGACCTTTTAGACGCAAATGCCTTAAACCAAATTCGCGCCTACCAAAGCAATATCTCTGTTACTTGGCTATTTTCTAAAGGCATGATGGTTCCGACTCATCATTATTTGCCACCTCAACGGATTAACTCGATGCTAAATACCTTTTTTGGCATTTTGGCAGAGGAACCTCCCATCGTCGCCGATACCTTTATTAAGGATCGATTTGATTGGCTAACTTTTATGCGCTTAGCCCTGAAAGCAGCGAAGAAAAATCCCGCCTTGCTACCTTGGATTTGGGAACTAGCCGGATCGCAAGATATTCTGCGTTGGTTAGGAAGCTTTTTCAGCTTTACTTGGAGTGCCTTAATTAGTGGCTTATTAGGCAGTTGGTTTCCAGGATTTATTCAAAGACTACAGCCTTGGTTAGAAGATAGCTTCCCGCGTTTATGGCTATGGTTGCTAACCCAAAGTTATGCCTTAACAGAGGGTATAGGGCATCGCTTACCAATCGAACCCAAAGGGAAAAATCGAGACGTGAAAAGTGGCATTGTTCAAGCGATGGAACAGGAAAGACAAGCTTAGTAGGGGCAATCCCCCTGTGGTTGCCCTTACTGACTTGAATTTTTTACCACAGATGGGGTGGATTGCGCTTTTGGCAGGCTATGTAAGATGGACGCGGATGGACACAGATAAGAGGGGAATTTTGCGACTAGGGTGGGGATGATTTTGTGATTGATGCAGGAGATCATATAAACACCACCTGTCAGAATTACTCTTACTGGTGGCGTTTATATGATTTACATCAGTCCTGATCGATCTAATGTTGCAGTACGATGCGATATCGAGCTTTGCCTGCTTCTAAATGCGCGATCGCCTCATTAACTTGACTAAAAGCAAACGTTTCTGTAATCGGCTCAATGCCATGACGAGCCGCAAAATCCAGCATTTTTGCTGTAGTTACAGGACTCCCTAAAGGGCTACCGGATAGAGACTTTTGCCCACCAATTAATGCAAAAGCGTGGGTTTTAATATCATTGGGTACAACTCCAACAAAGTGCAGTCTTCCTTTAGGACGCAATGCATTGATATAGCTACCCCAATCGAGATCTGCATTCACGGTTGAGAGAATGAAATCAAAGGAGTTGGCTACCTTTTCTAAAGCTTTGGCATCGCGGGAGTTAACAAAGTGGTTTGCGCCTAATTCTAGGACTTCGGCTTCTTTGTCAGGATTCGTTGAAAAAGCAGTTACGTCACATCCCCAGGCTTGCAAAAATTTTAATGCCATGTGACCTAAACCCCCAATCCCAATCACTCCAACACGATCAGTGGGTTTGACATCAAATTGAACAATGGGGTTGAATACAGTAATACCGCCACAAAATAGAGGTCCTGCCTTAGCCGGATCAAGTCCTGCTGGTAAAGGAATTACCCATTCTTGATGCGCTCGTACTTTGTCTGCAAAACCTCCAAAGCGACCGACAATTGTTTGTTCTGCGGTTTGGCAGAGATTCTGATTACCAGACATACACCACTCACAGTGCAAACAGGAGTGAGAGTACCATCCTAAGCCAACTTGTTGACCGATTTTAACTGTGGTGACGCGCTCTCCAACCGCCGCCACTGTACCAACGACTTCATGCCCTGGAACCAGAGGATATTGACTATTACCCCAGTCGTTTTTCAACATACTTAGGTCACTGTGGCAGATACCGCAGTAGTCAACCTTAATTTCAACTTCTTCGTCTTTCAGTACGCCCGGATCGTATGCAAAGGGTTCTAGTTTGCCTCCCTTTGTATGGGCTGCATAAGCTTGAATCATGCTTGTCTCCTATTAAAGGGCTATCCAGAGCGAGAATACAGTTTTATTTCTGCTCAGAATTAGTTTCAGTTATCAGGCGAGGGAAACCTTAACCACTATAGGTGTGGAATCCCCTCTGTGTGAGTTTTCAGGCTGAGCGACAATAAAAACACATGGAATGCGGAGAATCAATTTGTCCTCATCAACGGCAATTACTCACTCCACCAGTTTATTAGAGTCCAAACCGCGTTTGTGGATGCCTGAGCGAGTGGTCTTTACCCCTGCTGCTTTAAAGGAACCTGGGGGACAGCGAATTTTAGCTAGAGTACAGTCTCTTAATTTACCTGTAGAAGAACTGCCGCGCGATCGCCTCACAGGACTTCGAGGAGAAACTGAACGCGAAACTTACGATATTTCTAAGCGCACGCTGGCGGTTGTCGTTGCACCCCCAAGTAGTTTTAAACTGAGTCCGATTCCCCCCTCTGCTGACTGGCAGTTTCACCTTGCTGAGGGTTGTCCGGCTCATTGTCAATATTGTTATCTGGCTGGTAGCCTTACGGGGCCTCCAGTAATTCGCGCTTTTGCTAATCTGCCACAAATTTTAGACAACTTGGCAGCTTATGAAGGTTCTAATTCTTTAACCACTTTTGAAGTTAGTTGCTACACAGATCCCCTAGGAATTGAGCATCTGACGGGGAGTTTAGCAGAATGTATTCGTTACTTCGGAACCCGTGAAAAGGCTCAATTACGCTGGGTTTCTAAGTTTGATGGAGTAGATCCCCTGCTTTCCTTACCCCATAACAGTCAGACTCGTTGCCGGATGAGTGTCAATGCGGCTCCGATTTCGGGTCGTCTTGAGGGCGGGACAGCATCCGTGAGTTCTCGACTCCAAGCCATACGACGGTTAGCTTTGGCGGGGTATCCAGTAGGGTTAGTGATTGCCCCCATTATGCCCATAGAGGATTGGCAGGATCATTATGATCAGTTGTTGAATGCGATCGCCACTACTCTCGATTTTGATTGCGATCTAACCTTTGAATTAATTTCTCATCGCTTTACTCCTAAATCTAAGGAAGTGCTGATGGAGTGGTATCCGCATACTTCTCTTGATATGGATGAGGAAACTCGCACTGTCAAGCGGAATAAGTTTGGGGGAATGAAATATGTTTATGAAGCGGAGATTATGAAGACACTTCGCAGCTTTTTTGAGCGTCGAATTCGTCAGCAATTTCCTAAAGCTAAACTTTTGTATTGGACTTAACGTACTTTAAGATCTGATTTGTAAAGAGAAGTTGAAGAGCTTTCAGACTACTCTAAATTCAGGTTTAGGTTTAGTTTAGTCCAAGTTCCTCAATCACTGTCTTTGGTCAGCGCAAGTTTATGTTTTGAGTCATACTGCTGAGGATTATTCACAATGATTAACTACCAAACCGCAGAGCATTATGTCTGGGGCGATCACTGTGATGGTTGGCATTTAGTCAAACAGGCAGGGATCAGCATCATCCATGAGCGAATGCCGCCTGGTACGTCTGAGGTAAGGCACTTTCACTGCCAAACATGGCAGTTTTTCTTTGTTCTCTCTGGCACAGCCACTTTGGAAATTAACGGTCAGCAAGAAATTCTTGATGCCCATTCAGGTGTGGAAGTACCTGCGGGAATTCCTCATCAAATGTTGAATGAGTCTGAGCAAGCTCTAGAATTCTTGGTGATTTCTCAGCCTCCTAGTCATGGCGATCGCATAATTGTTGACGCTGTAAAAGATAGCTAAATTAGGGCGATTGTATTGATTGAAGGGCTTATTTATAGACTTAAACTCTCATAGAAATTACTCAGCAGTTGTCTTCAGATAATACAAAGCTTTAAGAATTTTTTAGGAATAAGGCTTTTGAGAAACCCCTTTTTGTATTAATAACCAGCGTAAAGTTACCTGGAAAGGGTTTCTATAAAAGCATTAACTGCATCATACTGGTCTGCCATGCGGGAATGGAACTCTAGCGATCGCATATCTAAATCTGGCAACTGTTCACTGTTACTCACCAATTCATAACCCTGAGGACGCAAGCAATAAACCGAAATTACACCATCTTCCCAAAACCAAACCTCCGGTACTCCAATGCGGCGATAGATCTCCAGTGTGTCAATTCCACCACTTGTCACTATCACCTCCAGCACTAAATCTGGAATCGACTTGCGTTCACCTAAACAGTAAGACTCATCGGGTTCCTTGCGTGCGCCCAATTCCTTCATCCCCAGCGTGGTGCTACCACGACCATAGAAACGAATATCTTTTAGCCGCATATAGGTTTCTAGAAGCTGACCTAAAGTGTTTCTAGGTTCTTCATGGGCATCAGATAAGGGAGCCATAATTTCTAAACACCCGTCTAAATAAGTTAAACGCGCCCCTGTCCCGGCTAAATCTGCATCTAACTTTTCCAAAGTTTCCCAAGTCACATTTGACAGCAATGCTTGACCTGTTGCCAATTCTGTTGTGGAAGTTTTAACAGCCATCTCAGTCACCTTTGCAAAGCCACTTTCCCATAGTATAGGGCTGCAAAAATCTATGGTTTAGAGCGTCGAATTTCTAAGCTTACTAAAGGCTATAACGCGCTGATCAAAAGGAAAAAAAGTTCTAATAGAGACAGAAGCCTCTAAAGAAAATACACTCAAACGTATCTAAAAATGTCTAACAGTCGCTCAAGTGTTGTTGAGCAATCT
>Ga0164305_10001136_pt1 | contig 10759 bp, 11 predicted proteins | sample Whisoiple_237_MG_FD_110215 | JGI IMG/M metagenome (GOLD analysis project Ga0164305, IMG submission 110215) | Soil microbial communities amended with pyrogenic organic matter from upstate New York, USA - Whitman soil sample_237_MG | ecosystem: Environmental > Terrestrial > Soil > Agricultural... | reverse complement strand
GCATCAAAATCCGCGACCATAAGCACAACATGGCCCATGCCTAGGGCGCCAGCGCGAAAGCCGGAGATATTGCGGCCGGGCGCAAAAGGCGTGTCCGCCAACAATGGCCCGTAAAAGGCTTCGAGCCGGTTTCCGTCGGGATCACGAAATGAAATGAGGTCGCGAACACACCGTTGATCAGCGAGCGCCGCCGGTTCACGTCGCACCGCAACACCGGCCGCTTCGAGCGATCCAGCAAGCGCATCCAGACTTGCCGCATCGGCGATCTCCCACCCAAAAAAGCGCTCGGCGTCCGGACGCTCCTTGTCAACGATCAGTCGTTGGCGGCGATCGTCCATGCGGAAGGCGCGGCAGGAAGCGGCGCGGTCGACCGCCTGCAGTCCCAGCTGGCAAGTTGCGAAATCTGACCACTCATCGAGGTTTTGGGTGCTGATACCGAGATAGCCGAGTGCTTGAACTGCCATGAGCGTTGAGCCTTGGGATCAAAGCGCGGTTGCCGATCGGGACAGAAGCTTCCAGTCCGCGCCCTGTTTTTGCCAGTTCATCAGGATGTGGAGGTTCTGAGGAACTTTCTTACCGTCGGCCGTAAATTCCTGCTCGCCGACAAAGTTGAAGCGCACGATGGCGGCTGGTCCGACGATACGGATCGTGGGATTCTTGTATTCAAGCGACGTCCATTTGTAATTTGCGTTGGTGACGCCCGCCAGCAGAGACGCCTTGTCGTCGACCTTGCCGCTGGAGTGGCTGTAGCTGAGTTCGGCCGCGCAGAGCCCGGCTAGCGCCTCGGCATTGCCGACCGCCTGCGCCGCGCGGAAGGCCTCGAGATTCTTGGCGACGGCTTCTTCATCGGCGCCAGCGAAGGCCGGGACCACGCTCACTCCGGCCACGCTCAACATTCCAAATGCAAGCGCCGGCAAGATCAGCTGACGACGATCAATATTCATCGCTTCCTCCATTTTTTTGGTCTTGTCCAGTTTTGCAGGCTCGCTCAGTTTTGTCGAGCACGTGCTTTGGCCCCGTGAAACACCGCGCGTGATGCTGCGTCTGCGAAGGTGGTCGCGGAGTTCGGAGACCAGCGGGGAATGTGATGCGGCGGCGCGCTGTGCGTCACAATGCCTGCACCTCGCCCTTCGCCCAGAGCTCGCGCAGCTTGAATTTCTGAATCTTGCCCGATCCTGTCAGCGGAAAGGTTTTGAGCAGGAACCAGTGTCTCGGGGTCTTGTGCGGGGCAAGCGAAGCCCGCATGTAGGCCGACAATTCTTCCTTGTCGATAACGGCGCCAGGCGCGGGACGGATGAAGGCGGCGACCTCTTCGCCCCATTTCTCGTGCGGCAGGCCGATCACCGCGACCTCGCCCACCTTGGGATGACGAAACAACAGTTCCTCGAGTTCGCGCGGATAGATGTTCTCCCCGCCGCGGATGATCATGTCCTTCAGGCGACCCTCGACCGTACAATAGCCGCGCGCGTCCATCGCGCAGAGATCGCCGGTATGCAGCCAGCCGTCGGAATCGATCGCGGCGGCAGTCGCTTCCGGCATTTCGAAATAGCCGATCATGGTGTGATAGCCGCGGGTGCAAAACTCGCCGATTTCGCCGATCGCGGCGGTCTTGCCGGTGTCGGGATTGATGATCTTGGTTTCCATGTTGGGCAGCGGCAGGCCGATGGTGCCGGCCTTGTCCGCGATGGTGTCGTTGGTCATGGTCTGGGCCGCCACCGGCGAACATTCCGTCTGCCCGAACACGATGGTGAAGGGCGCCCCCAGCTTTTGCTCGAACAAGGTGACGAGCGCGGCCGGCACGGTCGAACCGCCGGAACAGATCGCCTTGACCGATGAAAGATCGGTCGATGCGAAAGAGGGGTGTTCGAGCATCGCCACCAGCATGGTCGGTACGCCGACCATCGCATTGCCGCGATATCTGGCGAAAAGCTCGAGCACGAGGCCGGGCTCGAACGCCTCCAGCAGCACCTGCGTCGCAACCTTCGATACGGCGCCAAGCACGCAGCAGACGCAGCCGCCGGTATGGAACAGCGGCATGGTCGTTATGAAGACGTCGCCCGGATCGATCCCCATTCGATCGGCAGTGTCGGCGCCGTTGTTGGCGAGGCCGCGATGATGCAGCAGCGCGCCTTTCGGAAAGCCCGTGGTGCCCGAGGTGTACTGGATCATCACCGGATCGGTCGGTTTGACCGCGAGAAGTGCGATGCGCTTGTCGTCGCCGGTCGCGATAAAGGCTGCCCAGTCGTCGAAGCAGATGATCTCGCGCAATTCAGCGCAGCGCGGGGCAACCTCGCGTACCGTCTCCAGCATCGGATTGCCGCGGAAGGCCGTGACGACGAACACGCCGGCCGAGCGGGATTGCTTCAGCACATATTCCAATTCGTTGGCCCGGAAGCCCGGATTGACGGTGACCAGCACCATCCCGGCCAGCCCTGCGCCGAATTCGAGCATGATCCATTCGGGCAGGTTCTGCGCCCAGACCGCGATCCGCTCGCCCGGCTTGAAGCGGTGGAGCAGGGCGCGCGCCGTGCGTTGCGCTTCGGTGTAGAGCTCGGAATAGGTCCACTGGCGGCGAAGCGCGGGATCGGGGACGCCGGCGATCAGCGCCAGCCGCTCGGGCGCCGACCGCGCGGCCTGTTCGAGCAATTGCCCGAGCGTGATGTCCCGTACGGCAGGGGCCGTCGGGCCTGCGACATAGGATTCCGTCAAGGTCATTGGCCGCTCTCCCCCATGCTGGCCTTCGCCGGCGTGTCCGGCGCCGCCGCGGCTTTTTTCAACTATGACATCAGGTGCCTGTCATTGCAGCCCTCCGGCAAGGATTTTGGCGTGCGGGCCGGCGCCCTTAACCGTAATCCGACCTTCGAGCGCCGATCCGCGCTTGAAGCCGATCTGCCGCGTTGACCGGATGCCGGAACCGCCGCACCATGAGGCAAACCTTGTGTCCGGGGCGCCGTCATGACTGGCCTTAGCCACCGCCAAAACGAAATCCTCAACCTCGCCCGTGCCTTCGGCCGGGTGATGGTGGAAGACCTCGCCCGGCGGTTCGAGGTCTCGGCGCAGACCATCCGCAAGGATCTGAACGACCTGTGCGATCAGCGGTCGCTGACGCGGATTCATGGCGGCGCCATCATTGCCTCCGGCGTCGAGAACCTCGCTTACGAAGCGCGCCGGTTCGTCGCGGCGGAAGAGAAGAAGGCGATCGGCGCGGCCGCGGCGGCGAAGATTCCCAATGGCTGCTCGCTGTTCATCAACATCGGCACCACCACCGAGGAGGTAGCGTCCGCGCTGACCTCGCATGAGGATTTGCTCGTCATCACCAACAACCTCAATGTCGCGATGCTGCTCTATCGGCATCCGCGCATCGAGGTGATCGTGGCGGGAGGGGCGGTGCGCCGCGCCGACGGTGCCGTGATCGGCTCGACCGCCATCAGCCTGATCGGCCAGTTCAAGGTCGATTACGCCATCATCGGCGCCTCGGCGATCGACGAGGAGGGCGCACTGCTCGATTTCGACTATCGCGAGGTGCAGGCGGCCCAGGCCATCATCGCCAATGCACGCAGCGTGATGCTGGTCGCCGACTCGACGAAACTGCGGCGCAGCGCCCCGGTTCGCATCGCGCATATCAGCCAGATCCAGACTTTTGTCACCGACGCTGCGCTGCCGGCAGGACTTGCAAATATCTGCCATACCCGCGGCATCGAGGTGATCGAAGCGATGCCCAAGCCATCGGCCGATCTCGACGAACCGGGCGAGCCCGTCGCACCTCCTTTGACCGTCACCCGCCTGCGTTAGGGGCGTGAGCTCGCAAATGCACAGGTGCTGGCGGACTGCCGCTTTGGTCATAGTATCTTCGAACACGCGAACATTTTGAATGAGGGGTTCAACAGGGGCAGGTTTATGAGCTCCAAATTGATTTTAGGCGTTGCCGTGCTGCTGGTCATCGGCGTGACCGCGGCAGTCCAGCCACCTATGTGGATAGTGCTGCTGCTCGGCTCGATGGCGTTGGCCGTGCTTTACATTGTCGCAAGACTAAGGTCGCGTTTCGATCCGTTGGATCCGCGCTTCGGCAGCTGCATCCCCCCGATTACGAAGCGAAGAGACGAGTGACCAGGGAACTTTGCTTCTGTGCAATCAAGACGAAGACTGCACGCGCAATTTCGTTCCGCCATGAAAGCGTTGAAACATCCACAGGACGACGGGACATATCGAAAGAACCGCGGCGCCCAAATCGAAAGCCGCACCGGCGCTGCCGGCCCATGTCGCGTATTTGCCGCCGAGCGTCGGCCCCAGGACCAATCCTATATAGGAAATGGAAAAGAACAGGCCCATGCCAATCGCTCGCGTGTCAGGCTCCAGCACGCGAGCAGGCAAGCTCAGGATCGGACCGGCCGCCAGGCCGCTCAACAGCCCAAGCGCTATAACGGTTGTGATGATCGCGTCGGTTCGTGTCGCAACTATCAACAGCGCTGCAGTTATAAAGAAGCATGCCGCCATTATAACTTCGTGCCGGCCGGTCCGATCTGCCAGCAAACCGCCGAGAGGTACCGAAACTGCCGACAGCCAAAGCACAACGCTGATTGCCGATCCCGCCGCCGTGATCGACCAGCCGCGCTCCACCAGCATCGACGGCCCAAAGCTGAAAATCATTACAAAGCCGATATTGTACAGGGCCCAGATCGATCCCGCGCAAACCACGGCCATCGCCGCATGAAGACCGAGACGCCCGCCCGGTCTCGCTGGGCCAGTAGAGAGACCGCCGGAGAATGATAGGATAATGCAAGAAGAGCCGCGCCAACTGTGACCAGAGCCGCCACGGCGAGATTCGCCGCGCTTGCGCCATGGGCCACGCCGATCGGCGGCAATGCAAGCAGCGAGATCGCGATGCCGATCGGCCAGGAGTTGACGAAGATGGCCATGGCGGTCGAAAGCTCCTTGCCGGCGAACCAGTCCGCGACCATCTTGGTCATCAATACACCCATGAGCACACTGCCGACGCCGGCCACGAGCCGGCCGGAGATCTGACCGCTCCAGGAAGACGAAAACGCCATGATGCAGCTGCCGGCCATCATCAGAACGAGGCCTGCCAGCACCGTCTTCTTGTCACCGAACCTTTGCCCAATGGCGCCGCCGGGCAATGCAAGTGCGACGCCTGGCACGGAATAAAGACCGACTAAAATTCCGATATCTGCAAGGCTCGCACCGAACTCGGCGCCCAGAAGAGGGGCAACTGCGGCGACGCTCTGAAATTGTACGGCCATTGTCCCGCGCACGAAGAAGAGAAGCGCAAGCACGCCCCAACGATTGCGCATCTCCGCGCTCCTATCCCACCATGGCTTGCCTTGGTAACGCCCCGAGCCAACAACCCGTCAACATGGGACCTGCCGGCGAACAAGAAATACAACACGAAGCTTTAGTTGACCATGCCGGTTGGGGTCACTCGCGTGGATTTCTGCTCGCCCGCCGCGTGTCCGTTACGGAGATCCGGAAATGCTGGTCTGGTGTTGATCGCGCCACAGAACGCGGGCCACAGCGCGTGGGGATCGTGCTACGAATGATATGGAAGTCGGGACAATCTTTGGCCGCGCTTGAGTTGACTCCACCGGGTCCGAACCATGTGTGCGGCATTGGCGACCAGCCTTCGTGAAGCTTTCCAAACTTCCAGCGATTCGACCGCGTCCATCATGCGACGCCAATATTGATATCCCCAGGCGAATGCCGGAATGGACAGCAGCTTGTTTCGGTTAAGCACAAACAGCCGCTCGACGAATGTAAGCTTCAGGACTTCCGCCGTGATGAAGGTGACAGCACCGGCGAAAAAGTGACCGGTTCCAATCAAATACCCCGCCAAGGGCTTTGCCGGCTCCAGGATGATGACCGGTACGGCAAACAGCGCGAGCGATGAATACGGCCCCAGGGAAATGATCCAGCGTCGCACTCGCTCGAAAAGCTTTTTCTCGGCAAGCCATGCCGCGATCGGCTGCGTGACGTGAGACAACATCCCGTCCACAACGAAATACGCTGTCGCAAGTATGAAGATGGGCGTGTTCCAGACGCGGGCCATGAGTCCTCCGCCGAGTCAAAGCGACGGCGATCAATGCGTTCCAGGTTCCATCAGGAAAAGCGCCGAAGGCGGCAAATCATGTCCAGACCGGACAGATCGCCGCCGACCGAACGCTGTCGCCAAGCCTGAAGCGCAACGTGCCTGAGCGGTAACAAGCCCTGATCCTGCTTTTCGGGTTGCTTTCGGATTTGGTTGTGATTTAATCCAAACCGAAAGCGAAATCGCCAATGTGAACAGGCGAACGCCGGGGAAGCGGCTTTGGACCGGATTTTCGACCTCGCCATCATCGGAGGCGGCGTCAACGGCTGCGGCATCGCCCGCGATGCGGCCGGCCGGGGCAATTCTGTTTTCCTGTGTGAAATGAACGATTTGGCGAGCGGGACGTCCTCGTGGTCGACCAAGCTCGTGCATGGCGGCCTGCGCTACCTGGAGTATTACGAGTTCCGGCTGGTCCGCGAAGCGCTGATCGAGCGCGAAATCCTCTGGCAGATCGCGCCGCACATCATCCGCCCGCTTCGATTTGTGCTGCCGCACCATGACGGATTGCGCCCGGCCTGGCTGCTGCGGCTGGGGCTGTTTCTCTACGACCATATCGGTGGCCGCAACCTGCTGCCGCCGACCCGATGGGTCGATTTGACCCGCGACGAAGTCGGACGTCCCTTGATTCCCAATCGCTACACGCAAGGCTTTGAATATTCCGACTGCTTTGTCGATGACGCCCGCCTCGTCGTTCTCACCGCGCGTGATGCGGCTGATCGCGGCGCCGAAATCCGCACCCGCGCCCGCGCGGTCGAGATCCGGCAAGCCGATGCAATCTGGAAGCTCACCGTTGAGAACACCGAAAGCGGCGCGCGCTCGACGATCCGCGCCCGCGCGCTCGTCAACGCCGGCGGACCGTGGGTGGAGGATGTGCTGGCGTTGGGCGCCGGCGTCAACGCCAGGGCAAAAGTGCGGCTGGTGCAGGGCTCCCACATCGTGGTGCGAAAACTCTACGCGCACGACCGCGCCTACATGTTCCAGAACAGCGACGGTCGCATCGTCTTCGTCATTCCCTACCAGGACGATTTCACGCTGATCGGCACCACCGATCGCGATTACGACGGCGATCCTGCGAAGGTTAAAGCCACGGCCGAAGAGATAAAATACCTTTGCGATTCCGTCAGCGAATATCTGGCGAAACCGGTCAGGCCCGAGGACGTGGTCTGGACCTATGCCGGCGTTCGCCCGCTCTATGACGATGGCGCCAGCGAAGCCAAGGCCGCGACCCGTGACTATGTTTTCGAGCTCGATACCCCCGGCGGCGCGCCGCTGTTGTCGATTTACGGGGGCAAGATCACGACCTATCGCCGTCTCGCCGAGGAAGCGCTCGAACGCCTCTCGCCCTATCTGCGCAGCGCCAAGGCGCGCGAGGGCTGGACCGCAAAATCGCCGCTGCCCGGCGGCGATCTGGACGTCTCGGCGATATCGGCGCTGGCCGCCGAGCTGATCCGAAAATATCCATTTCTTTCCTTGGCGCATGCCAACCGTCTGGCGCATGCCTATGGCACCCGCGCCGGCAAGGTGCTCGGCCATGCGAAATCGGCAGACGAACTCGGTCAATCCTTCGGCGCCACCTTGACCGAGCGCGAAGTCAGGTACCTGATGTCATCGGAATGGGCCTTGACCGCCGACGACATCGTATGGCGGCGGTCCAAGCTGGGATTGCGACTGTCGCCCGCCGAAATTGCCGCCATCGATGACTGGATTGCCGCGCATCGTGTCGCCGAACGTCCCTTGCTGGAAGCAGGAGGGCGGACATGACCGTTAGCCTCGAAAACGTCACGCGATCAGTCGATGGCATTCCGACCATTCGCGAGGTCTCGCTGACGCTTACGCGCGGTACCCTGAGCGTGCTGCTGGGCCCGACGCTGTCCGGCAAGACATCGATCATGCGGCTGCTTGCCGGCCTCGACAAGCCGACCACCGGCCGCGTCCTTGTCGACGGCAAGGACGTCACCGGCGTCGATGTTCGGCAACGTTCGGTGGCGATGGTCTATCAGCAGTTCATCAACTACCCCTCGCTCACGGTCTACGAAAATATTGCGTCGCCGCTGCGGGTACAGGGCAAACCGCGCGCGGAAATCGAGATCCGCGTGCAGGAAGCGGCAAAGCTCTTGCGTCTGGAGCCGTATCTGGATCGCACGCCGCTGCAATTGTCCGGCGGCCAGCAGCAGCGCACCGCGATTGCGCGCGCGCTGGTAAAGGGCGCCGATCTGGTGCTGCTGGATGAGCCGCTCGCCAATCTCGACTACAAGCTGCGCGAGGAATTGCGCACCGAGCTGCCGCGCATCTTCGAAGCCTCCGGCGCGATCTTCGTCTATGCGACGACCGAGCCTTCCGAGGCATTGCTGCTCGGCGGCCGCACCGTCTGCATGTGGGAGGGGCAGATATTGCAGGCCGGCGAGACCTCGAAAGTCTATCGCCATCCCGACACGCTGCGCGTCGCGCAAGTGTTTTCAGATCCTCCGCTCAACATCGTCGGGATCGAAAAGACCAACGGCTCGGTCCAGTATGCCGGCGGCATCAAGGCGCCCGCGTCGGGACTCTACGCCGCTCTTGGCGACGGCGCCTACCGGGTCGGCTTCCGCGCCCATCAGCTCGAAGTCGCCAACGGAATCGCCGGCCGCCATGCGTTTCAGGCAACCGTCACGGTGACCGAAATCACCGGTTCAGAAAGTTTCGTGCATCTCAATCGCGGGGCTTCCAACTGGGTCGCCGTGCTGCATGGCGTGCACGAATACCCGCCCGGGCACGTGCTGGATGCGGTGCTCGATCCCGACAATATTTTTGTGTTCGACCCGGCCGGCCGTCTGGTCGCCGGTCCCGGCGCGATGAGGGAGATGCAGCATGGCACGCATTGACCTCGTCGATCTCGCGCACTCCTACAGCGGCAATGCCGCCGATCCCGAATCCTTTGCGCTGAAGCCGATCTCGATGACGTGGCGGCAGGGCGGCGCCTACGCGCTGCTCGGGCCGTCGGGTTGCGGCAAGACCACGCTGCTCAATCTGATCTCCGGCATCGTCACGCCGTCGCGCGGCAAGATCCTGTTCGACGGCGTCGATATCACACCGCTGTCAACCCAGAAGCGCAATATCGCGCAGGTGTTCCAGTTTCCGGTGATCTACGACACCATGACGGTCGGGCAAAATCTGGCATTCCCGCTGAAGAATCGCGGCGTGCCGAAGACGGAGATCGACGCGCGGGTCGCGGAGATCGCGCGTCTGCTCGATCTGACGCCCTATCTTGCGCGCAAGGCGACGCGGCTGACCGCCGACGCCAAGCAGAAAATCTCGCTTGGCCGCGGACTGGTGCGATCCGATGTCGCGGCGGTGCTGTTCGATGAACCGTTGACGGTGATCGATCCGGAGCTGAAATGGCAGTTGCGGTCGAAGCTGAAGGCGCTGCATCGCGATCTCGACCTGACAATGATCTATGTCACGCATGACCAGACCGAGGCGCTGACCTTCGCCGATACCGTTGTGGTGATGCATGACGGCCGGGTGGTGCAGAGCGGGACGCCGGCGGAGTTGTTCGACAAGCCGGCACACACCTTCGTCGGCTATTTCATCGGCTCGCCCGGCATGAACATCGTGCCGGCCGAGGTCAGGGGCCGCGAGGCCCGGATCGACGGACACGTCATTGCCCTGCGCCGAAACTATAGCGGCCTGCCGGCCGGCGCCAAAATCGAGATCGGCGTGCGTCCCGAATTCGTCGACGTCGCGCCGCCGGCGCCGGGCCTGCTGTCCGCCAACATCGAGCGGATCGATGATCTCGGCCGCATCCGCTTCGCGCGGGTGCGAATTGGCGAAGCAAAGTTTGCGGCAAGGGTGCCGCCGGGTTTCTCTGTCCCCGGCAAGGTCGCGGGCCTCGTCTTCGATCCGTCGCACGTTCACGTCTACGCCGACAGCCGCCTGATCGAGGGATCAGCGTAATGGACAAGACCATCAACCAAAAGGCCTGGTTCCTGGTGCTGCCGGTGTTTCTGGTGGTGGCGTTCTCCGCCATCCTGCCGTTGATGACGGTGGTGAACTATTCAATGCAGGACACCTTCGGCAACAATCAGTTCTTCTGGAACGGCGTCGGCTGGTTCAAGGAATTGCTCGATCCGTCGACCGATCTCGGCGAGCGGTTTCTGGCCTCGCTTTGGCGCAATTTGTTCTTCTCCGCCGTCATCCTCGCAATCGAGGTGCCGCTCGGAATCGTGGTGGCGCTATCGATGCCGCGCGAAGGGTGGACGGTCGCCGCCTGCCTGGTGATCATGGCGTTGCCGCTCCTGATTCCATGGAATGTGGTCGGAACGATCTGGCAGATTTTCGGGCGGCCCGACATCGGCCTGCTCGGCTATACCCTGAACAGCCTCGGCCTGCATTACAACTACGTTGCCAACGATCTCGACGCCTGGGCCACCGTCATCGTGATGGACGTCTGGCACTGGACCAGCCTGGTCGCGCTGCTGTGCTACGCCGGACTGAAGTCGATACCGGACGCCTATTACCAGGCAGCGCAGATCGACGGCGCCTCGCGATGGGCGGTGTTCAAGGCGATCCAGCTTCCGAAGATGAACCGCGTGCTGCTGATCGCGGTGCTGTTGCGGTTCATGGACAGTTTCATGATCTACACCGAGCCGTTCGTGGTCACCGGCGGCGGTCCCGGCAACT
>Ga0164305_10001135_pt1 | contig 10765 bp, 11 predicted proteins | sample Whisoiple_237_MG_FD_110215 | JGI IMG/M metagenome (GOLD analysis project Ga0164305, IMG submission 110215) | Soil microbial communities amended with pyrogenic organic matter from upstate New York, USA - Whitman soil sample_237_MG | ecosystem: Environmental > Terrestrial > Soil > Agricultural... | reverse complement strand
TCACATATAAGACATCATGTACCCGCGTTGACCAGTCAATACATTGAGTTAAGAGTGCATTGCCATCTAACACGGCATCAGGGCGTGAATCGCGTTCTAGAGGTTCCCCAAAACTAAAATTAATTGCCCGTAAATCTCCTCCATTTTGCAGGGCTATGTACTGAGACGTTAAGCACTCTTCTGCTTGTCCACTATTTTTGGGAGAACCGACAGCAGAAGAATAAAGCCGCGCCCCTGGTGCCACGCCTGGGAAGGCCTTATCCTTGCTAATCATCACCTCGGCAACCATCGCCGCATGAGCATCGACTTCTGTATTCGCTTTAGCAGGCGTATCGCGATAGAACACCCCAGAGAGAGCGATCGCAGAATGTCCAGAAACCGCTTTATCTAAACCAAATTGTCCGGGTCTACCAATTTCTACCTGACCAATCGCAATCTTGCGACCTGTCAGATTATAGGGAGAAGCATGGAGTTTAAGAGCGTCAATTCCTGCGGCTCCCATAGAGCTTGGGAGAGCCAATGCTGGGACTGTTATCCAGGATGCCCCCCAACCGCAGAGAATCCATGCCAGCCTGTTCACAATCTGCTGCTGAACCAAGAAACTTACTCCACAATTTATGTAATTAATTTAGGGGCTTTCTTTAGATTTTGTTAAACTTAATACCAAAGCAGGACGCACAAGAGTAATTAATCGCCATGACCCAAACGCAATCCCAAAAGCCCATTGTTATTGCTCCATCGATCCTATCAGCTGACTTCAGCCGATTGGGAGAGGAAATTCGCGCCGTAGATGCAGCTGGCGCTGATTGGATTCATGTTGATGTCATGGATGGTCGATTTGTCCCCAATATTACAATTGGTCCCCTGATTGTCGAAGCCATTCGCCCTGTAACCAAAAAGCCCCTAGATGTCCACTTGATGATTGTGGAACCCGAAAAGTACGTGGAGGGGTTTGCGAAAGCGGGAGCCGATATTATTTCAGTCCATGCCGAGCATAATGCTTCTCCGCACTTACACCGCACTCTCTGTCAAATTCGAGAATTGGGTAAAAAATCTGGAGTTGTTCTCAACCCTTCTACTCCCCTGGATTTGATTGAGTATGTACTAGAGGTTTGTGATCTAGTACTGATTATGAGCGTTAACCCTGGCTTTGGGGGTCAAAGCTTTATTCCTGCTGTGCTGCCAAAAATCCGTAAGCTACGTCAGATGTGTGATGAACGTGGACTTGATCCATGGATTGAAGTAGATGGTGGACTCAAAGCAAATAATACTTGGCAAGTTTTGGAAGCGGGAGCCAATGCAGTGGTTGCGGGTTCAGCAGTGTTTAATGCCAAAGATTACGCTGAAGCAATTGAAGGCATTCGTAACAGCAAGCGTCCTGCACCAGAATTAGCAGCCGTGTAGGAGCGCTAATTTTCTTGAATTCCTCATTTCATGAGTGAGTTGTTAACTCCTCACAATCCTCACTGACAACTGAATAGGTTTGTGATAGGCTGGAGACCAAATTTGGTTTCTAGCCTGTTTATTATGTCTTTTTCACCATCAGAAAAGCCAAAAAAAACAAATTTAAATATTCTCACCTTTTTTATAGCTGGCGGTGCTTCGATTCTATTTATAGCGTTTTTAATGTTTTCTGTTTATGTCAGGGTAGCTTTCAAAGCTTATTACATTCCTTCAACCTCTATGCAGCCAACTTTAAAAGTTAATGACCGCTTGTTAGTTGACAAGTTAGCTTACCATTCTCATCAACCGCAACGGGGGGACATTATTGTTTTTAATCCGACGGATACTCTACGGCAACAAAATCTGAATAGTCCTTTTATTCAACGTGTAGTTGGACTTCCGGGGGAAAAGATAGAGGTGAAAGACGGAAAAGTTTATATAAATGATCAATCCTTAGTAGAACACTATATTGCTGAACCTCCAGAATATAAATTTGGCCCCGTAACAGTACCTGCTTATTCCTATTTTGTACTAGGGGATAACCGTAACAATAGCTACGATAGCCATTTATGGGGATTTGTCCCTCAGAGTCTAATTATTGGTAAAGCCACGAATAGATTTTGGCCAGTTGATGATTTAGGTTCTCTCTATCAATAGAGGAAGGGCGATCATCAGCGATCGCCCTTCCTCTATTGATTCTTTCTCAAATCTAGTCGTAGACTATTGTTTGCGACCGCTCAACCATTTAGCGGCAACAATTCCAAACACGGCAGCCACAACAGGATGACTCAGAAACTTGATAATGCCGGGTTTATCAGCTAAGACATCTTGGAAAATGTCAGGATGATTGTGATATGCGAACCCTGCTAACTTGCTGACATCATCCGAAGTCATACGGCTAGGATGATGAGTTGATAGCGATAGGGTTTGTTCTAGCGCCTTATCCGTAAATCCTCTTTCCCCTAAGCGCTTAAAGAACTCACGCGCCACATCATCCCGTTCTTGAGGCTTAATTTGGGCGATCGCTTTTTGCAATTCTGGTTCCATTTGAGCCAAGGGAATGGCATCAGGATGCAGCGACTTGCCAAAAAGTTGCCGCCGTTCGTCGCGAGAAGAGCGTTGAGCAAAATCATCAAAGTCTTGATAATCCGTCGTAGGATTCGTGGGTGCGTCTGATAAAGACTCCACATTTCCACTAGCCAAATCATTCATGATTTGATTTTTATATTGGTCGCTACTACTCATTTTTTTCTCCTTTGGTTAGTTCACAGATCAGTCCTACAGGCAATTTGCAGAGTGTGCCTCAATAGGGTAATGATCAGGTGATTAAGCTGCTTTATACTGAACTTGTTTTGACTGCACATCATACTGCGCGGTCATAATCAGTTTTTTGTCGGGAGCGTACATTAAAACGGTCAAATCTTGATTAGGAAAATTCTTGTGAAATCCTTGTACCAGCGATTTTGCCAATGATTGAACTTCATTAGGACGCACTTGAGGCGTAATCACAACTCCCAACTTGTTGTTATCACGCACATAAGCATCTTTGATTAGTCCTTTAGCAGTTTGAACTGCCCAAGTACCAAAATCTTGTCCCGCAGGTGTGTTACCCCGCTCTAATTGCTGAAAACTAACGGTTCCATTGTGTGCGGGGAGAGCAGGAGCCTGCTTAGCCAGCGTGGTTCCACCACAAGCAGTGGTGACAGTGAGAACTAAAATTAAGATAAAAGCCGTCAAAAATTTACGACTTTGCTGAAGTAAACTCACAATAGTTTTCTCCAAAAAGCAAAAAGGTTTACAAAAAGATGAGATTGAGATAATTCGCTTTTGAAAGAGGTTAAATCAAAACCTAATGGGGGAGTTAAATAACTAGAGATTTATCTAACTCCCCTGAACTAAACTTAGATTTTGTCAATTACATCTTTGACTTTATCTTTTACATCTTCAGCCCCGTGACGCACTTGAGCTTCACCTTGTTTAGCTTTGCCTTCAGCTTTATTTTCGGGATCGCCAGTGACATTACCGATTGCTTCTTGAGCTTTGCCAGCAATATTTTGAGCGGTTGCTTTAGCTCTATCTTCAATGGACATATATTTCTCCCTATCTTATAAAAAAGAATTTTGCAGATACTGATCAACGTTTGGATAGTTATCTTCGTATCACTATATTTAAGATAGATAGAAAAGGTTTCAAAAGCCTTCTGTCCCTAGATATATTAATGCCTATAATGCGTTAATCCTATTTACATAGATTGAAGACCAGTCACGACTGATTGCAAGAGTAACTCTACGCTTCAATCGGTTACTGACGTAGCGGTGGGTAAGGTTTCTCAGACTTCGTGTGCTTTGGGAAACGTTCCCAAAATCATAAAAACTAAGCCGATCATAGCGATCCCTAAACTTACATACCAGAGAGGTCGTCGCCGTAATAGAGCCGCGATCGCGCCCATTGAAATTGCCACTTGCAAGGCTGCAACACTCTAAGCAAAAGACTCATGTCGTTCTAGGTTTAAGTGAGCTTCTACTTCTTTTTCATGGGATTGAATTTCAGTAGTTTTTTGCTCTTGCTCAAGCTTAGTAATTTCTGATTTGCTAATTCACTTATAGAAAAAAGTCCTGATCAGATCTGTTGATAGCAGCATCTATTTTAGGCTGAAAGATTCAATCGCTAAACGCCGTAAATCTAGCGATTCTGACGCTGAAACTCCGAAGGCGTTAACCGCATCGGTTTTTCAGGATTCCAATTGCCTTTGCCCATCAATCTGGCATATTCCTGAGCGCGAATTAGCCGCAGATCATATTTCTGATTAGGCGATCGCGGCACAGCCAACACATAGCCTTCTTTTACCAGTTGCTCATTGAGCAAAACTCCCCCTTTCCATACATACGCTAGCCGACGACCATAGCTATCTACAGGGGCAACATCCGATTCTAGGACAACACGTTGTAATACCAGTTGTTGACCTTGGGTTTCACCAATCATTTGCTCTAACGCTTTTTTAGCCTCAATTCCCCAAGGCTGTTGTCGCATATCTGGCGATTCAATCCCAATTAACCGGACTCGCTCAATTAAGCCTGTTGGCTTACTGGTATCTACCCATTCTAAAGTTTGCCCGCTAATTACCCGTTCGATCTTGCCTATCAAGCCTTGAGGAGGCTTTGCAGATTGGCAACTCATCAACAAGCACAGACAGACGCAAATAGTTCCTATGCGCCAGCTATTGAGCATCCAAGCTCCCAAATTCACCTTCCCCAAGATCAATTTCCAACTTTGCTCTTCAGCCTACCTTCTGAAAAGGCGACTTACCCCTTTTATTCTTCATCTAACGGCAGTCCGAACCGGACTTTGCCCTTCGCAAAATAGCGTCCAAACTGGAGTTCGTAGACTTCATCCTCATCCTGAGTTTCTATCTTCAGATCAGAGCTAGGATAACTGACGCATAACAAAGCATAACCCCGCGATCGCAATTCTGGAGACAAGCCTATCGCTTCTGGTTGGTGAACTTCACCTTGAAGGACTCGCACAGCACAGGTGGTACAGGCTCCGTTCCGGCAGGCAAAAGGTAAACTGCCGCCTTGAGCTTCAATGCTTTGCAAAATATATCGGTCTTCTGGGACTTCTACTGTATAGTCAGCGTCAGTTTGACGATTGTGAATTTGAATTTTGTATGAACGAACCATGTTTTCAGTGTATGATGAATACAATGCATCCCCTAATGCAACAGGGTTGAGGCTCAGAGTTTGGTTTAAACACAATCTCTAGGCTCAAAAAACTCCTGGAGAGGTGGCCGAGTGGTTGAAGGCGCAGCACTGGAAATGCTGTTTAGGGGTAACTCTAACGAGGGTTCGAATCCCTCCCTCTCCGTTCTCTTGTTCATGATTTTGTGGCTTTGGCTGCTTTGCGTTGACCGATTAAGCGTTCAAAGCTTAAACCAAAGACTCCTAAAGTTACCAATAGGATTCCCCCAATCTGCACGGCTTGTAGGGCAGTTTTAGGACCTGGAATCAGCAGAAACGCTAAGATGGCGGTGAGGACGGGACCACTAGAGGCAATAATAGAAGCCCTAGCTGCTCCTAGAAAGCGAACGCCAAAGTTATTGAGCAGATAGCCGACTAAGGTTAAGGCTCCTAAGATAATTCCGCCAATCACTAAACCTGTTTGGTTGGAGGGCAGTACTTGCACGCTTAGAGGCAACGGCAACAGTAAGCTGAGACTAGATAAAACAAAGATCGTTGAAAATTGCACCAAGCTGACAGGAACCGGGTGCAGCTTTTGAAAACCTAGCTGCATCAAAATCAGATAGAAAGCAAACGCGATACCTGAGACGACGGCTGTGCCAACCCCCCAGCCAGACATGGTATTGGTTGAGGAAATACTTGGAAATGCGGCTAAAAACACACCTAAGGAGATGGTGATCATCACACCTAAGCGGAGCAAGGTAGGGCGATCGCCAAATAATAGCCAAGCAAGCGGCACTGTAACAATAGGATACATAAATAGAATTGTGACAGCGACTCCGGGACCAATTTCTCCAATAGCAATGTAAATCAGGATTTGGGACAAAAACAGAAACGCTCCACTGCCCAACACATTCAACAGGGCACGGCGATCTTTCGCCATGAAAAACTTTTTGAGATCTCTCCAAACTGTAGGATGCAGAATCATGGCCAGCACTGCCATCAGAGGCAAAACTACCATCATCCGAATCCACAGGATTAATAGAGAGTTACCCAGATTGAGTTGGATATACCCGCCCAAAGGAAAGGTGCCGAAAATTTTGCTCTCGCTACCGACAATTCTGACAACTACGTTGTGAACAGAGAGCGCGATTGTTGACAGTAAGACTAGCCAAAAGCCCAATGTTAATTGGGAGAATTCCTTTTTAGGTTGCGGTGGTAGGGGTAATGGCGCACCGGGAAGTTCTAGGGGAATGGGAGTTGCTGAGGGAGGTTTTGGTGGGGCATCCTGCACTTTCACTTGCAGTTGTTCCCGCAGGCGACTGACCAAGGTTTCTAGAATCGTCTCTCCTTGCTGTTCTAAGCTATGCATATGGCTTAGTTGCTGAGAGAGAGAACTTTGGTAGCTATTTAGGTCTTGTTGCAGCGTTTTGAAGGTGCTTCTGAGGGTGGAATCTAAAGAAGCGAGTTGTCGGTAAGCATTCTCGTTATACTCATTTGTGGCTAATGAGTTCGGCAGTGCATAATTTGAACTCGCATTATTATTAAGCGGCGGGACGGAGTTACCGGGCATTTGATGGAATTGTTGCATCAGCTCTGCTTGCAACTGAGCCACCAAATTCTGCGCCACTTGATTAACGAGTTGTTGCTGTTGCTCAACTTGCTGTTGATGCTGACCTTGCAACCTGTCGATATCTTGAAGTAAGCGGTTTTTTTCAGATTGAAGCCGCTCAACATCTTGATTCAACTGGACAATAAGATTTTTCTGCAAGTGTTCTAGCTCCTGAGCCATTGCCCTCAGAAGGCTTTCAGTTACCTGATATTCTCCGTTTCCAGAGTTTTCGGTTCGATTGTCCAGCGGCCCCATTTGTGTTTAACCTCTATGCGATGGATGATAAAAAATCCTAATAGGAGCTTTATTAAGGTTGAGTCAGTATTTTCTGTATTGGGTCAAAGGTAATTCCTGATGAGAGCGAATCAATTTTCAAGCAGGAAACTTTTGATTTGCAGATATTCTATATCAATCAGGGCTTAGGCATAGGTTTTACGGCTAACCAGTTGTTCAGCCTCCAAACTGTAACCCTGAAAGACAAGTAGCCAGATTTGACCCAGATAAAAATTTACAAAAGTTGTAGCTCGGCGATCGCTCCGTGTTCCACATGCAGGTTCACAGGATGTGATGATTTGATCATTGTACTGAAACAATCTACCGCTTTCGTGAAATTGGATTGAATAGGCGATCGCTCGCGGGTTTCCTGTAGCAAACGACTAGAGGCAAGGTAAAACTCTCATAACACTGAGTCAATTATCAGCTATTTTTATAAAACACGATGCTACTACGTCTGATCGAAAAACGAGGGTTGAAAGTGATGAAACCATGGAAGTGGGTACTTGCCGTCATGATTGCGCTGCTGGTGATCACGCTGCCAGCACTGACAGTTTTTAGTAAAGACGCGACTCAAACCACTGGAAAAACTCAACTGCTATGGTATGGGCAGTCAGCCTTCAAACTCACCACCCCTGCCGGTAAAGTCTTATTAATCGATCCCTTTATTACCAATCCTGCTAACCCGAATGGAAAAGAGGATGTTGCCAAACTGGATCGAGTTGACCTAATTCTGATCAGTCACGGGCATTTTGACCATACAGGAAATGCCGTAGAGATTGCTCAAAAAACTAGAGCGAAGCTAGTGAGCACGGCGGATCTAGGTCAAGCTTTAGTTCAATATAGTGGGTACCCCAAAGACTTAGTAACGTTTGAGACACAGGGGAACTTTGGAGGCGAACTCAATCTGCTGAATAATGAAGTGAAAATTGCCTTTATTCCCGCAATTCATAGCTCTGCGATCGCATCCGATGGTAGCCCAGCTAACTATGCTGGGAATCCTGGGGGATTCCTCATTAGTATTAAAAATGGTCCCGTTATTTACCATACAGGCGATACAGATTTGTTTGCAGATATGGCATTGATTCCCCACTTTCGTCCTGTCACTGTAATGCTGACCTGTATTGGAGATCAATTTACCATGGGACCCGCACGGGCAGCAGAGGCGGTGAAGTTGGTGAATCCGAAGATGGTAGTGCCGATGCATTTTGGCATCTTCGGTTTACCAGGTACCCCCGAAGCATTTACTCAAGCGTTGCAGCAGCAAGGGGTGAAAAGCCAAGTTAAACGGATGCAGGTAGGCGAAACCCTTTCCCTTTAAATCCAGCCGTTATCCGGGAAAAAGCTGACGAGCGCATACAAAGATGATTGCCCCGAAACCTGCACTGATGGGTAAGGTAATTAACCAGGCTAAACCGATAGATTGCAAGGTTTGAAAACGTACAGATTTCCAGTCCTTGATTAATCCAATGCCAACTACAGCCCCTACGAGGGCATGGGAGGTAGAGACAGGCAATCCGAAGCGAGAAGCCAGCAAGATGGTGGTAGCGGTTGCCAGTTCTGCACAAAAACCACTACTAGGCTGAAGGGAAATAATGTTTTCTCCAATAGTGGCGATCACCTTCTTTCCCCAAACAGCCAGTCCCGCTACAATCCCTGCCCCACCGAGAATGAGAATCCACAGGGGAATGCTGAAACCACTAGTGGGAACAGAACCCGTGCGATAAATATAAGCGATCGCGGCTAAGGGAGCGATCGCATTCCCCACATCATTGGAACCGTGAGCAAAAGCAACAAAGCAGGCGCTGATGACTTGAAAGCGGCCTAATTGTTGCTCAATGCGGGTTGCAAAGGGAGAATCGCTAAGAGGGCGTTCTAACTGTTGCCAACTGAACCAGGTAAGACTACAAGTCGCGATCGCGCCGATGAGAATGGGGGTATCGTGGCTAGGAAGGTTAATTCCAAATCTCTGGGTAAGAAACGCATCGATTGGCTGACTGACGGTTGGTAGCACCAGAAACCCAAAGATACTTAAGAGTGTCACGCTTAACCAAGGAATCCACTCTCGTAACTGTACTAAAGGGTGGGATTGTTCCAAAATCCAGCGTTTCACCACACTGTAAAACAAAACGGCAATCAAACCACTCACAATGGGTGTGATTACCCACGCAATCGTAATGATTTTAATGGATGACCAGTCGATTGCCCCGACTCCAGCCGCAACCCAACTAAAACCGGCGATCGCTCCTACCACAGCATGAGAAGATGACACGGGCAATCCCAAGCTGGTAGCGATTTGCAGACAGAGACCGCAACTAATCAGGACAGACACCATACCAATCAGTAACAGATGAGGCGCACTGGCAAACAGATCCGGATTGACAATTCCCGTTGCCAGAGTTTCTGATACTGCACGACCAAATAGCACTGCCCCTGTAAACTCTAAAATTCCTGCAATAATCAGCGCTTGCCGCAGAGTAACCGCCTTTGATCCTACAGACGTTCCCATGGAATTAGCGACATCATTAGCCCCCAAATTCCAGGCGAGGTAGAAAGCTAAAAAGGCGACGAAAATGATCATGTCGATTGAGTACAGGATGAGGCAGTAAAGCCAATGACAAGAACTAAGTTTATTCGCATCAGGATTATTTCGCTTCAGTCCAGCGCCATAGCACGGTAGGATACAACCCTAGAAATAACCCTTGTTATCAGTTCTACTACCATGCCTAAATATGTACTGTGGGGAAGCTACTGTGAGGATGTCCTAGAAAAACGCGCTCCCTACCGACAAGCTCATCTAGACGGACTCGCCCAACAAAAAGCAGCCGGAACCCTCATTACCATCGGCCCAACGCAGGATTTAACTAAAGTCTTTGGCATCTACGAGGCTCCTGACGCAGCCACTGTGTGCCAACTGATTGAGGCTGATCCCTATTGGCAGCACGGTATTTGGACAGAATATGAAGTGCGGGAATGGATTCAAGCACTTTAACCTGCCAATCGCCTAAAGATACTGACGGCAAAACTCTAAAGCCTCGGATAAATTGCTGGTTTGTAGCGGATAATCTACATCCGGGCGGGTAATCACAATCAAGGAAACACCTAACTCAGCAGCGACATCCCGCTTAATATCTTCTCCTCCTGGTGTCCCGGATGCCTTCGTCACTACCAGGGAAATATTCCAATAACGCCAAAGGGCTTTTTCCAATTCAACTGGAACAGGTGGACGCATAGCCAGCAGTCGATCTGAGGTGAAACCTGCTTTTGTTGCTGCTGTTAAAGCGGTGACAGAGGGAAGAATCCGCGCAAACAGCGTTGATCGGTTTTGCCACGGTTGGAAGTTGACTAAGGGTTTATAGCCAATCGTTAGCAGTACCCGTTGATCTTGAAGGTAGTCTGCCGCTAACAGTTGATCGAAGCTATCTAGCTGAATAACGGGTGAGGCATCTCTTGAGGAAGTCGCTTTCACTGCTGGGCGTTCGTAGCGCAGGTAAGGAATTTTCTGTTGAGAAGCTGTGGCGATCGCAGCGTGGGAAACTTCTACTGCATAGGGATGGGATGCATCCAAAATCGCCACAATATTCTGCTCTTGGAAAAAATGTTCCAGTTTTTCGAGTTCTAAACGCCCAACGATCACCCGCAATCCAGGAATAGGGGGATAGAGCGATCGCGCCGCTTCTGTTGTGACTGTAATCGTACAGGGCAGATGGGCCCGCGCGATCGCCGCCGCTAACTCAGCACTTTCTGTCGTTCCACCAAT
>Ga0164305_10001134_pt1 | contig 10777 bp, 6 predicted proteins | sample Whisoiple_237_MG_FD_110215 | JGI IMG/M metagenome (GOLD analysis project Ga0164305, IMG submission 110215) | Soil microbial communities amended with pyrogenic organic matter from upstate New York, USA - Whitman soil sample_237_MG | ecosystem: Environmental > Terrestrial > Soil > Agricultural... | reverse complement strand
TTGTAACGTAGATCACACCGTTGTCACTGAATCAATCACTTTAGAGGCAAGGTTTTCCAGCGATATTAAATACATTGAGTTCAACGCCAAGAACAATGTCTCCAGTTAAGCTTCTCCCCGGTGCTGTTTTTGAAATCCTAGTTTCTACTACTGAAACCGGAGTGTTGACCCTGGCTGATCGCTATGGACTGATGGCAGCAGCCATGGAAGAGTCTCTGGATGAGGAAGAAACTCTGGCTCTCAACAGACTAATACGCGGTGTGGTGAAGGGCAAGGTAAAAATTGCTCAGTAAGTTTCTGCAAAACTTGAGCAAGTTGGGTTTCGCGGCTTTGAAGGCAATGGGCGTTGAATTTCTAGTGGCGATCGCTTCTTTACTCTAAAATTTTGATCTTTGAATAGGACTGATGCCTTTGGAAGGGTGTCAGTCCTATTGAATTTTCTAAATAGACGGTTTTTGAAAGACCATAAAATGCTGCTGCGGCAAAAACTCTTGGGTTGCTTGCCAAACTAAACCAACTGCTGACATTTCCTTGCGAGCTTGCTTGCTCGTCATCTTGTGCAAGGCTTTGATCAGAATAAAAGGATTTTCTTTGCGATACTCGACTAAAACGACTCGTCCGCCTGGTTTGAGCGCTTTGACTACCTCATTCATCATTTCCAAGGGATATTCAAGTTCATGGTAAACATCGACCATGATCGCAACATCAATACTTTCAGCAGGCAGATTGGGGGATGTGACGCTGCCTAAGACAGGCTCAACATTGGTAATATGGTTTTCCTGTTTGAAAAAGTTGATGATGTCCAACATTTCTGGTTGAACGTCAATGGCGAGGACTTTGCCTTCCGGTACTTGAGGCGCAATCCGAAAGGCAAAATAGCCTGTTCCTGAACCGATGTCGGCAACAATATCAGTGGGTTTAAGATTTAGGGCTTGAATAACTAGGGAAGGCTTTTCTTCTCGTTCACGAGTCGGGCGTTCTAGCCATGCGGCTCCTTGATGTCCCATTATTTGAGCAATTTCTCGACCCCAGTAGAATTTCCCAATGCCATCTGGACTATGAATTGTTTGGTATTGATAGGGGGATTGAGCGATCGCCTCAGCATTGAGAATGCCGCCAGGAACTATGCTGAGTCCTAATAGCAAGATGCTGAGGAAGAAGAATTTTTGGATTTTTTGCATGAATAGTAATTCTGGAGTTTTTAACGCAGATGAAAGCAGATGGACGCGGATGAACGCAGATAAGAGAGATAAGAAGGAAGTTTGGAGATTAGGGCGATTTTAAAGTGTGTAATAAATCTTGGAATTGCGCTCAAACAGCAGAACTGTAGAACAAATAATATGTCTATTCAGTGTTAGCAAAGTTTACTGTAGGTATATCCATTGCTAATTTTTTAACGCTCTGCCAACTTAAAGAGACTTTTATAGATGAAGTTACAGCGCCCACCGGGTCTGATTTTCGTTTTAATCACGTTGTTTTTAGATGTGATGGGGGTGGGGCTAAGTAGTCCCATTTTGCCAAAACTAATTGCTCAGTTCCAGACTGATATCTCGACGGCTTCTTACTATTACGGAGCCGTTACGACTAGCTACGCTTTGATGCTGTTTTTATTCTCACCTGTTCAAGGCGCACTCTCGGATCAGTTGGGGCGTAAGCCAGTGTTGCTGTTGTCCTTATTGGGAACCGGGTTGACGTATGTAGCTTTAACCTTTGCTCCGAGTCTTCCCTGGATTTTTGCGGCTCAGATTCTCAATGGTTTGACAGGTGCTAGCATTGCGGTTGTTTTTGCCTATATTGCAGACGTTAGTACCCCTGAAGAACGACCAAAGAATTTTGGCTTAGTGGGCGCTGCTATGGCGTTGGGATGGGTGGTTGGTCCAGCTTTAGGCGGTTTACTGGGGGTTTGGGGCTTACGGTTGCCGTTTGCGGTGGCAGCCTTAATTACGTTTTTGAATCTGTTGTATGGCAGTTTAGTGGTTTCAGAGTCTCATGCACCCGAACAGCGCCGTCCTTTTGCTTGGGTGCGGGCTAACCCGATCGCCTCTTTGCGATCGCTCCGAAAAAGCCCGATTATCTTTGCCTTAGCTGCGATCATCTTTTGCACGGATTTAGCCCTGCAATGTTTCATCAGTACTTGGGTGTTATTTACCACTTATAAGTTTGGCTGGGAGACGCTGCAAGTAGGGCTATCAATGGCATTGCTGGGGGTGATGACGGCGAGTGTTCAAGGAGGTTTAATTCGTCCTTTAATTTCTCGCTTTGGCTCTCAGCGCATTATTATCGTTGGGCTAATATTCAGTACGATTGGCTATCTTCTCTATGCCTTTGCCACTGCTGGATGGATGATGTACGGGATTATCATTCTCAATGGCTTTGACTTTACGGTGAAGCCTACGGCACAAGGGTTATTGTCTATTCAGGTTAGTTCGCAAGAACAAGGAGCGATTCAAGGCGCTTTGGCATCGCAGACGGCTTTAGCAACGATTATTGGTCCATTGCTAGCCACTAACTTATTTGGTTACTTTACTTCTAGTCATGCACCCTTTCGATTGCCGGAAATTCCCTTTTTCCTAGGAACTTTACTTCTAGGTTTAGCTTTGTGGATCGCGATCGCCACTTTTTCTCGAAACTCTTTACAAGATAAACAAGCTTAAGGGTTGAAATGAGTATCCCCCCTGATCTGCGAAAATATGCTCTGGCTACTCAGCGCAATCGTGAACCGATTTTAGAAGTTCTGCAACGGGTACTGCCTCCAAAGGGAGTCATTTTAGAAATTGCTAGTGGGACAGGTGAACATGCAGCTTTTTTTGCCCCCCGCCTCAGTCCGCGTCAATGGTTGCCTTCTGATCCAAATCCTGAATTGCGTGACAGTATTGCAGCATGGCGGGAAGTTGTTGCAACAGACAATTTTTATCCACCGCTAGACCTGGATGTACGGGAGAGTGTGTGGTCGGTTGAAAGGGATTTTTCAGGAAGTGCGATCGCCGCTATTGTCAATATCAATATGATCCACATTTCTCCATGGTCTGCCTGTCTAGGATTGATGGCTGGTGCAGGTCGAATTCTGCCCTCTGGGGGCATTCTCTATCTCTATGGGCCTTTTAAGGAAAACTCTCAGCACACAGCACCTTCTAATGCTGCCTTTGATGCCTCGCTACGTTTGCAAAATCCAGAATGGGGAGTGCGTGACTTAGAGGAAGTGGTAGCAGCAGCAAGTGCTCAAAAACTAAATTGGATAGAAACAATTCAAATGCCTGCTAACAATCTTTCACTGATATTTAAACATTCTTAGATCTACAGGACTTATGCAAATCCTGGTAATAAGCACCACCTGTAGGGGCAATCCCCCTGTGGTTGCCCCTACCTCTAGGGACGAGGAACAACCTTTACCATGATTTATTCAATTTAATAAATCTTCTGCTAGGGCGACTCCACCCCAAAGTGGTGCTTGATCGCCTAATGCGGCGGGTATAATCTTAAAATTAATTTCTGGCAACGCGGTTTCACGGGCAACACGGCGCACAGGTTCCCAAAAGTGGCTACCTGCTTGGGTAACGCCACCGCCTAGAACAAAGAGTTGGGGATTCATTAAATTTGCAACATTCCCCAGGCTAACTCCAATCGCCCAACCCGCCCGTTCTAAGATTTGAATAGCAAGGTTATCACCAGAATCCGCCGCCTGACTGATAACTTGACCAGTAATCGCATTGAGGTTGTTGTCTACAAGATTGCGTAAGATTTGCCCACGCTGAGGTTGTTGCTGTAATTCTGCTTGCATATCTTGCGCCATATAAGGACCTGACGCTAGGCGTTCTACGCAGCCTTTTTTTCCACACAAGCAAAGGGATCCATTGGGTTCTACAACCATGTGACCAATTTCTCCTGCCATCCCTTCAGTTCCGCGCCAAGGTTGCCCGTTAAGAATCCAGCCCCCGCCAACGCCAGTACTGACGGTGATATAAAGTAAGCTATCGTAACCAATGCCAGCACCAAAACGATGTTCTCCCAAGGCGGCTACATTCGCATCGTTGTCTACCCCGACAGGAACGCTGAATTCTGTTTCGAGGATTTGGCGTAGGGGCAGGTTTTCCCAGCCTGGAACATGATGAGACAGACGGATTCTACCCGTTGTTGCCTCCACAGGGCCACCAAAACTAATGCCGATCGCGTCTGGTTGTTCATCTGGCATGAGATCATGGATGAGCGATCGCATAATTTCTAGATCTTTACTAGCATCTGCATTAGGTGGTGAAAAAGCACGTCGGTGGGCTAACCATTGTTTTTCTCCCCTCCTCACAATTGCTGCCGCGTGTTTAGTTCCCCCAAAGTCAAGCGCTAGGATTAAGCGGTTAGGCATTTTAAAACAACTCCCGAATGATTGCTGAAGAAAAACTCCCTGAAGAAACAGAGGTTTTTGTCTTTCCCACTTCTTTTGCTCAACAGCGACTTTGGTTTCTCAACCAACTAGCACCTAACAATCCTTTTTACAATGTGGGGTGTGCGCTACGGCTAACAGGTTCTTTGAACTTAACAGCGTTAGAGGAGACTTTTAATCAACTGGTGCGTCGCCACGAAACCTTACGCACCAACTTTGCATTAGTAGAGGGACAACCTGTTCAAGTCGTTGCACCGGATTTAACGCTATCCTTACCCGTTATTAATCTTTGCCATCTCTCAGGTACGGAACGGGAAGGGGAAACCCGCCGACTCGCTATTCAAGCAGCTAAACGTCCGTTTAATCTGGCGACAGACTGCTTACTACGAGTGACTTTGCTGCAACTGGAAGCAACAGAATTTGTATTACTGCTAAATCTGCATCATATTGTTGCCGATGGTTGGTCAATTGGAGTGCTAATTCGAGAACTCAGTCTTCTCTACACAGCTTTCAGTCATCCAAGTTTGGATGTTCTTCCATTACCGGAACTCCCTATCCAATATGCCGACTTTGCAGAATGGCAGCGTGAATGGCTACAAACAGCAGGAATCAATGGTTGTTCGCCCCTAGAAACGCAATTAGCGTATTGGCGACAGCAATTGCACAATATTTCGGTATTAAATCTTCCATGCGATCGCTCTAGGCTAGCAGTTCCTACTTACCAAGGAGCCACCCAACTTCTTACCTTACCGCAAAAGTTGAGCTTAGCTTTACAAGTTCTGAGCGACAAGGAAGGCACAACCTTATTCATGACGCTGCTAGCGGCTTTCCAAACGCTTTTATATCGTTATACCGGACAAACGGATATTGCCGTCGGTTCACCGATTGCTAACCGCAACCGCAGTGAGATTGAAGGCATTATTGGTTTTTTTGTCAATAGTTTGGTACTGCGAACGGATTTGAGTGGTAATCCCACTTTTCTAGAACTTCTCAGCCGCATCAAAAAGGTAACGTTAGGCGCGTATGCCCATCAAGATTTACCTTTTGAAAAGCTAGTAGAAGAACTACATCCGCAACGGGACTTAAGCCGAAATCCCTTATTTCAAGTCAGTTTTGCCCTACAAAATACGCCTGTAGCAGCCCTAGAGTTACCAGAACTCACGTTAAGTTTGCTGGAATTTGACAGTGGTACAGCCAAGTTAGATTTAGAGTTTCACCTATGGCAGGAGGGAGAAAATCTAAAAGGGCAAGTTGTCTATAGTACGGATTTATTTGATGACGCTACCATTACTCGAATGTTAGGTCATTTCCAAGCCTTACTGGAAGGAATTGTTGCTAATCCCCAGCAGCGCCTTTACGAGTTACCTCTGTTAACCGCCGCCGAAAGACAACAACTGATTGTTGAATTTAATCAATCCCTGCCCGCTAAAATTGGACAGTGCTTTCACCAGCGATTTGAGCAACAGGTAGCAGAAACGCCAAATGCGATCGCACTTTCGTTTGAAAATAAGACATTAACCTATCAAGAATTAAACTCCCGTGCCAACCAACTAGCCCACTATTTACAAAAACTGGGAGTCGTTTCCGATGTTGTGGTTGGCATCTGCGTGGAACGTTCTCTCGAAATGATTGTAGGAGTTTTGGGCATCCTCAAAGCGGGGGCTGCCTATCTGCCGTTAGACCCGGCGTATCCTCAAGAGCGTCTTCGCTTTATGCTGGAGGATACTCAACTATCTATCCTGTTAACTCAGCAATCCTTCGTTGAGCAGTTTCCTCAACCAGAATTATCGCTCATTTGTTTAGATCAAGATTGGCAGAAAATTGCGCTTGAAAGTCAGCAGAACCCCAATAGCTATGCAACGCTTAATCATCTAGTTTATATAATCTACACCTCTGGCTCAACAGGAATTCCCAAAGGTGTACAGATTCAACATCGCGGCTTATCTAACTTAATCCAAGCCCAAAGTGAGGTTTTCCACCTCCAACCTCATCACCGCGTTCTACAATTTGCCTCTCTAAGCTTTGATGCCTCAATCTTTGAAATTGTCATGGCATTGGCAACAGGTGCAAGTCTTTATTTAGCTAAAAAAGCATCCTTATTGCCAGGAGAACCTTTAAATAAACTGCTACGACAGCAAGCCATTACTCACGTTACCTTACCGCCTGCTGTTTTAGCCGTCTTACCAAGCGAAAATCTACCTGCCCTAGAAACAATTATCTCTGCTGGGGAAACATGTTCTCAAGAGATTGTAAAACGTTGGGCTAAAAATCGTCGATTTTTTAATGCTTATGGTCCGACTGAAGCTACGGTTTGGTCAACAGTTGCCGAAATTAAGGACGTGAGTAGCCATCCTGTGATTGGTCAGGCGATCGCTAATACTCAAGTTTATCTCTTAGATTCTCATCTTCAACCCCTACCCATCGGCATTCCTGGTGAACTCTATATTGGCGGAGAAGGATTAGCACGCGGTTATCTCAATCGTCCTGAACTCACCGCAGAAAAATTTATTCCGCATCCATTTAGCGATTCGGCACAACGACTTTATAAAACAGGTGATTTAGCGCGTTATCGTCCCGATGGCAACCTAGAATTTTTAGGTCGCTTGGATGAACAAGTCAAAATTCGGGGCTTTCGCATTGAGTTAGGCGAGATTGAAAGCTTCCTGTATCAGCATCCCGCCATCCGAGAAGCGGTAGTAGTCGCCACGGAGGATACGTCTCAAAATCAACAGTTAGTTGCTTATGTTGTCCCACACCCAAAATTAACCCCCACCATCTTTGAATTCCGTAACTTTCTAAAAGCAAAGTTGCCGGAATATATGATTCCTTCAGCCTTTGTATTGTTAGATTCTCTTCCCCTCACGCCTAATGGCAAAGTAGACCGCCGCCTACTACCTGCACCTAGCAATACTATCAACCCAACTTTTGTACCACCTCGCACGGTAACAGAGTCAAAGCTGGCAGCAATTTGGGCGGAAGTTCTTAATCGGGAACTAGTCGGAATTCACGATAACTTCTTTGAGATTGGCGGAGACTCTCTTTTAGCTGTACGTCTGGTTGAAAAAATACATCAGCAGTTAGAACCGTTGCCTTTATCCACCCTATTTTTGTATCCGACTATCGCAGGTTTAGCTAATACTTTAGAGCCAAAAACAGAAACTTTATCTTGGTCGCCTTTAGTTGCCATTCAGCCAACTGGTTCCAAACCCCCATTCTTCTGTGTTCATCCTATTTTTGGGGTAGTTTTTCCCTATTATGAATTGGCACGTCATTTAGGCACAGACCAACCTTTTTATGGGCTACAATCTCTCGGTCTTGATGGCAATTCGCCGTTAACTTCCATTGAAGACATCGCTAGTCACTATATCCAGGCGTTACGAGTTGTACAGCCAAACAGTCCCTATTTCCTAGGCGGTTGGTCTTTTGGCGGGTTGGTTGCCTTTGAAATGGCGCAACAGTTGCTGAAGTCAGGGGAGGAAGTGGCGTTCCTAGGGTTATTAGATACTCAAGCCCCAATTTCTCAGAATCAACCATCTTTTTGTGACAGTTTGAAGTTTCTCTTGACTACAGTCAGCCGATATATTTGGCCATTTCTCTTTGATTACCTTTCTTTATTAACCGCTACCGATAAGCCACAAATAGAAAGTACCCCTAATAACTCATGGCACTCTCTCTTAGGACAAACCGCTATAGCCAACTTTCTCCCCCAGGAGTCAAAGCAACGCATCTTAAGTGAACTAACGATTCGCCCCATTCTGCGCGTCTTTCAGGCTAATAGCCAAGCAACTCTCAGCTATGTGCCTCAAGTTTATCCCCGCAAACTGACTCTTTTTAGAACCCGTCAGCAGCCGAATTCTCATCCAGACTCAACCTTAGGCTGGAGTGATTTAACAAACTCCGGTGTAGACGTTCATCTAGTTCCTGGAAATCACCTCAATATGCTCAGAAAACCCCATGTACAGATATTGAGTGAACAGATTAACCAGGCGATCGCTAAAATTATTAATACTAATTAAATACTTAAAACAACAGCAACATCCAAACTAGACTCGCTAAGTGATCTCCTCTCTTGGGCAATTAAATCTGGAGGTGTACTAGCTGTAACAGCCGAGTTACGTTGCTCCCTAATTTCTATTTGAGGAAATATCAGCCTTCTTGTTGAATGTTGCTGTTGGTATTTGACGAGACAGATGTTAAATAAAACAGCGTTTTTTACCTCTTAACTAATGTGAACTGCGCTGTGTAGTATCTGTCAGAGAAGCTTTATTTGCTTCTGTTTTTAATTTATCAGGCTCTCATAAAATCGCAAGTGAATGAAACTAAAGTTCACATCAATGAGAGTAAGACGGTTAAGATTACGAAATAAAGTTAAGAAACTTGAGAGCGATCGCGTGAAAGATTACAACACGTTTCCAGCCAAGAAAAATTTCTAACTCTTCCCCTTCTTCCCCCCTTACAGGTGTAGGTTTTCCATCCACAGATGAGTAGACACTATGGAAAAATCAGCTTTTTCTCCCTTGTCCCCCTTGTCTCCCTCAGCCTCCTCTGCCCCCTCAGCCCTCCCTCTCCCGTCTCAACCTTCAATGTAAAAACTCTACACCTGTCAGCCTCTCCACTAACCCATTCTCTAAAGGGGTATGCCAAAATCGAGTTCTGAACCCTTAAGTGCGTCACTCTCATGTTAGGCAAGTTACTCGACGGGCGTTACCAAGTTGTGCAAGTCTTGGGTGCTGGTGGCTTTGGTCAAACTTATATTGCCAAAGACACTCGCCGCCCTGGAAACCCAACCTGTGTTGTCAAACACCTCAAGCCCGCTAGTAGCGATCCCAATTTCTTACAAACCGCAAGGCGTTTATTTAACAGTGAAGCGGAAACCCTAGAACAGCTAGGATCTCATGACCAGATTCCCCGGTTGTTAGCTTATTTTGAAGACAACCAAGAATTTTTCCTAGTCCAAGAGTATATCCAAGGACATCCTCTCAGTGCCGAACTCGCACCAGGTTATCAATGGGCAGAAGCCCAGGTAATCCAAATGCTGCAAGAAGTTTTAAGCATTTTGGAGTTCGTTCATAACCACGGAGTTATTCATCGAGATATTAAGCCCGACAACATTATCCGGCGTGCCTCAGACAATAAGTTAGTCTTGGTTGACTTTGGTGCTGTCAAACAAGTCCGGACTCAAATGGCGCAAGAACAAATGAGTGCAACCGTTGCTATTGGCACTCCTGGTTATATGCCTAGTGAACAGGGGCGAGGTTTACCCCGTCCTAACAGTGATATTTATTCGTTGGGAATGATTGGTATTCAAGCCCTGACGGGAAAAATGCCTTTGCAATTGCAGGAAGATGCCCAGACAGGCGAGATGCTGTGGCAACATTTAGTTTCAGTCAGTCCCGGATTCGCCGCCGTTTTGAACAAAATGGTGCGATACCACTTCAAAGATCGCTACCAGTCGGCAACGGAAGCATTACAGGCGCTACGGCAACTGAATAATCCTTATCCCACCTATGAACCTGTACAACCGACTTCTAATCCCGTTTTAGCCCCCACGCAGCCGTCTGCTAGATCTGTACAGGAAACGATCGCGGCAGTTCCTAATCGTTCGCCCCAAGCCCCAGCAGGTCGAGATCCTGGCTATATTCCTGCTTCTCGCTCTTCATCTTCTAGAAAACTGCCTTTCATGCTGATCATAGGCATTACAGCATTTGTTGTTGCAGCCGTTAGCATAGTGTATGCCAAGTATCAAAATTCTTTGAGCCGAGGGACTGGTAAAACAAATACAATTGCCCAAAAAGTTTGTACAGTCGTGACTCAGAACTTAAATGTCCGTTCTGGGCCGGATAAAAATACTGACCGTCTGGATAGTGTTACAGAAGGAACCAAGCTTTCGCTGACAGGCAAAGAAGAAAACGGTTGGGTGGAAATTAGTTCACCCGCGAAAGGTTGGGTGTCTGGAAATAGCGACTATATTGATTGCCCTTCACTTAGCCAGCGTCCTGCTCCCGTTTCAACGCCAAAACCCTCGCCAGACCAACCTAAACCTGTTGATGATGGGCGGGACACCTTGACCAAAGCTGCGAAGAAGTTTCAAGATGGAGATCTAGTCGGCGCGATCGCACTTGCCAAATCAATTCCCCCCAGTAGCGCTACCTATAAAGAAACCCAAGCCGTCATCAGAGAGTGGCAGCAAAACTGGTCAAACGCAGAAACCAAAGTCAAGCAAGCTCAAAAAGCCTTAGATGAGAAACGCTGGAAAGATGTCTTAGCTTACGCAAAAGACCCTGAGTTTCCAGATATTCGCTATTGGAAAAATCAGTTACGTCCCATCGTTGCCAAAGCCGAGAGTCAGCTAAAAGCAGAGCAAGTCCCTAGTCCCAGCCCTAGTTCTAACGTATCTCCCAG
>Ga0164305_10001131_pt1 | contig 10790 bp, 8 predicted proteins | sample Whisoiple_237_MG_FD_110215 | JGI IMG/M metagenome (GOLD analysis project Ga0164305, IMG submission 110215) | Soil microbial communities amended with pyrogenic organic matter from upstate New York, USA - Whitman soil sample_237_MG | ecosystem: Environmental > Terrestrial > Soil > Agricultural... | reverse complement strand
GCTCATTGGAGCGCCGGCTGATATGGTTGGAGAGGTGAGCGACAAGCGCACAGCGAAGCCAGGCGGAATGGCGCCGGTGGACGGCGCGCACGGCGGACTTCTCGACCTGATCGCCGAGGTTGCTTGCGCAATGTTCCAGGCGCGCGCGGCGTCGGTGATAGTCCGCGATGCGGCCACGTCGGACCTCGTGGTGGCAGCCGCTGCCGGTCAGGCCAGCACTGGCCTGACCGGGATGCACATCCCAATGGGGGTGGGCATCGCCGGCCGCGTGTTCGCCGACGGCGAACCGGTCGCCGTTGACGATGTCGCCGACGACGAGAACTTCGCTCGGGATATCGCCGCGGCCACGGGTTATGTGCCAACCGGGCTCATGGCGGCACCATTGACGCATGCCGACCGCGCCATCGGTGTGCTCGAGGTGCTAGACCGGCCCCAGTTCTCCCGCTTCAGCCTGGCCGAGCTCGACCTGCTGGCGCTGTACGCCCGCGTCTCGGCTGCCGCGATCGCAGGTACCTTCGAGGAAGACGGGTAGTCACGGCTCGCGCCGCATGCTGGCGCTCGATTCGCGAGCGGCGCGGCGCGCCCGGCGCAGGTCGACTACCGCGCCCGGGTCGTCATCCGACTCCCTGTCGATATCGAGGGTGCCGAACCAGCGCGACATCGAGCGCGCCGCGGCCAACCCGCTCTCCGCATCCTGGATGTCAGCTGCGGCGTCCGTCTCCCCTCCGCCCACGCGCAGCGGGCTGTACTGATACTGCTCGGCCAGCATGCGGGCAAAGATCCCCTGTGACCGCTCGAGCTCGGAGAAGCTACCCTGCTCCGCGATCTCGCCGTCAGCCAGCACAATGATCTCGTCGGCGTGCCCGAGCGTCGAAAGGCGGTGGGAGATCATCACCACCGTCCGCCCTTCTATCAGCGTGTCGATAGCCCGCATCACCTCCGCCTCCGCCTCGACATCGAGGTTGGCGGTCGGCTCGTCGAGGATCAGAATCGGTGAGTCACGCAGCATCGCACGGGCGATCGCTAGCCGCTGGCGCTCGCCGCCGGAGAAGTTCTTGCCCTGTCCCCGCACCTTGGCGCCATAGCCGCCACGCATCGCCATGATCGGATCATGGATCTGTGCACGCCGTGCGGCTTCGACGACCTGTGCGTCGGTTGCGTCCGGGCGGCCCAACGCGAGGTTATCTCGGATCGTTCCCTCAAAGAGAACCGAGTCCTGCAGCACTAGACTGATGTTCCCGCGGAGCACCGCGAGAGGGTAGTCACGCACATCCGTGCCGTCGAGTTCGACCGATCCGTCCCATACGTCGTAGAACCTCGGGATCAGCTTCACCATCGTGGTCTTCCCGCTGCCTGACAGCCCAACCAGCGCCACCCGTTTCCCGGAGGCAATGTCCAGGTCTACCCGCCGCAATACGGGGTCGCCGTCGGAATAGCCGAAATACACCCCGCGATAGACGATGCCGCCATGCGCGCGCTTTGGGCGATCCGCCGCCGGGTGATCGTCGATCTCCGGCTCCTGGTCGAGTGCCGCCTGGATCCGCTCCGCGGCCGAGCCCGCGCTCGACGCGATGTTCGTAAGCTTCGATAGATCGCGCATCGGCTGATAGAGCTGCTTAAGGTACGTAATGAACAGCGTAAGCGTCCCCGTGCTCACGGAGCCCCCAGGGATCGTCAGGAAGCCAAGCGAGAAGGTGTTACCGACCATCACGTAGGCACCGATACCAAGGATGGCGGCGTTCGACGCCGCCATCAGCACCATCACGAGTGGTGTGAACTCCGCCTGCAATGTCCCGGCGGCGAACTTCGACTGGTAGAGATGACGCGAGAAACGGCGGAAGTGCCGCGACTCCCGATCCTCCAGAGTAAACGCCTTGATCTCGGTGATCGCTCCGATGTCCTCGGTCGCGATGTCTGCGACGTCCGCCGTATCCTTGGCGGCCCGCTTCGTGGCGGTTTTGATGCTTCGTGTGTATCCAAATACGCAGGCAAACATCGCGGGAACGACCAGCATCGTCACGATCGTGAACTGCCAGTTGAGCAGGAGCATGACCGTCAGCATGCCTACGAGCGTGAGTATTCCCGCCAGAAGGTCGACCAACCCGTCTGTGACCAATTTCTCGATGTCCGCGATGTTGCCGGTGAGGCGCTGGACCAGGTCGCCCGTGTGCTGTCGGGAGTGCCATTCGAGCGAGAGGCGCTGAAGGTGGTCGAACAGCCGAGTGCGCAGGTGAGCTGCGAGAGACTGTCCGATGAATGCGGCGATGAAGAGCTGGGCGTAGGAAAGTGCCGCCTCGATCAGACCGAGCGCGAGAAGCAGCGACGTGGAGTACACGATCACGCCGACCGTGGTGTAGTGCTCGCCCGCAACGAGCCCGTGGGTCGAGCCAAAGTGGTTGAACCACGGAAGCACGCTTCCGGAGAGCGGGAAGCTCGGATCCTGATGGTTGACGTATTTGTCGAGGATGAACTTGAGCGGGAACGCCAGCCCGAGGTCGCACAGGACCAGTCCGATGGTCAGGCTGACCGCAACGACCACGAGCGCTCGATGCCCGCGTAGGTTGACGTACAGGAAGCGGGTCAGCACGGACCGGCGATCCCACGGTCGACGCACCGGCCGATCTCAGCCAGCATCGCGTCGAGCTCGCCTGGGCGTACGCTGTTGAGCCGGTTTGGCCGGCGGTTGGCGATCTTGAACATCAACGCTGCCGAGTAGAGGTGCGACCGTGCAGCCACGCGTTCGGCATCGGTGGGTCCGCATCCCAGATCAGCGAGCGCATCGGTGTACGTTTGGAGAAACGTTCGCTCGAGGGCGTCGTACCAACGGCGCGCGTCGCCGCGCCCGTACCACAGCGACGGTGGCCGTAGGTAGGCGAGGAAGTAGCCAACATCCAATGCCGGATCCGCTGCGCAGAGCTGGTCGAAGTCAGTGATGAACAACCGCTCGCCGCGGAACAGCAGCTGTGCCGGCTTGAAGCTGCCGTGCGCGGCGCGTGCTTCGGCCGTCTGGCTTGCCTCGAGTCGCTCGGCGAGGCGTCCGGCCAAGGCCACTGCGCGCTCCGCATGATCCGGCGCGTAGGCCGCCAGCTGCTCCGCCCGACGGACTGCACGCGTGGCTTCGCTGGTCGCGGTCCGAGCGGGCCATCCTGGCGGCAGCGGATACGTGTGCAATCTCGCGAGCCCCACCCCGATCACGGCAACAGCTTCGGCTGCACGTGTCATCGGAGCGCACGGGTGCAGCAGCTTGCCGGCTTCCGTGACGGGTTCGATATCGCCGCCCGCCGAACCGCGCACGTCCTCCGAGAGCGTCAGCCCCAGGCCCTCCACGAGCGCAAGTGGACGCGGGAGCAGCGGCGGCCCGAGCGGCCGCCCGGCCGCGGCGGTCTGTGACTCCCCACGCTGATGCGTGTAGAGCTCTAACATCCGGCCGTGCACCGAGGCGGCGGCGGCCGGGTCTGCGTACACTTTGCCCACCACCGTCTCCCGGCCTGGGTGGGCGGTCAAGCGAAGCACGCACCGGTCGGACGGCTTGTACCGCAACGGTTCGGATGACACCGAGTCTGGAGCGAACGACGGATTGCCGAGAGCCTCCCGGAGCGCATCGCGCACCCCGAGGAACGCGCGAGCGCCCGGTTCCATGGCATGGATCTCCGCAAGCGCCGGTAGGTCCGCGTCCTCAGGGTAGGCCTGCAGCGTGAGGCCGACCGTGGGCAGCCTCAGCACTCCGGGCCACGTCCCGGTCACGTCTGCCTTCGTCAGCGTCTGGGATCCCAGACGGACGCCGGCAGCCACGATCGCCGACTCGGCGACGCGGAGACAGGCGAGTGGAGGGCCGCCGGCCGGGAGGGCGTACACCGCGATCAGCCCGCGCGCGGGCTTTCGGCGCAGGTACCGCAGCGCGAGGCGCCCCGGCGCAGGCGCACCGGCCCGTTCGATGATTCCCGCCACAAGGCCGGGAAGCTCGTCGATGGAGGTGATCGGTGAGGTGGCGGGAAGGGTCATTCCCGTCACAGTTCGAGCCGCCGCCCGCTCGACATACGACGCCAGCTTGCCGGCGCCTCCGGGAACCCCGCGGAAGCCGGGGAACGCGTTCACGTCCACGACCGCCGCGTGTCCGTCACTCGCGAGCACATCGATCCCGAACAACTCGAGCTCGAACGCGCGCCCGACCGACCGCGCGAGCTCGCGCACGGCGCGCTCGATTCCGGGATCCGAGATGGTGTGGTTGCGTTTCTGGTCTCCCACCGCACCGGTCTCAAGCGGAGATCGCCGACACGCGACGTGGACATCAACCCCTATCACCCAGGCCTTGTAGTCCCAACCGTCTCCCTGGGAGAGCTCCTGCACGATCACCGGCTCACCGGGCCACAGGGCCGCCAACGGCTGCAGCTCCGCACCGCTCCCGACCCTGCGAACGAGGTCTCCGCGCCGACTCAGTTGGCTCTTCACCATTGCGGGAAAGGCAACGGCGCTGATGACTTCGGAGAGCGTCCCCACGGCCAGCGTTCGCGGAGCGGGAACGTCGGCGGTGTCCAGGCGTTGCGCCATCGCCACCCGGTCACGGCACCACCCGGTTGCAGCCGCACTGTTCACCACCCGGCGACCCTCGTGCTCGAGGGCGTGCGCGAGCTCCAACCCGAGTTCGGAGCGGGATTTAAGGAGGTAGATGTCGGCCGGAGCCCGCATCTCGACGGCCGCCGTCCGGCTGAGCTGGGTGTCGGTATCGGGCACCAGCAGCCGTGCCCGATGCCGCGTCCGGAGCAGGGAGAGCATCTCTCCCAGCACGGGGTGGTCACTGCGGTCGGCGACGAGGCAGATCTCCACCCTACCCACCACCCCGGCCCGTGGCGTCTCCCGCACGGAGGGGCTCGACACCTGTGATCGGCCGTCGCAGCATCGCGGATGCTTCTCGTTCAAGAGCGGCCCGCGCCGCAATGCGCTCGATGGTCTCGGCCATGAGGGCGGCGGCGTTCGGAACGAGCCCGAAGCTCGGGAAGTCGTTGATGTCCAGCGCGACCCATCCGCCCGCGGTCTTGACCACGTCGACTCCGAAAATATCGAGGCCGAACACTTCCCCCACCCGGTTGGCGATGTCGTTCAGCTCCGTTGTGAGGGGGATCAGCCCCTCGGCGCTGGGGCTGTTGGGATGGAGGGGGGAGTGCTTTCGCACGGCAAAGTTGCCGCTCCCCGTGCTGTACAGCTTGACATCGACGCCGGTGTTGGCGACGTAGGGTTGCGCCAGGAAGAACCGGTCGGAAACTGGATCGATCTCAAGGTCGCGAAGCTGGCCGCGATGCCCAACCCGGTGGATTCCGCGGCACGAGCTGCCGTTGCTCGGCTTGACCACAAGCGGATACTGGTCGTCGGGCACCTGCTCCAGAAGGTCGGCGGCCGCGACGAAGTACGTCACCGGAAAGGCGATGCCGTGTCGGCGCGCGTATGTCGCGCAAACCGCTTTGTCACGTACGAGGCGTACGGAGCGAGCATTGTTGACGGTGGCGATGCCGGCGGCGGCAGCGGCCTCGAGGAGGCTGATGCCCGGCCCGTCGGAGACGGTCTTCAGCACGTACGCCTGGTATGCACCGTGGCCGTAGCGCGTCAGCTCGGATAGGCACGTGGCCGTCGCCTTGGGCTCGAGCAGATCGACAACATGACCGCGGTCAGTCAGCTGTCGCGCGACAGCCAGCGGCATGACCGCGTCGCGGTACTCCTCCTCGACGATGAAGCAGAGCCGCAATCGGACCTCGCTCCCCGCACCTGCGCTTTCCGGGCCCTAGGGCCGAGACTCTGACGGATGGCCGTGCTGGTGTCAAGATCGGCCTACTGGACTTGCACCGGCGTCGCGGCACGCTTCAACATTTGCGCGAGCATCATCGCCGTTGGCGGACGTCCGGCAGGGTCGGCGGCTCTCCCCAGGCGGATCGCCCAGGCGACTTCGGGGCCGACCGACACGGCGCTCGGAATCGGGGCTTCGCCTGGGGCGATTGGGGGATCGGCGCCGGCCAGGCAGGCGAGCGCAATGGACGCCAACGCGTAGATGTCTGCGGCGACCGTCGGCGCGCCACCCTCCAGTACCTCCGGGGCCAGATAGCCTTCAGGCACGGGGCGCGTCCACGTGACCCAGGTGATCGCTCCTCGGTCGTCGTCGAACAGGACGGCTGCCGGCGTCAGCAATCCATGCACCATCCCGGCGGCGTGCGCGACTTCCAGGCCAACCGCGATGTGTGCCACCATCCACGTGGCCTGGGCCACCGTCAACGGGCCGTGGGTCAAGCGTCTGCGCAGCGAGCCTCCGGCTACCCAGGAGGATGCCACCATCAGCGTGTCCCCGAGGTCGGCGGCTTCGACGACCGACACGACATGCCTGTTATCGAGCGCCTGCACTGCCTGTGCCCTTTCGAGCAGTCGACGGCCGGCGGCACCTTCGGACCCGGAGCGCTTCTCGATCACGCGGAGCGCCACGGGGCTCCCGTCGGCGGCGTTCGCCCTGTGCAAGCTCATGAGCCCGTCCACCACCAGGGTCTGCAGCACGGTGTAGCCGTTCAACTTCCCAGAGTGCGGCGGTGCGACGAGCGGCCCCCCCGCGCCTACCGTGGCGTCGGGTGGCGCCTCAGCCGCGTCATCGGGTGGTGTCGCGGGCCGGTCGGGGGATGGTGCCGCATCGCCTTGCTGCTCCGATTCACGAATGCGCTCGCTGGCCCTGGCTTCTGCCGATGCGTCGCCGATGGCGGATGCCACTCGGGACGCACGCATCCATAGGTGGAGTGTGTGGCTCGCCTCGCCGAGCGAGTCCGCGCGCTCCGCCGCCATCTCCAGGTATCGCAGACTGGCCTCCGGCTTGCCGCCGTGCGCGTGATAGTGGGCCAGAATCTCGGCACGCTCGTCCAGCGCTCCCGCATAGAGGGTTTCGACCGCCGCAGCCCCCGCCCGGTAGAGGGCCTCACGACGAGCTGGTGTAAGGGTCGACAGTGCAGCCTCCTGAAGCATCCCATGGCGGAAGCTGTACTCGAGCTCGGGATAGCGGCGGCGCTCGCGAATGATGCCGCCGCGGAGAAGCTCGGGCATGCCGCGAATGGCTTCGGCACCGGCGATCGACTCGAGGACGCTGGCTGTGAAGACCCGGCCAATCACGGCCGCGGCCTGCACGAGTGCGCGCGCATCGGCGCCGAGGCCGTCGATCTGTCCTATCAGCAGCGTGTCGAGCGGAGACGGAAGATCAGCCCTGGTCGTTGTGATCGTCCATGTGCGCGATCGCAACTCTCCCAGCGATGGCGACGCGTCGCAGAGCTCCTCGAGATACAACGGGTTGCCTTCCGCGCGGGACACGATCAGACTCCGGGTCGCCGGCTCCGATACCCCGAGCGCCGTCGCCAATTCCTCGGCCTCTGCCTCCTCCAGCGGCTCGAGCGACAGGTCGACCACACGATGAGGATGCGAGGCGAGCGCACTCACGTGGAACGCCCAGCCGCCGCTGTCAGGTTCGGGTCGCATCGTGACCGCGAGTAGCAAGGGCGCCTCGTCCGTCACTGACAACAGCGCCTCGGCCGCATGACACGTCGCCGGGTCGGCGACATGCATGTCCTCGATCGCCACCACCACCGGGGCGGTGTGAGCCAGGCAAACGATCCAGCGCCGGAAGGCCAGTCGCACACGCTCCGCCAGATCGGCCGGCGACAGCTCCTGGATCGAGGCAACGTCGGTGGCGTTCTGTTTGATCCCCAGCAGGTGGCCGAGATAGGGCAGCACCTCGCCGATCTCATCGCCGACTGCCTCGGAAAGTCGGGCACGCAACCGCGTCCGAACGACGATCTCGGCCTCGATCTCATCGACGCCGAGCCAGGAGCGGAGCATCTCTAGAAACGGCCAGTAGAGCGGGCTGTACGCGCGACATTGACCCTCGATCCAGATCACGTCCCGCGACACCAGGTCTCCCACCTCTCCCAGCAGGCATGACTTTCCGAGTCCCGCATCGCCTCTCACCGAGAGCACCATTCCACGGCCGGACTGAAGCTCAGCGACCACTTTCTGCAGGCGCGCGATCTCCGTGGTTCGGCCGACGAGAGGCACCCGCGAGATGCGGCGCTGCGCCGTCTTGCGACGCACCAGCCGCCAGGCCGGCACCGGCCCGGCGCGGCCCTTGACGGTCAACTCGCCCAGTGGCTCGAGCACGAACCGGGCACTCACGCGTCGGGCTGTCGACTCGCCCACCACGATCGACCCGGGCTCCGCCGCGGCCTGCAGCCGGGCAGCAACGTTCGTCATGTCACCCAGGGCAACGAACTGCGGGTGCCCCGCGCCCACGGTACCCACGCCGGCCTGCCCGGAGTTGATTCCAACGCGAACCTGAAAGTCGGCAACATCCCAGGCCGAGGCGATTTCCAGAGCGTAGGTTTCCATCTCGCGCAAGATCTCCAGCGCGGCGAGCGCTGCCCGGTCGGCGTCGTCATCTCGAGCGGCCGGCACACCGAAGTACGCGCAGATGCCGTCCCCGGCGTACGCCTGCACCATCCCACCGTGCTTCTCGACCGCATGACTCATGCGGCTCACACAGTCCCCGATCAGGACCTTCACCTCGTCGGGCTGGAGGCGTTCGCCCAGTGACGTCGAGCCAACGACGTCAACGAACAGCGCCGTTACCGGACGCACCTCGTCGGCGACCTGGTTCATCCCGGCCACGACCGTGTCGCCAGGGGGACAACGGCTCTCGCGTGGCCGATCGTGTCCGCGCCCCGCAGCACGGTGCACGTCCGATATCGCATAACCATAGTCGTGAAGCTTACGCCGGGCATGTCCGGAATCAAGGTCAGCGAGTTGGGCGACGCTGGGCCCGCCGGTCGGTCAGTCAGGACAGACGGCCCGGGCACGCCGGACGCCGGGCCCCTCGGCGTGGCGCTTTTTTCGAGTTGCCCCATTACCGAACGTTCCGATGCGGGGAGCAACGTAGGACGGTGCTCGGACGAAGACGTACGCCCCGGCCTGAGCACGACCGTATCGTAGGCCACGTTCAGCCTCGTTCATGATAGGTTGACGTGTGCGCGAGCTCGAAGACCCTGTCGACCCGACCCCAGAAACCGTGCAGCGCCTCGACACGTCGGAAATCCGTGGGCGCGTGCTTCACGAGGCGCTCGCCGAAGCCGGGTTCGTGAACCCGCACTTGGGGGCAGCCCGGCCGAAGACGTGGGCCCCCCTCCTGGGCGGAGTCCCACTGTTCGCACAGCTACGCAAACGTGACCTGCGCAGGATCGCCGGCGTGGCGAAGATCGCGCACGTGTCGGCTGGGCAGTTCATCGTTCGTGAGGCATTCAGCGCCGAGGCGTTCTATATCCTCTTGACCGGCAGGGCGACTGTACTCCGCTGCGGGGCGGCGGACGTCGGGTTGTCTCGAGGCGACTTCTTCGGTGAACTGGCTCTGCTCGATCAGGCAGAACGAACAGCGAGCGTTGTGGCGGACACCGATTTGTGGGCGGCCCGGATTCCCCGGGAGAGCTTCTTCGACCTGCTGGATCACCAGCCCACTATCGCCCGGGGCCTTCTGGTGGCCCTGGCGGAACGCGTGCGACGCCTCGAATCCGAACGCCCTGGATGAGCCCCCGCCTGCATGACGCTCTCGCTCACGGCGACGAGGGCGACGACCGGCGCGGCGCACACGAAGGTGCCCGGCACGGTCGTAAGCGCGGCCGTATGCCCAGGACGTCTTCGTTTGGAATGCGCCTATGCCACGCCGGCTGACGTGGACAAGCCGTGTGGGAGGCGTCTCGGGCTTTGCGTGGTCACTGCGCTTCGCTGACGTGCCCCATCGCCCGAAGTCTCTCGGCGAGGGTCCGCAGAAGCGCACGCGAGATACTGGGATGACGATCGAGGATTTCGGCGAAGGCGCTACTTGAGAGCTTCATCACCCACATCGGCCGATCAGCAGTGACGGTCGCCGTTGCCGGTTGGCCGTCAAGGAGACCGAGCTCGCCCACGCAGGCGCCACGAGCCAACTGAACGACGTCACCGCTCTGCATTCGCACGGTCGCCGTACCGGTCAGAAGCACATACAGCGAGAACACCGGCTGTCCCTGGCGAGCAATCACCTGGCCATCGGAGAGCTCGGCAACCTGCGCGGCCCGTGCAATTTCTTCTAACCCGTTCTGGTCAAGTCCAGTGAAAAGCGGAACCTCACCCAGCATCCCTGCCCACATCTCAGCGTCCGGGTGGGCGAGATGGGGATCGGCATACCCGGCTTGGCGTATCGCCTCGTAGAGGATGTCCGACCGAACCCGAGATACGTCGGAGATGCGGCCGGGCTCAACGTCATCGGCCATTAACAATCTGTATCACGCCCGATGACGCAGCACCAGTGACGGATCGGCCTCTGCCAACCTTCTATGCGCAGCCAACCGAGCCGTTACCGCCGCGTTACCACACCTCCGAGAGACTCCCCATATACCAAGTCACCCACAGTTTCCAACCGAATCAACGAGTAGACCATGACCCACCTCGCAACATCCAAGACCGCCTCGCCATCCTCGCCCCGGCCGCAATCCTGATCGCCTAGATCGTCGGCGGCGGAAGATGGGCCTTCTCTAGCGCGCGGCTCCGGGGCGCGCAGTGCTGTCCCCCGAAAGCGTGGACCTAAGCCGGATCGCTCAGGGAAAGTCGCTGCCCACGTGTGCATCTGCAGGCAGCAGCTGCAGCCCTGCACCGACCAGGTCGCGGATGCTGACGATGCCCACCAGCCGGCCGTCGTCGACCACCGGTATGTGACGGAACCGGCGCTCGCTCATGATCTGCGCGGCCTCGCTGGG
>Ga0164305_10001129_pt1 | contig 10794 bp, 16 predicted proteins | sample Whisoiple_237_MG_FD_110215 | JGI IMG/M metagenome (GOLD analysis project Ga0164305, IMG submission 110215) | Soil microbial communities amended with pyrogenic organic matter from upstate New York, USA - Whitman soil sample_237_MG | ecosystem: Environmental > Terrestrial > Soil > Agricultural... | reverse complement strand
GCCTTGTCCCGCGCCGCCGACGCCATCCGCGAAACCCTGTCCGAACAGGAGGGGCGTTGATGGCCACCGTGACGGTCGAGATCAACGGTCGCCCCTACGCCGTCGGTTGCGCCGACGGCCAGGAGGATCGCGTCCGCACCCTGGCCAGCCAGTTCGACGGCCATGTGCGTCAGGTGGCGGGCGAGGTGGGCCATGTCGGCGACATCCGCCTGTTCCTCATGGCCGGCCTGATGCTGGCCGACGAACTTCATGAAGCCCGCGCCAACGGCGGGGCCGCGCCCGCATCTTCCGCGGCGGCCAACTCCGACGGCGTGGCCGAGGCCCTGAACGCCGTGGCCGCCCGGCTCGAGAAGATCGCCCAAGGGCTTTGACGCCGCCGTTGACGTCTCGCCATTGTTCCGCCCCGGCGGAACGACTATCTTGCTCCACGGCGGGTCTTGCTGCGGCCCTCGTCGAAGGCAACATTTCCTTGCGACCTTAATTCACTCGAAGGGAGCTGTCCCTGACCAGGCTCGTGGGTCTGGGCACACGGCGCCCACCTGGCTACCCAGGTCGAGAGGATTTAAACGTCCTTCACGGTTCTTGCGGCGCCGCCAACCCATCCTTCTGGAGTCCATGCGATGAAGCGCGGATGGTTCGGACCCAAACTGTTCGGCTGGGGCGCGTCCCCGATCAGTTGGGAAGGCTGGGTCGCCACCTTCATTTTCGTCATCGCCATGGGTGGGACCGGCTTGCTGTTCCCCGGCGGCGCCGCCGAGGCCTGGATTGCGCGCGGCGTCGTTCTGGCCGCCTACCTGGCCGTGGTCGCCCTGACTTACAGTTCCAGGGCTCGGTCGCACCTCTGACCTCCATCGACAAACACCAGCTTCGCGCCGCCATGCGGGCCACGCGCAAGCGTCTGGCCGGGCTGGACGCTGGCGCGGCCGACCGCGCCGCCGAACAGGCGGGCGCCCTGCCGCCCGGCCGGATCGTCGCCGTCTATCGCGCCATCGGCTCCGAGCTGGACGTCGACGCCCTGTCTCTGGCGCTCAGCCGGACGGGCCGCGAGCTGTGCCTGCCGGTGGTCATCGAACCGGACGCGCCCATGATCTTCCGCCGCTGGACGCCGGGCGAACCGCTGGAGCTGGACGAGGCTGGCGTGCCCGCGCCCTTTCCGCTGGCCGAGGTCGTCGAACCCGACCTCATCCTGACGCCGCTTCTGGCCTTCGACGCCGGGGGCGGACGACTGGGGCAGGGGGGCGGCTACTACGACCGAACCTTCGCGGCCCGGCCCGACGCTGTGCGCATCGGCTTCGCCTACGCCGGTCAGGAGGTCGACCGCCTGCCGGTCGAGCTCCACGACATTCGTCTGCATGGCGTTCTGACCGAGAAGGGCTATAGAGCCTTCGCATGAGACTGGCTTTTTTCGGTGATGTCGTCGGCAAGTCCGGACGGGACGGCCTGAGCGACCACCTGCCCGGCCTGAAGCGCGACCTGAAACTCGACTTCGTGGTGGTCAACGCCGAGAACGCCGCCGGCGGCTTCGGCATCACCGAGAACACCGCGCGCGAGCTGTTCATGGCCGGCGCCGACTGCCTGACCCTGGGCAACCACAGCTGGGACCAGCGCGAGGCCCTGACCTATATCGTCCGCGAGCCGCGCCTGATCCGGCCGCTCAACTATCCGCGCCTGATGGACGCCCCGGGCGCCGGGGCCAATCTGTTCGAGACCCAGACCGGCAAGACCGTGCTCGTGATGAACGCCCTGGGCCGCATCCACATGGACGCCGTCGACGATCCGTTCGGCGCGGTCGAGAAGGAATTGGCCGCCTGTCCCATGGGCATGGCCGCCGACGCCATCATCGTCGACATGCACGCCGAGGCCACCTCCGAGAAGATGGCCATGGGCCATTTCTGCGACGGCCGCGTCAGCCTGGTCGTCGGCACCCACACCCACGTCCCGACCGCCGACTGCCAGATCCTGCCCGGCGGGACGGCCTATCAGACCGACGCCGGCGGCTGCTGCGATTATGACTCGGTGATCGGCAACGAGAAGGAAGAGCCCCTGCGGCGCTTCACCACTCGCCTGTCCGGCGGCCGCTACACCCCCGCGCATGGGCCCGCCACGATCTGCGGGGTCTATGTCGAGACAGATGACAGGACCGGACTGGCGACGCGGGTTGAGCCGATCCGCGTGGGCGGGCGTCTAAGTCAGGCGGTCCCCGTTCTCTGAACCTGTTGACGCGAAAGTTTACGTATGTAATCTCGCTTGATTACATATGTAAACCACGAGGACGCGATGGCGCCGATCGACATTCGGTTCAACGCTTCGCCGACCATGAAGATGATAATGCTGGCGCTGATCGTCGCCGGACTCGCTGCCGTCGGTGTGACTGTGCGCAAGGTTCTCTCCGGTCCCAGCCTGACCGGAGGATCGGCGTTTCTTCAGGCCTTGCGTCTCGGCGGCCCGCTGATCGGCCTCCTGGGCGCGGCGTGGAATGTGCTGATGATCAACATCGCCATCGCCAATATCGGCCAGCAACCCTCCTATCCGGTTCTGGCGCCGGGCGTGGCGGAAGCGGTTTTCCTGTTCGTGCTGGGTTTGATCACCGGCGTTGTGGCTGTCATCTGCAACTGGGTCGTTGAGGCGCGCATCGACCGCGCGGTGCTGCGGCCCTGACCCGGATCGCCGTCACCGAGGCGGAAAGCGCGGTCCTCGCCGCGCTGTGGCGACACGGCCCGCTATCCTTCGCCTCCCTGATCGAAGAGGTGAAGGCCGCCAATCCCTGGGGCGACGCCACCATCAAGACCCTTCTGCATCGTCTGATGCAGAAGGGCGCCGTCAAATCGGTCAAGGAGGACGGGCGCCAGCGCTATCACGCCGTCATGGACCGCCAGTCCTACGTCGAGGGCGAGGTGCAGGACCTTCTGGACCGGCTGTTCGACGGAAGACCCGACCGCCTTGTCGCCCTCTTGGCCGACCGCCTGGACTTCTGGGCGACGTCTTGTCATCCCGGACGCCGCAAAGCGGTGATCCGGGACGCTTGACTCTATTTCGATGATTAGCTAATCAACGATCCATGAACAGGGTATTCAAGGCTCTCGCTGATCCGACCCGTCGAAAGGTGCTGGAGCTCCTGCGCCAGCGGCCCATGACGGCGGGGGAACTGTGCGAGCATTTCCCCGTCTCCAAACCGACCATGTCGGCCCATTTCAGCGTGCTGCGCGAGGCCGACCTGATCGACGCCTCCAAACAGGGCACGACCATCACCTATCGATTGAAGCTGTCGGTGCTGGAGGATGCCCTTCTGGGCTTCTCCCGGACCTTCGGCATCGGTTCCACTAACGCCGTTCCGGCGTCCAGCAAGGAAGTCCTCTCATGATCATCAAACGCCTCACCTCCGCCGTCGGTCTGGCCGCCGTCTTCCTGGCTGTCGCCACGGGCCTTCGCTTCGCCGCTGGCGAGGGGATGATCACCGACGACCTCGCCCAGCGCGCGGTTCAGACGCTGATCGGTCTGGGCCTCGCCGCCTACGCCAATGTCATGCCCAAACAGATCGGCGGCCCCCGCAAGTCCGCAGAAGCCGAGACACGGTCGCAGGCCGCGCTCCGGGTCGGCGGCTGGTCGATGACCTTGGCAGGCTTGACCTACGCCGGCCTGTGGGCCTTCGCGCCCCGGGACTTCGCCGACATCGCCGGCATGGTGGTGGTCGCCGGCGCGATGCTGCTGACGCTGGGATACGCGGTCTGGTGCTTCACGGCCTGCCGCCGGTCGTCGGCCGTCTGACCCTTCAGGCGTCGACGATCCGGGCGTCGCCGCTGGCCACCGCCAGCTTCGTCCGGGTCGTCAGCACGCCGCCCTTTTCCGACACCTTGTCCAGCACCTTGAACTCGGTCTGCCACCGCTCCGGAGTCACGTCGCAGACGACATAGCCGCGCTGGGCGTTGTTGAACTTCAGGAACGGATTGTCGGCGATGATGCGCCGGCCCTCGGCCCGCTGATCCTGCCCGTCGCCTGACGAGCTGATCGAGGTGACGACGAACTCCGACGCGATCGGCGCGCCCTCGGGATTGCGGCTGTCGCGATACAGCTCGCCGGCATAGTTCTGATGCTCGTCCCCTGTCAGGACGATGGTGTTGCCGATCCGGCGCTCACGCAGCCGGTCCAGAAGCCGCTGGCGCGGGATCGAATAGCCGGCCCAGGTGTCCAGGTTGTATCCGGCCTCGGGCCCTTCCTTGCGGTCCAGATCCATCACCATGATCTGCTGCGCCAGCACCTTCCAATGGGCGCGCGACTGGTCGAGATTGCGGTACAGCCAGGCTTCTTGCGCCTGTCCCAGAACATCGGCGTCGCGCGCGGAGACCCCCGCACAGGTCGACGCCCAGGCGTCATCGCAGGGCTGGTTCGAGCGGTACTGCCGGGTGTCGAGGAAGTTCAGGTCCAGCAGATCGCCCCACGACGACTGCCGGTACAGCTGCATCTGCGACCCGCGCGGGAAGGCTGACCGGCGCAGCGGCATATGCTCGTAGAAGGCCTGCGCCGCCGCCTGACGTCGCAGCAGGAAGATCTCCGGTGGAACCTCGTCCGGGTCCTGATCCGAGACCCAGTTGTTCTGCACCTCGTGGTCGTCCCACGTCACATACCAGGCCGCCGCCGCGTGGCTGGCCTGCAGGTCGGTGTCCAGCTTGTACTGGGCGTAGCGACGGCGATAGTCGTCCAGCGAATAGCACTCGCCCCCGAAATGCTGGCGCGGGTTCTCCACCGTGCCGCCTGACCCCGTATAGGTCCGGCTGCCCCGGCCCTCATAAATGTAATCCCCGTAGCAATAGACGAAGTCCAGATCCTCGGCCGCCGCCTTGCGGTGGGCGGTGTAGAAGCCCTGCTCGTAGGCCTGACAGCCCAGCACGCCGAAGCGGGCGTGGGCGACCGCCGACCCGGCCGCCGGGGCTGTTTTCGCCCGGCCCGTGGCGGTGCGCTCGGTCCCGGCGATGAAGCGGTAGAAATACTCCCGGCCCGGCTCCAGCCCCTCGACCTCGACATGGACGGCGTGCGCCATCTCGGGCAGGGCGATGGCCTCGCCCTTCTGGACGGTGTTGGAGAAGCCGCGATCCGTCGCCACCTCCCATTTCACCGGCACGGGCTGGGAGGGCATCCCGTTGCCGATCTCCAGCGGACGCGGGGCCAGCCGGGTCCAGATCACGAAGCCGTCGGGGGCGGGGTCGCCCGCGGCGACGCCCAGCTGGAACGGATATTCGGCGAACACCGGATCAGCCAGGGCCTGACGGCTGGAGCTGGCCAGAACGCCGCCGGCGCCGAGGCCCAGCAGCAGTCCGCGACGGGACAGGGAATCGACTACGGACATCGGGCCTCCGGAACTTGCCGTCCCGACCTAGCCCGGAAATGTGACGGTCGTCACTGGTCTGATGCGGCGGCCGGTTCCCACGCCTGCATTTCGGCGATCTCGCGGGTCCGCGTCTCCTTGACGGTCTGGGCCATGCGCCGGATTTCGGGGTCGCGGGATTGCGCCAGCGCGGTGTCAGCCAGGGCGACAGCCTCGCGATGGTGAGCCGTCATCCGGTCGATCCAGACCTGATCCGTTGAGGCAGGCGCGGAGACTGTCGCCGTTTCCCTGACCGTCGCCGACTGATTCGCCGCCGCCGTTTCCCGCAAGGCCTGCTCCACCGGATCGCCGCCGCCGTCGCAGGCGGCCAGGGCCATGGTCGCGAGCAGGACGGCCGGTGCGAACCGCATCAGCCCTCAATCCAGTTCGGCATCCACGCCTCGTGCATCTCGCGCAGGTGATCCAGCGGCAGGCGGAACAGCTCGCCCGAGGCGAAGTCGCGGCCGACGGCGCGGCCCACCACCGAGGCGTGCAGTCCGGCCTTCTGCGCCGCGGCGATGATGCCCGTCGCGTCCGGCGTGGCGACCAGATAGCGGGCCTGATCCTCGCCGAAGAGCAGGATGTGGGCGTGGGTCGCCGAGGTGGCGTCCAGCTCGACGCCGCAGTCGCTGGCCAGGGCGATGTCCGCAGCCGCCCCGATCAGGCCGCCGTCCGACAGGTCGTGGACGCAGGTCAACTCTCCGGCCTCGATCAAGCCGCGCACGAAGTCGCCCGTGACCCGCTCCAGCGCCAGATCGACCGGCGGCGGGGCGCCGTCCTCGCGGCCCAGCACCTCGCGCAGATAGATGGACGAGCCCAGCTCGCCGACCGTCTCGCCGATCAGCACCAGCACGTCGCCCTCGACCATGCCGCCGAAGCCGACGACGACGTCATAGTTGGTCAGCAGGCCCACAGCCCCGACGGTCGGGGTCGGGGGAATCGCCGCGCCATTGGTCTCGTTGTAGAGGCTGACGTTGCCGCTCACGACGGGGAAGTCCAGCACGCGACAGGCCTCGGCCATGCCGTCGATGGCGCGGACGATCTGGCCCATGATCTCGGGCCGCTGCGGATTGCCGAAATTCAGGTTGTCGGTGATGGCGATGGGCCGGCTGCCAACGGCGGTCAGGTTGCGCCAGGCCTCGGCGACGCACTGTTTGCCGCCCTCATAGGGATCAGCCAGCACATAGCGGGGCGTGCAGTCCGAGGTCATGGCCAGACCCTTGTCCGTGCCGTGAACCCGCACCACGCCGGCGTCGGCGCCGGTCGAGGAATCCTGCAGGGTGTCGGCCATCACGTGGCGGTCATACTGCTCCCAGATCCAGCGTTTCGACGCCATGTCAGGGCAGGTCAGAACCTTCAACACCGCATCGACCCAGCTCTCGGGCGCCGGCACGTCGGCGGGGGCCAGACGCGGCTGCAGTTCGGGCTGGACCCAGGGACGGTCGTAGAGGGGCGCGTCGTCAAACAGCGGGGCCAGCGGCACGTCGCAGACGATCTCGCCGTGGTGTTTGAGCACCAGATGGCCGGTGTCCGTGGTCTTGCCGATGACAGCGGCGTCCAGACCCCACTTCTTGAAGATCCGATGCCCGTCTTCCTCGCGGCCCGGCTTCAGGACCGCCAGCATCCGCTCCTGGCTTTCCGACAGCATCATCTCATAGGCGGTCATGCCCTCTTCGCGCTGGGGCACGGCGTCCATGTTCAGCTCGATGCCGACGCCGCCCTTGCCGGCCATCTCGACCGACGATGAGGTCAGGCCCGCCGCGCCCATGTCCTGAATCGCGGCCACGGCGCCCGAGGCCATCAGCTCCAGTGTGGCCTCGATCAACAGCTTCTCGGCGAACGGATCGCCGACCTGGACGGTGGGGCGCTTCTCGTCCGAATCCTCATCGAACTCGGCCGAGGCCATGGTCGCACCGTGGATGCCGTCGCGGCCCGTCTTGGAGCCGAAATAGACCACCGACATCCCGCCGCCCGGCGCGGCCGAGTAGAAGATGCTGTCCGCCTTGGCCACGCCCACGCACATGGCGTTGACGAGGATGTTGCCGTTGTAGCCGGCGTGGAAATTGGTCTCGCCCGCCACCGTCGGCACGCCGACGCAGTTGCCGTAGCCGCCGATGCCGGAGACGACGCCCTTCACGAGGCGCTTGGTCTTCTCGTGCGACGGATCGCCGAAGCGCAGGGCGTTCAGCAGGGCCACCGGGCGCGCGCCCATGGTGAAGACGTCGCGCATGATGCCGCCCACGCCCGTCGCCGCGCCCTGATAAGGCTCGATGAAGCTGGGGTGGTTGTGGCTCTCCATCTTGAAGATGCAGGCGTCGCCGTCGTCGATGTCGATGACCCCGGCGTTCTCGCCCGGACCGCAGATCACGCGCGGTCCCTTGGTCGGGAATTTGCCAAGGTGGATCTTCGAGGACTTGTACGAGCAGTGCTCGGACCACATCACCGAGAAGACGCCCAGTTCGACGTTGTTCGGCTCTCGGCCCAGCCGGTCGAGGACGACCTGATATTCGTTCGGGGCCAGGCCGTATTCGGCGGCCAGTTCGGCCATGGTCTTTTCGGGAGCGCTCATGGGCGCGCCTTCTAGCCGTTCAGGGGAGTCGTGTCAGCCGCCCAGAGCGGAACATCGCGCGCAGCCGCCCATTGTTTCTGTGAAGCTGAAGGAGGCCGCGATGCCCGACCAACCCATCGACCCCGCCGCCACGCCCGAGGATCCCGACGCGCCCGAGATCGCCGCCGACGACGCCGGCGCATCGGCCGCGGCCGAACGGGCCTTCAAACACGCGGCCAACGACGATCAGGCAGAGGACGGGGCGGGAGAGTAGGAGCCGCCCGCCTCCCGGGCGGAAAACACCGTTCACACCGTTCACATAGTGCGCATCGTGCGCCTGTCGAACCGCTGTCCGTTCATGCGATTGTCAAAGACCACGCCGTGAACACAGCACGCGCCTGCGTCAGTTTTGGACGTATTCGCGCCGTTCCACTCCGCGACGCAGGCCAATGGTCAAAAGAACCGCGCCCACGAGCACGGCGACGGCTGCGCCCAGCGCGACATAGGCGAGTGGGGCATTCCGCGGCTGCTCGGCGACGAAGGCGCCCAGCAGGCCCCAAGCCACGGGAATGGCGTAGGCGACCGTTCGAAGCCGCTGCGTCACCGCGAGTGCGACGACGACCACCACTCCAATGGCGATGGCCGCCCAGACCGTAGGCGACAGGGCTGCGGGCAGGTCGCCGTTACCGGTCAGCACGGTGATCAGGTTCAGCGGCGCGGCCACCGTCAGCCAGCCGGCCAACAACGCCAGTGGCCAGACGGTCATCCACCGGTCCCTATCCCGCACGGGCAGGGCGCGGATGGCGCCGGCGTTCTGCAACAGCGGAACCAGAAGCACGGCCAGCGAGCCGGAGATCAGCAGCACCGTCGCCATCTCGGCGTCCAGTGCGGCGGCGACGATCCACAATCCGATGCCGGCCATCGCCAACGCCGAGGGCCAGCCCAGGCGGTGGATCAGCAGGCTCTCCCCGGTCTGCGGCAGCACCTGCCTAACGGCATAGACCAGCAGGCCCAGATAGATGATCCCCCAGATGGCGAAGGCGTAGCCGGCGACCTTCAGCGTCGCATCGCTGTCGGCGGCGAACTCGGCGGCCGTCTGGCCCCAGCCCAGCGCCATCTGCCCCTGACCGACCACGATGGCGAAGATCGCGGCCGCCAGCACGATCACGCGGCGGGTCATCTGGGCGGGCGTGGCGCGGACGATCGATGACATGGCGGCTCCTCGGAGTAACGGACCACAACTACGTGCGGGCGCGGCCAAGGTTCATCGCCAAAAGCTCGGGCTGGAACCGGGGCGCTTCGACGAGGGTTGAATCGCGACAGTCAAAGGAGACCCTCATGGCCGACCCCGATCGCACAGACCCCGCCGAAACGCCCGTCTTCGAAACCGACACCGTGCAGGCCGACCGCGCCCGCGAGCAGGGCCTCGGCCTTGGCGAGCGCGAGCTGAAGGCCCAGCGCGATCCGGGCGGCGTACGCACGCCCGACGAGACGGATCCGGACGCGCTGGACCAGTCGGTCGGCGTGCAGGGTTCAGACGATGACGAGGATTCCCGGACGGCCAATCCGGCCGTCTGATCGGGCCTAGGCGGCGGCGTAGATCGACCGGAACAGGGTCGCGCCGTCCGCCGAGCCCAGCTCTTCCTCGAAGGCGCGGTCCGGGTGCGGCATCATCCCCAGCACATTGCCGCGTGCGTTCTGGACGCCGGCGATGTCGTTCACCGAGCCGTTGGGGTTGTCGACATAGCGGAACACGACCTGGCCCTCACCCTCGAGGCGGGCCAGCTCTTCCGGCGCGGCGAAATAGTTTCCGTCGCCATTGCCCTGCGTCATGATCACCTCGCGCTGGCCTTGGTAGCCGGCGGTGAAGCACGTCTGGCCGTTGGTGACCGTCAGGCTGATGGGCTTGCACACGTATTTGAGGCCGGCGTTGCGCAGCAGGGCGCCCGGCAGCATTCCGGCCTCGCACAGGATCTGGAAGCCGTTGCAGATGCCCAGAACAGCCACGCCGTCGTCGGCGGCCTTCTTGACCGCCTGCATGATCGGCGACTGTACCGCCATGGCCCCGCAGCGCAGATAGTCGCCATAGGAGAAGCCGCCGGGCAACACGATCAGGTCCAGACCGGACGGCAGCTCCGTCTCCTGATGCCAGACCATTTCGACCCGCTCGCCCGTGGAGCGTTCGACAGCGACCTTGCAGTCGCGGTCGCAGTTGGAACCGGGGAAGACGATGACGGCTGCGCTCATGGCGGCGCCCTTTAGCAGCGTTCGGCCCGCTTGTCAGGCGGGGGCGGCGTCCTCAGCCCCTGTTCTCGTAGATCCCGGTGATCGAGGCCTTGGCCAGGGTGTGGAAATGCAGGTTGAAGCCGTATTTGGCGCCCGAATCCTCGGGCGTGACGGGCAGGCTGTCCACGTCCACGGCGAAGACCGTGAAGATGTAGCGGTGCGGGCCATGTCCCGGAGGCGGCGCGGCGCCGCCGAAGCCGGGCTCGCCGAAGTCCGTGCGGCCCTCGACCGCGCCTGCCGGCACGGCGGCTCCCTCGGCCAGTTCGGTCACGTCGGCGGGAATATTGGCCACGGTCCAGTGCCAGAAGCCCGAGCCGGTCGGAGCGTCGGGGTCGAAACAGGTGACGGCGAAGCTCTTTGTGCCCTCGGGCGCGCCGGACCAGCTGAGCTGCGGCGAGCGGTTGCCCCTGGCGTAAACCTGGGCGTCCGGCAGGGCGGCGCCGTCGGCGAAGCCTTGTGAGGTCAGGGTGAAGGTCATTCCACAGCTCCGTTGATGCCGACGACCGTAACGCGGAAGCCGCCTGTTCGTCTCTAGCGTCCGATGGAGTGGAGGATCGGCGCCATCCAGCCCGAGCGCCAGATCAGCACGCCGGCGAGGGCG